>ERZ826220.128-NODE-128-length-98092-cov-6.563991_pt1 | contig 98092 bp, 102 predicted proteins | sample MGYA00519927_ERZ826220 | MGnify/ENA primary metagenome ERZ826220 (study PRJEB31778, sample SAMEA3449225) | human gut metagenome | biome: human gut; feature: human-associated habitat; material: faeces | place: United Kingdom | collected 2010/2012 ... | reverse complement strand
TAAGCATCATCGCGGCGAAGATAGTACATTGTGCGAAAATAGCTCGTTGCCAGTTCCTTCTTTTTTTTTATGTCTTTACATGATCCTTGACAGGTCATGCCATTGCGGCATGACTTTTTTAGTATGTATTTGATCATTGATATTAAATATTCTATTTTTTATAGTGATCAAATGTAAGCATTGATATATTTTTTATTGATTATTTCATTTAGAGGTAACTTGCTTTAATAACTATCCATTTATGAACGATTATTTTTATTAAATAATAAAAGCTAAAAGTTCAAAATTAGTATCTGTTCTATTAATAAGATGGTTATTTATCCAAAATTATTTTTTTGTAAATTTTTTTATAAAAAAATAAAAAAAGTATTGCATTATGGGCATAATTATCATATAATACCCATGTTGATGTCACGGAGAAGTGCGAGGTTGCTGAAACACCGAAAAGCGTTGTCATGAAACGGCATGTTTCAGGTAATTCGTAACGAGTGAATCAAATCCTATAAGAATTTGAAAGGAGAGAATATCATGGCAAATAATAAAATCAGAATTAGATTAAAATCATTTGATCATAAAATTCTAGATGCGTCAGCAGAAAAAATTATTTCTTCTGCAAAAAAATCAGGTGCTCAAGTAGTTGGTCCAGTACCATTACCTACTGAAAAGGAAGTATATACAATCCTTAGAGCTGTTCACAAATATAAAGATTCACGTGAACAATTTGAAATAAGAACTCACAAACGTTTAATCGACATTGTGAATCCTACACCAGAAACAGTTGATGTTTTAACTAGATTAGAATTACCTAGCGGTGTAGATATTGAAATTAAATTATAAGAAAGGTAAAAGGTGTAACTCATGAAAGGAATCTTAGGTCGTAAGATTGGAATGACTCAAGTCTTCACTACTGATGGTGTTTTAATCCCAGTTACTGTTGTAGAAGCTACTGAAAATGTAGTATTACAAAAGAAAACAGTTGCAACTGATGGTTATGATGCTGTAAAAGTTGGTTTCGAAGATAAAAGAGAAAAATTAGCAAACAAAGCTGAAAAAGGAATTGCAAACAAAGCTAACACAGCTCCTAAGCGCTTCATTAAAGAATTTCGTTATGACGAAATGATGAGTTATGAAGTTGGAGATAAAATTACTGTTGATAGCTTCGTAGCTGGTGAAGTCGTAGATGTAACAGGAACTTCAAAAGGTAAAGGTTATCAAGGTGTTATTAAGAGACATGGACAACACATTGGTCCTAAAGGACATGGTTCAGGAGCTCATAGAATTGTTGGTTCAATGGGACCAATCGCTCCAAACAGAATCGCTCCAGGTAAAAAATTACCAGGACAAATGGGACATGTAACTCGTACAATTCAAAACTTAGAAGTTGTAGCAGTAGATCCAGAAAACAACTTATTATTAATCAAAGGTTCAGTACCAGGACCTAAAAAAGGTTTAGTTGTTGTTAAAACTGCTATCAAAAAAGCTGGTCAAGTAAATCCAGTACATGAATTAGTAGATTACACTCCAGAAGAAGTTGAAGAAACTGTAGTAGAAGAAGCTGTAGAAGCAGCTGCTGCAGAATAATTTGAAGAAGGAGGAAATGAGAATGCTTAACGTAAAAGTATTTAACCAAGAAGGTGCAGAAGTTAAAGACTTAGAATTAAATGAAGCAGTTTTCGGTATTGAACCACATAAACAAGCTATGTTTGATATGGTCTTATTACAAAGAGCATCTTTAAGACAAGGTACACATAAAGTTAAAAACCGTACTGAAGTTGCTGGTGGTGGAAGAAAACCATGGCGTCAAAAAGGTACAGGTAGAGCTAGACAAGGTTCAACACGTGCTCCACAATGGAGAGGTGGAGGAGTTGTCTTCGGTCCTACACCAAGAAGTTATAAATTCAAATTAAACCGTAAAGTTAGAAGATTAGCTTTAAAATCAGCATTATCTTCAAAAGTTCAAGATAATGAATTTACAGCAATCGATGGAATTTCATTCGAAGCTCCAAAAACTAAACAAATGGTTAAAGTATTAGAAAACTTAAATGCTCCAGTAAAAACATTAATCGTTGTTGATGAAATCACATTAAATGTTGAAAAATCAGCAAGCAATATTCCAGGAGTTAAGTTATTAGATGCTAAACATGTTAATGTTTATGATATCTTAAACAGCGATAAGTTAATTATGACTGAAGCTGCAATTAAAGCTGTTGAGGAGGTATTAGCATAATGGCACACATGATAGATGTATTAAAAAAACCAGTACTTACTGAAAAGTCATTAGCTCTTCAAACTGAAGAAAATAAATATACATTCGATGTAGATTTAGACGCTAACAAAACAGAAGTTAAAATCGCAGTTGAAAAATTATTCAATGTAAAAGTTGAAAAAGTTAACATCATGAATGTTAAACCTAAAGCTAAAAGAATGGGTAGATATGAAGGTAAAACTAACAAAAGAAGAAAAGCTATCGTTAAATTAGCTGAAGGAAACTCAATCAATTATTTTGATGAAGATTAATTGATAAAATATTGGAATAACTCGTTCCAGATAAGAAAAACAGGAGGAAACTAAAGATGGCAATTAAAACATATAAGCCAGTGACAAACGGTCGTCGTAATATGACTTCATTAACTTATGAAGAAATTACAACTAATAAACCTGAAAAATCTTTAGTTGCAAAAAAATCTAAAAACGGTGGACGTAACAACCAAGGTGTGATCACAACTCGTCATCATGGTGGTGGACACAAACAAAAATACCGTATTATCGATTTCAAAAGAAATAAAGATAATATCCCAGGTAAAGTTGCAACTATTGAATATGATCCAAATAGATCAGCAAACATCGCATTAATTAACTATGTAGATGGTGAAAAAAGATATATTTTAGCTCCAAAAGGGTTAGAAGTAGGAATGGAAATCATTTCTGGTGAAGAAGCAGATATCAAAGTTGGTAACGCATTACCAATGGGAAATATGCCTGAAGGTACTGTAATTCACAATATTGAAATGCAACCTGGAAAAGGTGGACAAATCGCAAGATCTGCTGGTGTGTCTGCTCAAATCTTAGGTAAAGAAGGAAAATATGTAACTATAAGACTTGCATCTGGTGAAGTTAGAAAATTATTATCAGTATGTAGAGCTACAGTTGGTGTAGTAGGAAATGAAGATCATGGTTTAGTAAACTATGGTAAAGCAGGACGTATGAGATGGAAAGGTGTTAGACCTACAGTTCGTGGTTCTGTAATGAACCCTAATGATCACCCTCATGGTGGTGGGGAAGGTAGAACTTCTATCGGACGTAAAGCACCAATGACTCCTTGGGGTAAAAAAGCTATGGGTGTTAAAACTAGAAAGAACAAAAAAGCTTCGACTAAATTAATCGTACGTCGTCGCAATGGTAAATAATAAGGAGGAAAGAAAAAATGGCACGTAGTTTAAAAAAGGGACCATTTGTTGATGCTCATTTAATGAAAAAAGTAGAAGCGTTAAATGAATCAGGTAAAAAAGAAGTTATCAAAACTTGGTCAAGACGTTCAACAATCTTCCCTCAATTTATCGAACATACATTTGCAGTATATAACGGAAAAGAACATATTCCTGTTTACGTTACTGAAGACATGGTTGGTCATAAATTAGGAGAATTCGCTCCAACTAGAACTTTCCATGGTCATGATGCTGACGATAAAAAAGGAAAGAAATAGAGAGGAGAATAGAACATGGAAGCAAAAGCAGTAGCTAAAACAATTCGTGTATCACCTCAAAAAGCAAGATTAGTAGTTGATTTAGTAAGAGGTAAAACAGTTAAAGAAGCACTTGGTATCTTAGAATATACTAATAAAGCTGCTTCTCCTGCAATCTCAAAAGTTGTTAAATCTGCAGCTCAAAATGCAGTATACAACAATGATGCAGATGCAGAAAAATTATATGTTAAAGCAATCTTCGTTGATGAAGGTCCAATTTTAAAAAGATTCGCTGCAAGAGCTAAAGGTAGCGGAACAAGAATTTTAAAAAGAACATGCCACATTACTTGTGTGGTTGATGAAAGATAGGAGGTACTAGAATGGGTCAAAAAGTAAGTCCAGTAGGTTTACGTGTTGGTGTTAACCGTAATTGGGATTCAAGATGGTACGCAAATGATCAAGATTTCGCTGGTTTATTACATGAAGATATTAAAGTTCGTGATTATATTCTTAAAAAACTTAAAACAGCTTCAGTAGCAAAAGTTGAAATCGAAAGATCAAAAAATCGTGTAACAATTTTTGTTCACACATCTAGACCTGGTGTAGTTATCGGTAAAGATGGTGAAGCAGTTGATGCTTTAAGAAAAGAAGTATCTAAATTAGTAAGTAGTAAACAAGTTTTCATTAACATTGTTGAAATTAAAAATCCAGATGTTGTTGCTCAATTAGTAGCAAACAATATTGCAGAACAATTAGAAAATCGTGCATCTTTTAGAACTGTTCAAAAACGTGCTATTCAAAGAGCAATGAGAGCTGGAGCTAAAGGAATTAAAACTAATGTTTCAGGACGTTTAGGTGGAGCTGATATGGCTCGTGCTGAAGGTTACTCTGAAGGGAATGTCCCTCTTCATACTTTAAGAGCTGATATCGATTATGCGACTGCAGAAGCAGATACAACTTATGGTAAATTAGGAGTTAAAGTTTGGATTTGTAAGGGAGAAATCCTTCCTGAAAAAAAGAAAGGGGATAAATAATCATGTTGATGCCTAAAAGAACAAAATACAGAAGACCTCACCGTGTTAGCTACGAAGGTAGAACTAAAGGTGGAGACAAAGTATCATTTGGTGAATTTGGTTTAGTAGCAACTGAAGGTGCTTGGATTACTTCTCGTCAAATTGAAGCAGCACGTATTGCCATCAACCGTTATATGAACCGTGGTGGTAAAGTATGGATTAGAATTTTCCCTCATTTAGCTAAAACTAAAAAACCATTAGAAGTACGTATGGGATCAGGTAAAGGTTCTCCAGAAGAATGGGTAGCAGTAGTTAAAACTGGTAGAGTATTATTTGAAGTTGCTGGTTTAGATGAAGCTACATTAAGAGAAGCTTTAAGACTTGCATCTCATAAATTACCTATTAAATGTAAAATCATTGGAAAGGGTGAATAGTTATGACAGCGCAAGAAATTAGAGAATTAGATACTGAAGCTTTATTAGCTAAAGTTGAAGAATACAAAAAAGAGCTTTTTGGATTAAGATTCCAACAAGCTACAGGACAATTAGAAAACACTGCACGTATTAGACAAGTTCGTAAAACAATCGCTCGTATTAAAACAGTGATTAGAGAAAGAGAATTAAACCAATAGGAGGAGATACAAATGGAAAGAAATAATCGTAAAGTTTATACTGGTACAGTTGTATCTACTAAAATGGATAAAACTATTACAGTGCTAGTTGAAACACATGTAAAACATAAGTTATATGGTAAACGTATGAAATCATCTACAAAATTTCATGCACATGATGAAAACAACACTGCTCAAGTTGGAGATACAGTTAAAATCATGTCAACAAGACCATTATCTGCTACAAAACGTTTCCGTTTAGTAGAAATCGTAAAAAAAGCAGAAACAGTTTAATAAACTCTAAAAGGAGGTAACCGGAATGATTCAAAACGAAAGTAGACTTAAAGTTGCTGATAATACTGGTGCTAAAGAAGTATTAGTAATTCGTAACTTAGGTGGGTCAAATAGAAAAACAAGTAGTATTGGAGATGTTGTTGTAGCAACAGTTAAACAAGCAGCTCCAAATGGTACTGTTAAAAAAGGTGAAGTAGTAAAAGCTGTTATCGTTAGAACTAAATATGCTGTAGGACGTGAAAACGGATCTTACATCAAATTTGATGATAACGCTTGTGTTATTATCAGAGATGACAAGTCTCCAAGAGGGACTCGTATCTTTGGACCAGTTGCAAGAGAGTTAAGAGATGCTGATTTCATGAAAATCGTATCATTAGCTCCAGAAGTATTATAAGGAGGCGTGGCACATGAAAATCCGTGTTGGTGATACTGTTGTAGTTATCGCAGGTAAAGATAAAGGTAAGACAGGTGAAGTGTTACAAGTTCTTGCTAAAGAAGAAAGAGTAATCGTTGAAGGAGTAAACATGGTAACAAAACATGTTAAACCTTCACAAGCTGATCCTGAAGGTGGAATCGTTAACAAAGAAGCTCCAATTCATGTTTCTAATGTTGCATTCTATGATTCAAAATCAAAATCTGCAGTTAAATTAGGATATAAAGTATCTGTAGATGAAAATGGAAAGAAAACTAAAGTACGTGTTAACAAAAAAACAGGTGCAGAAGTTGATTCTAAGAAAAAGAAATAATTGAAAGGAGATAGCAAATGAATCGTTTACAAGAACGTTATGAAAACGAAGTAGTTAAATCGTTAATGGAAAAATTCAATTATTCTTCTAAAATGCAAGCACCAAAAATCGAAAAAATCGTATTAAATATTGGTGTTGGTGATGCAGTATCTAATTCAAAATTATTAGATGATGCAGTTAATGAATTAACATTAATTACTGGTCAAAAACCAGTTGTCACTAGAGCTAAAAAATCAATTGCTGGTTTCAAATTAAGAGAAGGTCAAGCAATCGGTTGTAAAGTCACTTTACGTGGTGAAAGAATGTATGAATTTTTAGATAAATTAGTAAATGTATCTTTACCTCGTGTAAGAGACTTTAGAGGTGTATCAAATAACTCATTCGATGGAAGAGGAAATTATACTTTAGGTGTTAAAGAACAATTAATCTTCCCTGAAATTGATTTTGATAAAGTAAACAAATTAAGAGGAATGGATATCGTATTCGTAACAACAGCTAAAACTGATGAAGAAGGTCATGAGTTATTAGCTCAATTAGGAATGCCTTTCCATAAATAAGGAGGACTTAATAAATGGCTAAAACATCAATGAAAGTGAAACAACAACGTCCTCAAAAATATAAAGTACGTGAATACACACGTTGTGAACGTTGTGGTAGACCACATTCAGTAATTAGAAAGTTCAAACTTTGCAGAATTTGCTTCCGCGAATTAGCTTATAAAGGTGAAATTCCTGGTGTAAAAAAAGCAAGTTGGTAATGATAAAATAATCCGTATTGGAAGGAGGACACGCAAATGGTAATGACAGATCCAATTGCAGATATGTTAACAAGAATCCGTAACGCAAATAATACGTTAAAAGAAGAAGTAAGTATTCCTACTTCAACATTAAAAGTTGGAATTGCTGAAATCTTAAAAAATGAAGGGTTCATTAAAGGATATAAAGTTGAAGGCGAAGGTGCTGAATCAAACATTATTATCACTTTAAAATATAGAGGAAAAGATAAAGTAATCACTGATTTAAAAAGAATTTCTAAACCAGGGTTACGTGTATATGCAAAAGTAAACGAAATTCCTAGAGTATTAAATGGTTTAGGTATTGTTATTCTATCAACTTCACAAGGTTTAATGACTGATAAAGAAGCTAGAGCTAAACAAGTTGGTGGAGAAGTATTAGCATATATCTGGTAATAAAAAAATTATACAGGAGGTATAACTGATGTCTCGTATCGGTAATAAAATTATCACTGTACCTGAAGGAGTAACTGTTGAAATCGCTGATGATAACACAGTAACAGTTACTGGATCAAAAGGGACTTTAGTGAAACAATTTTCTCCAGCAATTTCATTCAAACAAGAAGGTAATGAAATTACTGTAGTAAGAAGTAGTGAAGAAAAACATGTAAAACAATTACATGGTACAACAAGAGCTTTACTTGCTAACATGATCGAAGGTGTTCATAATGGATATTCTAAAACATTAGAAATCGTTGGTATTGGATACCGTGGTCAAATGAAAGGAAATACATTAGTATTAAATATCGGTTTCTCACATCAAGTTGAAATCGAAGCTGAAGAAGGAGTTAAAGTTGAAACTCCAAATCCAAATACTATCGTAGTTTCTGGAATTGATAAAGAACGTGTTGGTCAAATGGCTGCATTAATTAGATCTAAGAAAAAACCTGAACCTTATAAAGGAAAAGGTATCAAATATAGTGATGAAAGAATCATCAGAAAAGAAGGAAAAACTGCTGGTAAGAAGTAGTCTAAGAGTAAGAAAGGAGCTATCTTTATGGCTAAATTACAATCTCGTAATGATGTACGTTTAAAACGTCATGCTAGAGTTCGTAGAAAAATTAGTGGAACTCCAGAATGTCCACGTTTAAATGTTTTCCGTTCAAATGCTCATATTCACGCTCAAATTATTGATGATGTCAATGGTGTTACATTAGTTAGCGCATCAAGCGTTGAAATGAAATTAGAAAACGGTGGAAACATTGCTGCTGCAACTGCAGTAGGTAAAGAAATTGCAGAAAGAGCAATTGCAAAAGAAATTAAAAATGTAGTATTTGATCGTGGTGGATATATTTATCATGGTCGTGTAAAAGCATTAGCAGAAGCTGCTAGAGAAGCTGGATTAGAATTCTAGAAGGAGGTCAATATGGAACAACGTAAACCAAGAACTAACAATGGTGAAAGAAAACCAAGAAGAAATGGTCAAAGAAGAGCACCAAGAAGAGAAGAAAAAGAATTTGAAGAACGTGTTGTTACTATTAACCGTGTAACAAAAGTAGTAAAAGGTGGACGTAGAATGCGTTTTGCTGCTTTAGTTGTTATTGGAGATAGAAAAGGTAGAGTTGGATTTGGTACTGGTAAAGCTAACGAAGTACCTGATGCAATCAGAAAAGCATGTGAAAATGCTAAACGTAATGTTATCAAAGTACCTTCTGTACATGGTACTATTCCTCATGAAGTAAACGGTGTTTATGGATCAGGAAATGTATTTATTAAACCAGCATCTCAAGGTACTGGAATCATCGCTGGTGGACCAGTTCGTGCTGTTGTTGAATTAGCTGGTTACCGTGATATCTTATCTAAATGTATTGGTTCTAGAACACCAATCAACATGGTAAGAGCAACAATGCAAGGATTAGCTTCATTAAAAACAGTTAATGAAGTTGCTGAATTAAGAGAAAAAACTGTTGATGAAATTTTTGGATAGGAGGCAAACAAAATGGCAAAAGTAAGTATTACACTTAAAAAGAGTCCAATTGGTTGCTTACCAAATCAAAGAAAGACTCTTAAAGCTTTAGGTTTAACTAAAATTAATAAAACTGTTGAATTAGAAAATAACCCTACTACTCAAGGTATGATTAGAGTAGTTGGACACCTAGTAACAGTTGAAGAAAAATAATAGGAGGTGTAACAATGAAACTTCACGAATTACAATATACTGAAGGTGCTCGTAAAGCAAGAAAACGTGTTGGACGTGGTACAAGTTCAGGAAATGGTAAAACAGCAGGTAGAGGTCAAAAAGGTCAAGGAGCTAGATCTGGTGGAGGTAAAAAACCAGGATTCGAAGGTGGACAAACTCCATTATTCATGCGTTTACCTAAAAGAGGATTTACAAACTTTACTCGTAAAGAATATGCTATCGTAAATCTTGAAACTTTAAATAAATTTGAAGATGGTGCAACAGTTAACGCTGCTGCGTTAAAAGAAGCAGGAATCATCAAAAAAGAATTAGATGGTGTTAAAGTATTAGGAAATGGAGCTATTGAAAAGAAATTAACTGTTCAAGCTGCTAAATTCTCTAAATCAGCTGTTGCCGCAATTGAAGCTGCAGGTGGAAAAACTGAGGTGATTTAAGATGTTAACTTTTTTGAAGAATGTATTCAAAAAGGGTGAGCTTCGTCGAAAAGTCATTTTCACACTTGGAATTTTATTCGTGTACCGTTTAGGTGCAGGAATTACAATTCCAGGTGTTAATGTAGGTTCATTAAGTAGTAGTGATGCTACAAATGGAATTTTCGGAATCATGAATTTACTTGGTGGAGGTACCTTGGAAAGATTTTCTCTTTTCGCTTTAGGTGTTTCACCATACATTACATCATCTATTATAATTGAATTATTATCGATGGATGTTATTCCAGCGTTAACACGCTGGCGTAAAGAAGGTAACACAGGTAAGAAGAAAAAAGACCGTGTTACTCGTGTATTAACTTTATTATTAGCTGCGTTACAAGGTGGAGTTTTAACTTATGCCTTTGATACAAGTTATAATATATTAGTTGATACTTCAATCTGGTCATATATTTATGTAGTGCTCATTATGATGGCTGGAAGTATGTTAGCTATTTGGTTAGGTGATCAAATTACTCAAAAAGGAATTGGTAATGGTGTTTCATTACTAATCTTTACAGGAATTGTTTCAAACTTACCAAATGCATTCTTAACAACTTATGATAACCTCGTCACTTATGATAGTGGAATGTGGTTAGATATTGCTTGGTATGTATTATTTGTTGTGGTTTATCTTTCAATTGTAGTCTTTGTAGTATTTACTGAAGGCGCAATAAGAAAAATCCCAGTCAATTATGCATCTAGTACAAGTGTAACAATGAGAACTAGGGAACAAACACATATGCCTATTAAAATTAATAGTTCAGGTGTTTTACCAGTAATCTTTGCTTCTTCAGTACTAGCAGCACCAAGAACAATAGTAAGTTTCATGAAAGCATCTAGTACAACTAAGATGATAAATACTATATTTAATTATCAAGAACCTATTGGTTTCTGTTTATATATTTTAATGATTATAGGATTTACTTTCTTTTATTCAAACTTACAAATTGATGCTGAAAAAATTAGTGATGATTTGAAGAAAAATGGTGGATCAATACCTGGTGTAAGAACTGGTATTGAAACTAAGAACTTCATTAAAAGAGTTCTTAATCAAGTAACTGTTGCTGGTTCGCTTACTTTATGTATTATTGCTGCAATTCCAATTATTACTCCAATTATTTGGACACAAACTGGAAATGCAAACCTATCACTTGGTGGTACTGGTTTGATTATCGTTACAGGAGTTGCACTTGAAACAGTAAAACAAATCAAAACATATATTACTAGAAAAGAATATCATGGTTATATTCGTAAATAATAATGATTTCTTTTATGGATTCATAAATATCTAAAGAAATAAATTAATTTTGAAGAAGCAGTTATCAAAGTTAAGAAGTTATGTTTAACGTCTTTATGATATCGATGAAAGCCTGGAGGTTTATTAATGATAATTACTAAAGATGATAGAGAAATTGAATTAATGACTGAAGCAGGTAGAATTGTTGCTTTAGTTCATGAAAAATTGAAAGAAGTTATTGTACCGGGAATAACTACTAACGAAATTGATCAAATTTGTGATAAAATAATTAGGGAACATGGTGCAACACCTTCCTTTCTACATCTTTATGGTTTTCCAAATAGTGTATGTACTTCAATTAATGAAGTTGTAGTACATGGAATACCTAGTAATAGAAAGCTAAAAGATGGAGATATTATTTCAGTTGATGTTGGAGCATGTTACAAAGGATATCATGGTGACAGTGCTTGGACTTATGCAGTAGGAAATGTAAGCAATGAAACAAAAAGACTTATGAATGTTTGTGAAGGTGCTTTATTTGCTGGATTAGAACAAGTAAGACCAGGAGTTAGACTTTCTGATATTTCACATGCAATTGAAGAATATCTTACTAAAAACGGATGTACTACTCCTCGTGATTATACTGGTCATGGGATTGGAACAAACGTTCACGAAGATCCCGCTGTTCCTAATTACGGAGCTCCTGGGAGAGGTCCTAGATTAAAAAAAGGTATGTGTTTGGCTATTGAACCAATGGCACATTTAGGAGCAAAAGAAACAGTTACTCTTGATGATGGGTGGACTGTTATTACAAAGGATCATTCGTTAGCTGCTCATTATGAACATACAATCGTCATTACTGATGACGGTTATAGAATTCTTACAAAACTTTAATAAAAGGAGTTGAAGAACGATGGCAAAAAAAGATGACGTTATTGAAGTAGAAGCTACTGTTTTAGAAACATTACCAAATGCAATGTTTAAAGTGGCTTTAGAAAATGGAGTGGAAATTCTTGCTCACGTTTCTGGTAAAATCCGTATGCACTACATTCGCATTTTACCGGGGGATAGAGTTACCGTTGAAATATCTCCATATGATTTAACACGTGGGCGAATTACATTTAGACATAAATAAAAAATCTTCCAAAAGGAGGTAGACAGGATGAAGGTAAGACCATCTGTAAAACCAATGTGTGATAAATGCAGAGTAATTAAAAGAAAAGGGCGCGTAATGATTATTTGCGAAAACCCAAAACATAAACAAAGACAAGGTTAGTATTTAGGAGGAAACAAAATGGCTCGTATTGCAGGTGTAGATATCCCACGTGATAAACGTGTTGTTATCTCATTAACTTATGTATATGGTATCGGTAAATCTACAGCTAAAGAAATCTTAAAAGCTACTGGTATCAGTGAAGATGTAAGAGTTAAAGATTTAACTGAAGAAGAAGTTACAAAAATCAGAAAAGAAGTTGAAAAAATTAAAGTTGAAGGTGACTTACGTAGAGAAGTTCAATTAAACATCAAACGTTTAATGGAAATCGGAAGCTACAGAGGTATGCGTCACCGTAAAGGACTTCCTGTTCGTGGTCAAAAAACTAAAACTAATGCTAGAACTCGTAAGGGTAAAGCTAGACCAATCGCAGGAAAGAAAAAATAATAGGAGGTTGAAAGGAAATGGCTAGAGTAAAACAAACACGTGGTAAAAAACGTGTAAGAAAAAATATTGCAAAAGGTGTTGCACACGTTCATTCTACTTTCAATAATACTATTGTAACAATTACTGATGAACATGGTAATGTATTAACTTGGTCAAGTGCTGGAGCATTAGGTTTCAAAGGATCAAGAAAATCAACACCATTTGCTGCACAAATGGCATCAGAAGCTGCAGCTAAAGCTTCTATGGAACATGGAGTAAAAACTGTAGATGTAAATGTAAAAGGTCCAGGACCAGGACGTGAAGCAGCAGTTAGAGCTTTACAAGCTGCTGGATTAGAAGTTACTTCAATTAATGATGTAACACCAATTCCACATAACGGTTGTCGTCCACCAAAACGTCCTCGTGGATAGTATTATTGTAGTAAATTAGAATACAAAACATTCCTATAGAGGAGGGAACATATGCATAAATTCGAAAAAGCAAACTTTAATATAGATCATTATGACGAAACTGAAAATTATGGTAAGTTCGTCATTGAACCATTAGAAAGAGGATTTGGTATTACTTTAGGTAATGCCTTAAGAAGAGTATTACTTTCTTCTTTACCTGGTTCTGCTGTTTATGCAATCAAAGTTCAAGGAGCAATCCATGAATTTTCCGCAATTGATGGTGTCGTTGAAGATGTCACAGCAATGATTTTAAATATTAAGAAATTAGTTTTTGATGTAGACAGTGAAGACACTGCTACAATGATTATTGATGTAAAAGGTCCTGCTACTGTAACTGGTGCTGATATTCAATGTCCAGCTGAAGTCAAAATGATTTCAAATGACATGGTAATTGCACATGTTGCAGAAGGTGGTCACTTATATATGGAATTATTTGCTAAAAAAGATCGTGGATATGTATCTGCTGATCAAAATAAAGTAAATATTAACACTCTTGGTGTTATTCCAACAGATTCAATCTTTTCACCAATTGAAAAAGTTGCTTACTCTGTAGAACCAACTCGTGTTGGAGAAAGTGCTAAGTATGATCAATTAGTATTAGAAGTTGAAACTAATGGTTCGCTAAAACCATTTGAAGCTATTTCATTAGCAGCAAAAATTTTAGTTGAACATTTAAATATGTTTGTTGAATTAACTGATATGGCTATGAATATGGAAGTTATGTCTGAAACTCAAAATGATACTACAAATAAAGTATTAGATATGACTATCGAAGAATTAGATTTATCTGTTCGTTCATATAACTGTTTAAAGAGAGCTGGTATTCAAACAGTTCAAGATCTTGCTTCTAAATCAGAAGATGACATGATTAAAGTAAGAAACTTAGGTAAAAAATCATTAAAAGAAGTTAAAGAAAAATTAATTGAATTAGGTTTAGGATTTAAACCTATCGATTAATTCAGAATACTCGAAAAGGAGCGTTAATCTCATGGCTAAAAATAGAAAATTAGGACGCACTTCAGATATTAGAAAATCTATGTTACGTAGTTTAGCTACTGAAGTTATTGTATACGGAAAAGTTGAAACAACTGTAACAAGAGCTAAAGAAGTTCGTAGTGTTGTTGATGAATTAATTACTTTAGGTAAACGTGGAGACTTACATGCAAGAAGACAAGCTGCTGCAGATATGCACAAAGTTGTTGATGAAGCAACTGGAAAAACAGCTGTTCAAATCTTATTTGATGACGTTGCACCTAAATTCAAAGATGTTAATGGTGGATATACTACTATCTTAAAAACATATAACCGTAAAGGTGATAATGCACCAATGGCAATCTTATCATTAACTAAATAATGATGTTGGACTGAAGAAATTCAGTCCTTTTTTATTTGACTTGTTTCCTTATAAATTATAGAATGAACTAAACACGTTCATGAGGAGAAGACAATGGAAGAAATAATTAAGGTAGAAAATTTATGTTTTGAATACGAACCTGGATTACAAACAATAAACAATATTTCTTTTCAAATCCATAAAGGTGAATATGTAGCTATTTTAGGACATAATGGTAGTGGTAAAAGTACAATTGCTAAATTACTTATAGGATTATTAGAAAAAAAATCTGGTGAAATTTATATCGATGATTATCAATTAAATTTAGAAAATTTATATAAAATAAGAGAAAAAGTAGGAATTGTTTTTCAAAATCCAGATAATCAATTTATTGGTGCTACTGTTAGAGATGATATAGCTTTTGGACTAGAAAATATTTGTGTACCAAGAGAACAAATGGATGAACTTATTAATAGGTATTCTAAAGTAGTTAGAATGGAGAATTTTTTGGATCATGAACCAACTAAATTGTCCGGTGGTCAAAAACAAAGAGTTGCGATTGCAGGTATTTTAGCGATGAGTCCATCTATCATTATTTTAGATGAAGCAACAAGTATGTTGGATCCACGAGGTAGAAAAGAAATAAATGAATTAGTAAAAGAGTTAAAGAAACAAAATAATATGACAATCATTTCAATAACGCATGATATTGAAGAAGCAAAAAATGCTGACCGAGTTATTCTTTTAAATAAAGGAGAGATTGTAGATTGTGACAAACCTCAAAAAATATTAACAAATGAAAAATTATTAAAAGAATTAAAATTAGATATTCCTTTTTCATTAAAAATTGCTAGAAAATTACAAAAAAAAGGTTATCAAATTAAAGATACATTAGATGTAGAAGAATTGGAGAAACAACTATGTCAATTACATGCAAAAGTTTAGATCATATATATGGATATAATACGCCTTTTGAATATTATGCACTTAAAAATGTGAATTTAAAAATAGAAAAGGGTTCATTTACAGCTATCATTGGACAAACAGGTAGTGGGAAATCGACACTTATCCAACATATAAATGCTTTATTATTACCAACAAGTGGAGAAATAAAAATAGATGATTATATTATTTCACAAAATAATAAGCCTCAAAATTTAAAAAGTCTTAGAAAAAAATCAGGTCTTGTTTTTCAATTTCCAGAATATCAATTGTTTGAAGAAACAATCGAAAGAGATATAATGTTTGGTCCAATGAATTTTGGAATTGACGAAAATAGTGCTAAAGAAATAGCTAAAAAATCTCTTGAAATGGTAGGTTTAGATGAAACTTATTTAGAAAAGTCCCCATTTGATTTGTCAGGTGGTCAAAAACGTAGGGTAGCGATTGCTGGAATACTTGCTATGGATCCAGATATTCTTGTTTTAGATGAACCAACAGCTGGATTAGATCCATCAGGGATTAAAGAAATGATGGATTTATTTAAAAAAATTCATGAAATGGGTAAAACAATAGTTTTAGTAACTCATGATATGAACCATGTTTTAGAATATTGTGACAATGTTGTTGTAATGAATGACGGACAAGTTGAAAAAGCTGGGAAAGTAAAAGATATTTTTCTAGATAGTGATTATTTATTAAATTTAGGAATAGATTTACCTTTAATCACAAATCTTATTATTCAGTTAAATCTAAAAGGCTATCATCTAGATACATCTATCAATGATATTGATGATTTAGTTGAAGCGATTGGTGGTGAACTTCATGGATAATATGACTTTTGGTAAATATATACCGGGGAATTCAATAATTCATCGTTTAGATCCACGATTAAAAATATGTGCTGTTTTCATATTTTTAATTTCTGTTTTTTTTGATGCGGGATTTATAGGATACGGTATCTTAGCAATTTATGTTTTATTATGTTCGTTAGTTTCTAAAATTAAACTTTCTCATATTTTAAAAGCAATAAAACCGATGGTCTTTATGATGTTGTTTTTGATGATTTTTAATATATTTTTAATGAAAACAGGTGATGTTATAATAAAAATAGGAAGTATTAGTATCTACTCAGGTGCTTTATTACAAACTGCTTATATTTTTATAAGGCTTGTATTGATTATTACTTTAACAACATTAATGACTTCTACAACGAAGCCTTTAGAATTAACACTAGCTATTGAAAGTTTATTAAATCCATTAAAAAGATTTCATTTTCCAGTGCATGAACTTGCTATGATGATTTCAATTGCATTAAGATTTATACCTGATTTATTAGATGAAGCGAAAAGAATTATGAAAGCACAGGCTAGTAGAGGTGCGGATTTTAATGAGGGATCTTTCATGGAAAAAATAAAATCAATTATTTCATTAATTATTCCTTTATTTATTTCTGCTTTTCAAAGGGCAGAAGAACTTGCTAACGCCATGGAAAGTAGAAATTATAATCCAGAAGCAACACGTACAAAATACAAAGTTTTAACATGGACGCATTTAGATACGTTATCAATGTTAATAACATTAGGTGTATGTTGTGGTGTGATTATAATGAGTTTTATGTAATGAATAGAATAAAATGTATTGTAAGTTATGATGGTAGTAAATTTCACGGATTTCAAGTTCAAAATCAATTTAGAACAGTTCAAGGTGAAATTCAAAAAGCTATAAAAAATATTTGTAAAGATGAAAATATTGTTATTCATGCAAGTGGTCGAACAGACGCTAAAGTTCATGGTAGAAGACAAGTCTTTCACTTTGATACTTTAAGGGAAATGCCTGAAAAACAATGGAAAAGGGCTATTAATCACTTTTTACCTAATGATATTTATATTATTGATAGTTTCTTAGTTGATGAAAATTTTCATAGTCGTTATTCTGCTATTAGGAAAGAATATCATTATATGTTAAGTATGAATGATTATTCTCCATTCGAAACAAATTATATTTATCAATATGGAAAAGAATTAGATATAGAAGCAATGAGGAATGCTGCAAAAATTTTTATTGGTGAACACGATTTTGCATCCTTTTGTGCTGTTGATCAATATGGCAATACAATTAGAACACTTTATCAAATTGAAATTGAAAATAATCAAGGTATTGTTACTTTTAAGCTTGTAGGTAATGGATTTAGAAGATATATGGTAAGACATTTAGTTGGTGGCTTGATTCAAGTAGGGGCACACAGAATTACTAAAGAATTTTTAGAAGAGTTACTAGAAAGTAAGGGACAAAAAAAGTGTTTATTTAAAGCTAAACCACAAGGACTATATTTACATGAAGTTTTTTATAAATAAAACAATATTTGCTATATTTCCCAGGAAATAGATTATAGTTCTTATAATCCGATATAATTAGAAACTTTTATAAAGAAGATAATTAAAGGAAACTCATTGATTGATTTCCTTTTTTTGTTTTCATCAATAATCAAAAATGGTAAAATAAGAATATAAAGGAGAAAAAATGATGGCAAGAAAATGTATTGAAAAATATTTAGAAACCCATAAAAGCACATATATAGGAAGATACAGGTGTCATAGTGCAGTACAAACAAAAAAATTTGAACATAAATTTCATTATTATATTTTAGATATTCAATTTAAAGCAATCGATGTATTTGTTACTATAGATTATTCTGGAGATGAAATCGTACCAACATTTTCTGTTAATCTTCATGAACAAGAACAAGAATACATTATAAAAGATGCTTTAAATAAGATTCTTTATTTTAATCAATTTAAAACAATTTTACATTGTCATGTTTTTGAGCATTTTATTGAAACACATACAGTTGATACAATATTAGAACCTTTAGATTATCGAAATATTCTAGATTACTTAGAATATCATTCTGGTACAAACCAAGAAACTGTTGATGAATTTTATACATTTTTTAATCCATATTTAGATAGATTATTATATAATAAAAATTATAAAAAATTTATGGATTCAATAGCTCTTTTATTAGATAAAATTTTATATGAATATGAATGGGATGGAGTAAATGCAAAATATTTAGATACTGAATATCAATTTCATTTAGAATATTTTAAAGAGACCATAAAGAAAATGACAAATCATATAGATGGATTTTTTAAATCAACTAAAGATGAATTATTAGAAATCTTTGAGCGCTTATGTCAAATGCCAAGATTTACACTTTCAATTATAAAAGAATTTGGAAACCTTATTTTATTGAATAAAGAAGTTGCTGAAAGATTATTTAATCATTTTGAAAGATTAAATCCAGGTCAGTTAGAAAATAATATTGTTATTTCATATCTCAAATCACTTTATAAAAATAATCATGAACAATATATCGATGCATGTGAAGATATTCTACGTTTTGTAATGAATGATGTGTTGACTTTTGCTAATCATGATTTACAAAAAGAAATAGGAAGTAGAATTTTAGAAATAGAAGGATATGATTTACTTATCGATTTATTTTCAAAAGATTATAATACATTCTTATTTGTATGTTTTCCAATTTCAACATTTCCACCAGAATATAAAGAAATTATGCGTTTGGAATTAGAAAAAGCAATTCGTTTCTATGCAGCAAGGATGAATCATGATGAATATCGTCTTACTTCATTTGAACAGGTAGCTAATATTAATAGATTATTAATGGAAGAATATAAGGAGGAATATTCAAATGGTAAAGAATAATAAAACAGCAATTAAAGGATTATTAGTTTTAGGAGGTGTTTCTACTGCAGCAGCATCTGTTTACACATTATCCAAAAAATATGCAAAAAAATTATTATACAGACATCATAAACAAGAAGATAGACCAAGTATTTTAGAAACAAAATTCAATAGTCAAAATATTTATATAAAAAATGATCAAGATATTCAATTAAGAGGAATTTTGATTCCTAAAGAAAACCCTCAAATGACAGTTTTAATTTCACATCCATTTGGTTTACAGGCAAAAGATATGCAATTATATGTTCCATATTTTGAAGACCATTTGCCAGAAGCACAAATCTTATTAATAGATGCTTGTGCACATGGACAAAGTGATGGTTATATTAGAGGATTTGGAATCAAGGATGTCAATGATTTAGTATGTTGGAATAAGTACCTATTAGAAACTTATGGGAAAGATCATAAAATATTAATGTATGGTAAAGAACAAGGAGCAAATACAATTTTAAATGCTTCAGGTAGACATGTTTTAAAAAATGTTGAAGCTATTATTTCAGATGGGGCTTATACGTCACCATATGATATTATTGGATATCGTTTAGAAGCAGATTATAAGATTTCAAAATATCCAGCAATTTCAATTATTGCACACCATATTAAAAAAGCTGTGCATATTGATTTAAAAGAAAATACAACAAAATATGTTAGACACAATGATATACCTACATTGTATTTTCATGCAAAAGATGACGATTTTGTACCATTAAAGATGGTTTATCCGCTATATAATAAAAATAGAGGAGAAAAAGTATTGTTTGTCTTAAAAGATGAAAAATACTTATATGAACTTGTTGAAAACGATGACTTTAAACAAACATTAAGTCAGTTTATCAAAAAATATATGAAATAAGGAGAAAAAGAATGTATTTTAAAGAAACAAAAGGATTTCCTAAAGATTTTCTTTGGGGAAGTGCATCTGCTGCTTATCAAGTAGAAGGTGGCTGGGATGCAGATGGTAAAGGTGTTTCCAACTGGGACAAATTTGTAAGAATTCCAGGAAAGACTTTTAAAGCAACAACAGGTGATAAGGCCGTTGATCATTATCATCGTTACAAAGAAGATGTCAAGTTGATGGCAGAAATGGGATTGAAAACATATCGTTTTTCAATTGCTTGGACACGTATTTATCCAAATGGAAATGGTGAAGTCAATGAAAAAGGTTTAGAATTTTATGACAATCTTATCAATGAATTATTAAAATATGGAATTGAACCTATGGTTACAGTTTATCATTGGGATATGCCACAAGCTTTAGAAGACCAATATCATGGTTGGGAAAGCAGAAAAATTGTTGATGATTATGTAAATTATGCCACAACATTATTTAAAAGATATGGAGATCGTGTAAAATATTGGATTACAATGAATGAACAAAATATCTTTACAGGACATGGATGGTTAGAAGGAATGCATCCACCAGGAAAAGTAGATGATATGAAAACATTCTATCAAGTCAATCATCATGCCAATATTGCACATGCTAAAAGTGTTATAGCTTTAAAAGAACTTCATCCAGAAGCAAAAGTAGGGGCTTCATTTGCTTATAGCCCAAGTTATGCTTATGATCGTAAACCTGAAAATGCAATGGCTAAAGCGGACTATGATGATTTACAAAATTATTATTGGATGGATGCTTATGCTTATGGACGTTATCCACGTGCTGCTATTCAATATTTAAAATCATTAGGATGTGCTCCTATCTTCGAAGAAGGTGATGAAGCATTAATGAAAAAAGCAGCTTCACTTATTGATTTCATGGGTGTGAACTATTATCAAACATGTGTTGTTGAATATAATGATATTAATGGTGTTGGTAGTGATCATACAATGAATAACACTGGTAAAAAAGGTACCGCTAAAGTTCAAGGTGTACCTGGTCTTTATAAAAAACCACAAAATGAGTTTTTACCAACAACAGATTGGGATTGGACAATTGATCCAATGGGAATTAGAATGTGTTGTCGTGAAATTACTTCGCGTTATGATTTACCAATCGTTATTTCCGAAAATGGTTTAGGTGCATTTGATAAATTAGAAGATGGACAAATTCATGATCCATATCGTATTGATTATTTAAAACGTCATATCGAAGAACTTAAAAAAGCATGTGATGATGGTTGTCGTGTTCTTGCTTATTGTACATGGTCTTATACTGATTTATTAAGCTGGCTAAACGGATATCAAAAACGTTATGGTTTTGTTTATATTGATCGTGAAGAAGATGAAAATTCAGGTACTTTAAATAGATACAAAAAAGATTCATATTATTGGTATAAAAAAGTAATTGAAACAAATGGAGAAGAATTATAGGAAACAATGTTTCCTATTTTCTTTAGGAGGTTAAGGTGTATAACTTTGCAAGTGATTATTTAGAAGGAGCTCATCCACAAGTGATGGAAGCTTTAAATAAGACAAATTTTATTCAAACAGTAGGATATGGGGAAGATCAATATTGTCAAAAAGCTAAAGATAAAATAAAAGCTATATTAGAAAATGAAAATGTAGATATTCATTTTTTAGTAGGTGGTACACAGACAAATATGATTATGATTTCTTCAGCATTAAAAGATTATCAAGCTGTTATTGCTGTTGATAGTGGACATATCAATGTTCATGAAACAGGAGCTGTTGAATTTACCGGGCATAAGATTTTAACAAAGCCACATCAAGATGGAAAGATGATTCCTGAAATGATTGATGAAATCATGCGTGAACATCCTGATGAACATATGGTGCAACCTAAAATGGTATATATTTCACAAACAACAGAATATGGTACGTACTATACTTTAGAAGAATTAAAAGGCATTTATGAATGCTGTCAACAAAATAATTTATATTTATTTATAGATGGAGCAAGACTTGGAAGTGCACTTGTCTTGAAAGATGCACCAACTTTACAAGAGATGGCGCTTTATAGTGATGTTTTCTATATTGGTGGTACAAAAATGGGAGCCTTATTTGGTGAATGTTTAGTTATTATTAATGATGAATTAAAAACCGATTTTAGATATCATATTAAACAAAAAGGTGCCATGCTTGCTAAAGGAAGATTATTAGGAGTTCAATTTAATGCTTTATTTGAAAATGATTTATATCTAGAAATAGGAAAACATGAAAATGAATGTGCTGATATATTAAGAAAAGGATTCAAAGATAAAGGCTATAAGATGTATATTGAAAGTCCTTCTAATCAAATATTTCCAATCGTTGATCAACAAACGTTGGAAAAAATAAATAAAAATTATATAACAACGTATATGTTTAAAATAGATGACCAACATATATGTATACGTCTAGTTACATCATGGGCAACGTCCAAAGAAATATGTGAACAATTTATAGAAGAATTATAATTGATACATACTATTTTATTGTAAATAAATAGATAACGTAGTAGAATATGACTAGGATTTATTATCCTAAATTTCGAGAAATGGAGATAATAAAAATGAATAAAACTGAATTAGTAGAAGCTATTGCTTCAAGCACTGAATTAACAAAAACTGATGTAGATAAAGTAGTAACTGCTTTAGTTGAAGTTGTTACTGATGCTTTAGCTAAAGGAGATAAAGTTTCTTTAAAAGGTTTTGGTAATTTTGAAGTTCGTACTCGTAGTGAAAGAACAGGTAGAAACCCAAGAACTGGTGAAACAATGACAATTGCTGCAAGTAAAGCACCTGCATTTAAAGCAAGTTCTGCATTAAAAAAAGCTGTTAATAAATAATAATAGAAAACCGATGAGTTTGTTACTCATCGGTTTTTGCATCTTCAATTGTAATATTTAATTTATAATGATCTTTAATTTCTGGAATAGCCTGTAGATATGTGGTTAAGGTTTGTTCAGCTTTTGTTTTAGACTTTTCTAAAATACCATTAGAAATAGCTTCTTTTTCATTTTTTTTCTTTTCTTTAGTTGCAAAAGATTTATAATCGTTAATACTTATCTGATTAAAAATATTTGATGATTCATCATATACTTCAATAGATTTTTCATCAATTTCATGACTTAAAATTTTTGCTGCAGGTAAAGTAATATTTAATTGATCATTATCAATACTTATTTTAGCCTGTTTTAAATCAATCCCTGCTTTAATAGATCCATTATATGTAATAATAAAAGTTTTTTGTGTTAAAGGAATTTTCCAACCATTAAAAGATAATTTATTAGAAAATTTTCCTACCTTACTATAATCATATGAATAAAGTGCAAGCTCATTAATTTCAGTTAATTGATTTTTAATGGTTGTTGAAGTAATTTTATCATTGTTACTACCACTTGCATAATGAACACCTGCAAAAAAGATTGCAATAACTAAAACGATAATTGCTATAACACCACCAATAGCCTTTTTTGACTTTCCAAGAGTATCTAATATTTTCATGTCATCACCCACGAAGATTATATCATAATTTGTCGAAGTAAGATATTATAGGTATAAAAAAAGAATGATTTTAGAAATTATATCTAAAACCATTCTTTTTCTTATTTAATGATTTTACCGTAAACTTCTCTACCACAAGCTGCTGCATTACTTTCATCAGTATCAATATGCATAGCTGTTGCATATGAAGCGCTTACACGACAAACAACATCACCAAAGATCAAAGAACGTCCATCTGTATTAATTTCAACTTTAACGATTTCTTTATCTTTTACTCCAAATTTTTCAGCATCCTCAGGTGTTAAGTGAATATGTCTTTTTGCAGCAATCACGCCACAAGGAATTTCAACTTCTCCTGCAGGACCAACTAATTTACATCCAGCAGTTCCTTCGATATCTCCTGATTCTCTAATTAATGCTTGAACACCAATGCTTCTAGCGTCAGTTAAAGAAATTTCTACTTGAGTTTCTTTTCTTGTAGGTCCTAAAACAGACATATTTAATTCTCCTTTAGGTCCAATTACTTTTACTCTTTCAACACAAGCGAATTGACCAGGTTGAGATAAATCTTTTTTATTTGTTAATTGATGACCTTCACCAAATAAAGTTGCTAAATCTTTATCACTTAAGTGAATATGTCTAGCAGAAGTTTCGACAATAAACATACCTTCCATATTTTTCTCCTCTTTCCATATATTAATACTACATTTATTCTACTCTTTTTATCATTTAATGCCAATAAATAAAAAAAAAATAAAAAAATTTTTTCTCACTTTTGTAATAAATTTATTAATTTGCTAAAAAAAGATTATCAAATCATTGATAAAACATTAAAAATGTATACAATCTAGCTATTTTTTAGGAAAATCATAAAAAAAACGCTAATCTTTACACATATTACTAAATGTGCTATTCTAACTGTACAAAAAAAGGAGGAACCTTTATGAACAAAGAAAATGTAGGTTTATATGATCAGTCATTTGAACATGATAACTGCGGAATAGGGGCCGTTGTTAATATCAAAGGATTAAAAACTTATAAAACAGTAGATGATGCTTTAAAAATCGTTGAACAATTAGAACATCGTGCTGGAAAGGATGCAGCAGGGGAAACTGGAGATGGTGTAGGAATCTTAACACAAATACCAGATGAATATTTTCAAAAGATTATTAAAGATTTTACATTACCTCAAAAAGGACATTATGGAGTTGGAATGTTCTTTATGCCTCAAGATGAAAAAGTACGTTTACGTGTCAAAAAAATGTTTGAAACAGTTGTTAAAAAAGAAGGATTAGAATTTTTAGGTTGGCGTGCTGTACCAACTGTACCTAGTGTTTTAGGGAAAAAAGCATTAGATGCCATGCCATATATTGTCCAAGCATTTATTAAAAAACCTCATGGCGTAAATTGTGGTTTAGATTTTGATAGAAAATTATATCAAGTGAGAAGAATTTTTGAACAAAGTCAATTTGAAGATACTTATGTATGTTCACTTTCAAGTCGTACAATTGTTTATAAAGGAATGTTCTTAGTACAACAACTTCGATTATTCTTTAAAGATTTACAAGATAAAAGTTATAAAAGTGCCATTGCTTTAGTTCATTCACGTTTTTCAACAAATACAATGCCATCATGGAAAAGAGCCCATCCTAATAGATTTATTGTTCACAATGGTGAAATCAATACAATTAAAGGGAATGCGAATAACATGCTCTGTCGAGAAGAAAACATGCAAACAGATGTTGTGGATACTTCAAAAGTATATCCTGTTGTTGATGTCAATGGTTCCGATTCAGCTATGTTAGATAATACATTGGAATTTTTAGTAATGTCAGGTATGGAACTTCCAAGAGCTGTCATGATGTGTATTCCAGAACCTTATGAAAATGATAAAAGCATGTCACAAGCAAAAAAAGATTTCTATGAATATAATGCTACACTTATGGAACCTTGGGATGGACCAGCTTCTATCTTATTTAGTGATGGAGACATCATGGGGGCTATCTTAGATAGAAATGGTTTAAGACCATCACGTTATTACATTACAAAAGATCATTATTTAGTATTATCTTCAGAAGTAGGATCATTAGATATTCCAGCTAAAGATATTGTTTTAAAAGAAAGACTAAGACCTGGAAAAATGTTATTAGTTGATACTGTTAAAGGTGAACTTATTGAAGATGATGTTTTAAAGGAAACGTATGCAACAAAACAACCTTATGGAGAATGGTTGGAAAGCAATTTAATTAATTTAAAAGATATGAGAATTCCTAGTATTAGAGTAGAAAGATACGAAGGAGAAGAATTAACTAAATTACAAAAGATTCATGGTTATAGTTACGAAGATACAAACTATATTAAAAACTTAGCTTTAACTGGTAATGAAAATATTGTAGCAATGGGAAATGATACACCAATTGCAGCTTTATCAACAAAACATCCACCATTATTTAATTACTTTAAACAATTGTTTGCACAAGTAACCAATCCACCAATCGATGCGATTCGTGAAGAAATTATTACTTCAACAAGTATTTGTATTGGTCGAGATGGAAATATGTTGGAAGATAAACCAGAAAACTGTCATTTATTAAAAATCAATCACCCTATTTTAAGTAATACAGATATTTTAAAAATCAAAAACTTGAAAAAAGAAGGCTTTAAAGTAGGTGAAGTTAATATTACATATATTAAAAATACTTCATTAGAAAAAGCAATTGATCGTGTTTTTGTAGAAGTAGATAAACGTTATCATGAAGGATGTAATATTGTTATTTTATCAGATAGGGCAGTAGATGATAACCATTTACCAATTCCTTCATTATTAGCTGTTGGAGCTGTTAACTCTTATTTAGTAAGAACAAAAAAACGTAACAGTTTAGCTTTAATTCTTGAATCAGCTGAACCAAGAGAAGTACATCATTATGCGACATTACTTGGATATGGTGTTTCAGCTATCAATGGTTATTTAGCACAAGATACAATCTTTGATTTAATTGATCAAGGTTTATTAGATAAAGATTATTATGCAGCCGTTGATGATTATAATAGTGGTATTTTACATGGTATTGTTAAAATTGCTTCTAAAATGGGAATTAGTACAATTCAATCTTATCGTGGATCACAAAACTTTGAAGCAATCGGTTTATCAAGTGATTTAGTGAATAAATATTTTTCTAAAACAGTAAGTCGTATTGAAGGAAAAACAATTAAAGATATTGAAAAAGATGTCGAATATAGACATGATCAAGTATATGATCCACTTGGATTAGATGTAGACATTTCATTAAACAGCGCCGGTGATCATAAAGAAAGATCAGGAAAAGAAGAACATTTATATAATCCAGCAACGATTCATAAATTACAACAAGCAACACGTTTAGGTGACTATCAATTATTTAAAGAATATTCAAAAATGATTGATGAAGAAGGAGCACATTTAAACTTAAGAGGTTTAATGCAATTTAAAAAGACAAAATCAATTCCAATTGAAGAAGTTGAACCTGTGGAATCAATTGTTAGAAGATTTAAAACAGGTGCGATGTCTTATGGATCAATTTCAAAAGAAGCACATGAAACAATGGCGATTGCAATGAATAGATTACATGGTAAGTCTAACAGTGGTGAAGGTGGAGAAGATCCAGAAAGATTTGAAACACTTCCTAATGGTGATAGTAAATGTTCAGCTATTAAACAAGTTGCCTCAGGACGTTTTGGAGTAACAAGTGAATACTTATGTAGTGCCAATGAAATTCAAATTAAAATGGCACAAGGAGCAAAACCAGGAGAAGGTGGACACTTACCAGGTGGTAAAGTTTATCCATGGGTTGCTAAAACAAGACACTCTACACCAGGGGTTAGCTTAATTTCACCACCACCACATCATGATATTTATTCAATTGAAGACCTAGCACAATTGATTTATGACTTAAAGAACGCTAATAAAGAAGCACGTATTTCAGTTAAACTTGTATCAGAAGCTGGTGTTGGAACAGTTGCTGCCGGTGTTGCTAAAGCAGGTGCAGGTGTTATCCTTATTTCAGGATATGATGGAGGAACAGGGGCTGCTCCTAAAAACTCAGTTTATAATGCAGGTCTTCCATGGGAATTAGGTTTAGCAGAAGCTCATCAAACATTGATCATGAATGATTTAAGAAGCCGTGTTGTTATTGAAACAGATGGTAAACTCATGACAGGTAGAGATCTTGCAATTGCTACTTTACTTGGAGCAGAAGAATTTGGTTTTGCGACAGCACCACTTGTAACAATGGGATGCGTTATGATGAGAGTATGTAACTTAGATACATGTCCAGTAGGGGTTGCTACACAAAATCCTATTTTAAGAAAACGTTTTAAAGGTAAGCCTGAATATATTGAAAACTTTATGCGTTTCATTGCTCAAGAATTAAGAGAATATATGGCTCAACTTGGATTCAAAACAGTTGATGAAATGGTTGGTCGTAGTGATTTATTAGAACCTAAGGATGATGTTAAAAATATTGATTTATCAAAAATCTTAAATAATCCATTTACTTCTAGTAAACATAGTCATCATGAAAAGAATAATGAATATGATTTCAAATTAAATGAAGTCAAAGATACAACAGTTCTTTATAAACAATTTAAAGAAGCTTTAGATAAACATCAAGGTAAAGAAATTGATGTCCATGTTACAAATATCGATCGTTCATTTGGAACACTCTTTGGATCAGAAATTACGAAGAAATATGGAACATCATTAGAAGAAGATACTTTCAAAGTTAACTGCTATGGAGCAGGTGGTCAATCATTTGGTGCTTTCATTCCTCAAGGTTTAACATTACATCTTTATGGAGATAGTAATGACTACTTTGGAAAAGGCTTATCAGGTGGTAAATTAATTGTGGTACCACCAAAAGATTCAACAATTAAACCAGAAGATAATATTATCATTGGTAACGTTGCTTTATATGGAGCAACATCTGGTGAAGTTTATATCAATGGAATTGCTGGTGAAAGATTTGCCGTACGTAACTCAGGAGCACATGCCGTTGTTGAAGGTATTGGAGATCATGGTCTTGAATATATGACAGGTGGTATGGTTATTGTTTTAGGAAAAACAGGGCGTAACTTTGCTGCTGGTATGTCTGGAGGTATTGCTTATGTCTATGATCCAGATAATACATTCTATGAACATGTCAATAAAGAACTCGTAGAATATAAAAATGTGAAATCACGTTATGATGAAGATCAATTAAAAGAAATGATTCAAAAACATTATCAATATACAAATTCAAATGTTGCGAAAAAGATTTTAGATGACTTTGGAAATGAAGTTGCACACTTCAAAAAAGTTGTTCCTCATGATTATAAACGTATGATGTCACTTATTAGTTCATTTGAACAACAAGGACTTACAAATGAACAAGCAAAAGTAGAAGCATTCAATGCTTTTAAGAAAGGAATGTAGATTATGGGAAAGCCAACAGGATTTTTAGAAATAGAAAGACAAGTATCAACAGAAGTTGAACCATTAAAACGTATTAAGAACTTTAATGAATTTCATAAACCATTATCTCGTGATGAACAATCATGCCAAGGAGCTCGCTGCATGGATTGTGGAGTTCCTTTCTGTCAAAATGGAAAAATGATTCAAGGAATGGTATCAGGTTGTCCACTAAACAACTTGATACCTGAATGGAATGATTTAATTTTCCATAAAAATTATAAAGCCGCTTTAAAAAGACTTTTAAAAACAAATAATTTTCCAGAATTCACATCAAGAGTATGTCCTGCTTTATGTGAAGCAGCATGTACTTGTGGATTAAATGGAAATCCCGTTACCGTAAGAGAAAATGAAAATGCAATTATTGAAACAGCTTATGCTTCCAATTGGATGCAACCTCATCCACCTAAACATCGTATTGATAAAAAAATAGCAATTATTGGGTCAGGCCCTTCAGGACTTGCAGCAGCCGATCAATTAAATAAAAGAGGTTATCAAGTAACAGTCTTTGAAAGAGAAGATCGTTTAGGAGGGCTATTAATGTATGGTATTCCTAACATGAAACTTGAAAAACATATTATTGATCGTCGTATTGAATTAATGGAAGAAGAAGGTGTTGTTTTTAAAACAAATGCCGGTATTGAAAATAAAAAACAAGTTCAACAATTATATAAAGAATTTGATCGTGTTATTCTTGCTTGTGGTAGTAAAAAGGCTAGAGATATTAAAGCACCAGGGAGAGATGCCAAAGGTATTTACTTTGCGGTTGATTATTTAACTGGAATTACTAAATCATTACTTAATAGTCAATTAGAAGATCAAATTTTTGTTGAAACAAAAGGTAAAAATGTACTTGTTATTGGTGGTGGAGATACTGGTAATGATTGTGTTGGTTCAGCTATTCGTTTAGGATGTAAATCAGTTATTCAATTAGAAATGATGCCAGAACCACCTCATGAACGTTTGGATTCAAATCCATGGCCTGAATGGCCACGTGTGAAAAAGACAGATTATGGACAAAATGAATCTATTGCTGTCTTTGGACATGATCCTCGTCTTTATCAAACAACTGTTAAAGAGTTTATTAAAGATGATAAAGGAAATGTAAAACAAGTCGTTATTGTCTCACTTGAATCAAAACAAGTAGAAGGTCGCATGCAAATGGTTCCTGTTAAAGGAAGCGAAAAAACATTAGATGCAGATATTGTTTTAATTGCTGCAGGATTTGTAGGCTGCGAAGATTATGTTGCTAAAGCTTTTGATGTAAAACTTACACCAAGAGGAAATGTGGCAGATGAAAATTACCAAACAAATCAAAAACAATTGTATGTTGCTGGTGATATGCGTAGAGGTCAATCTTTAGTTGTTTGGGCAATTAGAGAAGGACGTGAAGTGGCACGTGCAGTTGATGAAGATTTAATGGGGTATTCTAATTTATAGGATATCAAAATATACTCACAATCATTGATAGAAAACCTTGGGATATTCTCGAGGTTTTCTTTTTTTTAGTGATTTGAAAGAGACTATGATGAAAGCAATATGGAGAAAAAAGAATGAATGAATTAGAATTAGTAATTAACGAGGTCAAAAAGGCGGTCGTTGGAAAAGATGAACATATTAAAAAATATTGGCTTGTATTTTAGCAAGGGGTCATGTTTTATTAGAAGATATACCTGGTGTTGGGAAAACAAATTTAACGTTAGCACTTTCTAAAGCTTTATCTTTAGATTTTCATCGTATGCAATTTACAAGCGAGTCTTACCAGGAGATGTTACAGGTTTTATTATTTATAATCAAAAAAACAATGATTTTGAATATAAAGAAGGACCTATCATGTGTAATTTATTTTTAGCAGATGAAATAAATAGAACATCTCCTAAAACACAACCTGCTTTATTAGAAGTAATGGAAGAAGGAAGAACAACAGTTGATGGTATCACTTATCAATTACCACAACCATTTACAGTCCTAGCTACACAAAATCCTTATGGATCAGCAGGAACACAATTATTACCAGATTCACAATTAGATCGTTTTATGGTGAGACTTACAATGGGGTATCCCTCATTAGAAGATGAAATTGAAATTTTAAAAAGAAAAAGTCAAGAAAATCCTTTAGATATCATTCGATCTGTATGTAAACCGCAAGATATAATAGAATTACAAAAACAAGTAGATCAAGTTTATGTGGATGATAAGATTTATGATTATATTGTAAGAATTATTCATAAAACACGTGATCATGAATCGATTCAACAAGGGGCTTCTCCACGTACAGCTATTTCTTTATTAAAAATGGTGAAAGCAATAGCTTATATGGATCATAGAAATTATGTTATTCCTGATGATATTAAAAAAGTTATTTATGATGTATTGTCACATCGTTTGATTTTAACCTATGATGCAAAAGTTAAAGGTGTTGTTATTCAAGACGTTATTAAAAGTATTTTAAAAGAAGTAAAGGAACCAAAAATAAAAATATGAGAAATGGTAGAATCAAATACTTTAGTATATTAGGCGTTGTGTTATTTTTATATTTAACGACATCTGTTTATTCTTTGCTTATTTGTACATATATTTTACTTATTTTACCAATTCTATCTTTAGTTATTTCTTTACCAGGAATGAGACATGTAGATGTTGAAAAAACACATGAACATTTTATCGCTAAAAGAAATCATTTAGCTTATTTACATTTCAAAAGAGTTCCTTATAAATATTATCCAAGTGCTTTAATTAAGATAGACTATGAATACATCCAAACAATTTGTAATCAAAAAAATAGTTATAAAGTTTATATGGAAGATGAACAAACAGATATTATTTTACTTCGAAATCATGTAGGACATTGTGATTTAACGATTACACGTTTTCGCTGTTACGATTTATTAGGATTGTTTTATCATACAACACGTTGTCAAAAGAAATGTAGCATGTATATTGAACCTAATTTGATAGATATAGAACAAGAAGTAAAAAAATTAGAAGTTTTTGTAGATGATAGTGAATTATATTCACCTTATCGTTATGGAAATGATTATTCTGAATTGTATGAAATTAGGCAATATCGTCAAGGTGATTCTTTAAAATATATTAATTGGAAATCTACGCTTCAAAGACAAGATATTTATGTGAATATAGGAAGTCAACCTATTGTAAAAAATGTCTTAGTTACTATTTTAATAACAGATGATTTTAATGAAAATGATATAGCTTATGATTATTTTCATTCATTATGTCATAAGATGTTAAATCAAGAAATTGATTTTGATATTATTTTTCAAAATATCACAATGGATCATTATGTTATTTATCATATTAATTGTTATGACAATTATAAAGATGTTCTTTATAAAATGTTATCATATAAAATACCAAGTCATCAAAGATATTCTTTAAGTGCTTTAAATTATCAATATGGTTGTCTTTATACAGCAACTTCTAAAGGAATAGAAGAGGAACGATTGGGAGGTTATTATGGATAAGTTAAAGAAAATAAAACCTATTTATATAGAAATATTCTCTCTTTTGTTATGTAATTTATGTGCAATCAATATTATCATTGATACTTTATCTTATACTTTAAATCAACGTTTAATTTATACAATAGCCACCTTGGTACTTAGTTTAGTTTTATTTTATATTAGAAAAAATAAAATAAAATATATTGGAACATTTATTAATTTATGTGCACTAGGATGTTTATGTTATGCCATATATCAATATGGTGTTGCTTTAGAAGCAATGAGTAAAAACTTTAATATCATAGATTTTCTTACTGGTCTAGATAGTCAACTCGTTTATCTAACATTATTACTTACAATTTATTATATTGCTGCTAGTTTTGTAGCGATGATCATTAAAAAGAACGCCCTTTATGGATTAATAAATATATTAATTCTTTTAGGATTACAATATGCTTATACAGATTATAGAAGTACATTATTTTTTATGATCTTAATCATTATTATCCTCACATACTATTTACTTACAGGGATTCACTATATTTCATATACTCGTTATCATTTAATACAATTTATTTGTATATTTGTTATTGTTATTTTAATGCTTGTTCCAGTTGTTTTACTTCCTTATAGCAGTTATGTAGAAAGACCTATTAAAGAACTTTTTATGAGTCAAGAAGCTAAAGAGTTTCAAGAAGATTATGAAATTCAAAATGGTTATAATATAGAAAAGTCCCAAGAAATTGGTGGTAGTGAAAGAGGAGAAAATCTAGCTGGTGATGAAGGAAAAGAAAGTGATGGTAATAACAATCAAGAAAATAAATCCGGAAAGGGTAAGAAAAAGGGAAATAAAGGAACAACGTCAACGATTAAAAATATTTCTTTAGGTATGTCTGGAGGTGGCGGTGGTGCTGATTCTGATTTAAATTCGGCTGGAGATACAGAATTAGATAATAAAACAGTAGCTTTAAAGGTTACTTCGAGCTATGGTCCTGTTTCTACTTATTTAAGAGATAGTTCAGCTGCTTATTATGATCATGGGAAATGGTCAATGTTAACGACGAAGAAATGTCAAAAGATATATAATCAGCCAGCTTCCATCAATCTTGTCCAATCTCTAGCGTCACAATACGCTCAAACAGATGTTGTTCTTACCATTGATGAAATATCTTTATCAAGTCCTTATAAATATTATCCTTATTATAGTTATGATGGAGAAACGTTTAAATTAGATAGCTATTCAAAAGGTCAAAGTTCATCAAGACATACGAATGTAAAAATAGGTGTTTCATCTAGTGACTTATTAAATGCTTCAGGGGATTATACAACACCTCAATATGATCAATTTGTAGAAGAAAATTATCTAGGTGTTTCACAAGATATAAAAAATCAATTATTAAATTTATTAAATCAAGCGGGTTATCATGAAGAAATGACAATCTATGAAAAAGTAACACTTGTTAAAAATCTACTTGCTAGTCAATGTGTTTATACATTACATCCAGGTAGTTGTCCAAGTGATCAAGACCCTGTTTTATATTTCTTGTTAGAAAATAAAAAAGGCTATTGTATGCATTTTGCTTCAAGTGCAGCCTTATTATTACGTACTATAAATATTCCAGCTCGTTATACGACGGGATTTGTTTTAGATGAAAGTGATTTTAAAGGGGGCAATGTTGCTGCTGTTACTCAAGCAAAAGCACATGCTTGGGTCGAAGTTTATGTAAAAGGTGTTGGTTGGGTAATGATTGAAGCGACTCCGGGATCTGGTGGTGCTTCTGGAAGTGATCCGATGGATGAACCGGCAGCTGGAAAAGCGGAAGAAACGAATCAACAAAATATTGAAGAACAAAAATCAAATTCAAATGATCAACAAGGTTCAAATAGTAGTGGAAGTCAAAGTAGTCAACAAAACTCACAAAGTAGTGAACCAAATTCTGAAAATAAAGAACAAAAATCACAATGTAATACACAAAGTAATAGTGAAAATAAGCAAACAGAAAAGAAAAAAAAGAAAAAGACTAAAAAGGATATAAAGAAAAAAGAAGTACAAAACCAAAGTGAAGATCATAAAGTTATATTTATTGTGATAATCTTTGTGTTATTCTTTGTTATTGCAACTATTATCCTTGTTTTAAGAAGAAAATATCTTTTAAAACAAAGAGAAAAACTTTTATCTCAAGAAAATATAAATAAAAAATATATTGCTTATTATGATTATTTAAATGAATTAAAACAGTATAATTCAGAAATAGAAAATAATTATCGATATATCGCTTTAAAAGCAGCTTATTCAAATACTGTGATTTTACAAGAGGAATTAGATGAAATTAGAAATTATGTTGAAGAGTGTTTAACATTGATTCAAGAAAATAATTCATCATTAAAGCTTCTTAGTTATCAATATATTTATGTTTTATTTTAAAAGTTAGAGAATACTCTCTAGCTTTTTTTTGTAAATATTATTTACAATGATTACTTTTATAAGCTGATTTTTGTAAATGTTGGTTTAAATGATAAGAGAATATTTTATAGATTTATAACCTTATGGTATAATGATGAAAAAAGAAGACGGAGGTAGTATATGGCTTTACAAAAAGACTTTTTATGGGGTGGAGCGTTAGCTGCTCATCAATTTGAAGGGGGAGTATTAAATACTTCTAAAGGATATTCTGTAGCGGATGTCATGACTGCAGGAGCACATGGTGTACCTAGAGAAATCACTGATGGTGTAGTAGAAGGTAAATACTATCCTAACCATGTTGGTATTGATTTCTATGGACATTATAAAGAAGATATCGCCATGTTTGCGGACATGGGATTTAAATGTTTTAGAACTTCTATTGCTTGGACAAGAATTTTCCCATTAGGGGATGAAAAAGAACCTAACGAAGAAGGATTACAATTCTATGATGATGTTTTTGATGAATTATTAAAATATGGTATTGAACCTGTTATCACATTATCACACTTTGAAATGCCTTATCATTTAGCTAAAGAATACGGTGGATTTATGAACCGTAAAACAATTGATTTCTTTGTTAAATTTGCAGAAGTATGTTTCAAAAGATATAAAAATAAAGTTAAATATTGGATGACATTCAATGAAATTAATAACCAAATGAATTTTAAAAACGATATCTTTGGTTGGACAAACAGCGGAGCTCATTTTGGAAACTATGATAATCCAGAAGAAGCAATGTATATCTGTGGACATCATACATTAGTAGCATCTGCTAAAGCAGTAAAAATTGGTAAAGAAATCAATCCTGATTTCAAAATTGGAAATATGATTGCAATGGTTCCAATTTATCCATTTAGTTGTCGTCCAGCTGATCAAGTATTAGCACAACAACAAATGCATGATCGTTTTTTCTTCTGCGATGTACAATGTCGTGGACATTATCCTGCTTATGCTTTAAAAATGTTTGAAAGAAAAGGATTCAATATTGATATCACTGAAGAAGATAAAAAAGCATTAGCTGAAGGTACTGTTGATTATATTGGATTTAGTTATTATATGACAAATGTTGTAGATTCAACAGTCACAAAAGATGTTTCAAAATCAACAGATGGTTCAAGTGAACATTCAGTTAAAAACCCATATATTAAAGAATCAGATTGGGGATGGGCTATTGATCCAGAAGGATTAAGATATGCATTAAATATGTTCTATGAAAGATATGAAAAACCATTATTTATTGTAGAAAATGGTTTTGGAGCAATTGATGTTAAAGAAGAAGATGGTTCATGCCATGATCCATATCGTATTGATTACTTAAGAGCTCATATCGAAGAAATGAAAAAAGCTGTTGAAGAAGATGGTGTTGATTTAATGGGATATACTCCTTGGGGATGTATTGACTGTGTTTCATTTACAACAGGTGAAATGAAAAAACGTTACGGATTTATCTATGTAGATAGAGATAATGAAGGTAATGGTACACTTGAAAGAAGCAAAAAAGATTCTTATGATTGGTATAAGAAAGTTATTGCTTCTAATGGTGAAAATTTATAAAAAGGTTGAGGAAACTCAACTTTTTTAATTGATTTAAGTTAAATGTAACCCCTTGCATAGACAAAAACTCTATGTTAAAATACAAGATGTAAATATGGATTGTTACTTTAAGTAGGCAAGACCAAATAACTTACACTTTTTTTAGTGTATCTTATTTGGTCTTTATTTTTTGTTAAAAAAAGAGTAACAATTATTAGATAAGCAAGGAAAGGAAATAATATGAAAAATAAAAAGATAAGTAAAGTTGTTTTATCTGTATTGACGTCAATGTCAATGCTTAGTTCGTATTCAGCAATGGTTTTTGCTGAAAATACGACTCAGGGTGCAACTTCACAAGTTGCCCATGAGTATGATTTAGTTAAATTAGATCGTAATGGTGATTTAATTGTTAATGGAAGTTTTGATAATAATGGTGCTTCATGGTCTAAAACAGGTACAGGTACATTTGGAAATGATAATGGAAATTATTATGGAAAGTTATCATCAAATTCTAATAATGCCGCAGTTTATCAAGGAGTAAGTTTTAAGAAAAATACAGATTATGTTGTTAAAGGAAAAGTAAAAATTTCTAATGCGAAAGGTCAAGTATTTTTAGCAGTAAAAAATGGTCAATTAAGTGCAGGATTAAAAGATAATAATGGAAAAACGATTGAAACGACGATTTCTTCATCAGAAGATAAAGCAGGTCAATATCAAGATGTAGAATTTACTTTTAATTCAGGTGATAATACTTCTGGATCTATTGCTTTTATTAAATGGACAGAAAGAAATGGAAATCAAGATATTATTGATGAAGAAGTATGGATCGATGATGTATCAGTTAAAGCAGTAAGCGATGCTTCAGAAGATGATCAATATGAAATGGTTTGGGCTGATGACTTTAATGAAAATCAATTAGATACATCAAATTGGGATTATGAATTAGGTTCTATTAGAGGTGTTGAACAAGAACATTATGTTAATGATCCAGAAAATGTTTATGTTAAAGATGGTCAATTAGTATTACAAGTAACTAATCGTGATAAAGAAGATCAATATAAAAATCCAAGAGGGAATAGACAAGTTATTTATAATTCAGGAAGTGTTAGAACTCATGGGAAAAGAGAATTTTTATATGGAAGAATTGAAATGAAAGCAAAACTTCCTAAAGGAAAAGGTGCTTTCCCTGCTTTTTGGACATTAGGTTCAGATTTTACGTTAGATGGTAGAATTAGCAGTGAACAAGGTGCTTCGTGGCCAGTTTGCGGTGAAATCGATATCATGGAAATGATTGGTGCAGAAAATGAAGATTTAAATGGAAAAAGTAATAAAAAAGTTTATCAAACTTTACATGCTGGTTCAGCTACAGATGTAGATCATTCAAAATCTATTTCAACATATACATTACCAGAAGGAATCTTTAATGATGATTATCATATTTTTGGTCTTAATTGGTCTAAAAATAAAATGGAATTTTATGTTGATAATAAAATTGTAGGATCTATTGATTATAGCAATAATGAAGAATATAAAAGATGTTTTAACAGACCACAATATATTCAAATGAATCTAGCAACTGGTGGAAACTGGGCAGGAGATGCTGGAGATAATCTTGCAGGGCAAAAATATGAAATTGATTATGTTTATTATGGTCAAAATGCTCAACAAAAAACAGATTCTAAAGAATACTATGAAAATGCAATCAAAATCAATGGTGAACATGATGTGACAATGACAGAAGGTGAAACACCTAATTTATTAGAAGGTGTGACTTCTGATCAAGATAGTATTTTAGATTATTCAATTGATAATGAATATTCATTTAAATCAAAAGGTGGACTTACTTCTGTTGATTTAGTTTGTTCAGGTAAAAATGATAAACAAAGTTTAAAGAAATTAAAACCAGGTAAATATAACTTATACTATACAGCTAGAAGTAGTACTGATTCTACAAAACCATCAACAAGAAGAGCAGTTATACTTACTGTTTTACCTAATGATAAACAAGATTTAATTGAATTAGATCGAGAACTTATTAAAAATGGTTCTTTTGAAAATGGTACAAATCCTTCATCAGGATATGAAATAAATAGTCGTACATCATGGCAAGTCACAAATGCAAGATTTACAAAATGGCCAGGATGTTCATATGAAGGAAGCTGGTGTGGTTTTTTACCAGAAAATAATGGAAATGCTAATATTTTTCAAACAGTTAATTTAAAGAAAAATACAAAATATAAACTAAAGGCAAAAGTGCAATTAACAGAAGTAGGACAAACAATGTTTGTCAACTTAAAAAAGAATGCACAATATCTTGTAAATAACAATGAAGTTACAGTAAAATGTACAGAAGAAAATAAAGGACAATATCAAGATATTGAATTAGATATCGATACAGGAGACCAAGAAAGTATTTTTAATGGTAAAAATTCTACTGATTTAACAGTTTGTTTTATGAAATGGACTGAATCAACAAGTGATGCTACATATAAAGGAAAAGTATTTGTTGATAATGTTTCTTTAACAGAAGTGACAAATGAAGATGACAATTATAATCTTGTATGGGCTGATGAATTTAATGAAAGTGAATTAGATAAAAAGAATTGGGGTTATGAATTAGGACATATTCGTGGTTTAGAACAACAACATTATACAAATAGTAAAGATAACGTTTATCTTGAAGATGGAAATTTAGTTATTAAAGCAACAAATAGAAAAACAGAAGATCAATATGAAGTAACACAAGGAGATACAACAAGAAAAGTTATTTATGATTCAGGAAGTGTAAGAACTCATGGTAAACAAGAATTCTTATATGGAAGAATTGAAATGAAAGCTAAATTACCTAAAGGTCAAGCAGTATTTCCAGCGTTTTGGACCTTAGGTTCTGATTTTCATTTAGATGGTAACATTGCTCAAGGTATTGGATGGCCCGATAGTGGTGAAATAGATATCATGGAATTAATTGGTAATGGAACTGCTGGTGGGGTTAATGGTAATAAACAAGTTTATCAAACACTTCATTATGGTACTAATGGTGAAGATGATGGAAAGTATGCTGGACATGGTACTTGTTATACATTACCAAGTGGTATCTTTAATGATGATTATCATGTTTTTGGAATCAATTGGTCAAAAGGAAAAATTGAATGGTATGTAGATGATCAAATTGTAAGAACAGTTGATTATAGTGATGATCAAAGAGCTTTAGAATGTATCGATAGACCGCAATATATTGAATTTAATTTGGCTTTAGGTGGAGCTTGGCCTGGTGCTGCAGGTGAAAACTTAGCAGGAACAAAATTTGAAGTAGATTATGTTCGCTATGCTAGAAATGAACAACAACAAAAAGATGCGGATACTTTCTATGCAAATGCTTATAAAATTAGTGGTGAAAAAGATGTTACGATGACAGAAGGAGACATGCCAGATTTATTAGCAGGTATTACTGTTGATGAAGGAACTGTTGTTGATTACTCTATTAATGATGAACCAATGTTCACAAATGTTGGTGGAAATACACATGTATCACTATTATGTACAGGTAAAGATGATCAAGAAGCCTTAAAATCATTAAAACCAGGAACATATAATTTATATTACACAGTATATGAAAAAGGAAATACAACAGCTGCAAGAACAAGAAGAGAAGTTTTACTTACAGTTGAAGAAAGAATTTTCGAAAAAGATTTAGAAAAATCTGGATTAGAATTAAATGGTTTCGTTGGTGATACATTAGATACAATTAAATTACCTGAAGGTTGGGTATTTGAAAATCCAAAAGAAAAAATCACAAAAGATACAAAAGAAGTAAGTGTTAAATATTCAGAAATTGATGGTAAAGTTGGAACAGCTTTAATTAATGTTCAAGAAAGAGCACAAATTATTGCGGGTGAAAATAGTAAATATGATGTTAAAGATTCAAAACCATTGAAAATTACAATGAATGTTTCTAAAGGAAATGTTTTAAAAGTATTTGTTAATGGTAAAGAATTAGATACAAAATACTATACAATTGAAAATGTTTCTAACAAAGTAAACATTATTTTAAGTGAAGAATATTTAAAAACATTAGATAATGGAGAATATACGATCAAAATTACTTCTACATTAGGAAATGTTGAAACAGTATTTACAGTTAGTAATTCTAAAGATGATAATTCAAAACCAGATACTGGAAAAGATGACAATTCAAGTCAAAAACCAACAACAGATAAAAAAGATGATGCAAACAACAAAACAAATAATGTTACGACAACTGTTGTCAAAAATACAACTCAAAAGAGTACAAAAACAGGTGATCAAACACCAGTTGAATTACTTACAATGGGATGTTTGGTATCATTACTAGCAATTATTATCTTAAAAAAGAAAAAAGTATTTTAATAAATTACAAAAGAAGTTTAAACAATAAAAGTTGTTAAACTTCTTTTATTCTATGCTTATAAATTGACGCTTACTTTTTAAGTTTTTATAGGAATAAATAAAAGGAGTCTTTGTTGACTCCTTTTGAATTATTTAGATTTAAGTTTTTTAGCTAATTTTTTAAAAAATGATTCTCTTGCATAGACCGGTTCTAACCATTCATTTTTTAAAATATGTAAAGGATTTTCTGACATTAAAGTATGAATAGCATGATAATTATATTTTTTTTCAAGTAAATAAAATATTTTATTTAAACAAGGTTTTCGAGAACCAGTAGCTCGATGCGTATCTGTAGCAATTACATGGATCAAGCCTTCATCTAATAGTTGAAAAGCTATTTTTTTAGCTTGTTTACCATGATACCCTAAAAAGCTTGTAGCATTTACTTGAATAATACAACCACTTTCAATAAAACCATTTACTCTTTCAATATCTAGTCCATTTTTAAAATATCTTTCAACATGAGCAATAATAGGAGTATAACCTTTAAATTGTACATCATATAATCTTTCTTCTACTTCTTGTTCATTTCCTATTTCTTTTCGTACATCAAATTCTACTAAAACATATTGTGTGTTTTCGATAGGAATAAAAAGATTTTGATCTAGAGCTTTTTGATAATCATGATTAAGAAATAATTCACAGCCATCTAATATATCAATATTATATTCAGTTGCTAGCATTCTTAAATCATCAATTCTTTGAATAAAATCATGAATATCATCTTTAGTATGAACACCGGGAGTTACATGTGGTGTAGCAACGATTGCACTTATTCTATTTTCTCTAGCAAGCTCTAAAGCTTTTCTTGCATCTTCATAAGATGGTATACCATCATCAATATTCCAAGCATAATGACCATGTATATCAATAAAAGACATGAAATCTCCTCCAATACTAATTGATATTATCTATCAATTAGTTTGAAAAATCAATAGAAATGAATTGTATTAAGAATATTGATATGGTAGTATTTGAATACAAAAAATGAATGATAGTGTTGTTGAGTATCAAATAATGTCGTTTAGTAAAAAGAACAAAATAATTATTGTTATTTTTATTTTGGACATTATAATGATTATAGTTAATGTTTTATTATTCTACTTAGAAAGTGAAAATAAAAATGTCAAAAATTAAGAGAGGGGATTTTATGACAAAAGAAAGAAGTCAGATTTTAATAAGAAAAACTTGCTTAGTCGCTTTTGATATTTTAAGTGTCATTATTGCTTTCTTTTTATCATCTATTATTGCTTATAACGGTCATATAGAATTAAGTTTTTTACGATATTCTTATTATTTATTAAGTGGTTTAATTGTTAGTAGCTTAATCTTTTTTGTCTATATGATAGTTTATGGAGATATGCTTCTGTCAATGAATTATTAAATGTTATTATAGCATCATTTTTAAGTACGATTGTTTATTGTATTTTATGTACGATTTGTCCGGTGACACCACCTATTAGTACGGTGTTCCTTTATTTACTTATCTTGCTTATGCTTGTTGGTGGAGCTAGATTTGGATATCGTTTTTTAAGATTATATGCTTCTAGACACCATTTATTAGGTAGAGGAGAACATATAGAAAGTCGTGTCATGATTATTGGTGCTGGTTCAGCTGGTGAAAAGATTTTAAGAGAAACATTAGTTACACCAAAATCAATAAAGAAGTGGTATGTTTTATTGATGATGATTTATCTAAAAAAGGAAGAAGAATCCATAATGTACCTGTTGTTGGAGGAAGAAATGAAATCTTGCAACAAGCTGAAAAATATCATGTAGATGAAATTTATATTGCTTTACCTTCTATTGATGATAAAGAAGTTTCTGAAGTTTTAAATATTTGTAAAGAAACTAAATGTAAATTAAAAAAATTACCTGGTATTTATCAATTCTTAAATGATGAAATTACTTTAGAAAAATTAAAAGATGTAGAAGTTCAAGATTTACTTGGAAGAGATCCTATTAAAGTAAACTTAGAAGAAATTATGGGATATGTTCAAGATAAAGTTGTCATGGTTACTGGTGGTGGAGGATCTATTGGTAGTGAGTTATGTCGACAAATTGCTAAGAGTCATCCTAAACAATTAATTATTGTAGATATTTATGAAAATAATGCTTATGATATTCAATTAGAATTACAACGTAAATATCCTAAATTAAATTTAGAAACAATGATTGCTTCTGTTAGAGATCAAAATAAGATCAATGATTTATTTGCTTATTATCATCCAGATATTGTTTATCATGCAGCAGCTCATAAGCATGTACCTTTAATGGAAGATGCACCACATGAAGCAATTAAAAATAATGTTTTTGGAACTTTAAATGTTGCTAAAGCTGCAGATCAATATGGAGTTAAAAAGTTTATTTTAATTTCAATAGATAAAGCTGTTAACCCAACCAATATTATGGTGCTTCAAAAAGATTATGTGAAATGATTGTTCAATCATTTGATAAGAAATCAAAAACAGAATTTGTAGCTGTACGTTTTGGAAATGTATTAGGATCTAATGGATCAGTTATTCCATTATTTAAAAAACAAATTCAAAATGGAGGACCAATTACAATTACTCATCCTGATATTATTCGTTATTTTATGACGATTCCTGAAGCTGTTTCACTTGTATTACAAGCAGGTGCTTATGCTCATGGTGGGGAAATCTTTGTCTTAGATATGGGAAAACCTGTTAAGATTTTAGATATGGCTAAAAACTTAATTAAATTATCGGGATTAGAGCCAGATGTAGATATTGAAATTAAATTTATCGGTCTAAGACCTGGTGAAAAGTTATATGAAGAAATGTTGATGAAAGAAGAAGGTATGCAAACAACACCTAATAAGATGATTCATATTGGTAAACCTATTGAGTTATCTCATGATTTCTTTGATCAATTAGATCATCTTTATCAAGTGGCTTATGATGAAGATAGTAATATTAGAAAAGAAGTTCATCAAATGGTTGATACATATCATTATGATGAAAATACAACACACGGTGTCAAATAATCTAACAATCAAATGTTAGATTTTTTTGTATATTAATAAAGATTTAAAAAAAGTTTATAATATGGAAAAGATGTATGTATTAAATGGGTTGAACGAAGTGAGGTTAAATATCCTCACTTTTATTTCTATTCATTTTTATTGACAAATAGGATGAGTTGAATTAATATATAAGTAGGAATTATTCCTAACAAGGAATAGAGAAGAGGAGATATAATATGGCTAATAAATATGCAGGAACACAAACAGAAAAAAACTTAATGGAAGCATTTGCGGGAGAATCTCAAGCAAGAAATAAATATACTTACTTTGCTTCAAAAGCTAAAAAAGAAGGTTTTGAACAAATCTCATCATTATTTTTAAAAACAGCTGATAATGAAAAAGAACATGCTAAAATGTGGTTTAAAGAATTAAATGGTATTGGAAATACAGCAGAAAATTTAGCGGCTGCAGCTGAAGATGAAAACTACGAATGGACTGATATGTATGAAGGTTTCGCAAAAACTGCAGAAGAAGAAGGTTTCCCAGAACTTGCTGCTAAATTCCGCAAAGTTGGAGAAATTGAAAAACATCATGAAGAACGTTATAGAGCTTTATTACATAATGTAGAAATGCAAGAAGTTTTCGCTAAAAGTGAAGTCAAAGTTTGGGAATGTCGTAACTGTGGACATATCGTTGTTGGTGAAAAAGCACCTGATGTTTGTCCAGTATGTGATCATCCACAAGCATACTTTGAAGTTCATGCAGAAAATTATTAATGAGAAAGATGCTTCGGCATCTTTTTTTTATATTCTTATATAAATGTTGATATTGTTATATTTTTTAGTGCTTTTTGTGGATATCTCCCTATAAATATGTTTTATCTTTAGGACATTTATGTTCAGACATTAATCAAAGTATTTTATCTGCTGTATTACCATTTTTAATTGCAACATATCATTATGATTATACAACAGCTGCCATGTTAGTTACGGTATCAAATGTTTTTGGAGCTTTCGTTCAACCATTTATTGGGATGTTATCGGATAAAAAGAATAAACTATTATATATGACATTAGGCGTATTACTTGCTTCAGGTGGAATGGCAGTTACGGGTTTTATTTCTAATTTCTTTGGATTATGTATTGTAGTCATTATTAGTGGAATTGGAGTAGTGATGTTCCATCCTCAAGCTGCCAAACTTGTCAATAGTGTTTCTAGTAAAAATGCCAAAGGAAAAGGAATGAGTATTTTCTCTTTTGGCGGTAAGGTTGGTTTTACATTAGGACCAGTTTATACAGCTTTTTTAATGAATTTATTTGGGATGAAAGGAACAATTCTTTTCTTGATTCCTGGTATTGTTTTTGGAATTGTTTGTTCTTTCTTTAATAAAGATTTTGAAAATTTGGATGTTTTAGAAGTTGAAAAGAAAGAAAAAGTAAAAAGTGAACAAAAGGATGATTGGAGTGGTTTTATTAAATTATGTTGTGTTGTTTTTAGTCGTTCTATTCTTTCTAATGGAATTTCCACATTCTTAGCGTTTTATTTTATTCAACAATTTTCTAAATCAAATTCATTCGCAAGTATGTTATTGAGTGTTTTTTATGGAATAGGATCGATTACTCTTTTAGGTGGAGGAATTGCCGATTGTTTTGGACATCGTAAAATGGTACGTCTTAGTTTTTGTATCTTCTTACCTGCAATCTTTATTTTTACTAATACAAGTCATTTCGTGATTGCCTTAATAATGCTTATTTTCATGACATGTGGTGAAAGTCTTTCTTATAGTCCAATGGTTGTTTTAGGATAAAAGTATATACCTAGTCATACTGGATTTGCCTCTGGTATTACTTTAGGTTTAGCGGTAAGTATTGGCGCAGCATTATGCCCTGTTCTTGGGTATGTTTCAGATGCTTATGGTTTAAATTATGCTTTTATTATTATGACAATTGTTTGTGCAATTGCTCTTGCTTGTTCAATGTTATTACCAAATGTGGAGGAAAAATGAAGAAAAGTGGTGTAATCAAAACGTACATATACTTTATCAAATAGAAAAGAATCACCAAAAGATTTTAATGAATTTTTTAAATAAATAGATTAAAATAAAAGAAAAGGGGTGATTGGATGCAAGATTATAACTCTTATGATTTATTTGTAAAAAATCTACATATTTATACCAATTTTCCTTTTCTTGCTCTTGATTGTAATAATAAAAAAACAATTCCACCGCGTATGCGTTTTCAAGAAATGCATTGGCATGAAGATATGCAAATAACTTATGTTTTAGAAGTAATTATAAAAATTATTTCACTTGGAAAAACGATAGAAGTTCATCAAGGAGAAGCTGTTTTTATTTCTCAAAGAGTATTTCATCAGTTTATCGAAGTAGAAACAGCACATTATCGTTCTTTTCTTTTTCCAAAAAGTTTTATTAATTTTTATGAAAAAAGTCCTATGGAAAAAGAAATTGAACAAATGAACATTGGAATTTGTCTTTTAAAACAAAAAGAAATAATCGACATTATTAAAAACATCAATCATGTATCTTTTGAATTTTATCAAGAAAAACATAAAGAATACTATTTAGCAACACAACTTGTTCAATTTATGTATTATCTTTTATTACAAGCAGACCATGAAGAAAATACTTTACAAGATTATCATCATAGTTTACAAAATGTCTCGCTTTTATTCATTTACATTATCAAGAAAATATTTCTCTTGAAGAAATTGCTTCTTATGGAAATATGAGTGTTGGTCATTGTGAAAGACTTTTTATGCAAGTTCTTCAAACAACACCGTATGAATATTTAATCAATTATCGTATTAAAAAAAGTTTAGAACTATTAGGGAAAGAAAAAACAATCATTTCACAAATTGCTTTAGAAGTTGGTTTTAACGATGTCAGTCGTTTTATTCAAAGCTTTAAAAAAAGAATGAGCATTACACCAAAACACTATCAAAAACAGCTTTTTAATCATCAAAATAATATACAAGATATTTAGGAGAAAAGATTATGTATTATCAAACAACATATAAATCACCCTTAGGAATTTTATACTTAGTAAGTGATGAAGAAAATTTAATAGGATTGTGGTTAGAAGGGCAAAAATATTTTCAAGCAACATTAAAAGAAGACCCCATTATTAATGATCAAATAGAAATACTGCATAGAACAAAAGAATGGTTAAATCGTTATTTCAAAGGAGAAAAACCAAATATTAAAGAACTCTCATTAAAACCACAAGGTAGTGATTTTAGACAAGAAGTGTGGAAGATACTTTGTGAAATACCTTATGGTGAAGTCACAACTTATGGAAAAATTGCAAAAGTTGTAGCTCAAAAAATGCATAAAGAAAAAATGTCAGGACAAGCAGTAGGAAATGCTGTAGGGCATAATCCTATTTCAATTATTATTCCTTGTCATCGTGTCGTTGGTACAAATGGCAGTTTAACGGGATATGCAGGAGGTATTGATAAAAAAATTGCTTTATTAAAACATGAAGGTGTGGATATGACACGTTATTTTAAACCTAAAGCCAGATGATTCTGGTTTTTCTTTTAATTTACTTTTATTATAATATAATAAAAGTAAAGGTGAGAATATGAATGCATTAAAAGAAACAAAGAAAAAACATTTATTAGCTATTTTAAAATATCTTTATCTTCATAACAGTTCAACAATGAATGAATTGGTAGAAAATCTGCAATTATCCCAACCAAGTATTCGTAATATGGTAAGAACGCTTCAAGAAAAACAATTGATTCAAGAAGTAGGAAATGATTTATCAAGTGGAGGAAGATGTCCAACACGCTTTGCATTAAATGAAAAGAATTATTTGATTCTTTGTCTTTATGTTCAAGTAGATAAAGTTATTTATCAATTAAGAAATTTTAATGAAATAAAAAAAGAGGGTATTCTATTTTATCAAAGTGAGGATGAATTGAAAAAGACTATCAAAGATTTAATTGATCAAGAAAAGATACATTGTTGTCAAATAGCAGTAGAAGGTATTGTTTATGAAGATGTCTATGTAACGGATCATCATAATGTTCTTGAAAAACATCAATGGTTAAAAGATATCAAAAAAGAAATAAACATTCCTCTTCAATTACAAAATGATGTTAAGATGATTCATCAAGGATGTTATTTTACTTATCAACAAGATTCTACTTATTATTTGTATATTAATGAAGTAGGTATAGGAAGTTCTTATTTCTATAAAGATGAACCACTTTATGGAAGAAGTGGAATCATGGGGGAAATAGGGTTGATATCTTTAAAAGGGAAAACAATCAATCAACAAATTCGTGAATGTCAAAACCAAGAAGAATTTAATGAGATTCTTAGTTTGTTGCTAAGTATGGTTTTTACAATGATTGATCCAAAGCGTTTAGAACTCTCATTAGATTTAAAATGGCGATATGAAGAAAATATTATTGAAAAAGTATTAAATGAAATAAATCAAAGTTGTTTTGAAAATCTTTATTTTCATGAAGATGTTTCTTCTATGTTATTTGATGGATTAGTTTATAGAGGGGTTGTTTATTTATTAAAGGAAAGGATTGAAAGAAATGAAAAAATATGAAGCAATTATTTATGATATTGATGGAACTTTGTTAAATACATTGAATATGAACATGTATCCATTGATGAAAATCATTAAAGAAGAAACGGGAGAAGATTGGACTTTTGAACAAGTTTTAAAATTTGCAGCCTATCCAGGTATGAAGGTCATGGAAGAATTAGGTGTTAAAGATCAAGAAAAAACCTATGCTAGATGGGTGCAATATGTTAATGACTATGAAGATAAAGCTACCCTTTATAAAGGATTTGAAGAAGTTTTAGAAACATTTAAAAATCATAAAATTAAACAAGCAATCGTTTCTTCAAAGTTAAGAGATCAATATGAAATTGATATTGTTTCTAAAGGCATTGATCAATATATGTCAGCTGTTATTTTAGAAGATGATACAACGCATCATAAACCTCATCCAGAGCCTTTATTAAAATGTATAGAAAAATTAAATTTGAATTCTGATGAGGTGATTTATATTGGAGATGCCTATTCAGATTATCAATCTGCTTTAAATGCCAACATTGATTTTGGACTAGCTAAATGGGGAAGTGTTGCTTGTCAAGATATTCCTAGTCAATATACTTTTGAAAACCCAATAGATTTACTGAAGTTACTTTAAGATTTTAATGAATGGTTATTTATGTTTTTAAGTAACATGATTGATTTTGATAAATCATACACAAAATTTTTAACAATTATTATTTCTTAAGAAATAGTCCAGAATATCTTTAAGAATTGTTTAGAATTAGTTCACGACTTGTTCATATAACTTTCTTATTCTTTTGTTTGTAAAAAGGAGGCAGTTATATGAAGTTAAGATACATTTATCGTAGTCTTTTATTTGTTATAGGAGTATTTTTTATATTATTAGGATTTGTTGGATTATTGCTTCCTGTTGTTCCTCAAGTACCATTTTTTATTATTGGTGCGATTTGTTTGATGGAATCATCAAATCGAATTAAAGAATGGGTCAAAGGACATGAATTATATCAAAAACATTGTCAAAAGATTATTGAAAAATCACACTTTTTAAAGCGAATACTGAATTAGTATTCGTTTTTGTTTTCAATAAATTGATATAGATTGTTGGTTAAAATATAATGAAGATAACTTAATAGGCAAAGCAATTGAAAAATTGTGACGCAAAGCTATAGGGTCTTTAAAATGACAGCCAGTTGCAACTATATTAAACAGGAAAATCATACCTTTGTGCATATTTTTCCTGTTTTTTGTAGGAGGGCAGTTATGGAAAATAAAAAAATCTATATAATAATTCAAAAAAAGAACATCGTTTAGGGTGGAAAATTATTTTTACCATTTTAGTAGCTGCTTTATTCCTTTCAATTTATACATTTATTTTACAAAATAATTATAAAAAAGAATTTTATTAGTAGAAGATAATGATTTAAATGCTGAAATAGCAATAGAACTTTTAAATGAAGAAGGAATGTTTATTGATCGTGTTAAAAATGGTGTAGAGTGTATTGAACAAATTGAAAAACAGTCCGCAGATTATTATTCTTTGATTTTAATGAATATTCAAATGCCTATTTTAGATGGTTATTATACTACTCAAAAAATAAGAAGAATGAATGATCCTATTAGATCACATATTCCAATTATTGCGATGACAGCCAATGCTTTTGCCGAAGATAAAAAGAAAGCTTTAGAATTTAGAATGAATGATCATATTGCTAAACCAATTGATATGAATATTGTTATTCAAGTTTTAAAGAAATATATTTAATGTTAATTAATTGTTATGATTTAGATTGCATTCTTAACAAAATAAGCATAAAGAACTATAATTTTTTGGGGAGATTTATTTATGTGGGTTTTATATGCGTTTGGATCAGCTTTGTTTGCAGGAATTACATCAATTCTTGCCAAGTGTGGAATTAAAAAAACAGATTCTCATGTAGCAACAGCATTACGTACAATTGTTGTTTTGATTTTTTCATGGTTAATGGTTTTTATTGTACATAGTCAAAATCAGATTTCAACAATTTCAACAAATACATGGATTTTTCTAATCTTATCTGGTTTTGCGACAGGATCATCATGGCTTTGTTATTTTAAAGCTTTACAATTAGGAGATGTTAATAAAGTTGTTCCGATTGATAAATCAAGTATAATTCTTACAATTGTTTTAGCTTTTATCTTCTTAAAAGAAGATATGACTTTATTAAAATGGATGTGTGTTATTCTAATTGGTGCAGGTACGTATTTAATGATTGATCAAAAAGAAAGTTCAACAACGACACATCATAAAAGTTGGTTGATCTATGCTTTACTTTCAGCTGTTTTTGCAAGCTTAACATCTTTACTTGGAAAAGTAGGTATGCAAAATATTGACTCTAATTTGGGAACAGCTATTCGTACTGTAGTTGTTTTAATCATGTCATGGGTCGTTGTGTTTGTTGTAGGAAAACAACATACCATCAAAGAGATAGACCGTCATGAATTACTTTTTATTTGTTTATCAGGAATTGCTACAGGGTTATCATGGCTTTGTTATTACAAGGCTCTTCAAGAAGGACCAGCAAGTATAGTTGTACCAATTGATAAATTAAGTATTGTTGTGACAATTATTTTCTCATATGTTGTCTTCCATGAAAAATTAAATAAGAAATCATTGATTGGATTTTTGATTCTTGTTGGTGGAACATTATTAATGTTACTTTAAATATGACGAAAGCCATATTTTTCTTTTCAAAAGAAATAATATCCTTTAAAATAAATAAAGGTGAAAAGAATGCAAAAACAATTAATACAATGGTATCAACAAAATAAAAGAGACTTTCCTTGGAGAAAAGACCAAAATCCATATCATATTTGGATCAGTGAAATTATGTTACAACAAACAACGACAGAAACAGTTATCCCTTATTATGAGCGTTTTCTAGAAAACTTTCCTACAATTGAAGCACTTGCCAGTGCTTCTTTAGAAGAAGTCTATAAAATGTGGGAAGGTTTAGGATATTATCGACGTGCGAAGCATTTACATGAAAGTGCTCAAATAATTGTTGAAAAATATCAAGGGAAATTTCCTTATGAATATAATGATATTTTATCTTTAAAAGGAATTGGAGAATATACTGCCGGTGCTATTAGTTCAATTGCTTATGGAAAGCAAGTTCCAGCTGTAGATGGCAATGTTTTAAGAATTATCAGTCGCTATTATTTGCTTAAAGAAAATATTGCAGAAACAAAAGTACAAAAGAAAATATATCAAATAGTTCAAGAATTGATTTTAAATCAAGATGCTTCTGCTTTTAATCAAGGAATGATGGATTTAGGAGCAACGATTTGTAAACCTGTCCATCCACTTTGTTCTCGTTGTCCGATTCAAAAAGAATGTTTAGCTTTTAAAAATAAACAAATGGATGTTTTACCTATTAATATAAAAAAAATAAAAAAACAAGAGATAAGTTATATTACAGGAATCATCACTTATCAAGATAAATATTTACTTATTCAAAATCCACCAGGGGGATTATTAGAAAATTTTTATGGTTTTGTACAATATGATGTTGAAAGTCCCTATAGTTTTGTTTCTTCTTTTCAAGAAAAGTATCATCAAGAATTAATAATTCAAGCACATATTAAAGACATTAAACATGTTTTTAGTCATCGTATATGGTTTATGCATGTTTATCATTTTGTTTTAGAACATGAAATAGAAGGAATGTATACTTTAGAGGAAATAGAGGCTTTACCTTTATCAACTGCTCATTTAAAAGTTTTAAAAGCGTATCTAAAGTTCATGTAAAATACAAATAAAATAAATATAATAGTTAAAGGGTGTGATGCTATGAAATTATTTAAGAAAGAAAGTAAAATTGAAAAAGAGGAGTACTTTTCTTTTCGTGTTGAAGGAATTTATGAACATAAAAATGATGAATTGTTTGTTTTAGGAATAGTTGATGGAATTATACAAAAATTAGATTCTTTATTTTTGATAGGTCCTTATGGCTATGAAGAAAAAGTAGAGATTCAAGAGTGGATAGAAGTAGATTCTAAGCAAAACTATTATGCATTATTGATTGATCAATGTTTTCAAGAAGAAATAGATCAAGGTTATATCTTTACGAATAAAAATAATCATTTAGCTTCTTCTCGAGAAGAAGTTTATAATCCTTATCTTCAATTTTTATTAGACCAAGTTAATCGTCAACACTATGATTATTTAGATATTTTATTTGAACAACTTGCGACAAGAGCTTATTTTTTAGCTGTATTTGATTATCAAGATTTTCCTATTTATCAAATAAATGATAAAAAATATTATCCAATTTATACAAGTCAATTAGAAATGAATAAAGATCAAAAATGTAAAAATAAAAAAGGTTCAGTTTATAGTTTTGATGATTATTCTAGAATGTGTTTAAATCAAGATAAACTTGATGGAATTATCATTAATCCTTATCATAAAGAAAGAAGTATTGTTTTAAATAAAGATGTTATTCAACATATTAGAACAATTAAAGAAAAAAATATAAAAACATATGCGAAAGCTAAAAGTTATCTTAAAGATAGGAAAAGGAGACAAAAGTATGAAATTGATTATGAGAGCTGATGATTTAGGATTTAGTGAAGCAGTCAATTTAGGAATTTATAAAGCAGTTAAAGAGGGTGTTATTACAAGTGTTGGGATGATGACAAATATGGAACATGCAAACCATGGGTATGAACTTGTAAAAGATTTTGATATTGCTTTAGGGCAACATACAAATATTTGTGCGGGAAGACCCTTAACTGATCCTAAGCTTATACCATCTTTAGTTCAAGAAAATGGTGAATTTTGTTCATCAAGAGAAATTAGAAGTAGAAAAGAAGATACAGTAGTTATTGAAGAAGCTGAGATGGAAATTGAAGCACAATATTTACGTTTTAAAGAAATCACTGGGAAAGATCCTGATTATTTTGAATGTCATGCTGTTATTTCACAAAACTTTTTTATAGCTTTAAGAAATGTGGCTAAAAAATATGGTCTTTTTTATGAAAATGTTTTATTTGATCAAGAGTTTGAAAAAGAAAATAATATTTATGGTATTGCAATGGCCAAGCTTAATGAACAAATGCTTTATGATCCAAAAGAATATATTGAAAACAGTTTAGAATTTATTAGAAATCATGATGTATCTGTGATGGTTTTCCATCCAGGGTATTTAGATCAATATATTCTAACACATTCATCTTTTACGCTTATTAGGGCAATGGAATGTGATTTTCTATGTTCATCATGGTTAAAAGATTGGCTTAAAGAGTATCAAATTGAATTAACTGATTTTAGAAAGGTTAAAAATGCATAGATGTTCATGGGTCAATGATGATCCTCTTTATATTGATTATCATGATCATGAATGGGGAAAACCTGTTTATGATGATCAAAAATTGTATGAAATGTTTTTATTAGAGACATTTCAAGCAGGGCTTTCTTGGATCACTATTTTACATAAAAGAGAAGCTTTTAAAGAGGCTTTTGATCAATTTGATGTTAATAAAATAGCAATGTATGATGATTGCAAAATAAATGAGCTAATGAATAATCCAAAGATTATTCGTAATTCTAGAAAAATTAAAGCAGCAGTTAAAAATGCACAAATATTTATTGAAATACAGAAAGAATATGGTTCTTTTTCTAAATATTTATGGGCTTATACAAATGATAAAATTATTTATGAAAAAAAAGAAAATAAAACAACGAGTACGTTATCAGATCAAATTTCTAAGGATTTAAAGAAAAAAGGTATGTCATTTGTAGGAAGTATTACAATCTATTCTTATTTAGAAGCAATTGGGATTTATAATCATCATGATAGAAATTGTTTTTTACATCTTTAAAGAACAGTTTCTTTTTTTGTATTATTAGGTATAATAAAAATAAGGTGAGTTTAATGCAAAAAAAGAGACAATTAAAAACTTGTATTGTTGTTGTCGTTTTAATGTGTCTACTAACGATCTCCATGACATTTCAAACAATTTGTGTAAAGACAATCAGTGATAATTATATTAATTCACTTATTGTCAATCAAATTATTGATTTAATTATAGACGAAGAAACAGATGCAAATTTTCAACAAATAAATCAGTTACAAAATAAAATAAAAAAGAGTGATGCTCTTTATCAATTAAATAGATATGCTTTTGATCAATCTATGCGAAATACCAATAAAAATAAAATAAAATTAGATCAAAAAGAATTACAAAAATTTTCTACATCATGTAAAAAAATGATCAAAGATGAATTGAATATATCTATTGAAGAAAAACAAATTATGAATATTTTAAAACAAAATCAGTTTTGGAACAAAATGATTCATCGTATGAAAAATAAGTTAAGTTCTTTTTCAAAAATCTTTGTTTTTATTTATTCGATTATGCAATCAATATTTTTTAGAATAATTATTTTATTGTGGATATTATTATGTTTTTTTAGATTATATAATTTAAATAAATCAGGTTTTTCTTTGGTTTTTTCAATAGTTCTTTTAGTAAAAGCCTTGATTGATTATATGATGATAGGATTAATTGAAATATCAAAATCTTTTTATATTAAGATGTTAAATATTCCTATTTCATCTATAAGTATTGATTCTTATTTGATTGTGGCAATGGTATCTTTAATGATTGGCATGATTCTTTTTGTTTGGCATATATATAAGGCAGAGTAATCTGTCTTTTTATTTATAATTTTTTATCTATTTGATAATAAATTATAAATTGTATGAATTTATACAATATCACTAGACAAACAAAATTGTATACAATATAATGTTAGCAATACAAATAAGAAAGGAAGGTTTTATATATGACCGAAAAAAGAGTTTACAATTTCTCAGCAGGTCCTTCAATGTTGCCTGTTGCTGTACTTGAAAAAGCAGCAAAACAAATGTTGAATTATGAAGGCAGTGGTATGTCTGTAATGGAGATGAGTCATAGATCCTCTTCCTACTTAGATATCTTTGAAAAAACAAAAGGATTATTAAAGAAAGTGATGAATGTTCCTGAAAATTATAAAATTGTTTTTATTCAAGGGGGAGCAACTCAACAATTTTCAATGGTTCCTTTAAATCTTTTAAAGAATGGGAAAGCTGATTATGCGATTACAGGTGCTTTTAGTAAAAAAGCAGCTGCAGAAGCAAAAAAATATGGGGATATTCATATTGTTTATGATGGTAGTAGCAATGATTTTAAACATATTCCAACACAAGATGAATTAGATTTATCTAAAGATGCATCTTATTTACACATCTGTGCTAATAACACAATTTATGGAACAGAATGGAAATATGTACCTGAAACAAATGGGGTACCAATTATTGCGGATATGTCATCTAATATTTTATCAAAACCAGTAGATGTAAGTAAATATGGGATGATTTATGCGGGTGCTCAAAAGAACATGGGAATTGCTGGATTAGGAGTAGCAATTATTCGTGAAGATTTACTTCAAGATGTTGCCAAAACAACACCTGTTTTATTAGATTATAAATTGATGATCAAAAATGATTCAATGTATAACACACCACCAGCTTATGCAATTTATGTTTTAGGACTTGTTCTTGAATGGATCGATTCTTTAGGTGGATTAGAAGTTATGAAAGAAAGAAATGAAAAGAAAGCTAAATTAGTTTATGACTATTTAGATCAATCGACTTTCTATAAAGCACATAGTGATAAAGAAAATAGATCACTTATGAATGTGACTTTTACAACACCAAATAAAGATTTAGATGCGAAGTTTGTTAAAGAAAGTATCGAAGCAGGCATGACAAATTTAAAAGGTCATCGTTCTGTAGGGGGAATTCGTGCTTCTATTTACAATGCAATGCCATATGAAGGTGTTGAAAAACTTGTCGCATTTATGAAAGAATTTGAAGAAAATAATCGATAAGGAGTCAAGTATGTATAAGGTTAAATTGATGAATAAAATATCTTCAGTAGGATTGGATTATTTTAATGAAGATTATGAATATGGGGAAACGTTAGAAAATGAAGATGCTATTTTACTTAGAAGTGCATCTTTACATGAATATGAATTTACAAAAAATGTTAAAGCGATTGCGAGAGCTGGTGCGGGGGTCAATAACATTCCTGTTGAAAAATGTTCAGAAAAAGGAATTGTTGTTTTTAATACACCGGGGGCAAATGCGAATGCGGTAAAAGAACTTGTTTTATGTGCTTTATTTTTATCAAGTCGTAAGATCGTTGAAAGTATTGAATGGGTCAATACTTTAAAGGATGATGAAAATGTAGGAAAGACATCAGAAAAAGGAAAATCAAACTTTGTAGGACCTGAAATCGAAGGTAAAAAATTAGGGGTCATTGGTTTAGGTGCTATTGGAGTTTTAGTTGCAAATGCAGCTAATAAACTAGGAATGGAAGTTTATGGATATGATCCATTTATGTCTGTCAATTCTGCTTGGGCTTTATCAAAACATGTACGTCAAGCAAAAGATATGGATGAAATATTTAAAACATGTGACTACATTACTGTCCATGTACCAAGTACTAAAGATACAAAGGGTATGTTAAATAAAGAAAAGTTTGCATTAATGAAAGACGGAGCACGTTTATTGAACTTTGCTAGAGGGGACTTAGTTGTAAACGAGGATTTATTAGAAGCAGTTGAATCAGGTAAATTAAGTAAATATATAACTGATTTTGCTTCACAAGAATTAATTGGAAAAGATAATATTATTGTATTACCTCACTTAGGAGCTTCTACTCCTGAAAGTGAAGATAACTGTGCGAAAATGGCTGTTCAAGAATTAAAAGATTTCTTAGAAAATGGAAATATTAAAAATTCTGTGAATTTCCCAGCTGTTAATCAACCAAGAGAATCAAAAGTAAGACTATGTATTACCAATAAAAATATGCCAAATATCTTGGCACGTATTTCTAAATTATTTGCTGATCACAACTTAAATATAGAAAATATGGTGAACCGTTCTCGTGGGGATTATGCTTATACATTAATTGATACAAATGATGATGTACGTCAAGATATTATTGAACGTATCGAAGCAGCTGAAGGAATTATTAATGTAAGAGTGATTAAATAAAACTTGATAAACGTATTTCAAGAAGTCCTAAGGGACTTCTTTTTTTGGACTATTTGTCCATTGAAAGAAGGAAAAAAGAAGATAAAATGATAATAGAAATGGGACAAATGTGAAACAAATATGAGACAAATTATCTTTAATAACATGGTACAATAACATCAGAAAAACTCCTTATAAATATGATAAACAATATAAACAAAAAGCAATGTATAAAACCTTAATATAAAAAATTTATATAAGGAGGAAAGATGATGTGCATTAAAGAAAGAAATGCTAGTGACAGTACTTGTAAAAACTTGCTTAGAGATGAAGGCTGTTTTGCGGATTTCTGTAATTATGCTTTTTTTCAAGGAAGACAGGTCATTAAACCTGAAGAACTTGTTTCAAGAGAAAATGATCTGTCGACCTTGATAGGAAAGGTCGACAAGCAAACAGAGATCAAAAGATATCGAGATGTCGTAGAAATTAGTCAAAGTATGTTTGTAGGAAGTTATGATGGATTAAGAGAAAATCGTAAAATTGAAACAGAAAGCTTCATGATGGCGGCAACATTTACGTGTACAAATATTAGAAGAGAAGACTTACCAGAAGGAGATGAAATTAATATGTGTAAGGCAATGGATCAATTATTTCAAAGAATGAGAGATGAAGGAAAACTCAATACTTTAAAAGAACTGCTTAAAGTGAAACTAGGAACTTTATCAAGACCTTTAGAAAAACAACTTACAAATGCATCGTTAGAAAAATTAAATGTTCTTGCATTAAATATCTTTAACATCAATAGTGAAGAAGATGTTTTAAAAATTATCAATTAAAAGAGCTATACGATTCATTCGTATAGTTCTTTTATTCTATCCACCATTTAAATAGGGGGAAGGGCATATTAGAAAACATAAGATAACGTGGAAGCAAGTATTGTTTATCATTGCATGTCATATGTCTATTTTGATTGTAACTAAAGGCTAGTTTAACAGAACTTGATTTGAGATAATCTTGTGCATTTTGACAACTGACACCATATGGAAAGGCAAAGTAATCTGTTGAAACAAGGCCTTTGTTTTTTTCAAAGTCTTTTTTTATTTCATTTGTTGTCATGGTTTCTATTTTCTTTTTATAGGGTAAATGGCCAATATGGTGCATATCATAAGAATGACTGTAGTATTCAACATATTGATCATTTTTCAAATCATTTGTTTGTAAGTAAAGTGGATTATTGGTTTTGGTTTTATAACCAATGACAAAGTTTGTAGCTTGCAAATTATATTTTTTTATAATAGGTTTAACAATAGTGTTAAAGTTTTTATATCCATCATCAAAAGTTAAACATACAGCTTTTTTAGATACTTCTTTTTTTCCGTGATAATAGGCTTCAACATCTTCCATGGATAGACATTGATAATTATTATCCGCTAAATATTTCATTTGTTTTTCAAATTCACTTATAGACATAAAATAAGGATTTGATGCATAGTTTTCTTTTTTTTCTTGTTCACTTACGACACCATGGTATCCTAAGATAGCAATTCCATCTTTACCGTTTTCATGAATAATGATGTCTTTTGTCATCCAGCCAAGTCCGATTGCTATGTAACACACAAGAACACATAAAATGATTTTTAATATATTTTTCATAATATTCCAACTTTCTATCAGTACTAGTTTATAGAAAAACAATACGGATGTCAAAAAAAGCTATGAGACTTCATAGCTTAAGACACAAGTAATAAACATCGCTAGGACAAATTCTTTTAAGAAAAGATTTTCATAATTTAAGTGTTCTTCTTTTTTATTTATAAAATAAGATAAGTAATTTTTAAGAATTTGATGATTTGTGAGATCTTTAAAAGATTGGGCGATATTTTTAAAATCAATTCTTTCTATTTCTCTTAAATCAGGTTTAATTTGATTTTTGATGTCTTGAATAATATCTTTAAAATGATAAACCTTTAAATCATCGTAATCATGTTCACTCATATAAAGTTCTAAACCTAAGATAAAATAATCTTCTAATTTTAAGTAATCTAAATACGTATTTTCTTTTAATAAATCAAGAATCGGTGTTTCATCAGAAATTGTAAGTAAATGATGATTGTATTGATTTTCATAGTTTAAAATTTGATTATGAAAAGATAAAGCTATTTCTTGAATATTTTCTTCAGGATAAAAAGCAAAACGATGCCCTTTTAATTTTTTAAATGTTTTTAAAGTATCAAGATAACCTAAGCGTATTCTTTGATCCAATAGCTCTCGATTAAAATCAAGAAAGCCACCTAAATGCTTAGACGGTCTAATAATAGTGATATTTTCACGATGTAATAAATAGGGATGGGTCGCTTCTTGATTGAGTTCAATTGCAATAATTTTTTGTGCTCCCATTTTTAAAGCAAGAGAGATAGGTAAATTATCATAATATCCGCCATCAATATATCCTTGCTTATCTATATAATGAATAGGAAATGCAGGAAAACATGAGGCTGAAGCAATAGCATATTCTACAATGTTATCTTCGCTCATATCATCTACTGTGATTTCTAATGGTTTCATAGAAGGAAAAGCAACAGTGCATAAACCATATTTGATGGGTGAACTTTTCGCTTTTTTGCCATTATAAAGACCTTTGATTAATTGAACAAGTGGTTCAATATCAGCACCTTTTTTATCAAGATAGGACTTTAAAAAAGGACCTATATTAGAAGAATTGTTCATTAGATTTTCAATTGAAAAATCAAATTGAATAGGATGCTTTAAAACCTTTTCTAATGATAAAGTATCCCATAATTCATAAAGCTTTTGATAATCTTCTTGAGCTACAAGTAGCCCATTTAAAGCACCAATAGACGTACCAGTAACAATATCAAAATGATATCCTAATTCTTGTAATGCTTTCATGCATCCTGATTCATAAGCTCCTTTAGAACCGCCACCTGATAAAACTAATCCATATTTCATAAAAACACATCCTTTTCAATAATTATACTTTTTCATAAAAAAAATACAACTTTATCATTTTAATATATGAAGAGTTTGTTATAATTATATGGCAAGGAGGATTAAAAAATGAAAAATGTAGTGAAAACAGATCAAGCTCCAGGAGCTATTGGTCCATATAGTCAAGGAATACAAGTAGGGGATATGTATTTTTTCTCAGGACAAATTCCTCTAGTACCAAGTACAGGTGAAATGCCAGAAGGAATCGAAGCACAAGCTCATCAAGCTTTAAAAAATGTGAAAGGATTATTAGAAAGCCAAGAATTATCATTTTCAAATGTTGTTAAAACAACTGTCTTTTTAGATAACATGGATGATTTTACAACAGTAAATGGTATTTATGCTGAATATTTTGTAGAACCTTATCCAGCAAGATCTGCTGTAGAAGTTGCTAAACTTCCTAAAGGAGCTTTAATTGAAGTAGAAGTTATCGCTAAAAAATAATTAAAAAAGAGATTTCGTTTTTGAAATCTCTTTTTTGTATATTATAAGAAAAGAATTGCAATAATACCTACTATAAAACAATAGTAAGAAAAATAATTCAATTTTCTTTTATTTAAAATACTAAACAATAAATTAAGTGCTAAATAAGTAACAACACCACTGATAATAAAACTAATTAAATAAGGAAGCCATAATGCAGCGACAGTTGAACTTGTTAAAAAATGTTTAAGTTTTAAAATGATTGCTCCAAAGCTGACAGGCATAAACATAAAGAAAGAGAAATCTCTTGCTGCTTTTTGATCAAGACCACCAAGCATCCCACCAGTAAGGGTTGATCCACTACGAGAAACCCCAGGAAGTAAAGCAAGTAATTGGAAAAATCCCATTCTTAATGCATCCCATAAATTCATGCTTTTTGTTGTTCTTTTTCCTTTATATCCAAATTTGTGAATAAGCATTAAAAAACAAGAAGTTAAAAGTAAACAACAACCTACTAATTTAGGATTAGAGAAAGCATGTTCAATATAATCATTAAAAAGAACACCACCAATTGCTGCAGGAATTGTAGCAACAATTAATAACATACAAAATCTAAAATCAGGTAATAGCTCATCTCTTTCTTGAGGTTTAGCAATATACCCGAAAAAGGATTTGATTAGACGAATAATATCTTGGCGATAATAAAACATGATAGCAATGAGTGAACCAGTATTAACAATAACTTCAAAAGTAACATCATTCATTTGTGGAACCATTAAACCAAGTTTTTCAAAAATACTTTGGAATAAAACTAAATGTCCACTACTTGAAATAGGAATAGGTTCACTAAAACCTTGAATAGCACCTAAGATTGCATAGACAATAATATCTTTAATTAAACTCATAATTTCACCTCGTCACCCATTATATATGAAAATATTATAAAAATATACAAAAACATTTTTTTAATGGAGATGACATATAATAAAGAAAAAGGAGGAAGAAAATGATTGTTAATTGGGTTAAAGAAGATGAAGAACTATTAGAGCCATATGAATGGTCAAATGGTGATGATATCGAAATCATTTCAACACTTTCATGTTTTAAAGTAGATCAAAAAACACTCCATGATTTTATTTATGGATGTTTACACATTTTTGATCAAAAGTTGTGTCAAAAAGTATTTGCAATAGGAGATGGTCATTATGCTTTAGCGATTGAAACAGATGATCAAGGAAAGCTTTGTTATCGAAGTGTTTTTGATTTTTGTGATCGTGATAAAATGAATAAAAAGATTGCTGCTTTAGAACTGTCTAATATTCATTATCAAATGTATGATGAAGGAGAAATGAAAGAATATGGTCTAACAAGAGAGGAAAGGTTAAAAAAGCAATTTATTGAACAAAGAATTGATGAACTTTATATGGAAAATTATGATGATTTTTTGATGTTATGTAGACAGTTAAATATCGAAGATGCACAAAGTATCCAAAAATATAATCATTTAAAAAATAAAATAGCTAAGGGCTATACATTTATACATGAAATCCTATTCTATGAATTTACTAAAAAGGAATACAAAAAGAAATAAGCAATGCTTATTTCTTAATTGTAATTCCTATTTTTCTTTCAACTTTCGCAAGTTTTTTTCTTGCCATATAACGTGCTTTATCAGCACCTTCATTTAAAATTGTATCGATATAGTTACCTTGATTGATTTCATTATATTTATCATGGATTTTTTGTAATTCATTACCTACAACTTCAGCTAGATCTTTTTTAAATTGACCATAACCAACACCTTGATAACGTTCTACAAGTGCATCAATAGATTCACCACTTAAAATAGAATAAATAGTAAGCAAGTTTGAAATACCAGGTTTATTTTTAACATCATAGTAAATAGCGTTATCACTATCAGTGACAGCAGACATGATTTTCTTTTTAGAAACATTAATATCATCTAAAATATAAATACATCCTTTACCTGTTTCATCAGATTTAGACATTTTCTTTGTAGGATTTTGTAAGTCCATAATACGTCCACCTACTTTTGGAACAAGTGGTTCAGGTAATTTGAAAGTTTCACTATAACGATTATTAAATCTTTCAGCAATATCTCTAGCAAGTTCACAATGTTGTTTTTGATCTTCACCAACTGGTACATAATCTGGATCATAAAGTAAAATATCAGCATTCATTAATGAAGGATAATTAAAAATACCAGCTCCAATAGATTCATCTTTTTTAAGTTTGCTTGCTTTATCTTTATATTGAGTCATACGTGATAATTCACCCATTGACACCATACATCCTAAATACCAACCAAGTTGAGCATGTTCTAAAACATCAGATTGTAAAAATAATGTGACTTTTTTAGGATCTAATCCAGCTGCTAAATATAAAGAAATCAAATCTTTTGTATTTTTTCTTAAATTCTTTGGTTCTTGATAAATTGTCATACTGTGTAAGTTAGCAACAAAAACAATCATTTCATATTCATCTTGATAAGAAACAAAAGGTTTAATAGCTCCTATATAATTTCCTAAAGTTACTCTTCCTGTTGGCTTGATGCCACTCAACATTCTTTTCATAAATTTTCCTCCTTAAAATAAAAAACGTCCTTAAAAAAGGACGTTATAAACGCGGTACCACCTTAATTCGTATAAAATATACGCTCTTGATCTTAACGCGATTAGCGACAAAAGACTCGTGCCTTTTGTAACTCCAGAACCCCAATTTCTATTATATCAATGGCTTACTTCCATCAACCATAAGCTTTCTATAACATTTAATATAATTTACTTATGTTCCTTCAAAGTCTTTAAAGACATTATAATGAGCTCATCTATAAAAATCAAGATATTTAAAAAAAGATATACAAAGTTTAAAATTGTTGTATAATTATTTACAAAGGAGTGATTGTATGATACGTATATATACCGCCCCAAGTTGTGCTTCTTGTAGAAAAGTAAAATCTTGGTTAAATGAAAATCAAATACCTTATGTAGAAAAGAATATTTTTTCTACTTTATTAAAAGAATCAGAACTTCGAGAATTATTAGAACGTAGTGAAAATGGTACGGATGATATTATTTCCAAAAGAAGCAAAATTATTAAAGAAAATGATATTGATATTGATTCAATGAAAATCAATGATTTAATTAAGTTTATACAGGAAAATCCATCAGTTTTAAAAAGACCAATTATGATTGATGAAAGAAGATTTCAAGTTGGTTACAATTCTGAAGAAATAAGAGTCTTTATTCCTAAAGAACTTAGAAAGTTAGCTGAATGTCATGATATGGATCGTTGTCCACAATTCAGCAATAAAGATTGTTTGAATTTTAAAAAAGAATATGAAAGGGATAGAGAAAAGGAATCAAGTCAATAGATGGATTCTTTTTTAGGAGACAATATGAAAAAAATATTAAAAGTTATAATGACACTTGTTTTAATTTGTTCATGTTTTTATCTAGCAATTTCATTATTTATGAATCATTTGATTATTAATGATATGGTACCAACAGTTGTTAAATCAACGGCTGTAACAAATGCTTTAGAAGATACTTGTCAAAATGTTTTAAGTATGATGAATATGGACGAAAGCCAAAGTCAAGCACTTGTTTCTTCTTTACAACAAGATGAAAAAACGCAAGAACTTGTTAATGAATATATTGATACTGTTTTAAATAATCAATCATCTACTCTAGATGAAACTTTATTAAAGCAAGTTTTAGAAGATAAAAAAAATGAGGTATATTCTATTTTGAATCCTTCAATAAATGAAGAAACGTTTACAACACTTTATGATCAAGCTATCAATCAAATGGATTTACAAGGTTTACAAGATAAAGTATTAAGTCGAGTAGAAAATACGATGGAACAAGCTGGAGAAACATATAAGATCGTAAAGAAAGTATATAGCTTTAAAAATTCTACACATATTATTGTGAGTGCTATTTTATTAGTTATTTCTACAGCTTATCTTATTTTTATTTCAGTTCAAGAGAGATTGATTACAAAATGTTTATCAGTAAGTTATATGGTTTGTGGAATTATGACATTCTTGATTTCTTTTACGATAATTTTAGGATTAACAGCAATGGCATCTTCTACGATGACAATTCAATTAACTTCTATTAAATATATGTATATATGTGGAGCTAGTTATTTCTTTGTAGGTATTATTTTATTAATTGTAAATGCTTTTTTAAAAAAGAAAAATCGTTATCATTATTATTACTAGTATAAAAAGAAGGGGTATTTATGGATAGATTAGATGCAAAGGCTATAAAGACGTATAAAGAAATTATACTTATTTTAGATCAATGTATTGATGATTATTTATTTGTAATGGATCTTGATAAAGACATATATTTTATCTCACCACATGCTATGAAAAGATTTAATATTCCAAGCTATGAATTTAGTAATTCTTTACCAGCACATAAAAAATTTGTATATGAAGATGATCTAGAAATGTTATTATCAGATATGAATAAGTTGGTTTCGGGAAAGAAAAATTTTCATAATTTACAATGTCGTTGGATTGGAAAAGACGGTATTCCTATTTGGATCAATTGTCGAAGTAAATCGATTAAGGATCATGATGGGAATGTTAAATATATTATTGGCTGTATTAATGAAATTGGTAAAAGACAAGTTGCTGATAATGATAGTGGGTTATTAGGAGAAATGAGTTTTAAAAATTTTATTTATCCTATTCATGAAGATATTACACAGGGTTTTATTTTAAGAATTGATATTGATGATTTTAAAAATATTAATGAAAATTTCGGTGTAAAATATGGTGATGTTGTTTTAAAACAAGTTGGAAATTGTATTAAAAAGTTATTAACTAAAAATCAACAACTTTATAGGATTGTCGCTGATGAATTTATTGTGATGGATGTTGTTGGTAGTAAAGAAGATGCAAGAGCTCTTTATAATGCAATACGTAGAAGTATTACATGTTATGTAGAATCTATTAATTATGATATTTATTTAACGATTTCTGCAGGTATTCTAGATTTTCATGATTATCCTAATAAAAGTTATAATTCTATTATGCAATGGACAGAATTTGCTTTAAATCAATCGAAAACAAATGGAAAAAATACATATACGATTTTTAAGCAGGAAGATTATCAAGAATTTTTAAGAAAAAATAAATTAACAAAAGAATTACATAAAGCAGTTAACCAACAATTTAAAGGATTTGAAGTTTATTTTCAGCCAATTATTGATATGAAAACAGAAAAGATTCATAGTATGGAAGCATTGCTTAGATTTGAATGTGATGAATTTGGTAAAATTTCACCACTAGAATTTATTCCATTATTAGAGGAAAGTGATTTGATTATTCCTGTAGGTAGATGGGTTTTAGATCAAGCATTAAAAGCTGTAAGTATGTTTTCAAATATTAAAGTACAAATTAATATGTCTTATGTTCAAGTGTTAAAAACACCAGCATTAAATGATATTTTAAATATTATAAAAAATTATAAAATAGAAAATAATCAATTGGTTATAGAACTTACAGAAAGTGGTTTTATTGAATCTAATAAAAACTTTATTGATTTTTGTAATGGTTTAAAGAAAGAAAATATCTTACTTGCTTTAGATGACTTTGGAACAGGATATTCTAATTTCCACTATCTTTATAATTTAAAACCAGATTATATAAAAATAGATCGAACATTGATGAAAAATGCACTTTCAAATGAGTATGAAAATATGTTGCTAAAACATATGGTGGATATGGCTCATAGCGTAGGTGTTAAGATTTGTATTGAAGGAATAGAAGAAAAGGAAGAACTTGAACGTATTATGTTATTAAAGCCAGATTATATTCAAGGATTCTATTATGGTAGGCCGGTTTCTTTAAGTGTGTTTATGGAAAGCTATGAAATATAAAACGAATAAGTATGTGACTTATTCGTTTTTTAATGTTTCTAACATTCGTTTGATTTTACTTAAACAGTTTTGTTTATATTCTAAATGATAAGGTTGAATGATTTTTTTGAATGTTTGAAATCCTTGATCATAATCCTCCACTTCAAATTCTATTTCATAATCATGATGATGGTTATATTCATTTTCATCTAAGGATAAAACACCATCGGGTAAAATAATATCATGACGTGTTGTTTTTAAATAATATCCACATGTTAAATCTTTGATATAAATATTTTCTTTTTCTAAAATATCAAAGATTTCATTATTGATATTTTGATGATTAAAAATAGCATCTTTAATTTCTTTATTAATATCTATATTTAATTCATTATTTAATTCATTCAGACCAATAGTTGAAGGTCTTTTCAATGTGAGTTCGTAATGACCTTTTTTTTCTCTAATTCTGAGTGAATATTTTTTCTTTTCCAATAGAGGATGAAAAAGATAATAATTGGTTTGTTGATAACTGTCTTTGATTTGATTTTTATAATCAGATAATATTTTTTTAAATATATTTTCTTTTAATAATATTTTAAATTCAATTTCTAGATGTTCCATATGATACCTCTTTGCTTAAATGCTCTAGATATATTATAATACATCTATATGGAGGGAAGAAAGATGAAATATGCATTAATGGTTAGAAATGATGATCTTTCTAAAAAAACAGCTTTGAAAATTAAAGAAAGTTTACAAAACTTTTTTATTTATGATGAAAAAAATCCAGATCTTGTTATTTCAATTGGAGGAGATGGAACTATTTTAGAAGCTGTACATCAATATTTAAATGTTGATTGTTGTTTTGTAGGTATACATACAGGAACTTTAGGATTTTATACAGATTACCAAGTTGATGAAGTGGATCAATTTATAAAAGATGTGACTTCTAGACAATTTAAGACGATGAAAAGATATATGTTAGAAATTAAAATTAATAAAAAAGACTCTTTTCAAACATATTATGCTTTAAATGAATTAAGATTAGATCAAGGGTTACAAGCACAGGTTATTCATGTGTATATTGGTAATGTTTTATTAGAAGTTTTTAGAGGGAATGGTTTATGTGTTTCAACTCCTTCTGGATCGACTGCTTATAATAAATCTTTAGGTGGTTCTATCATTTATCCAGGTATTCCTTTGATGCAACTTACAGAAGTTGCAGGAATTCATCATAATGCATATCGTTCTTTAGGTTCAAGTTTGATTTTAGATGAAAGTCAAACGATTACATTAGTTGGAAATCATTTTAATCATTCTTTGATTGGAATCGATCATATTCATTTAGAATTAGAGGATGTTGAAAGTATTGAGATTACGATTGGGCGTAAGTATGTTCGTTTTATTGAATATAAAGAAATGTCTTTTATTAAAAGAGTAAGAAGGGCATTTATTAATTCATGAGTTATCAAATTGAACAAACGATTTTATTAAGAGATTATTTGAAAGAATTACCAATTAGTCAAGCAATGATTAAAAGGATTAAAAGGGAAGGTGATTTCTTAGTCAATGGAAAAAGTCAAACAGTTAGATGTTTACTTCAAAAAGGAGACTGTTTAGAAATTATTTTTCCAATAGAAAACTCAAATGTTCAACCAGAAAATATTCCTTTAAAAATCATTTATGAAGATGACTATTATATAATCATTGATAAAGAAAGCCAAATGCCTTGTATTCCTACTAAAAGATATCAAAGCCATACTTTATGTCATGCTTTAATGTATTACTATCAACAAATTGGTTTAAAAAGTACAATTCATTTAGTAAATCGTTTAGATAAAGAAACATCAGGATATATGTTGGTTGCTAAAACATCACAAGCTCATGCATTGCTTTCTAAAGATATTAAACAAGTAGAACGTGTTTACCATTGTTTAGTTGAAGGAATTTTAGAAGGGGAAGGCGTTATTGAGCGGCCTATTTTAAAAAGTAATGATTCTATTAAAAGAATTGTTGATGATCATGGTAAGTATGCTAAGACGTATTATAAATCTTTAATGCATAAAAATAATCAAACACTTGTAGAATGCAAATTAGTAACGGGAAGAACCCATCAAATTAGAGTACATATGGCTTCTATTGGTCACCCTTTAGTGGGAGATCTTCTTTATGGGTCAAATGAAGATCAATTGTTTTATTTGGATAGTGTTGAAATTAGTTTTATTCATCCTTTTACCCATCAGAAAATACATTATAAAAAGGAGAGTTAATCTCCTTTTAAAGTATTTGAAAGTATTTCTAATAAATGAGCAATATCAATAGGCTTAGCAATATGACCATTCATTCCAGCTTCTAAAGCTGTTTTTTTTATCTTCTTCAAAAGCATTTGCTGTCATAGCGATAATAGGAATATTTGCAATTTGAGAATCAGGAAGAGTTCTAATTTCTCTTGTTGCTACATAACCATCCATTCGTTGCATTTGAATATCCATTAAAATGAGATCATATTGATTTCTTTTAGCGTATTTCATTTTATAAACAGCAATATCTCCATCATCTACAGCATCAATTTCAAAACCAACATTTTGTAAAATTTCAGTAACAATTTCTCTATTTAATTCATTATCTTCAACTAAAAGAATTTTTTTACCTTCAAAATGATTTAATCTTTCTTGTTTTTTATTTAATACAGGAATCCTGAAAGGCTTTGTGGGAACTTCGCGAAGTTCAGACATAAAAATAGGTTTTGCACAAAAAGCAGTAACGCCTGCTTCTCTTGCTTCTTCTTCAATATCAGACCAATCATAAGCAGTTAAAATAATAATCGGTTTAGCATTCCCAATAACTTTTCTAATACGACGAACAACTTCAATACCGTTCATATCAGGCATCATCCAATCAATAGTAAAAGCACCATATTCATCTCCACTTTGAATAGCAAACTGCGTTCTGATTTCTTGTAACATTTGACTTACTGAATAATATGTATTTACGTCATCATCTGCGACTAAAACACGAATATTTTGTAATTCGTCTATCTTATCATAAACAATTGGATTACTATTTAATCTAAATTGTAAATTTACAATAAATTCTGTTCCTTTTCCCAATTTACTATGAACTTCAATTGTTCCACCCATCATATCAATGATATTTTTAGTAATTGCCATTCCTAGACCTGCACCTTGAATACCACTGATTGTTGAAGTTTTTTCTCTTGCAAAAGCTTCAAAAATATGTTTTTGAAATTCTTCAGACATCCCTATTCCATTATCTTTTACACGGATTTCATAATGAGCGTATCCTTTAGGTGCTTTTGGCTTTTGAATTAAACGAACACTGACAGTGCCTCCAGGATTTGTATATTTCAAAGCATTACTTAATAAATTAAGTAAAATTTGATTAAGAAGCAAACGGTCACAAATGACATCTTCATTTATTACTCCTAAAGTATCAAATAATAAATCAATTCCTCTTGAAAAAATGTCGGGTTGTAAAATAGCTCGTAAATCATGAAAAAAATCAGGTAAATGGACTTCTTTTTCATCGATTTTTACTCTTCCACTTTCAATACGACTCATATCTAAAACATCATTAATTAAAGAAAGCAAATGTTTACTAGAAGTTGTAATTTTCTTTAAATAATCCTTGATTTTTTCGGGTTCATCAATATGTCCTGCAGCCAAGGCAGTAAAGCCAATAATAGCATTCATAGGGGTACGAATATCATGAGACATATTATTCAAGAATTGTGTTTTAGCGTTGTTAGCGTGTTTAGCTGCAGCGAGAGCATCTATTAGATCTTTTTGTCTTTTTAATTCATTTTTTTTATGATCATCAATATCTGTAATTAAACCATAAAATTTAATACGTTTCTTTTCTTCGCTACGAATAGGTTTTCCTACTGAACGTACCCATTTATATTGGCCATTAGAAAGGACATTTCCATTTTCATCACATTCCATAGACCATCTAGCTTCACCTAATGAACCATAGACAGCATCTGCACTATTTTCATTGGTAAACATCCAAATAGTAAAATCTTTATCTTTAGGATCTTGTGAATAGGGTTGAATAGATATTTTAGTGAGTGTGCCATCTTTTTTTGTATTTTCGTTCAATGTTTTTATCTTTAGAAAGTTTTTCGATAATAGTGTTGAAATTAATAAATTGGGCAACATTTTGTTGATTGTTTTCGCTAATATATAGATTATTATAAAGTTTCATTGTTACAGAAAAACAATTATGTTGTTCTTTTTCAAGTTTTAAAAAATAGGAAGGGCCTATAATATCACGGAAGATATCTTTTTTAAGTCAACGACATAAACGCCCATATATTTAGGGGCAATTAATTTTAAACATTGTTGGTTATTTTTTTTATCTTGAAGTATTTTATTGATTTTAATTGAAAAACGATTTTGTTGATGAAGATCCATCTCTTTTTTTTGTCATACTAATCTCCGTTTCTTAATACAATTCGATTAATTAACATACTTGCACAAAAAAAGCTGTACTTTGTGTTACAGCTTTAATCTATTTGATTATATTTAGCGATACTTGTTTGGCGATGGATATCAAAACACATTCCAATCGCAATCATGTAAGATAAAAGTGAAGACCCACCATATGAAAGAAACGGTAATGTGATACCAGTAATAGGGAGTATTCCTAAAATCATAGCGATGTTCCAAAATTGTTGGAAAATCATACATCCAAAAATACCAGCAATAAAATATTTATCACTTTGATGCGTTGCTTTTAACCCAACATACAAAATACAAACATCTAACGCTAGTATAGCAATGAGCGTAATGATGGCTCCCACGAATCCAAAGCCTAAAGTAATAACAGAAAAGATGAAGTCCGTATGAGCTTCTTGTAAAGAAATAATCACTGTGTCAAATCCATGACCAAAAAGTCCAGCTGTTCCATAAGCCATCATCGCATTATAAAGTTGGTATCCTTGATTTTGATAAGTTCCTTCAGGATCGACCCAGCCATAAAAACGATCAAGTTTATGTCCTGTGATAATTGAAGAAAATATATCTTGACGATAAATAAATAAGTAAGTAAAAATTATAAGAACAACTGCTAAACAAGCAAATCCTACAATATACCATTTCTTATTAATTCCTGATGCAAATAAAATAACAACCACTGAAAAAGCCATAATCAAAGTAACACCAGCATCATTTTGTAAATAAGTTAGAATCATTGGTGGTAGAGCAATAGCTGCTACACGACCAATTAACTGTAAATCAGTATCAAATGTATGAATTAAATATTTTTCATTATGTAAAGAAACAGTTTTAGACATACAAATAATCATTACAACTTTCATAAATTCAGAAGGTTGGAATGAAAATCCTGGAAAGTTATACCATGATGTAGCACCATTTAGATCTTTCGCAAAGGGAATGATCTGCATTCCTAATTTATAAATAGCAAATCTTTGAATAACAAGACCGACTAAAAAGACAATCAAGATTCCATAAAAAATCCACATTCCCGAGTAAATTCGATCATTTCCAAAACGATTGATTAAAAAAATCAAACCGACACCAATCATATAATAAAGGAGTTGTTTACTCCAATAACCTGTAGGATTGGGATAAGTAATATAACCAGCTGCACATTTAATTGTATAACAACTAATAAGACATAGAATAAATAAAATGATGGCAAGTGGCCAACAAATTGTAGAATCTAAATATTTTTTCATTTTGTCACCCCTAGTGATTTATAGTATACTATAAATATATCATAAAAGAAAATGTTTATTAAGAAAGGAAATAGATATGTCAGATTATTTTATTTATGTTTTAATTGCAATTATTGTAATTGTTGGAGTATGGTTTATTTTTGCAAAGGTATTAAAAAATAAAAAACCTAAAGAAGTTACTTTAAAAGATATTCCTATTGATTTAGAAGCTTTAATTCATGCTTTAGGGGGTATTGATAATATTAAAGAGAGCCAAAGTCAAGGAAGTAAAGTACGTTTCTTTGTAGAAAATGATGATTTAGTAAAAGTAAATGTTTTAAAAGAATTAGGTGCAAGTGGTGTTATTCAAGCTACAGGCAAAGTTACTGTTATTTTAGGAAAGTTCTCTGATGAAATCAGTAGAATAGTAAATGAAAAAAAATAACGTTCCAAGTTGTATTGGGGGTGAAGGTATGAAAGAAAGAATTCACTTATATGAACCTTTTTTTCATCATTATTATATTGATGAAATTCTAAATGATTATGAATTAGAAACTTTAATTCGTGTAAAAAAAGATGATTATCAACAATCAATTGCCTATATTAAATTAATTTCTATTTATTCACATCATGCAAGTATTGATGAATTACAACAACAAGTAGATTCCATTCAAATGATGATGGAAACTTATGAAGATTATCATGAATTTGAACAATATTTGATAGAAAATGAAGAACATCAAGTGATAGGAATTGATTTATGTGCACTTACTTATAATCATCATTATGATGAATTAGATTTAGAAGAATTAACACCTGATCAATATTATCAAGTAGGATTATATTATTATGACCAAAAAAAATATGATCAAGCATTAGAATGTTTCCATTTAGGAGAAGAATGTGAAGATTCTGATTGTTTATGTGTGTTAGGTTATATGTATGAAAAAGGACAAGGGGTCAAACAAAGTAATCAAGTGGCCATGACATATTATCGTCTGGCAAGTGATTTAGGGAATGTTGTTGCTTCTTGTAATCTTGCTTATTTTTATGAATATGGGATAGATGTTGACCAAGATTATGAAAAAGCTTTTGAACTTTATTCTTTAGGAGTCGATGAAGGATTTCCAAGATCTTTATTTTCAACGGCTTATTTTTTACAAAATGGGTATGGTGTAACTCAGGATTTAGAGGAAGCTTTTTTACGTTATGAAGAAGCAGCCGCCTTAGGACATAATGATGCGATTTGTGCTCTAGGTGAATGTTATGAATATGGTCAAGGAACAAGACAGGATTATCAAAGAGCTTTACATTATTATGAAAAAGCAGCTTATGAAGGGAATAGTCTTGCCAAATATAAATTAGGACGTTTTTATGATTTAGGTTATGGTTGCAATGAAAATTATCCAAAAGCTTTTCATTGGTATCAAGAAGCAGCAAAAGATGGTTTAGAAGTAGCAATCACAGCGATGGCAACCTGTTATGAATTTGGTCGAGGAATAGAAAAAGATAGTCAAAAAGCTTTAGAATATTATTTAAAAGCAGCGAATATGGGTTATATGAATGCGCAATTTTGTTTAGGGTATTTTTATGAAATGCATAGTGAATATCCAGAAAGTGAAAAAAATAGTTTTTATTGGTATTTAAAAGCGAGTCATCAAGGAGATGGACAATCAACGTTGGCTGTGGCTTATTACTATGGTCAAGGAATTGGAACTGTTAAAGATGAAAAGAAGTCTTTTGAAGCTTATCAAAAAGCAACCAATCTTGGAGAAAGAGAAGCGTTTTATTATTTAGGTGTTTGTTATTTAGAAGGAAAGGGTGTTTTACAGGATAAGGAAAAAGGGATTGCTTGCTTAATTAAAATAGAAGATCAGTATCCTGTTGCAGCTTATTTAATAGGACAGTATTTTAAAGAAAAGCACGATGATCAACAGGCAATTCAACATTTTAAATTAGCAATTTTAAAAGAAGATGAGGAACAGTCTTTGTATCAATTAGCACTTTATGGTGAACAAGGAATAGAAGTCAGTAAAGAGGAAATGCTTGATTATCTTTTAAGAAGTGCAAAAAAAGGTTATTCACCAGCACTTGTAAAATATGCTTATTATTTAGAAAATGGAATTTATGTAGAAAAAGATTATCAGATGGCTTATGAATATTATTTATTAGCTTGTCAAAAACAAAATAGAGAAGGTTTTTATCATTTAGGTAGATGGTTCTTTTATGGGATAGGACAAAAAGAAGATAAGCATAAAGCAATGCAATATTATCAACAAGCTAGTCATTATCATTATTCAAAAGCAAGCTTTATGCTAGGTTATATGTATCATTATGGTGATGGTATTTCTAAAGATTTAGAAAAAGCTAAAGAATATTATCAATTAGCACTTCAAGAAGGATATCTTGAAGCGCAAAAGGAATTAGATAAATTAGAGGTGGAAAAATGAGTTTTGAAACAAAATTAGAAAAATATGCAAGATTAATTGTTCAATCAGGTTTGAATGTTCAAGAAAAACAAACCGTTGTCATTAGTGCATCTATTGAAAGTTATCAACTTGTAAGAGCGGTTACTAAACAAGCTTATCTTGTAGGTGCTAAAGAAGTTGTTGTTCATTATAGTGATGAAGAAGTCACACGTATGAAATATGAAAATATGGAAGTAGAAGATTTTAATCACGTACCTACTTGGTTTTCATCTTTTAGAAATGATTATGCGTTAATGAATGCTTGTTTTCTTTATGTTGATGATGAAGATCCTGAAATGCTTGCAGGTATTGAACCTAAAAAGATTTCTAATTGGCAAAGAGCAGTTAAAAAGGCATGTAAGGCATATTTTGATTTATCCGATAATATGACAAATGCTTGGTGTATTGTAGGTGGAGCTACGCAAAAATGGGCGAATAAAGTTTATCCTGATATGTCAAATCAAGAAGCGTTAGATAGTTTATGGAATGCTATTTTTAAAGCAGCTAAGATTGATGATGAACATGATCCTGTCGAATTATGGAATCAACATCGTCGTTCTTTTGAAAAACGTGTTAATTATTTAAATAGTCTAAATTTAAAGAAACTTTATTATAAAAATAGTAAAGGGACTGAAATTACAATTGGTTTGAATGATGATTATTTATTTGCTGGTGGGGGAAGTTATTTAAAAAATGGTGTTTACAATTTTCCTAATATACCAACAGAAGAAATCTTTACATCACCTAATAAGGATGATGTAGAAGGAATTGTTTTTAGTTCTTTACCTTTAAGTTATGGTGGAAATATTGTTGATGAATTTTATTTACGTTTTAAAGATGGTCAAGTGATTGATTTTGGAGCTAAAGAAGGATACGAGGTTTTAAAAGGAATTATTGATAGTGATGAAGGAAGTAAACGTTTAGGTGAAGTTGCTTTAATTCCTTATCATTCACCAATTAATGAATTAAAAACATTATTTTATAATACTTTATATGATGAAAATGCTTCATGTCATATGGCTTTAGGTATTGGATTTTCTGAATGTATTAAAGGTGGGATTGATATGGATAAAAAAGAATTGTTTGAAAAAGGGGTCAATGATTCTTTAGTTCATGTTGATTTTATGATGGGAACAGAAGATTTAATGATTGATGGTATTTTAGAAGATGGCAGTCATGTAAAAATCTTTGAAAATGGAAATTTTGTATTTTAATGATCTGTGGGGATTGCTCCCCACTTTTTAATTAGTAAAAGAGGTGAGTGAGCTTTCTTTTTTATTAAATAATAGTAGTAATTCTGTTCATTTTGTGGTAATAATTGTACTGTTGAAATAAAAGATTAAAAAATAAATATAGATTATGGGAGGATGCAATGGAAGATTTAAGACAACAAATAGAAAAAAGAAGAACATTTGCGATTATTTCCCATCCGGATGCTGGTAAAACAACTTTAACAGAAAAGTTCTTACTCTATGGAGGAGCTATCCAACAAGCAGGAACTGTTAAAGGAAAGAAAAATAGTAAGCATGCGACAAGTGACTGGATGGAAATTGAAAAACAAAGAGGGATTTCAGTTACCTCTTCAGTATTACAATTTAATTACCAAGGATATTGTATTAATATTCTTGATACTCCAGGGCATCAAGACTTCTCAGAAGATACATATCGTACTTTAATGGCAGCAGATTGTGCAGTCATGGTCATTGATGCGAGTAAAGGGGTCGAAGATCAAACACGTAAGTTATTTAAAGTATGTACAATGAGACATATTCCAATTTTCACTTTTATTAATAAGATGGATAGGGAAGCAAGAGATCCTTATGAATTAATGGAAGAAATTGAACAAGAATTAGGAATTGAAACTTGTCCTGTTAACTGGCCAATTGGTTCTGGAAAACGTTTTGCAGGGGTTTATGAAAGAAATGATCAAGAAGTCATTCGTTTTATTCCTGTAGATGGTGGAAAAAAAGAAGTTGAAACAGAAATTTTAAAAGCGGATGATCCAAAATTAAAAGAGTATGTGGAAGATGAACTTTATGATAAATTACAAGAAGATATTGAATTATTAGATATGGCAGGAAATGAATTTAGTTTAGAAGCTGTACGTGCTGGTAAGTTATCACCTGTATGTTTTGGATCGGCTCTTACTAACTTTGGGATTGAACCATTTTTAAAACATTTCTTAAATATGACAACCCCACCAACTCCTAGAACGGCAGATGGTGAAGTGATTGATCCTTATCAAGAAAATTTCTCAGCTTTTGTTTTCAAAATTCAAGCGAACATGAATGCTAGACATCGTGATAGAATGGCATTCTTTAGAATTTGTTCTGGTAAATTTGAAAAAGGGATGGAAGTTTATCATTATCAAGGTAAGAAAAAAATCAAATTAAATCAGTCAAAACAATTAATGGCAGATGAACGTAGTGAAGTAAATGAAGCTTATGCAGGAGATGTCATTGGTGTTTTTGATCCAGGTATTTTCTCTATTGGTGATACCATTACAACAGGTAAAAAACATTTTGCTTTTGAAGGAATTCCAACATTTGCACCAGAACATTTTGCAATGATTCGTAATAAAGATACGATGAAAAGAAAACAATTTGTTAAAGGTGTTGAACAAATTGCAAAAGAAGGAGCAATCCAAATCTTTACTGAATTAGGTGGCGGTATGGAAGAAATTATTGTAGGAGTTGTTGGTGTTTTACAATTTGAAGTTTTAGAACATCGTTTAAAGAATGAATACAATGTAGAAATTCATAAATCTCCTCTACCTTATCAATATATAAGATGGGTCAAAGAAGGAACTGATTTAAAATCATTAAATCTTTCATCTGATACAAGAAAAGTTCAAGATTTAAAAGGGCAACCATTATTATTGTTCACTAATGATTGGGGCGTAAGATGGGCTCAAGATAAAAATAAAGGTTTAGAATTATTGGAATTTTCTAAGAACTAAAAGTAGAACTTTTAGTTCTTTTTTTTGAAAAAATATGTCCTTTTCTACACACGATAAGGGTAAAGTGCTATAATTTTTAGTGAAAAAAGGGAAGAAATTTAATATAAAAAGGGAGAAGATATTATGAAATGTCTAAAGAAAATAGCAATATTTTCATTAGTGTTTTTTGTGTCACTATTTTTTATAATGCCAGTTCAAGCAAAAAGTACACAAACTTATTCTATTATCTATGATTTACAAGATGCTAATGGAAATAAAATTGCTCAAGTGAAGTATAAAAATAAAGATTTTACTTCTGAAATAGGACGTGAGATCAAAGTAAGAACGACTTATTTTGATAAAAAATATGGGGATTTTGATTTAGTGAGTGAACAAAGTCAAAAAGTAGAATCAGGTAAAGATCAATATATTTTTGTTTATAGAACATATCAACCCATAACGATTAAAGGGAAAGTACAGTTTACTACAAAAGAAGGAACGATTCTTTTACAAGATACTTTTGATATTGATTCATCAGCAACAGTTGAAAACCCTCAAGTATATGCTGTGCCTGATAGTTATACAATTGGTGATGTGACTTATTTAAAAATGCCAGGGCAAGTAAGTGAAATTAAGTCAGTTTATTATAATGACCCAAGTGATAATACGTATTCAATTACTTATTATAATCCAAATAATACAACGGATTATGATGTCGCTTTAAAATATGTTGAAGAAGGAACAAATGATGTATTGATGCAAAAATCATTTCATGTAAATAATCAAGATTATACATATGTGCTTCCAAAAACAATGAAAATCAATGATATTTATTATGGATTAGCTGAAAATCAAGAAAATATAATTCATCATGCAGTTTCAAGTGATGTTAGGGAGTATACAGTTTATTATAAGAAAATGGATGAAAATGCTTCTTATAAATGGTCTATCTATAAAGTAGATGCTTCGACAAATAAGATTCTTGGAGAAGTAGTACAATTAGAAGTTCAACCTGGTCAAAGTGTTGAATATCAAGTAGAAAAAGAATACAAAGATTCCGATGGGAATGTTTATACAGTGGATCAAGGTATGTCATAGGTATTAAAGCATAGTTATGGTGAAAGTGAACATGTAAGTTATGTTTACTATAATCCCAAAGGATACACAGCACCAAAGAGCTATATTGTAGAAGTGCAATATAAAAATATTGCAACTGATGAAACAATTGCTTCACAAAAAATAGAAATTAATAAAAAAGATGAAGATACAACAATAGATATCGTTAAAGAGTTAACAGTTAATCAACAACAATATGTTTTAGTCAATGGTCAATCAATAACGATTAATCATAGTTTTTATTCTCCTAGACGTATTTATACGATCTATTATAGAAATGTTAATGATCCTATTAATGTTGATACTGAAATTATTCGTGAAGAAGTTATTGAAGTAGAAGGACAATCTTCTGTTATTGGTGGACAAACAATTTATCGTAGAAATAATCAAACAGGAGCTTTTTCAACGGTTGGTGTTGAAAATAGAGATGGTAGTGAAAATAATAGTAATGAAGGAAGTACCTCATCGGTTGATGGTATAAATGTTGAAGATGAAGCAGTACCACAAGCAAATATAGATGCTCAAAGCCAAGAGTCAAGTTCATCGCAAGTATATTATCTTGTTGCTGGATTGTTAGCAGTTCTCATTGTTATTGTAATTATTTTAAAAAGAAAAAAACATAGAAAGGAAGTGTAATGAAAAATGAAAACCTTTCATATGAAAAAAATGTATAAAAAAGTTACAGCATTTATTTTAGCTATTACTATGATTGTGGCTTATATTCAAATAAAGGCTTATGCTTTTGATAATAATGTTTCAGAAATCACACGTAATCAAGCAGTGTCTGATGCGACGATTCAATCTGGTTTAGGTGTTGCTAAAAACTATGGTTTATTTTCATTAGATGCGACGTCACATAATGATTTGGAATGTAGTGTTGCTGCTAAATATGCTGATTTAGGCGCTGATTATAACTTTTCAGGGAATAATACAAAAGTTTATAAGAATCAATTGACAGTCAGTAAATCATTTATGATCAATAATCAACCTCAAGCAAATAAAAATGTAACTTTGAGACTTTATCGAATGGATAGTAGTCAATCTGTTTTGATTGATGAAATGACACAAACAACAGATAGCAATGGAAATGCTAAATTTGTATTTGATGGGATGAAAGATAGTAGTTCAAATAAAAGATATTCTTTTATAGATGGTGACTATCAAGTGAAAGAAGTTATCAGTGAAGATGGAGTTGAAAAGGAGATTATTCCTGATGGTACATCTTATAATGATGAAAATGGAAATAAGATAGAAGTTAATGCAGATCATAGTGGCTTGATTCATTTGGAATCTGGGTTCCAAAATGTGAGTCAATTTGGACAAGTTAAAAATCATAGTATTTTTAAACCTCGTAATGGCAGTATTGTTGTTCTTGAAAATCAAGATGATTGGAACGCAGTTGATAAAGAAGCTATTAATCAAGGTAAAAATAATTATCGAAATGTACCTGCTGGGGTAACTTATTATAATAATGGTGAAGTAAAGATTATTAAAGCGGGTACAAATGGATTTCAACCTATTGCATGGGATCAAGAATTTGATAATTTAAAAACACTTTCAAAGAATTTAGCACATGCTCAAGATTCAAATGATGTGCAAGTTTATTATTATAATGCCGATTATTTAAAGAGTGTAGGTTCTTTAAATTTTGATACTTCAAAAAAATGGGCAGTTGTCAATGTTGAAGTTCAAGATGGACAAAGTACCATTGATATTACAGGTGATTATACGAAAAATGGCAATAAATTAGATGCAGATTTTGATAACTTAGAAACAGGAGTTATTTGGAATTTTTATACAGTAAATAATGGTGATGTGCAACCTTATACAGGTAAAGTGACATTAGCTAATCAAAATGGTGGTATTTTCTTATTACCTGCGGGTGAGTTTTATCATAATGGAACTATTGGTGGAAAAGTAATTGCAGCAAAATATAATCATGATAATGAAATTCATCAAAAAGAAAAAGTTGTCAATGTGAATAATTCTTTATCTATGTCTAATAATGGTGCATCAGAAAAATTAGAGGCTAAACAAACTATTGGTGGAACAAAGAAATTAATAGGAAAAGAATTACAAGGCAATGATTTTAAATTTGAATTACAAAAATATACAGATAGTAGTTATAGTACACCAGATGGTGAAGCTGTTGTAACTACTAATAATGAAAAAGGTCAATTTGTTTTTAGCAATGTAGATATACTAACTTATACAGAACCAGGAGATTATTATTATACTGTTAAAGAAGTAAATGAAAATCAAAAATATATTAAATATGACGATCATACTTTTAAAGTAAGTGTTCATGTAGAAAAACAAGATGATCGTTTAATAGCGAATGATCCTGTTATTGAAGGTGGAAAGATTGAATTTAGTAATGAATTTAACTTTGTTGGAAAGATTTCTTTAAGTCTTGATGGTAAAAAAGTATTAGATGGTAAAATACTTGAAAATGGTGAGTTTATTTATGGATTACAAGAATATAAAGATAGTGAATATTCAACAAAAGAAGGACATGAAAAAGAAGTAACAAATGATCAAAAGGGAAATATTCAAGTTGATCTTTCTTATGATGAAAAAGATATTGGTAAACATTATTATCAATTAAAAGAAAAGAATACAAAGAAAAAAGGAATTGATTATGATCAAAGAATTTATAACATCATAGTTGATGTACAATATGATGAATCGAAAGATCAATTAGTTGTTAGTAAGACAATGACTATTAATGGACAAAATGTAGATTCTATTACGTTTGAAAATACGTATTCTTCAAATGCTGCTACGACATTTAAAGGTCATAAAATATTAGAAGGTAGAGATTTAAATGCAAATGAATTTAATTTTGTTCTTCAAGAAACAAAATCAGATTATCAAACAGCAATTGGTGAAAGCAAGACAGTTTCAAATGATAGTCAAGGTGATTTTAACTTTGGAAAGATTTCTTATAGAGATTTAACTTATGGCGAAAAACAAATACATTATTATATTATTAAAGAAGTTAATCCTGTTTTACAAGGAACTTATCAAGGTGTAAGTTATGATCAAAAAGTTTATAAAATAAAAGTGGTTGTGATTGATCAAAAAGATGGTACAGCCACAGTTGAAAGAACAGTTGAAAATAATGATATTCAATTTAAAAATACGTATCAAGCTGAAGGTTCTACATCGTTAATTATTCATAAACAATTAACAGGTGGTACTTTAAAAGCAAATATGTTTAAGTTTAAATTGCAACAAACGGATGAAAACTTTAAAAAGACCGTTGGTAATAGCCAAACAGTAACAAATAGTTCTTTAGGTCAAGGTCAATTTGTGATTCATTTTAATCAAGCAGGGACATATTATTATACGGTTTCTGAAGTAAATAATCATAAGTCAAATGTTACGTATGATTCGATTGTCTATCAAATAAAGATCAAGACGGAAGATGATGGACAAGGAAATATCAAAGAAGTTTCTAGAAGTATTTCTTATGTAGATGAAATGACAAAACCTACAAGTGAGGAAAAAGAAAATTTAACTTTTAAAAATGCTGTAGGTATTCAAGTAGTAGGTCATAAAAAATTAATCAATAAAAAATTAGAAGAAGGTATGTTTACTTTTAGTATTTCTAAAATAGATTATGATAAAAATAACAATAAATATACTGTTGAAAAGCAATTGATGACAACAACAAATGATGAAAATGGAGACTTTTCATTTATAAATTTTGATGAGTATCATCAAACAGGTGATTATTATTATGTTGTAAAAGAAGTTAATAATAAATTATCTTATATTGATTATGACAAGCAAGAATATATCATTCATGTAAGTGTTGAAAATGGTGATGATGGTTTAGAAGTATCAAAAGAAATTCTTAAAGATAATACTTCTGTTGATGAAATGAATTTTAAAAATACTTATCGTGGTCAAGGAAAGGTAAGGATTGATGGTAAGAAAGTATTACTTGATCAAGGCGTAAGTCAAGTATTAAGTGGTGGAGAATTTAAGTTTAAAATTACAAGAGTAAATGATGAAAAAGGAAGTTTGTATAAAGGAGAAATCTTAGATTCGATTGAAAAAGAAACCGTTAAAAATGATCAAAACGGACAATTTAAATTTAATATTTCTTATAAAGATTTAGATTTTTCTAAAAAGGATAGTTATACGTTTTATTATCAAATTGATGAAGAAAATAGTGGATTGACGAAAGATGGTGTTACCTATAATAAAAATAATGATGCTTATATTATAGAAGTAACTGTAAGTGATCAACAAGATGGTAATTATGATGTTTCTTATCGAATTATTGATCATGATGAAATAATTTTTACAAATGAATATAATGCAAGTGGTGAAACACAAATTATTGGAACGAAGTCTTTAAAAGGAAAGAAATTGGTAGATGATGAGTTTACTTTTGAATTAGTTGAAGTTGATGGTATTCAAGGTAAAGAAAAGGAAAATGGTAGAAAGTTAGAAACAACAAATAAAGAAGGTCAATTTATTTTTGATATTCAAGATATTAGAAAAGCTGGTACAACTTATTATAAGGTTTATGAAAAAGCTGATAAAAAGAAAACAGGTATTCAATATGATGAAACTGTTTATTATGTTGAAGCGAAAGCTGTATTTGAAGATAATCAATTGAAAGTAACTAATACGTTATATGACCAAGATGGACATCAATTAGATAAAAATAAAGGTATTGAATTTGAAAATGAATTTAAAGCTACTGGAAAGATTGATTTAAGTGGACATAAGAATTTTATTGATCAAGATGGACAAGATGTAGCTTTTGATGCAGGTGATTTCAAGTTTAAAATTGAAGAATTAGATCAAGATGGAGCGACTTTGAAAAAAGATGGATATAGTGAAACAGTTGAAAATGATCAAGATGGTAATTATCATTTTAAAACAATTCATTATCAAAAAGCAGGAATATATTATTATCGTGTAAGTGAAGTACATGATAATTTAGAGGTCACTTATGATACAACTCAATATATTGTAAAAGTTGATGTAAAAGCAAATGATAGTAAACAATTTGATATTTCAGTTGATATTGTGAATGGTCAAAATGAACATATTGATCAAGATAAACTTAACTTTACTAATAGACTTTTTGAATATAAAGTAGCTTTATTATCGATGGGTGGTATTAAAACTGTCAGTGCCGGACAATCCGTTATAATGGATGATGGTTTGTTTAGATTTGGTTTGTACGAAGGAAATGATAATGAACAAAGTAATATGATTGATACTGCTAAAAATGATACAGTAGGAGCTTATAGCTTTGATGATGTAGAAATTGATCAACCGGGTACTTATCATTATACGATTGAAGAAATGAATGCTGGTAAGGAAGTTGCTGGTATTGCTTATACAAATCATCAATATCATGTAGAAGCTGTTGTAAATAAAGATGGTAAAGGTGGCTTGAATGTTGATTCGGTTAAAGTAACGAATGAAAATAATCAAGTTGTTAAAGATCAATCGGTAGTTGTAGAGACTTCACAAGATTTATCACTTACAAACCAAGCTGTTAAATCATTAAAAGTAAATAAGGTATGGAATGATCAAGGACATAGTGACACCATCCAACCTGTAACAGTGCATTTAGTTAAAAATGGTAAAGTTGTAGAAGGACAATCTATTGTATTATCAAATGATAATCAATGGAGTGGTTCGTTTGATAATTTACCAATAAAAGATAGTCAAGGAAATTTAAACGTTTATACTGTTAAAGAAGATAAAGTAGATTATTATAAGACACAATATATTCAAAATGAAGATGGTAGTATTACGATTACAAATACTTATATCAATCCAACGGCAGTAGATGTTCAATTGGTTGCTAAAAAGAATTTAGTTGGTGGCAAAGTCTTATCTGCTGGTATGTATCAATTTGATTTATTGGATGGTAATAATGAAGTTGTTGAAACACAAACAAATGATGATCAAGGTAATATTTATTTTAATACATTGAATTTTAATCAAGAAGGACATTATGTTTATTATATTCAAGAACATGTAAATGATAATGATCCATTTGTTGAATATGATCAATCTATTTATCAAGTCAATATTGATGTTTCAAGAAACGGTAATAATTTACAAGCTGAAGTAGAATATCTATTAGATGATAAACAAGTGGATGATGTTACATTTAATAATATTTATCATCCGTTATCATTAACTGTTCAAAAACGTTCTAAAGATTTATCGAAAGATCCTTTGGAAGGTGCTGTTTATGGATTATATAAAGTAAATGAAAAAGGAACAGATATTCTTATTGAAAAACAAACTTCTAATAGTGAAGGATATATGACATTTATGAAAGCTGTTCCTGAATATCAATATTATTTTAAAGAAATCTCTGCACCTAATGGACATACAGTTGATGAATATAAGACAAAGACATTTACAATTAAATGGATACGTCATAAAAATGGTAAAATTTCTTATCAATTAATTTATGATGGTCAAAAAGAAGATTTAGAAGAAGAAAAACAAGAGGATAGTTTAAACTTATATGCACAACAATCAATAGCGCTATTAGAAAATGAAGATACAAGTGTGAACTTAGAAGCTATTGGAGTAGCAGATGAAGTAACTAAATTAAACGTAACGAAAGTAGATAATCAAGGTAATTATTTAACAGGAGCACATTTACAAATTCTTGAAAAAGAAACTGGAAAAGTTATTTGTGATTGGGTTTCTACAGCGGATACCTTTAGTACTTTAAGAGAATTAAATGTAAATACTGTTTATATCTTAAGAGAAGTTGAAGCTCCAACAGGTTATGTAAAAGCAAGTGATACAGAATTTAAATTAGATGATTATGGTATTGTAACGAAGATTTCTGGAGATGCTCAACTTGTAGATGATCAAACATTTAATTTATATAATTCTAAACAAGTTAAAGAAAAAATTGTTTATAAAACAAATGTAACTACTGTAAAAACAGGAGATAATACAAATATTGTTATTTATGTAATCTTATTGTTTGTTTCTTTGTTATGTATCTTTAGTTTCTTGAAGAAAAAACAAATAAAAGAATAATTTGTGATTTAAAATAATAGATATCTTTTAAATTATCAAATATGTGGGATGAAATTCATCCCACTTTTCTTTTATATCAAATTGACAAATAAAAAATGAATCTATATAATATAAGTAAATGATACTCATGGTCTCAATAACAAAAAAGAAACGAAAAAGTTTGAAAAAAGTAAAGATTTGTAGCTATGGCGGACACCCCTTATATATTTTTGGGTCTATATTTTCTATAATGAATGTGTCAAATAGATAAGAAATATTTAATAAATAAAAAAGAGAAATATACAGTTTAGGTTTAGAATATGTCGTTTGGTTTTTTAGGGTTGTCAAAAGTTGAATAAGAATATAGAATAATAAAATTAAATAAAAAAATATGTGAAAAACTAGGAAAATTTGTTATAAAAAATGGCTTTTGAAAAATTGAAAAAGCGTTGATTTTATGATAGGATTTCAGTGAAGGATAATAGCAAAATTAATGAAAGTTAATGACGTAAAGTTACGGATCTAAGTACAAAAGTATATGATCGCCGGGCCGCCCAATTCAAAAAAGAATAGGCGGCTTTTTACCGTCTTATAGGAATAATTAATAAAATGATGAATATATATATTAAAATGGGAGGTAAAAATTATGCTGAAACGTATGAGAAGAATTGGTTTATTTGTTCTAGCAATAGCGGTAGTTATTAGTAGTGCAATTATTGCCTCTGCTAATGAAAGAAGTGGTACAAACGGAAGTGCAACAACCCAATCAACTGCTTCTAGTTATGTAATAGAAAATAAAAGTAGTGATAAAAAAGATATCACAGTTACAATTCAACATTATAATGGAAGCAAAAAAATCTATTCAGATGATGTAAAAACTCTATCTTATGGGTCAAAAATCAATGATTACGCTAAAGCAATAAATTGGAATGTAAGTAGTGTAACTGTTGATGGAAATGCAGTATCAAATAAAAATTATATTGAATTGACAGGAACTGGAAGTGCAACAGTTGTAGTAAATTATACTGCCAAAGAAACAGATGTATTAGGAGATACTTCTTTCTATGATTACACAGTAAGAGCTGGTGAATCAAATGGAAAATATTATTCTTTTAATATGTTAGGAGATAATACTAATCAAAAATTGACATCTGGTACATCTAGAAATTCATGGAGAGATGTTTACTGGAATGGTTGGCAAAATATCGAATATCAAAATAGAAGTGATTTAGGTACAGGAAATAATTATGAAACATACTCTTATGAATTAATGAAAGATAACTATGATGCTAATGCTTATACAGGAAGTAGTAAGGTAATTAAAGGGTTATTGAATGGTATTGATAGTGATGGGAATGTTAAATTTAATTATGCTGAACCTGGATTCTTTGTTAAGAGCAATGAAACAGTAACAATCAATGGAAAAGAAACTTATCTTAGACGTTATATAGATAGTATGAATTTGAAATTTCATAAAACAGGTGATACTTATAAATTAACTTCAGTTATTGATACAGCACAAAATAATAAAGAAGTGGCAGCAAGTGGTTCGAATTTCTTCCCACTTAGTGATTATTCTACTGAAGGATCTACAAATTACTTTTTTGGAATGAGATATGATGTTGAGTTTACAATAGGTGATTATGTTGGGGATTTGACTTATAAATTTACCGGTGATGATGATATGTGGGTAGTTTTAGATAACACCAACGTAGTTATTGATTTAGGTGGAATTCATGATGCAGCTACAGATAGTGTTGATTTATGGGGTAAATTAGGTTTAACTCCTGGGAGCTTAACGGAAGATCAAAAAAACCAAACTCATAAATTAACAATCCTTTATATGGAACGTGGTGCAGGTCAATCTAATTGCCAAATGGAATTTACTCTTCCAAATGCAAAAGTTGTTGATGTTACAGAAAAACCAAAAGCTGATTTGAGTCTTCAAAAGGTTGATGAAAGTGGAAATGGATTAAGCAATGCAGTATTTAAGTTAGAAAATGATGAAACTAAAGAAGTAACTAGAGTTAAATCGGCTAGTGATGGTAATATAACTTTTAGTGGCTTAAAAGAAAGTACTTATACTTTAACAGAAGTGAGTGCACCAGATGGTTATGTGGTTTCTGATGATACTTGGAAAGTAAGAATTACAGTTGATAGCAATAATAATGCAGTAGCAAAGCTCTACTTGGTTAAAGATGATCAAGAACAAGAAGTAGCACAAACAAATGGTAAATATAAAATTGAAAATAAAAAGGTTCAAGAAATTATTGAAAACTCTTTACAATATGACAAGACTGCAAAAGTAAAAGATTGGGATGAAAGAACATATGATATTAACATTACTGCTAAATCTTTATCTACAAGTTCAAGCGTAGTTCAAAAAGAAGCAGTAGCTGATATTATGATGGTTTTAGATATTTCAGGTAGTATGCTTTACAATGGGAATAGTAACAATCCTACAGATAATGGAGGATTTAGAACTGTTGGAAAATACTGTGATGTAAAAAATAGTTTAGATGTTAATAAGGTGTATTATTATGATAATACATTAACAGATGTTTCATATAAGCATACTAATGGTAATTCATATACTTATAAAAACGCTAAATATCCAATGATTTATATAAATGATACATGGAAATATTATAACGGAAGTAGTTGGGTAAATGTACCAGATAAGATTTCAGGTTATTATGGAAATAAAAGGGATAACAACACAACAATTTATACATTGGATAGTGGATTAACTGGATTAAAAGAAGCATCTTCAGCATTTATTTCAGCAACAGCAGAATCCTCAGAAAATAGTAGAATTGGTGTTGCAACATTCAATGCTTATGGAAATAATTTAAGCAATCTAGTAAATGCAAGAGATAATAAAAATAGCTTAAAACAAACAATTGCAAGTATCTATGCAGCTGGTGGTACGTCTCCTCAAAAAGGCTTAAGTATAGCACAAACAAATTTAGCTAATTCTAAACGTACAGATGTTCCTCAATATGTTATTTTATTTACAGATGGGGCACCTTCTGAAGACACGGATAAAAATGATTCCAAAGAAATAGCAAGACAATTAAGAGAATCGGGTATAACGGTATATACAGTTGGATTAAAGTTGAATGATGAAACATCTAATTGGTTATCTGAAAATATTGCATCAACAAATTGTGCTTTTACAGCAGCAAATGTTGATGAATTAAAGGTAATATTTGCTAAAATTCAACAAACAATATCACAAAATATTGATATTAAAAATGCTAATATTTTTGATGTAATTGATCCACGTTTCCAACTAGTAGGTAATGATGGAAATGTTATAACGGATGAAGCGTTAAAACAAGGTGAAATAGAAGTTACAGGAACTAATGGCAAAGTTGGTATGGCGTATTATGATGAAGTTAATAATACCCAAGCAATTAGATGGACTGATCAAACGATTCCAAATGTTAATACTGGCGAATGGAACACAACAATAACTGTTAAAGCACGTGACAAATATATAGGTGGTAATAACGTTCCAACTAACGTAAGTCCAGATTCAAAAATAACGACAGGTTTTGGTGAAGCTGTTTTACCTCAACCTAAAGTGAATGTAAAAGTTGATATTGCAACCAGTAATGATGATATTTGGATCAATAGTGGTGAGACAGTTCCAGTTGATGATACTAATATTGGAAATAGTAAAGTCTTTGATATAGGAAATGTTGTTAATAGTAAAGGTAATGTTGTATATAAGTACAATGAATCAACGAAAGAATTTGAAAAAATTACAAAAGGCGATTTAACTATACAATGGTATACTGATGATCAATGTACATCAGAAACTACGAAAGATAAGATTTCTAAAGTTAAACCAGATGGTAGAACGGATTTCTTCTTAAAAGTAGGATATGATGGTGGTAGTGCTACTGATGAAAGTAACACAAATACCAATGGAAATAAGGTTGGTAATAGTGAATCTAATATAGGATATGCTATTAACGATGGTAAAAATGGTAATGACAAAGAATGTGTTACTGATTTTGAAAATTGTAAAAAGAATAAATCTGAATATGGTATTTATAGAATACATGTGAAATATACTTTACCTGAAACAGGTGGAACAGGAATTTATTGGTATATGGCAGGTGGTATGTTGCTTATGATGGTAGCAGCAGTTGCTATATATAGAAAAAGGTATTATGAGTATATGAACAAATAGTTTTCCTATTTATTCATAACTCTTATATATATAAAAAAAGAAAGGGAGATAGAATATGAAATTATTTAAAAAAGTTTCAGCAATGGTGGTTTCATTATTGATGGCACTAGCAATGGTAGTACCAGTAGCTGCCGTTAATCCAACAATTACAGTAAAAAACATTGCTACAGACGAAAATGTAACATTATCTTATTTAAAAGTTGTTAAACAAGATAAAACTACAAAAACAGGATGGGCTTTTGTTAGCGATGAAGTAACTAAAATTTTTAAAGAAGAGTATAAAAAAAATGATGCTCAAGCTATTTTAGCTTCATTAGCTAATAGTGCTGCTCATTCTAAAGCGTTAGCTAGATTAGGAAATTTAAATGGATTTACTAAATTTACAGATAACGCTGGAAGAAAAACTGAAGTAGATGGTGCAGGGTTATATGTTGTTAAAGTTGTAGATAACTCAAATAAATATACTTATAACGTTATGGCTGCTCCAATTAATTTTGATTATGCTGGAAATCCAGCAACATTAAGAAATGCTGAATTAAATGTAAAAAGATCAGAAACTAGATTAACTAAAACAGTTAATGATGCAGATGGTGCTGTACACAATGGTCAAACAGTGACTTATACAATTAATGTAAAAGTTCCTTCAATTGATCCAACTGCAACAAATAAGTTATTTAAAGTAACTGATGCATTAACAGGTGCAGAATACAAAAAAGATACAGTTGTTGTTAAATTAGGGGATAGTAAAATAAATATTGCTCCTACATTTGATGATGCAACTAATTCATTTGAATTAGATTTATCATCTTTCATTGATGATACAAACAGTAATGCTGGAAAAGATGTTACAATTACTTATGATGTATTAGTAACTTCTGAAAATGATAAAGTAACAAATACGGCTAACGTAAGTCGTACAGGTTCAGAAAATTATTCAAGTGATTCTGTAGATTTATATGAAGGTGCAATTACTTTAACAAAAACAAATGATTATGAAAAAGAAAGTGATAAAAAATTATTAGCTGGTGCAGGATTCAACGTATTAGATAAAGATGGAAATGTTCTTAAATTTGTTGATAAAGGTAATAACACTTATGTATTAGCTAAAGATCAAACAGTAACTACTGGTGTCGTAACTGAAGTTGTAACTGGTGCAAATGGTCAATTAGTAGTTAAAGGTTTAGATAAAGGTGAATATCAATTTAAAGAAGTTACTGCTCCTGATGGATATTCTATTAATGAAACTAATTCAAGTGCTACTTTAACAATTACTGGTGATAAAGCAACTGCAGAATTTACTGCTGATACAGATATGAGAGATACAGAAGTGGGTGCTTTACCTGAAACTGGTGGTATTGGTACTACAATCTTTACAGTAGGTGGATGTGCAATTATGGTTGCAGCTGCTGCATTATTCTTTATGAATAAAAAGAAACATGAAAAATAAAATAATTATCAGAGGCTTTTAGCCTCTGATTCTTAAAATGATATAAGAATAAGGAGAGTCCAGATGAAAAAGAAGTTAAGCAATATAGTTATAATCTTGATATTCGTTGCTGGTTTGTCCTTATTGGTATATCCATTTGTTGCCAATAAGTGGAATAGTTATAGACAAGATCGTTTAATCAGTAACTATGAAAAGATAGTAAGTCAAAAGAGTGATTCAATAGATTATGATGCAGAAATGAAAAAAGCAAAGGCATATAATGATGCTTTAGCACCACATATTTTGCCGGATTCATTTATTAAAGCAGAAAATCAAAAGTCAGAAGATAAGTCATATACTTCAGCTTTAAATCTTGCTGGGGATGGAATAATGGCTATTGTTGAAATTCCTAAAATAGATGTGAAGTTACCTATTTATCATACAACGAGTGAAGAAGTATTAAGTAAGGCTGCTGGGCATTTGGAAGGAAGTTCTTTACCTGTAGGGGGTAAAGATACGCATGCAGTTATCTCTGCACATAGGGGGTTGCCAAGTGCAACATTGTTTACTGATTTGGATCAAGTTAAAAAGGGAGACCACTTTTTAGTCCATGTTTTGAATAAAACTTTATGTTATGAAGTAGATAGTATTGTTGAAACTGAACCTGATGATACATCAGCTTTGGCTGTGCAAGAGGGAAAAGATTTAGTTTCGTTGCTTACATGTACACCTTATGGTGTGAATACTCAACGTTTGATTGTAACAGGTCATCGTGTTTCTTATAACAAATCTGTTGTAAATAAGGAAAAGAAAAATGGTTTTACAAGTCTTCATACGAATTATTTGTTATGGGTTATTGTTGGTTTAGCTGTTACTGGTGGTTTTATCTTTATTTTATATAAAAAGGATAAAAAGATGAGATCTAAGGAGTAGTTATATGAAAAAGAGATTACCGAGTATTTTGGTTGGATTGTTATTCTTAGTTGGGTTGGGTATTATGATTTATCCTACTGTTTCTAATCAATGGAATACTTATCGACAAAATAAATTGATTAGTAATTATGAAAAAATAGTTGATGATATGTCTGATGAAGACTTTAGTCAAGAATGGCAAAATGCACAAGCATTTAATGAAACAATAAGTGGGAATAATGTTTTTGCTGATGTGTTTGGTGAAAAGTCCAAGGATAGTGAAAATAGTGAATATAATCGAGTTTTAAATATGAATAATGATGGAATCATGGGATATATTTCTATTCCTGAAATCAATATTAAATTAGCCATTTATCATGGGACAAGTGATGATGTTTTACAAACGGGTGTTGGTCATATTAATGGGTCTAAACTTCCTATTGGAGGTGAAAGTACACATTGTGTTTTAGCAGCGCATAGAGGTCTTCCTAGTGCAGAATTGTTTACTGATATTGATCAACTACAAACAGGTGATAAATTTTATTTGCATATTTTAGATAAGGTTTTAGCTTATGAAGTAGATCAAATTTTACCAATGGTTGATAAAGATGATCATCAAACTTTACAAAATGCTTTGTCTATTACTGAGGGTCAAGATTATGTTTCATTATTTACTTGTACACCTTATGGAGTGAATAGTCATCGTTTAATTGTAAGAGGACATCGTGTTGAATATAATGGTGAAGAAGATGTTAAACAATCTGTTGGAGATAGAATGTTAGAGTCTATTAAAAACTATTATATGTTGATTTTAGTTTTAGGTTTATCAATTACGATACTTGTTATTATTATAATGAGATATGTTTTTAATAAAAAGAAATAAGGGAGGATATGAGGATGAAAAAGAAATTTTGTAAGTTATCGGCTATCTTTATAGCGTTGATAATGATGTTTACGGTTGTTGTTTTACCAAGTGTTGAAGCAGCATTACCTGTAGATGTTAATAAAAAATGTAGTTTAGAAATTTCAATTAGCTCTCATAGTTATGCTGAGGATTTATCGAAAAATGATGTTCAGGTGGATCTTATAAGGTTGCTTCTATTAGCCAAGGTGGCAATTATACAGGTTTAGATGCATTTAAAGACATTGATTGGTCAACTGTTAAATATGATGCAACTCAATCAGCGAAGACTTGGAAACAAAGAGCAAGTGAAGCTTCTAAAGTCATTAAAGATGCGACTCCAGCTTATACAGCAACTTTAAAAGGCGGATATGTTAAGCTAACAAATTTACAAACAGGACTTTATTTAGTTGTTGTTAATGATATGAATAGTCAATATTATTCTTATAAGTTTACACCTTATTTAGTTTCTCTTCCAAATAATTATTATTATACAACTAAAAAGGATGATACATGGTATTATGATTTAGTTGGTTCGAAAGCTATTGGTATTAAAGCTGATCGAGAACTAAGAATGAGTTCTATTCAAATTACTAAAAAATTAACAAGTCAAAATACAACTTTAACAACAAATGCAACATTTGTTTATCAAGTTGATATTGAAACAATTGAAAATCAAAAAGAAACAAGATTTATTACTTTAAATTTTGATGAAGTAAAAGAGAAAACAATTAGAATTGCCGATATTCCAGCAGGTTCAAAAGTAACTGTTACGGAAGTTTATACAGGAGCTGGTTATGAAATTGTTGGTGATTCTAAAAAAGTTTTGGAATCATTAGTGGCAGATGAAGATAGTCAAGAGATTGCAACGGCAAGTTTTGAAAATAAAGCTTCTAATGAAATTCATGGTGGTTATGGAATTGTTAATAATTATAAATATTCAAAAGAAGATCAAGATTATACAGTTAAACAAAGTAAAGAAAATAAGACAGTTCAAGAGTAGGAGGATAGAGATATGAGAAAATTAAACAAAAAATTAGTATTATCTATTGTTGCTCTTGTGATGATTTCTACTTTAGGTATTGGTAAGGCTTTGGGATATTTTACAGCTCATACGAATGCAACTGGTGGATATAAAATGGATTTAGGTTTTACAGATACAAAGATTGAAGAAGATGTTGATAAAGATGGGAAACATGTTGTGATTACTAATGTTGGTGATTATGATTGTTTTGTGAGAATTAAAGTTTTTGCAGCGGATAACCTTAAAATTAAATATAATTTAGGTAAAGATTGGCAAGAAAGTGATGATGGGTATATTTATTATAATAAAGTGCTTTCTTCTAAAGATAAAACAAGTGAATTAAATATTAAATATACACTACCTGAAGTAAATGATGATAATAAGGATAAAGATTATAATATCGTTGTTATTCAAGAATTTACACCGGTTGTTTATGATGATCAAGGAAACTTAATTGCTAATTGGCAACAAGTTTATGAAACAGAGTAGGAGGTTATGGTAATGAAAAAAGTGAAATCGATTTTTATGAAACCTACAATCCTTCTTGGTATAGCTGCTGTTTTATTACTTGGAAGTGGTGTAGGAAGTGCACGTGCAGCACTCACATATTATAGTGATCAATATTCAGCTTCTATGGATATGTCTACAATTGGAGTTTCTTTAAAGGAGAATGGAAAGGTTGTTAGTTCAAAGACGTATGATGATCAAGGAGATGCAACAACTAATGGTGAAGGTAAACTTCTTCAAAATTTATTAAAAGATGATGAAAAGTTTGTTTTAGGAAAAACTTATGATGAAAAGTTAGCTGTAGAAAACAGTGGTAATATTGATACTTTTGTAAGAGTTGTTTTAACAAAGAGTTGGCAAGATAAAGAAGGGAAAAATGTTGATTTATCACCAGCATTGATTGAATTAGGATTTAATCAAGATGGATGGGTCATTAATGAGGCTCAATCAACAGATGAACGTGTTGTTTTATATTATACAAAGGTAGTTGAAGGTAAGAAAACAACACCGGATTTTATGAAAACTATTCGTATTAGTAATCAATTGTCAACAATGTATACGAAAGTAGAAGATGAAAAAACAATTAAATATCAGTATACTTATAATGGATATACATTTACATTAGATGCAGAAGTTGATGCAGTACAAACTCATAATGCGAAAGATGCTATTAAGAGTGCTTGGGGGATTGATGTGAGTGTTAATGACGATGAAACTGAATTGAGTTTAGGATAGGAGGGTACAGATGATGAAAAAAAGAATTTTGTGCCTTGCTATGGCACTTATGATGATGGTTGGTACTTTTTCAACAGTTCAAGCTAAAGAATTAGTAGGAAAAGATCATTGGAAAGTTTCATTTGATGGTAGCCAAATGACAACTAATTTTGGTAAAGATCAAATGAATGATGAATTAAGTAATATTCAGCCTGGAGATTCAATGACTTTAAAAGTTAAAATCGAAAATAAAAATAGTCAATATACTGATTGGTATATGACAAATGAAATTATTAAAACATTGGAAGATGGATCAAAGGCAACTAATGGCGCTTATGAATATCGTCTAGCTTATGTAGATAGTCAAAATAATGAAACTTTAATTTATGACAGTTCTACTGTTGGAGGAGATAGTTCACAAGGGTTAAAAGAAATTAAAGGTCTTGATGATTATTTCTATTTAGGAAGATTGGCTAAAAATGATGTTGGGTATGTCACACTTACACTAAGTGTTGATGGAGAAACACAAGGGAATAGTTATCAAGCGACAATGGCACAATTGGAAATGAATTTCGCTGTAGAAAACGTCTCTAATCCAGCAGTAACTGTTAATAAAATAGAACATAAAAATGTTTATTCTACTGTTAAAACGGGAGATAGTACAAATATTTTATGGTATTGTGCATTAGGTTTAGTAAGTGGTTTGTTACTCATTATCCTTGCAATTTTCTTTAAGAAAAAATCAAAAGATGAAAAGAAAGGAGAATAAATGATGAAGCGATTAAAAAAATTATTTATCATGATGATGTCTTTGACAGTTTTCCTTTCTCTTGCTTATACACAAGTCTGTGCATATGGATATAAAGTTACTTTATATACTGGTAATCAAGGAACAATTAATAGTCAAAATGAAATGAGTATAAATGTTTCTAAAGGACAAATGGTTTCTTTAGATCTATCACAAATAGAATTACCTCAAGATAGTAAATATTATGTTAAAGGTATTCGTTTGAGTGGACATGATAGTGTTGATAATTTGGATCCTGCAACTTTTGTAGTTAATGGTGATTTAGATTATGTTGTTGTTTATGGAGTAAAAGGTAATCAGGTTTCTTATACGATACGTTATGTAGATGAAAATGGTAAGCAATTATCTGAAGATACCGTTTTATATGGAAATGTAGGAGATAAACCGGTTGTAGCTTATAAATATATTGATAGTTATATACCTCAATCCTATGCTCTTACAAAAACACTTGTTGAAAATGAGAAAGAAAATGTCTTCACATTTACTTATAAACCAGGTGAAACGGGTGAAATAATAGAAAATACAAATATTGTTACAACAGTTATTTCAACAACACCTTCAACAAATGCAAATCAAGGTAATAATGGAACAGGAAATGCAACAGGCGTAACACAAAATAATGATGGGGATACGACAACAGCTGGAGATGAAGATGTTCCACAAGGTTTAGTTGATTTAGATGATGAAGATACACCAAAATCTAATATTTCAGTTAATAATGAAAAAAATAGTTCAACACCAATTTATGCAGGTATAGCAATCTCGCTTGCAGCAATTGTAGGAATTATTGTAGCATTTATGACAATTAGAAAGAAAAGAGTTTAATGTCACAAAAGAAAAAGAACCCAGTAGCTACAGTATGTAGCTTGCTGGGTACTATTTTATTAATTGTTTTAATATTAGGGTGTATACCATTAACTGTTCCTAAAGCATTTGGATATAATATTTATACTGTCATTAGTGGTAGTATGGAACCTGCAATTCCTGTAGGTAGTCTTGTTTATGTAAAGTATCAAGAACCTGAAACAATTCAAAAAAAAGATGTTATTGCATTTTATGGTGCTAAAGATGCCTCTTCTATAGTGACACATAGAGTTGTTACGAATAAAAAACTTTCTGGTGAATTTATTACAAAAGGAGATGCAAATCAAACAAAAGATATGAATCCTGTAAATTATAATAATTACATGGGTAAAGTTGTTTTATCAATTCCTGTCATTGGTGGTATTGCACAATCTTTGACAACAGGTAGTGGTAAAATTGCTTTATTTTGTTTAATAGCATTTATTCTATTATTAGAAATTTTAGGAAGTTTGTTACATAAAGTAGAATTTAAAAAATAGTCTTAAGAAGTCCTAAGGGACTTCTTTTTTTTGGACTATTTGTCCATTGAAAGAAGAAAAAAAGAAGATAAAATGATAATAGAAATGAGACAAATGTGAAACAAATTTGAGACGAATTATCTTTAAACATATGATGCAATTAAATCAAGAAAGCTCCTTACA
>ERZ826220.109-NODE-109-length-107155-cov-19.314136_pt1 | contig 107155 bp, 99 predicted proteins | sample MGYA00519927_ERZ826220 | MGnify/ENA primary metagenome ERZ826220 (study PRJEB31778, sample SAMEA3449225) | human gut metagenome | biome: human gut; feature: human-associated habitat; material: faeces | place: United Kingdom | collected 2010/2012 ... | reverse complement strand
CGAGACGGGCATAGCTGGTCTCGGCGCAGCCGGCGCAGGAGCCGGAGAACTCCAGCATGGGCTGCTTGAACTGGCTGCCCTTGACGGTGTTGTCCTGCATATCCTTCTTCTCGGAGACCTTGTCCATGCAGTAGTCGAACACATCCTGCTGGGGCAGCTCGCCCTCCTGGGCCACCATGGACAGAGCGTTCACGGGGCAGGCGCCGATGCACACGCCGCAGCCCATGCAGTCCAGAGGACTGATGGCCATGGTGAACTGATAGGTGCCCTTGCCCTTGCCGGCCTTGACGTCCACGATCTTGGCGGCCTCGGGAGCATTCTTGGCCTCCTCGGCGGTCAGAGCGAAGGGACGGATGGTGGCGTGGGGGCAGACATAGGCGCACTGGTTGCACTGGATGCACTTGGCAGCGTCCCAGGTGGGGACGGACACGGCCACGCCGCGCTTCTCATAGGCGGAGGCGCCCAGCTCGAACTGGCCGTCCACATGATCGGCAAAGGCGGAGACGGGCAGGCTGTCGCCGTCCATCTTGCCCACGGGCTCCAGGATCTCCTTGACCATCTTCACCAGCTCGGGCTTGCCCTCCAGCTGCTTGTGCTCGGTCTCGTCCACGGCGTCGGCCCACTCGGCGGGCACGTCGATCTTCTTATAGGCGGTGGCGCCCAGGTCGATGGCCTTGTAGTTCATATCCACCACGTCCTGGCCCTTCTTCAGGTAGGAGGCCTTGGCCTTCTCCTTCATGAAGCGGATGGCGTCCTCCTCGGGCATGACCTTGGCCAGGGAGAAGAAAGCGGACTGCAGGATGGTGTTGTTGCGCTTGCCCATACCGATCTCGATGGCCAGGTCAATGGCGTCGATGGTATACAGCTGGATGTTGTTGCGGGCGATGTAGCGCTTGGCATCGGCCTTCAGGTGGTGGTTCAGCTCATCGAAGTCCCACTGGCAGTTGATCATGAACACGCCGCCGGGCTTGACATCGTTGACCATCTTGAAGCCCTTGGTGATGTAGCTGGGGTTGTGGCAGGCCACGAAGTCGGCCTTGTTGATATAGTACGGGGAACGGATGGGGTGATCGCCGAAGCGCAGATGGCTGATGGTCACGCCGCCGGTCTTCTTGGAGTCATACTGGAAGTATGCCTGCACGTACTTGTCGGTGTGGTCGCCGATGATCTTGATGGAGTTCTTGTTGGCGCCCACGGTGCCGTCGCCGCCCAGGCCCCAGAACTTGCACTCGATGGTGCCGGGAGCAGCGGTGTTGGGACAGTTCTTGTCCTCGGGCAGGGACAGGTTGGTGACATCGTCCACGATGCCGATGGTGAACTGGCGCTTCATCTCGTCGCGCTTGAGCTCGTCATACACGGCGAACACGGAGGCAGGAGGCGTGTCCTTGCTGCCCAGACCGTAACGGCCGCCGATGACCTGGATGTCGCTGCGGCCGGCGTTGGCCAGAGCGGTGACCACATCCTGATACAGGGGCTCGCCCAGAGCGCCGGGCTCCTTGGTGCGGTCCAGAACGGCGATCTTCTTGACGGAGGCAGGAATGGCCTGGATGAGCTTCTCGGGAGCGAAGGGGCGGAACAGGCGGACCTTCACCAGGCCGACCTTCTCGCCGTGGGCGTTCAGATAGTCGATGACCTCCTCGGCCACATCGCAGATGGAGCCCATGGCCACGATGACGCGGTCGGCGTCCTCAGCGCCGTAGTAGTTGAACAGGCCATAGTTGGTGCCCAGCTTGGCGTTGATCTTGTCCATGTACTTCTCCACCACGGCGGGCAGAGCGGCATAGTACTTGTTGCAGGCCTCGCGGTGCTGGAAGAAGATATCGCCGTTCTCGTGGCTGCCGCGCATGTGGGGATGCTCGGGATTCAGAGCGTGCTGACGGAACTCCTTCACGGCGTCCATGTCGCACATATCCTTCAGATCCTCGTAATCCCACACGGCGATCTTCTGGATCTCGTGGCTGGTGCGGAAGCCGTCGAAGAAGTTGATGAAGGGAACCTTGCCCTCCAGAGCGGCCAGATGAGCCACGGGAGACAGGTCCATGACCTCCTGGACGTTGCCCTCGCACAGCATGGCAAAGCCGGTCTGGCGGCAGGCCATCACGTCGGAGTGGTCGCCGAAGATGTTCAGCGCCTGGGTGGACACGGTACGGGCGGAGACATGGAACACGGCGGGCAGCTGCTCGGCTGCGATCTTGTACATGTTGGGGATCATCAGCAGCAGGCCCTGGGATGCGGTGTAGGTGGTGGTCAGGGCGCCTGCGCCCAGAGAACCGTGAACCGCGCCGGCAGCGCCGGCCTCAGACTGCATTTCCACCACCTTGACCCGGGTGCCGAAGATGTTCTTCAGCCCGTTGGCGGACCACTGGTCCACAAAGTCGGCCATGGGGGACGACGGGGTGATGGGATAGATGGCGGCAACCTCGGAGAACGCGTAGGACACGTGCGCCGCAGCGTTGTTACCATCCATGGACTTCATTTTTCTTACCATAAATGAACCTCCTCATAAAAACATTTCGCGGATTTCTCAACGAAACACCATACATTGTGTATAATACCACAATCTTTTTTCTTTGTAAACTGGCTTTTCCCCTTTTTTCACAGATTGAGGCTTTTTCTTCATCGTGCACAAAAATTCTCACGGTAAGAGGGAAGTTTTTTTGACAATGTATTTCAAAACGGCGGGATATGTGCTAAAATACAGATGAAACATATCAGAAAGCAACATGAGACTGTCAAAAAAATCGGAAATCTTCCGCCATCGGAAAGGAAGATAGTTACGAAAGAAACCCATCAGGGGTGTCTTTCGTTTGCAATCACAGGTTTTTCAGAACTTATTAAGTTCTGAAAAACCGCACGCAGCTTGTCAAAAAGCCTTTTTTGACAAGCTGCGCAGAACAAGCGCATTTTTTGTGAGAGGATGTGAAGGGTCATGGTGGTAACGGTACGGTCCCTGGGACTCAACGGCATCAGCGGCTATGAGGTGTCGGTGGAGTGCTTTTTGTCCGGGGGGCTGCCCGCCTTCGACGTGGTGGGCCTGCCGGACGCGGCGGTGCGGGAATCCCGGGAGCGGGTCCGGGCCGCCATCAAGGCCTGCGGGGCCAAATTCCCCGTCAGCCGCATCACCGTGAACCTGGCCCCGGCGGGCCAGCGCAAGGAGGGGACGGTGTATGACCTGCCCATTCTGCTGGGCATCCTGACAGCGGCGGAGGAGCTGAAGCCCCTGCCCGCCGACGCGGCGTTTCTGGGGGAGCTGAGCCTTACCGGCGCGCTGCGTCCGGTGACGGGGGTCCTGCCCATGGCCCTGTGCGCCGCCCGGCTGGGCATCCGCCAGCTGTTTGTCCCCGCCCAGAACGCCCCGGAGGCCACCCTGGCCCAGGGGATCACCGTCTATCCGGTGGAAAACATCGCCCAGCTGGTGGCCCACCTTACCGGCGACGCCCCCATCGCCCCCCAGACCCCCTGGACCCCCTCGCCGGTGTCCCGGACCCTGCCGGACTTTGCCGACGTCATGGGCCAGGAAAACGTCAAGCGGGCCTTAGAGGTAGCCGCCGCCGGGGGCCACAACGTGCTGCTGATCGGCTCCCCCGGCTCCGGCAAGTCCATGCTGGCCCGGCGGCTGCCGTCCATTCTGCCGGATATGACCCGGCAGGAGTCTTTGCAAACCACCGAGGTATACTCCGTGGCGGGGATGACGGACCCCGCCCACCCTCTGGTGACCCAGCGGCCCTTCCGCAGCCCCCACCACACCGCCTCGCCGGTGTCCCTGTCCGGCGGCGGCACGGTGCCCCGGCCCGGGGAGATTTCCCTGGCCCACAACGGCATCCTGTTTCTGGACGAGCTGCCGGAATTCGACAAAACCGCCCTGGAGACCCTGCGCCAGCCTCTGGAGGACGGGGTGGTCACCATCACCCGGGTGTCCGGGTCCCTGACCCTGCCCAGCCGGTTCATGCTGGTGTGCGCCATGAACCCCTGCCGCTGCGGGTGGTACGGCCACCCCTCCGGCCGCTGCACCTGCTCGGAAAGCCAGGTGGAGAGCTATATGCGCCGCATTTCCGGCCCCCTGCTGGACCGCATCGACATGCACATCGAGGTGCCGTCGGTGGAGTACGAGGCCATGCGCCGCCGGGAGAAGCCCGAGACGTCGGCCCAGGTCCGGCAGCGGGTCAACGCCGCCCGGGATATCCAGAAGCGCCGCTTTGCCGGCACCGCCGTCAGCTGCAACGCCTATATGACCCCCGCCATGATCGGGGAATACTGCCTGCTGGACCAGGCGGGGGAGCGGCTCATGAAGGGGGCCTTCGACCGGCTGGGCCTGACGGGCCGCAGCCATGACCGCATTCTCCGCATGGCCCGCACCATCGCCGACCTGGACGGCAGCGAGCGCATCGAGGCCGCCCACCTGGCTGAGGCCATTCAGTACCGCAGCAGCAATCTGTTGAAATAGTCCCCCCGGTGGGTTATAATAACTGGAAACCATATACAAGGAGAAACGATCCCATGCACGAGATGATCCTGTGCAAGCTGGGCGAGGTGGTCCTGAAGGGCCTGAACCGCCGCAGCTTTGAAATGAAGCTAATGGGCAATATCCGCCGCCGCACCGGCCGGTTCGGCAGGTTCCGGGTCTATTCCAAGCAGAGCACCATCTATGTGGAGCCTGCGGAGGAGACCTGCGACCTGGCCGGGGCCTATGCCGCCTGCAAGCAGGTTTTCGGCATCATCGCCGTGGCCCGGGCCCTGCCCTGCGCCAAGGAGAAGGAGGCCATTCTGGAAACCGCCAAGGCCTATCTGGGCGATGCCCTGACGGCGGCCCGGAGCTTCAAGGTGGAGAGCAAGCGGGCGGATAAGTCCTTCCCCATGAGCTCCATCCAGCTGAGCCAGTGGGTGGGCGGACACCTGCATGAGGCCTTCCCCCACCTGGCGGTGGATGTCCACCACCCGGAGCTGACGGTGTATGTGGAGGTCCGGGAGGAGGCCGCCTATGTCCACGCCCCGGCCGAGCCTGCCGCCGGCGGCCTGCCCATCGGCATGGGCGGCCGGGCCGTGAGCCTGCTGTCCGGGGGCATCGACTCCCCGGTGGCCAGCTATATGATCGCCAAGCGGGGCGTGGAGCTGGAGATGATCCACTTTGCCTCGCCTCCCTACACCAGCGAGCAGGCCCGGGAAAAGGTCCTCCAGCTGGCCCGGGAGCTGGTGCCCTGGTGCGGGCGGCTGAATGTCACCATCATCCCCTTTGCCGAGATTCAGGAGGAGATTCGCCGCAATTGCCCGGAGGATCATTTCACCCTGATTATGCGCCGGTTCATGATGCGCCTGGCGGACGCCCTGGCCAAGGACCTGAACTGCCGCGCTCTGGTCACCGGCGAGAGCCTGGGCCAGGTGGCCAGCCAGACCATGGACGCCCTGGCCGTCAGCGGCGACGTGACGGACCTGCCCATTCTGCGGCCGGTGATCGGCATGGACAAGGAGGAGATCGTCCGCATTGCCCGTCACATCGGCACCTTTGAGACCTCCATCCTGCCCTATGAGGACTGCTGCACCGTGTTCACCCCCCGCCATCCCAAAACCCGTCCCCATGTGGAGGAGGTCCGTGAGATGGAGCAGGCCCTGGACGTGGAGGGTCTGGTCCGCCGGGCCATGGAGGGCCGGGAAGTGGTCAAGCTCCGCTGAGCCGCCTGTCCTTGAAAATCTTCTTGCCGTGTCATTGCGCAACCAGTCCGCAGACTGGTTGCGGCAATCCGTTCCCCTGCCCCGGCCCGCCGAGGACGTCGGCCCCTACTTGGCTCTCCCTCCGGGAGAGCTGTCACCGAAGGTGACTGAGAGGGCCTGTAGGGGCTTCTGAATGGTATGATCCATCTGTTCGCATTTCCCCTCTCAGTCGGCTGCGCCGACAGCTCCCCCGGAGGGGGAGCCAAGGGGCGGCGCTTCGGCGTTTTCCCCTCCAGCAATACCCCGCGACACCCCAACGAAAAGGATGTGATACCATGCCCCATCAGGCGGAGATCATCGCCGTGGGCACCGAGCTGCTTTTGGGCAATATTGCCAACACCAACGCGCAGTTTCTGTCGCAGCTGCTGGCCTCGGCCGGGGTCAACGTGCTGTACCACACCGCCGTGGGGGACAACCCCCAGCGTCTGCGGGCGGCGGTGGAGACTGCCCGGTCCCGCTGCGACCTGCTGGTGTTCACCGGCGGCCTGGGCCCCACCTATGACGACATGACCAAGGAGACGGTGGCCGGCGTGTTCGGCCTGGCCCTGGAATACCACCCGGAGGTCATGGAGGAAATTCAGCAATATTTTGACCGTGTGTTCCACCGTCCCATGCCCGCCTGCAACCGGCAGCAGGCTATGCTACCCCAGGGCTGCACGGTGCTGCACAACCCGGTGGGCACCGCCCCGGGCTGCATATTCACGGCGGGCGGCGTCACGGCGGTGCTGCTGCCGGGGGTGCCCCACGAGTGCCGCTATCTGGCGGAGCACGCGGTGCTGCCCTGGCTCCGGGGACAGAGCGGCGGCGTTATCCGCAGCCGCGACCTGCATGTGTTCGGTCTGACGGAGCCCCAGGTCCAGGAGCTGCTGGGCGACCTGATGGACGGCGCGCAGAACCCCTCCCTGGCCCCCTACGCCAAGCCCGGCGAGGTGATGCTGCGGCTGACGGCCAAGGGCGGCAGCGACGACGACTGCCAGGAGCGCATGGCCCCTCTGTTCCGGGACGTCCGCTCCCGGCTGGGAGACTATCTGTACGGCGTGGACATTTCCTCCCTGGAGGAGGTGGTCCTGACCCGGCTGCGGCAGCAGGGGCTGACTCTCTCCGCCGCAGAGAGCTGCACCGGCGGCCTCATCGCCAAGCGGCTGACAGACGTGCCTGGAGCCTCCGCCGCGTTTCTGGGCGGCGTGGTGTCCTATACCAACGGCGTGAAGGCCGGGGTGCTGGGCGTGCCCCGGGACCTGCTGGACCGATACGGCGCGGTGTCCGCGCCGGTGGCCCGGGCCATGGCGGAGGGCGTCCGCCGTGTCACCGGCAGCGACCTTTCGGTGTCCGTCACCGGTCTGGCCGGGCCAGACGGCGACGACAGGGGCAACCCCGTGGGCACCGTATATGTGGGGCTGAGCTGGCAGGGGGGCTCCCTGGTCCGGCATCTGACCCTGGGCGGTGACCGGGCCCGCATCCGGCTCCTGGCCGCCAGCAACGCACTGGATATCATACGCAGACACCTTTGTGATCTGCCTGTAGAAGGAGAAGAAGCATATGGCAGTTAACCCCATGAACAACAAGAACCTGAGCCGGACCCACAGCAAGGAGCTGGCCAAAAACAACCGCGGCAAGCGCACCCGGAAAAACAGCGACTATAAGACCACCGCCACCGCCGCCCGCCAGGCCCAGAGCCAGGCCCCTCAGAAGGCCGCCTGGCCCACCAAGGTCAAGGTCACCCTGGGCATCCTGTTCGGCATTCTGGTGGCAGCCCTGATCCTGCGGCTGGCGGTTCCGTCGCTGCAGGACAACCCGCTGCTGAACAACCTGACCACTCTGCTGCTGGGCATCTCCTGCGGCGCGCTGTATTTCATCCGCAAGGATTATCCCGCGCCCAAGGCCTCCAAGCTGGACGGCGTGGTCAATGCCGTACTTATCGTTTTCGCCCTGTTTTACGGCGTTATGGGCGTGTGGGGCCTGATCCGGATGGTCGGCTGAACGTCCCGCCCTGTCCCGCGTTTGTCCCGGGAATTTCCCGTTGACAACCGGGACAGGGCGTGCTATATTACAGGGTAACAAAAGGCACTGACGAGGAAGCCGCCTGCGGCAGGCAGCAGAGAGGGACCCATTCTGGTGCAAGGGCCCCGGCTGAAAGCAGGACGCGTACCGCCTCCGAGCCGTCCGCCCAACGGGCATATCCCCCAGTAGGCCGGACCGGGCCCTCCCGTTACAGAGGAGCTACGAGCGACGGGACGCTGTCCCGTAAGCAGGGTGGAACCGTGGAGTAATACCAATTACCTCACCCCTGAAGCATCATCAGGGGCGGGGATTTTTTATTTCCTGACCCCAATTTCAAGGAGGAATCACCATGAGCGAAGAAAACAAGTACACGTTTGAAAACGAGGAATACCGCCGGACGTACTGGCATACCTGCTCCCATGTGCTGGCCCAGGCCGTCAAGCGCCTGCACCCGGAGGTGAAGCTGGCCATCGGCCCCAGCATTGAAAACGGCTTCTATTACGATCTGGATGCGCCCTTTGCCTTCACCCAGGACGACCTGGCCGAGATCGAGGGCGAGATGCGGAAGATCTGCAAGGAAAAGCTGAAGCTGGAGCGGTTTGAGCTGCCCCGGGAGGAGGCTCTGAAATATATGGAGGAGCGGGAGGAGCCCTATAAGGTGGAGCTCATCAACGACCTGCCCGCCGACGCCCACATCTCCTTCTATAAGCAGGGAGAGTTCGTGGACCTGTGCGCCGGTCCCCATCTGGACTCCACCGGCCGCATCAAGGGCAACGCCATCAAGCTGACCGCCTGCAACGCCGCCTATTGGCGGGGCGACAGCAATCGCCAGACCCTCCAGCGCATTTACGGCGTGGCCTTCCCCAAGAAGGAGGAGCTGGACGCATATCTGAAGGAGCGGGAGGATGCTCTGAAGCGGGACCACAACAAGCTGGGCCGCGAGCTGGAGTATTTCACCACCGTGGACTGCATCGGTCAGGGCCTGCCCATCATGCTGCCCAAGGGCGCCCGGGTCATCCAGCTGCTGCAGCGCTGGGTGGAGGACGTGGAGCAGCAGCGGGGCTATCTGCTGACCAAGACTCCCCTGATGGCCAAGCGGGAGCTCTATAAGATCTCCGGCCACTGGGACCACTATCTGGACGGCATGTTCGTTCTGGGCGACCCCGATGACGAAACCAAGGAGTGCTTTGCCCTGCGGCCTATGACCTGCCCCTTCCAGTATCAGGTGTATCTGAACCGGCAGCGGTCCTACCGCGACCTGCCCATGCGCCTGGGCGAGACGTCCACCCTGTTCCGCAACGAGGACTCCGGCGAGATGCACGGCCTGATCCGTGTCCGCCAGTTTACCATCTCCGAGGGTCACCTGGTGCTGCGCCCGGACCAGCTGGAGGAGGAGTTCAAGGGCTGCCTGGCCCTGGCCAAGTATTGCCTGGGCACCGTGGGCCTGCTGGATAAGTGCACGTTCCGGTTCTCCCAGTGGGATCCCAGCAACCCCCACAACAAGTATGAGGGCACGGCGGAGCAGTGGGAGCACGCCCAGAGCACCATGGCCAAGATCCTGGACGACCTGGACGTTCACTATTCCATCGGCATCGACGAGGCCGCCTTCTACGGACCCAAGCTGGACATCCAGTATAAGAATGTGTTCGGCAAGGAGGATACCCTGGTCACCATCCAGATCGATATGCTGCTGGCCCAGCGCTTCGGCATGTACTATATCGACGAAAACGGCAACAAGGCCCTGCCGTATATCATCCACCGCACGTCCCTGGGCTGCTATGAGCGGACGCTGGCGTATCTGATCGAGGAGTACGCCGGGGCGCTGCCCACCTGGATGATGCCCGAGCAGGTCCGCTTCCTGCCCATTACCGACCGGGCCGCCGACTACTGTGCCCAGCAGGCGGACCAGCTGCGGCAGCAGGGCTTCCGGGTGGAGGTGGACGGCCGCAACGAGAAGATCGGCAAGAAGATCCGGGAGGCTACCCTGGAGAAGATCCCCTTCATGCTGGTGGTGGGCGACCGGGATATGGAGGCGGGCACCGTCTCCGTCCGTACCCGCACCGGCGAGGACCTGGGCGCCATGACCCTGGCGGACTTCTCCGCCAAGCTCCGCCAGATCGTGGACACCAAGGCCAAGCAGTAACGCAAAGCATATAACCCCGACCGGCCCCCGTTTTCAAAGCGGGGGCCGGTTTTTAACATTTTATTCCCATTGTTCATTGACTTTCCGCAGGGCGATATGGTATATTGGCGGCGTGGACGGGAACGTTCTTACAGTTAAATCAGGAGAAAAATCACAGAAAACACAGGAGGAATGGACATGTTATTCCAAATCTACGGCGAAACCGCCATGTATCAGCTTCTGGGCTTTGTGCTGGTGTTTACCGGGCTGGTACTGGCCAACGAGTTCGCCCGCCGCACCAAAACCGGCGGCATCATCTGCTTTCTGGTGCTGCCCGCTGCGCTGACGGTGTATTTCATCGCCATCGCCATCGGCGCACGGGCCGGCGCGGAATGGGCCCTGAACAACCAGACCTACACCAATATGAACAGCTGGTTCCACTATGCCAAGCTCTATGCCGCCACCGCCGGGTGCATCGGCTTCATGATGCTCAAGTACAAGTGGAGCATTGGCAAGACCGAATGGTTCAAGGTGTTCCCCTTTGCCATCGTGGCCATCAATATTCTCATCGCCGTGGCCAGCGACTTTGAGTCCGCCATCCACGGCGCCGCGGCTTTGAAGGAGTTCGGCGACCGCTGGTGGCTGTCCTCCGAAAACGTGTGGCTGTACGGCGGCTGGTGGAACTGGGTCAACGGCATTGCCGGTATCGTCAACATCTTCTGCATGACCGCCTGGTGGGGCATTTACTCCTCCAAGGATCAGAAGGACATGCTGTGGCCCGACATGACCTGGTGCTACATCCTGGCCTATGACCTGTGGAACTTCGAGTATACCTACAACTGCCTGCCCACCCACTCCTGGTACTGCGGCCTGGCCCTGCTGCTGGCCCCCACCTTTGCCAACCACTTCTGGAACAAGGGCGGCTGGATCCAGAACCGGGCCAACACCCTGGCCCTGTGGTGCATGTTTGCCCAGGTGTTCCCCCTGTTCCAGGACAACAGCGTGTTCTCCACCATCACCTCCGTCTATGCCGACGGCTTTATGAACCCCGCCGTCCGGCCCACCGCCGCCAATCCCACCGCCCAGGGCGTGGTCTCCATTGTGGCACTGGTGGTGAACGTGGTGATTCTGGCCAGCATCATCAAGCGGGCCAAGGCCCAGAAGAAGAATCCCTACAAGCAGGAGATCTTCACCGATCAGAGAGACTTCCGGGAAGCCATGGAGAGAGTCTGAGCATCCTTTTCCGGACTGCGGAACAGTATCAGGGAGGAGGCGCGGCGAGGGCCGCGCCTCCTCTTTGCCCCCTCTATCAGTGAGAATGCCCGTGCCGCAAGGATTTTTGCGGTTTTTATGGTTTTTCCACTTGACAATCCCGGAAAATTTGCTATAATAGTCAATGCTGTTGTCACAGCAAGAATATGCAGTGGTATCGAAGTGGTCATAACGAGCACGACTGGAAATCGTGTTGTCGTCAAAAGCGGCACGAGGGTTCAAATCCCTCCCACTGCGCCAGAGAAAATCCCCGTAACCGCAATGGTTACGGGGATTTGTTTATGGGTGAAAGCAGCGTTTTACCCCTAACTTTACCCCAAACGGCTTTTTATACCTCTGTTGGAAGCATGACATACCCCGCCGGAGAAGCAATTCCCCGGCGGGGCATTGTCGTTTTATGGGGCCGCTATCCGCGCTGCGCCAGATTGTCGTAATAGCTCTGCATCCGGCTTGCCGTGTCGGCCATCATGGTTTCGCTGGTGTGGGCGTACACGTCCAGTGTGAAAGACGCTGTGGCATGTCCCATGAGAGACTGTACGCTTTTTATGTCCGCTCCGGCGGCAATGGCTACCGTAGCGCAGGTATGCCGAAGATCATGGGGGCGCAGATCAGGGCGGCCCATGCTTGCCGCAAGCCGTTTGAAATTTCGACGGAACGTTTCTATCACCACATGTCCGCCCAACGGATTGGTAAAAACCAGGTCTTGTGCATTGTCCCAAAGCTTGCCTGCCCGTAATCTGTTTTCCACCTGTCTGGTGCGTTCGCTGCGCAGATAGTCGAATGCCACCACCGGAGGCTCAATGACGCGGACCTTACCGCTTTTGGTGCTGCTGACAATACGATATGTACCGCTCTCCGTTCTGGATTTTTGCAGCTGCTGACGCACCGTGATCCGGCCTCGCTCAAAATCCACACAGTCCCACGTCAATCCAAGACATTCCCCCTCCCGCAGTCCGGCAAACAAGCACAAACCGTAAGCGTTGCGGAATGGATGGTCCTCTATTGCAGCCAGGAATACCGGAATTTCCGCATCCGTCAGCGGCTTTATTTCATGGCGCGTGACCTTTGGCACCTCCGCCGCATCACATGGATTTGCTGCGATATAGCCTTGCTTTACCGCCACAGAAAGCGCTTTATGCAGAATTGCGGCCGTATTCTTAACGGTTTTCGGGGACTTGCCCGCTTCCAGCATGTCATTGAACAGCTTTTGCACATGAATACCCTTCAGCTCCTGCACGGGCATTGCTCCAAAGGCAGGGACAATATGGGTTTTCATCGCGGTGTTGTAGGCGGATACTGTCAGGGGCTTTAAGCCGGTGCAGAAGGTATCCAACCATGTCTCCATCCAGATCTTGACGGTCATTTTACTGGGCGTCTGGTAGGTCCCCCGGTCAACATCACGCAGAACAGCCGTCATCTCTTTCCGCACCGCCGCTTGTGTATCCCCGTATATACTGCGGCGAATTGGCTTTCCGGTCCCTGGGTTTGAACCCACAGTGACGCGGGCCTCCCACCGCCCGTCCGGGCGCTGCCGGATGGAGCCTGCCCCAGAAGCCGCCCGGGTATTACTCTTTCGCGGCATCGTGTTCCGCCTCCTTTGACTGAAATCTTTCCACCAATCTATTGTAAAACAGAGTCCGCTCCGGCTCGGGAATGAAACTGGTTGCATTTTCAATCTCTTTCAGCAGATCAGCAGCAGGGTATTGCGATAATAAATTCTCCAAATCCTTGTAATGTTCCTCTGAGCGAAGATATAAAAGCCGTTCTTGTTTTCTTTTCTGTGCCTGCTCCTCGGAATAGTAGTACCTCAAAAATGACTCGTCTTTCAGAAATGTGTCCCGGCAATCATCAACATAGTGGGACAGCATCTGAGCGATCTTTCTTTGTGAAAAAATATTCTCGATTTGGCTGCGATAAAAAGTCGCTGCATCTTCCGCTGGCAACGTGAGCCCTGCGCTGCTATCAGCGAGCTGGCTAATTATTGTGTCCCTGCTTTTCTCCTTTGATTTTTCCGCCTTTACTTCAGCAATTGCATAATTATAGGCGAGCCTATTAATTTGAGTGCTTTTCTCGACAGTGTAATCAATAATAAACCGCACAGCACTGGAATACACCTGGTGTGTTCCACCCATAGATCGGGGCCAGGGATATTGCGGGTTATCCTGATACATGCGGATAAGGCTATCAACAGTGCGTTCACTCAACCCCGTTCGTTCGCAAATGTCCTGAACATCTCTGAAACGGCGCTCGAAGTCCCCCAGCAGATAACCGATATCACAGCCGAATACCTCTGACATGGCAATAAGTGCATCCAGCGGCGGGAGCGTTCGCCCACTCTCCCATGAGGCTACCGTTGACTGTTTTATGTTGTCACGAGTTGGAATCACCTGTGCCAGTCTCTCCCCAAGCGCCTCCTGAGAAACCCTCCCCGGGAGTTTCCTCCGCTCTTGACGTATCCTGACACCGATTTTCTCCTTTCGTCGTTCGTACTTATAAACATCATTCATAATAATATCTCCGTGAATTATTTATTATTTATAGTGCTATCATAGCATAGCCACCGGACCAGGTCAAGGGTAATATATACTCATACAGATAAATTTTTCCGGAATTTTCCCGCATATTACAGTCCTTTAATTTAGAATAAGTAAAGACTTTCAGTTTAGGGAGGTGTAAAATGAGGGCAACCGTTGAAAAATGGCCTCAAACCACGTTTCCGGCGTGGTACAATGTGAAGCGGTATTCAAGAAAGGAGGGAGAGGCCATGGTTCCACCAGGCAGACAGTCCGGCCAGGATGAAACGGCCACACACAGAATTTCAGAATAGGAGGTATAATATTTGAACACAATCGCTACCACGGACAAGCTGACCTTGTCTATCCCCGAAACCGCCGCCGCGCTGGGCGTATCCCGGCCCACGGTTTATAACCTGATTCGCCGAGAAGGCTTTCCCGCATTCCGTATCGGCGGGCGAACGGTCGTATCCCGGCCCGGCCTGGAAGCCTGGGTGCAGGAGCAGGAGGGCAACTATGCTGCCAAAAATTGAAAATGCCCCTGCCGGTGTTACAGCACCAGCAGAGGCGGCGGGAACAGGTTTGCAGGCCACAGCTCCCGCCACAAATGATAGCATACCCCCACGGCGAAAGCAAGCCGTTTCAGCCATTTTACCCCACGGAGCTGCAAGCGCCGTTGACTCCTTGACCCTGGTGAATATGCTGGGGTACAAGGACCGCCGGGAGCTGACCCAGCAGATTGAGCGGGAACGGCAGGCCGGAAGTCCTATCTGTGCAGTCACGTCCGGTGACCATCGGGGGTACTTTCTGCCTGTCGACGCTGGGGAGCTGGCGCACTACATTTCCAGCATAGACCGGCGCATCCGTGCCATCAGCCGCACCCGCAACGCCTGCGGCGAGACCCTGCGAAGAATGATCGGTCAGGAGCAGATAGAGGGGTGGTAACGAATGGGCAGCCGGAGACGCGGTCGGGACACAATCAAGCCTTGGCTGTCTGCGCGGCTCGATTGCAAGGAAGGGCGGTTTATACAGGTTGGAAACAGTCTGCTCTTGTCCAAGGAGTTCCAGGCGTTGACGGCAGGGGCGCGGTTTCTATACCTGTGCATGACAATGGAGAGCGGCGGAAAGCGCGAATTTGTTTTTCCAAAATCCGCCGCTGAGAAGTACGGTATTGCGAGAAATTCTTTGACCCGGCAGGTGGCAGAGCTGCAGAATAAGGGGTTTATCAGCGTTCAGAGCATGGCAAATCTGCGGCAGCCCAACGAATACAGCTTCTGTCTGGTGTGGCGAGAGAATGCCCGCACCTAACGCCGTATCCCCTGGCTATATATAGTATATCTGCCCCAAAATGGGGCAAGGGACAGCGCATGATTTTCTCACTGGCTGCCCCAAAATGGGGCAAGGGAAGAGGATTTTAAGCGCTTCCTTACCCCAAAATGGGGCAAGAAATGGGCCAAGCTTACCCCATTTTGGGGCAGCCAAATAGACTGGAGACGTGTTTTTGAGGTATTGACATATACTATAATTTTGAAAGGAGATTTCAACATGTACGACAATGAGAAGATTTTGCAGATCATGCCCGCACCGGAGGGCCTGCGTTACAGCTACGACGAGGGCAAGACCACGGAACGGGTGTCCTTCCTGGCCCTGGTGGAGCTGCCGGGCGGGGTACGGGAGGTCCATGCTTACGGGGCGGAAAACTGCGAGTACTTCACAGACCTGACCGAAAACGGCGCGACCCTGGTGGACACGTCGTCCTGCTGACCCCCAAAGGGCAGAACCAACCGGAAGCATGACAAACGAAGATCTGGCGGTCCGGATTCAGGCCGGTGAGCGGGAACGGCTTCCGGAGCTGTGGGACCGGGTGGAGCGGTTCGCGGCTCAACAGGCCCGGAGAACCGCACAAGCGGCGGGACCGGGGGCAGATTGGGAGGACCTGTACCAATGCGGCTATCTGGCCCTTGCAGAGGCCGTGGAGGACTACAACAGGGACCGGGGGTCCTTCCTTACCTGGTTCGGCTTCTTCCTGCAAACGGCCTTTGCGGAGGAAACCGGATACCGTACCCAGCGCCAGCGGCGGGACCCTCTGCGGGGTGCCATCTCACTGGATGACCCTGTACCGGGCACAGACGATCTTCTGCTGTCGGATACCGTGGCAGACTCAGAGGACCGGATAGCGGACACCGAGGACGCTATATGGTGGGATGAGCTGCACACAGCCATGCTGGAGGCTTTGGGGTCCCTGCCGCCGGACTGCCGGGATATTCTCCGCCGCCGCTTCTATCAGCGCCAGACGCTGGCAAGGGCGGCCCAGGAAACGGGACGCACTCAAAACCGGGTCCGCCAGATCGAGGCGATAGCGATTCGCCAACTGCGCCACCCGAGAATTGCCCGGAACCTCCAGCCCTTTGCCTATCCTGACGGGGATATCTACGCCGCAGGACTGCGGGGGACCGGCCTCTCCGTCTTTCGGCGCAGCGGTGAAAGCAGCGTGGAGCGGGCCGTATTCTGGATGGAACGGGGAAGCGGACAGTAGATTTCTTTCTTCTTTTTTATCATCTCCATGAAATGCCGCCAAATCTGGCGGTATTTCTTTTCCCCCTTTTGTTTTTTTCAGGAATAGAGGGGCTTACCTGCGGCAAGCCAGGAATGCAATATCCCCCGCCCCCCTTCTTGCGGCGCAAATTGTGTCAAGCCCAGGGGTAATCCAGGGCTTTCTTTTTTGAGCCGATCCAGTTCCGACTCATTCCACGTTTTATGCCGCCCTGGTACACGTTTTCTCCGCCCAATGTGTGAGGGACGGAATAAACCATCAAGAGCACTGCGGGCTATTCCCACGCTATTCTGGAGCAGTTTCTGTGTTCGCTTTCCTGTCGCGCTCCATGGTTTCATCTATGGCCCGATTGATGAAACTGTTCACGCTTTCACCGTGAGCCTCTGCGTGGGCCTTAATGATTTCCCTGCGCCCTTTAACGACGGTCAGATTTATTCGGTCATAAGCTTTCGATATCCACTTATTCTGTGCTTTTTGCTGTGCCTTCGATGCTGTCACGCTCTTTCACCTCCACCTGTAGATCAACTTGCAAAGGCCTTCTTTTCCACTATTCCCATTGTACCATCCGCCGCCAATATTACGCAATGATAATACTGCACAAATATCATTGCGCAATATTGTCGTATTTGCCAATTGAATATCATTGCGCAATGATGTATACTAAGGCCATGGAACGGGGGAGCGGCCCCAAACAAGCCCAAAGCGGGCGGCAGACATACTGGTGAAACAGTCCGTTGCACAAGACTTCAATACATTCCAGACGCCGCCCGACTCACCGTCTCCGAAATCGAACAACGGAGGAACAGAGAATGTGTATCAATGAATTGGAAGCCAAGGCCCGGGAGCTGCGGCAGCTGCAAGCACTGATCGAGGAAGCCCAAACAGAGGCGGAAGCGATCAAGGACGCCATAAAGGCGGCTATGGGCGATTCTGAGGCCATTGTTGCCGGGGAGTATCGCATCACCTGGAAGCCTGTCACCAGCACCAGACTGGATGCCAGCGCCCTGCGCAAGGCTCTTCCCGACGTGGCCGCCCGTTTCACCAAGGAAACCACCGTCCGCCGCTTCTGTGTGGCATGAGAAAGGCCCCTTGCATCAGCCCGCCAAGACTGAGATGCAAGAAGCCCTTAACAAACCCCGGAGGGGTGCGTGTGGTCATTATATCACTCGCCCCCTCCCTACAGCAAGGAGGAATTTTTGAAATGACTGATAAAACTTTTGACACGATTCCCCGCGAGGTGATAGAACTGGGCAGCAAATTGACAGCCGCAGAACTCCGCTGCGTCATAGATATGCTGAAAGCGAACTTGTATGGAGACGCAGCAGGCAAATGCCAGCCAAAGGACGCGGAGAAGGAAATTTAAGGGGGTAAATTTTGCAATGGCAGATACTTGTGTTATGATAGAGCAAATGGATGAGTGCAGCAAGCGGGAAATGTTCATAGCCGCCGTCCAGACACTCACACAGGAAGAACAAAGACGATTGTGGAAGGAGTTAGAAAAACATGGAATTATCAAGAGCGAATGTACTGGCCGTGTCTGACGGCGAAAGTACATACCGCCGCTGAAGCCTTCGCTATACAGTTGGGTGTTGACACGGCGGCTGCAACCTGATAAAGTAATTTTGAGGAGGTACCGCAATGCTGTTTATCCTGCTTTTGTTTGTCTGGTTCCCGCTGGCCATCCTGGCCGATGTGGCGAAGAAGTCCAAATAATGACCACCCCGCATGGCTTCGGCTGTGCGGGGCTTTCTGTGTGTAATTTTCTATGCGTCTCGCAGTTCGCCCGCAGTTCCTCCCCTGGGCGCTGTCCGGGTTTTGCCGCAATCTGCCGCAAGTTGCGGCGAGTCGCGGCAAGTTGTCACGGTGACTCTCCGGATTCCACGGTGGCCCACGGTGAATCACCATGACATACCGCAGCGGTAGTACGTCGTGAATCGCGGCCTTTGATGGACTGTCCAGATTTGGACAGTCGGTTATTTTCCACAACCTACCGTCCGCCCATCCAAAATTAGATTGGCGGATGCTCCGGGCCAGATTTTCAACATCGAGTTTTCGCCGGTGAGACTGCACAGATCTGTGCAGTCAGCGCGCAAAATTGTGCGGTGAAGCTATGGACATTGGGCGCAGATTTATGCGGTTCTATACCCCTACATTTACCCCAAACAGCTTTTATAATGGCTAACAGTATATTACAGAAAAGCCCGAAAGCCGTTGCAATCAGGCGGTTTTGAGTGGCAGGACTTACACCATTTTACACCCCGTCCATAATTCAAATCCCTCCCACTGCGCCAGAGAAAATCCCCGTAACCGCAATGGTTACGGGGATTTGTTTATGGGTGAAAAAATTTGCTTGACAAATACCCCATAGGGGTATAGGATGAATATACCCCTATGGGGTATATTGCATACGAAGCGAGGCGGGGAAACTATGGAACAACACGACTGCTGCCACTGCTCCCAACGGAAAAAGGAGCGCTCGCCGGAGGAATATAAGCGCCTGATCCACCGGCTCAACCGCATCGAGGGCCAGATCCGGGGTATCCGAGGCATGGTGGAGGCCGGGGCGTACTGTCCCGACATTCTGGTCCAGGCGGCGGCGGTGAACGCGGCCATCAATGCCTTCAACAAGGAACTGCTGGCCAGCCATATCCGCACCTGTGTGGCCCAGGACATCCGGGACGGCAAGGATCAGGTCATCGACGAGCTGGTGGCCACCCTGCAAAAGCTGATGAAATAGGAGTGATCCCCATGAGGCAATACAATGTTACGGGCATGAGCTGCGCCGCCTGCTCGGCCCGGGTGGAAAAGGCGGTGGGGAAGGTCCCCGGCGTCACGGCATGCTCTGTGAGCCTTTTGACCAATTCCATGGGCGTAGAGGGCACGGCGGAGCCCTCCGCCATCGTTGCCGCCGTGGAGGCGGCGGGCTACGGCGCGTCGGAAAAGGGCGCGGCCCAGTCGTCTCCCAGCGCCGACGAGCAGCAGCTGGAGGACCGCGAGACGCCCCGTATCCGGCGGCGGCTTATCTGGTCCGTGGGCTTTCTGCTGGTGCTGATGTACTTTTCCATGGGCCACATGATGTGGGGCTGGCCCCTGCCGCCGTTTTACGACAACAACCATGTGGCCATGGGGCTGACCCAGCTGCTGCTGACGGTGATCATCATGGTCATCAACCAGAAGTTCTTCCTCAGCGGCTATAAGGCCCTGTGGCACCGGGCTCCCAATATGGACACCCTGGTGGCCCTGGGGGCCACGGCAGCCTTCGGCTACAGCACCTATGCCCTGTTTGCCATGACTGCCGCCCAGGTCCGGGGGGATGAGGCCGCCGTCATGAGCTGCATGATGGACTTCTACTTTGAGTCCGCCGCCATGATCCTGACTCTGATCACCGTGGGCAAGATGCTGGAGGCCCGGTCCAAGGGCAAGACCACCGACGCCCTGAAAAGCCTGATGCGGCTGGCCCCCAAGACTGCCACCGTTATCCGGGACGGCAAGGAAGCAGAGGTGCCGGTGGAGCAGGTGCAGCAGGGGGACGAGTTCGCCGTCCGGCCGGGGGAGAGCATCCCGGTGGACGGCGTGGTGCTGGAGGGAAACAGCGCCGTTAATGAGTCCGCCCTTACCGGCGAGAGCATCCCCGTGGACAAGGCCCCCGGCGACGGAGTGTCCGCCGCCACGGTGAACCAGTCCGGCTATCTCCGCTGCCGGGCCACCCGGGTGGGCCAGGATACCACCCTGTCCCAGATCATCCGCATGGTCAGCGACGCCGCCGCCACCAAGGCCCCCATTGCCAAGATCGCCGATAAGGTATCCGGCGTGTTCGTTCCGGCGGTGATCTCCATCGCCGCGGTGACCACGGCGGTGTGGCTGCTGCTGGGCCACCCGGTAGGCTACGCCCTGGCCCGGGGCATCTCCGTTCTGGTCATCAGCTGCCCCTGCGCCCTGGGCCTGGCCACTCCTGTGGCCATTATGGTGGGCAGCGGCCTGGGTGCCAAAAATGGCATCCTGTTCAAGACTGCCGCTTCCCTGGAGGAAACGGGCCGGGTGCAGATCGTGGCTCTGGACAAAACCGGCACCATCACCAGCGGTCAGCCCCGGGTGACGGATATCCTTCCGGCGGAGGGCGTCACGGAGCAGGAGCTGCTGACAAATGCCCTGGCCCTGGAGCAGAAGAGCGAGCATCCCCTGGCCCGGGCTGTACTGGACCGGGCGGAGGGCCTGACGGCCCCGGAGGTGTCGGACTTTCAGGCCCTGCCCGGCAACGGGCTGACAGCCAGGCTGGCGGGCCGGACCCTGTGGGGCGGCAGCGCCGCCTATACAGCGGAAAAGGCCGCCGTTTCCCCGGAGCTGCAGGCCCGGACGGAGGAGCTGGCCCGGCAGGGGAAAACGCCCCTGTTCTTCGGGCTGGATGACCGGCTGCTGGGCATCATCGCCGTGGCGGATGTCATCAAGGAGGACAGCCCACAGGCAGTCCGGGAGCTGCGGAATATGGGCATCCATGTGGTGATGCTCACCGGCGACAACGAGCACACCGCCCGGGCCATCGGGGCCCAGGCCGGGGTGGATCAGGTCATCGCCGGGGTGCTGCCGGAGGGCAAGGAGGCCGCCATCCGCCGCCTGATGCAGCGGGGCAAGGTGGCCATGGTGGGCGACGGTATCAACGACGCACCGGCCCTGACCCGGGCCGACACCGGCATCGCCATCGGCGCGGGAGCCGACGTGGCCATCGACGCGGCGGACGTGGTGCTGATGAACAGCAGCCTGCCGGACGTGCCCGCCGCCATCCGGCTCAGCCGGGCCACCCTGCGGAACATCCACGAGAACCTGTTCTGGGCATTTTTCTACAATGCCATCGGCATACCCCTGGCCGCCGGGGTGTTCATCCCCCTGGGGCTGACGCTGAATCCTATGTTCGGCGCGGCGGCCATGAGCCTTTCCAGCTTCTGCGTGGTGTCCAACGCCCTGCGGCTGAATCTGTTCAAGCTCCGGGATAACCGGCACGATCATAAGAGAACCAATCATCTGAACAACGAGATCAAGGAGGAACAAGCTATGGAAAAGACACTGGAGATCAAGGGCATGATGTGCCCCCACTGCGAGGCCACCGTTCGCACCGCCCTGGAGGCTCTGCCCCAGGTTCAGGAGGCTCAGGTGAGCCACCAGACCGGCACCGCTGTGGTGACCCTCACCGGCCCGGTGGAGGACGACATCCTGCGCCGCACCGTGGAGGACAAGGGCTACACTGTCACCGCCATCCGGTAAACGGACAAAATAAATGCACGGCCGCGGCCGTGCATTTATTTTTTTCTTTTGCCAGTCAGCATTGGATCAGACGGATCACCGCTTGTCGCGGTCGTAGGACACCACCACACGGCGGTTGGGCTCCGAGCCAATAGAGTAGGTATTGACACCGGGGACATCCTGCAGGGCGGCGTGGATCACATGGCGCTCATAGGCATTCATGGGCTCCAGAGTGACGCTGCGGCGATACCTGGTGACCTTGGCAGCCACCTTGCGGGCCAGAGACTCCAGGCTCTGTTCCCGCTTGGCCCGGTAATTCTCGGCATCCACATGGACGCGGATGCGCTTTTCCCGGCCGGAATTGACGGCGTAGTTGGTCAGCTGCTGGATAGCGTCCAGGGTCTCGCCCCGGCGGCCAATCAGCTGGCCCAGCTTCTGTCCCTCCAGCACCACACTGTAGCGGCCCTTTTCCGTCTCCGTGACCTGCACCTGGGCAGGGCTGTCCATATGCTCCAGCAGGCCCGTCAGGAACTCGGTAATGCGCCGGGCGTTGTCGTCCAGGACAGACTGCTCCGGGGCGGCAGCGGGGGCCTGGGCAGCCTTGGGAGGCTCAGGAGCCTTGACGGGAGCCTTGGGAGGCTCCGGCTTCCTGGTCTTGGGCTGCTCCGGCTTGGGCTGCTCCGGCTTGGGCTGGGGTCTGGGCTCCGGCTTCTTTTCCGGCTGGACCGGCGCGGCGGGAGTCTCCGGCTCCTCCTGGCCATAGGTCACACGGACCCGGGCAGGGCTGCTGCCAATGCCCAGAAAGCCGCTTTTGGCCCGCTCCAGAATCTCAACGGACACGTCGTCGCGGTCCATATGCAGCTGTTCCAGCGCTTTGCGGATGGCCTCGTCCTCGGTCTTGCCCGTTACGTCGATATAACTCATAGACAAAACTCCTTAGTCATCATTGTAATGGCTTTCGTTGTAGGCCCGGCCCCGTGCATAGGGACGCTGGCCCACGCGGCCACTTTCGTTGGTGCCGGGATTCTTTTTCTTCTCGCCAGAGGACTGCTTTTTCTTGCCCTGCTGGTTATTCTGCTTCTTGCCGCTGTTGTAAGAAGCCTGCTGCTGTGCCATCAGCTCCTTCTGCTTCTGGTACTTGGCATAGCGCTTTTCACGGGCGGCCTTTTCCTTCTCGGTCTCCTCGCGGTCCAGCTTCTTGTTGAAATACTTATTCAGGGTCAGCTCCTGGATCAGGGAGAAGGCGGAGTTGGCAATCCAGTATACGCACAGAGCGGAGGGCAGAATATAGCCCATCCACAGGCTCATCAGGGGCATCATGTACATCATGGTCTTGGCGGACCCGTTGGGGGTAGAACCATTGGTGCGCATGGTGATGAGGCTCATGGCGAACTGGATGCCGGCGGAAATGATGGGCAGCAGCAGCGCGCCCCAGACGGGCCAGCCGCCGCCGGGGAACTGGCTGAACAGAGAGGACGGCTGAGCCGCCAGGTCAATGTGCAGGAAGTTGTAGTTCAGGTCGATGAGGCCGTCGAACTTCCCGGCGAAATCCGCCCAGTGCTCGTGGATGAACTTGGCCAGATAAATCTGCTCATACGCCTGACTGCCCTCGGCCGCAGTGAAGCCCAGGGTGCCGGCCAGGGTGGTGATCTCCGCGATCACCGACTCGGACAGGCTCATAAAATACCGCAGAGGCACACGGATGATATAGTACAGGGCGATCAGGATGGGGAAGGGGATCATGGACCACAGGCAGCCGGACATGGGGTTGATGCCCTCTTTCATGTACAGCTCCTGCATGGCCTCCTGCTGACGCTGCTGGTTGTTGGCGTAGCGGGTCTGGATATCCTTGATCTTGCCCTGCATGCGGTTCATGCGCAGCATGCTCTTCTTGCTCTTGAGCTGGAAGGGCAGCAGCACCAGCTTCACCACCAGGGTGAACAGGATCAGAGCCACGCCATAGGACCCGGTCCAGCTGTAGAACAGCCGGGTCAGGAAGGCAAAGGGCACACAGATATAGTATCCGAGCTTTGCAAACATGGGATAGTTTCCTCCGTATTTTGTTGGGTGGGAAAAACGGGGTTTTCAGGGAACGGGATCATACCCGCCTTTGTGGAAGGGATTGCATCGCAGAAGGCGCCGCAGCGCCAGAAAGCCGCCCCGCAGAGGGCCGTATTTCTCCACCGCCTGCAGTGCGTATTCCGAGCAGGTGGGGATATAGCGGCAGCGGGGCGGAAACAGGGGAGACATAGCCGTCTGGTAAAAGCGGATCATCCGCAGGATGGCCCGCTTCATGACGGGTCCTCCCGCAGCAGGTCCAGCTGCTCCAGCAGACGCAGATAGGTGCGGTCCAGCTTCTGATAATCCGTTTCCACGGCCCGGACCCGGGCCACCACGATCAGGTCGTAGCCCGGGAGCATTTTCGCCTTGTTCAGCCGGTAGATCTCCCGAATGCGGCGCCGGACGCGGTTGCGCACAACGGCGCAGCCCAGCTTCGTACTGACGGAAACGCCCAGACGGCTATGGCCCCGGCGGTTCCTCTGGCAGTAAATCACCAGCTGCGGCGAAACCGCCGATTTTCCCTTGCGGTAAATGCGGCGGAATTCGTAATTCTCTTTTACCGTGACGGCTGGATCCATGAAAACAAGCACCTTCTCCGCCAACGCGGCGGCTGAAATGAGCATAGGCCAAAAGGGACGGCAGTTTTCCCATCCACCGTCCCTGGTCTATCCTTTATGCGCGATGCACTTTCCGCGACCTCAATGGGTCAGGCGAGCGCGGCCCTTGGCGCGGCGGCGGGCCAGAACCTTACGGCCGTTGCTGGTGGCCATTCTCTTGCGGAAGCCGTGCTCCTTGGAGCGCTGGCGCTTCTTGGGCTGATAGGTACGGAACATTGCATGACACCTCCATTTTGTAAGATCCGGCGGCAGAGCAAGACTGCCGCACATACTCGACGGCGGGCAGGGGACTTGTCCCCGGCGGCCGCAGTTGACAGGTTGGATGCCGCAAAACGGCATGGTAAACATTATACAGATTTTCCGGCCCCCTGTCAACAGAAATCTGCATTTTCCACGAAAGAGCCGCATTCTGCCGCCGGGTGCCGGTTTTGGGCAAGAAATTCTGTTATATCTCCCACAAAATAGCGCATATTTGCCGGTTTCTGTATAGCAGCCCGGAAAAATTTTTATACTTAGTATTAGTATATGTGTGGACTTTTCCGGGGCCGTTTGGTATAATAAGAGGTGTATTTTTGCCTGAAACAAAGAGAGAAAATCGCATGACCAGCGGGAAAGGGGCGCTTTCATTGAATTCAATCGCAGACGTGTGGAAAAACGTACTGGACCGGCTGAGGTCCCAGCTGTCCGAGACCACCATCAATACCTGGTTCGACGAGGTGGAGGTGGTGACCATGGAGGACTCCGCCTTTGTGCTCCATTGCAGCAACTCCTTCAAAAAATCCACCATCGAGGCCCGGTTCATGAGCCATATCAAGGCCGCGCTGAAGGACATCTTCTCCTCCGACCTGGAGGTAAAGATCCTGGACGATCAGCAGCTGTCCGCCTATCACGGGGTGGCTCCGGACCGGCCCGGCTCCCTTCTGGAGTCCGACGCCTTTACCTTCGGCACCTATGTGGTGGGGCCCCAGAACAAGATGGCCTATGCCGCCGCCCGCGCCGTGGCGGAAAAGCCGGCGGAGCACTATAACCCCCTGTTTATCTATGGCGACTCCGGCCTGGGCAAGACCCATCTGCTGTATGCCATTGCCCACCAGGTCCGCTCCCGCCAGCCGGATGCCCGCATCGTATACATCAAGGGCGACGATTTCACCAACGAGCTGATCGCCTCCATCCGGGAGGGAAAAAATGCGGAGTTCCGGGAGAAATACCGTCAGACCACCCTGCTGCTGGTGGACGATATCCAGTTCATCGCCGGAAAAAAACAGACCCAGGAGGAGTTTTTCCATACCTTCAACACCCTGTATGAATCCGGGCGGCAGATCGTTCTGACGTCGGACCGTCCGCCCCGGGAGATGACCCAGCTGGAGGACCGGCTTCAGACCCGGTTTGAATGGGGTCTGATGGTGGATGTGGCCCCCCCGGACTTCGAGACGAGACTGGCCATCATCAAAAACAAGGCTGCTCTGCTGGGGGTGCAGCTGCCCGACGATATCAGCAGCTTCATCGCGGAAAATCTCACCGCAAACGTTCGCCAGATCGAGGGCGCCCTGAACAAGCTGCTGGCCTATCGGGATCTGCTGGGCAACCAGGTGGACGGCGAGGCCGTCAGCCGTGCCGTGAAGGATATGCTGAAAAAGTACAATGAGTTTGTGCCGTCGCCAGGCCTGATCGTCGAGTACATCTGCCGGTATTATGACGTGGATGAGGAGCAGGTCCGGGGACAGGGCCGCAAGCGGGATCTGATGGAAGCCCGGCAAACGGCCATGTATCTGATCCGCCGGATGACAAACCTCTCCCTCAACGACATCGGCAAGGAGTTCGGCGACCGGGATCACACCACGGTGCTTCACTCGCTGGATCAGGTGGAGAAAAAGATGCGCTCCGATCCGGCCTACGCCGAAAAGGTCAAGGAGATCACCACCAACATCAACAATAAGAAATAATCTCTTTTCCACATATCCCTGTGGATTCCACCTGGACAACCTGTGGAGTATTTGCTTCTCTCTTTTCCTGTGGAAAACCCCCGGATATTGTCCCCAAAGGGGTGTGGACAGAAATTTCTGTGATCCCAGTGCTTTTGGGAGATTTCCACATAAATTTTCCCTACGACGTCTGTTACTAAAATAAAGATATCTTTTGTTCTCTTTTGGAGAACGGAGTCTCTTTTCAGTCTGAAAGAAAGGAATGCTTCGATATGCTTCGATTTTCCTGTGAGAAGGCGCTGCTGCAAGGCGCCGTCAACACTGCCTCCCGGGCGGTGGCCGCCAAAAGCTCCATTCCGGCCCTGGAGGGAATCCTGCTGGAGGGAGGGGACACCCTGACCCTGTCCGGCTACAACATGCAGACCGGCATCCGCACCGGCGTGGACGCTCAGATCCAGTCTCCCGGCCGTATCGTCCTCAGCGCCCGTCTGTTCGGCGAGATGATCCGCAAGATGCCCGACGACGTTATTGTGTTCGACGCTGACGACAAGCTGACGGTTCATCTTACCTGCGGTGACGCCAGCTTCGAGATCATCGGCCTGTCTGCCGACGATTACCCGGAGCTTCCTGAGGTAGATGACCAGTTTTCCGTGGATATTCGTCAGGGGACGCTGAAGGCTATGATCAACCAGACCAGCTTCGCCGTGTCCACCAATGAAAGCCGCCCGGTACATACCGGCTCTCTGTTCGAGGTGGGGGATAAGGACCTGACGGTGGTGTCCGTGGACGGGTTCCGTCTGGCCCTGCGCCGGGAGCCTTTGGACCGGTCCGAGGGAGGAGCGTTCAAATTCGTGGCACCCGGCTCCGCTCTGAACGAAGTGGAGAAAATCTGCGAGGATTCCGACGAAAAGATCACCATTATTCAGGGCAAGCGGCACCTGCTGTTTGAGGCCGGGGCCACCCAGCTGATCTGCCGCCGCCTGGAGGGAGATTTCCTGGATTACAAGAACGCCATCCCCCGGAACAATCCCATCCGGCTGACGGTGGACACCAAAACTATGCTGGGCAGCCTGGACCGGGTGTCCGTGGTCATCAGCGAAAAGCTCAAGAGCCCGGTGCGCTGCGTTTTTGAAAACGGTCGGGTGATGCTGTCTGCCCGCACCGGCGCCGGCGAGGCCAAGGACATCTGCCCCCTGGACGGCGACGGAAACGGGCTGGAGATCGGATTCAACAACCGGTATCTGATGGACGCCCTGCGCTACGCTCCGGCGGACGCTGTGACCATGGAGCTGAATACCAGCATTTCTCCGGCGGTGCTGGTGCCGGTGGATGGGGAGGAGAGCTTCCTTTATATGGTGCTGCCGGTGCGGCTGAAGGCGTGAGAAAACGAGGTCAATATGGAAATCATTACCATTACTACAGAATATATCAAGCTCCAGGATCTGCTGAAGCTGGCGGCGGCTACGGCCACCGGCGGCGAGGCCAAGCTGCTGGTTCAGGAGGGAGAGGTCCTGGTCAACGGGGAGGTATGCACCATGCGGGGCAAGAAGCTTCGTCCCGGCGATGTGGTGGACGCCCTGGGACAGCGCTACGGCGTGCAGTATGCGGATTGAAGGACTGCTGCTGGAGGGCTTCCGGAATTACGACAGCCAGCAGCTGACCTTTGATGAAAGCTGCAACGTGATCTATGGAGACAATGCCCAGGGAAAGACCAACCTGCTGGAGGCCATTGTGTATCTGTCCTGCGGCCGCAGTCCCCGGACCCATGCGGATCGGGAGCTTATTGGCTTCGGAACGGACAGGGCCAGGCTGGTGGGACAGATCCGGTCCCGGGAACGGGAATTTGAAACGGAGATTCAGCTGACCCGGGGACGGCGGCGGAAGATGACCGTCAACGGTGTGGCCGCCAAAAACGGCGGCGACCTGTCCCAGGTGCTGCACACGGTGTTTTTCTCGCCGGAGGACCTGTTTCTCATCCGGGAGGGAGCGGCGGCCCGGCGGCGGTTCATGGATATGTCCCTGTGCCAGCTGCGGCCCCGGTATGCCGAGGCCCTGGCGGAATACGGGCGGCTGTATGAACACAAGACCCGCATCCTCCGGGACAGTGACGAGTATCCTCAGCTGCTGGACACCCTGCCCGACTTTGACCGGCGGCTGTGCCAGGTGGGAGCGGTGCTCATCAGCTACCGGGCCCGGTATGTGCAGGCCCTGGCCGTCCACGCTCAGAGGGCCCACTGGGAGTGCTCCGGGGAACGGGAGGAGCTGGCTCTGTCGTATCAGACCGTGAAAACCGTGGAGGACCCATTGGGTCCGGCGGCGGACATTGCGGCGGCGCTGGCAGAGCACCAGGCACAGCATCATCAGGCGGAGCTGGCCTCCCGGCTGTGCCTGTCGGGACCCCATAAGGACGATATCGCCGTGACGGTAAACGGGCTGGAGGCCCGGCATTTCTGCTCCCAGGGCCAGGTGCGCACCGCAGCCCTGAGTCTGAAGCTGGCGGACCGGGAGATTCACAAAACCGCCATCGGAGAGTATCCGGTGATGCTGCTGGACGACGTGCTGTCGGAGCTGGACCCCCGGCGGCAGGAGTATGTGCTCAACCGCATCGCAGGCGGACAGGTGTTCATCACCTGCTGCGAAAACGACCGGCTGGATGCGCTGCTGTCCGGCCGGGTGTATCACGTTCGGGAAGGAAAGGTGCTGTGATGGGCTTTCTGCATATCGGCCAGAACGTCATGGTCAACGACCGGCGCATCATCGGCATATTCGACCTGGATATCACGTCCCAGTCCGCTCAGACCCGGCGGTTTCTGGACCAGGCGGAGCAGGAGGGCGTGGTGCTGCCGGTGTGCGACGACATTCCCAAGTCGTTTCTGGTGTGCGACCATCCGTATCACCGGCAGATCGTATATATTTCCCAGCTGAATACCCAGACGCTGGTGAAAAGAGCGGAAAAGAAGTAAAGAATTCCCTGTCATTGCCGGGAGATCGGCAGACACCGGGTTCCCGGGAATGACAGGAAAGACCCAAGGAAAGGAAAGATGACCCAATGAGCGAACTGGAAAAAGTCACCGCCGTGGACACCACCTATGACGCCTCGGAAATTCAGGTTCTGGAGGGGCTGGAGGCGGTGCGCAAGCGGCCCGGCATGTATATCGGCTCCACATCGGCCTCGGGCCTGCACCATCTGGTGTATGAGATCGTGGACAACGCCATTGACGAGGCACTGGCCGGATACTGCACCGAGATCACTGTTACCATCAACCCCGGCGACACCATCACCGTTACCGATAACGGCCGCGGTATCCCCGTGGACATCCAGAAGCAGACCGGCCGGCCGGCCCTGGAGGTGGTATACACCGTGCTCCACGCCGGCGGTAAGTTCGGCGGCGGAGGCTATAAGGTATCCGGCGGCCTCCACGGCGTGGGCGCGTCCGTGGTCAACGCCCTGTCCGAATGGCTGGAGGTGCAGGTTCAGAAGGACGGCAGAATTTACGAGATGAAGTTCTCCCGGGGAGCGATCACCCAGGAGATGAAGATTTTGGGCGACACCGATCAGACTGGCACCGCCGTTACCTTCAAGCCGGATCCGGAGATGTTCGACACCCTGGTGTATGACTATGAGACCCTGCACACCCGGATGCGGGAGCAGGCGTTCCTGAACGCGGGGCTGCGTATCACCATTACCGACGCCCGGCCCGGCCAGGAGCAGAGCGACTCCATGTGCTACGAGGGAGGCATCCGGGAATTTGTTACCTGGCTCAACCGCAACAAGACAGCGCTGCATGAGGAGGTCGTCTATCTGGCCGGGGCCAAGGGGGACAGCACCGCCGAGGTGGCGCTGCAATACAACGACAGCTATAACGAGACCCTGGTGTCCTTCGCCAACGACATCCACACCCCCGAGGGCGGCATGCATGAGACGGGCTTCAAAACGGCCCTGACCCGGGTGCTCAATGCCTACGGCATGAAATACGGCATGATCAAGGAGGGAGACAAGGTCTCCGGCGAGGACGTCCGGGAGGGCATCACCGCCGTGATCTCTGTGAAGCTGACGGAGGCCCAGTTCGAGGGACAGACCAAGGCCAAGCTGGGCAACGCCTCCATCCGCACCCTGGTGGATAACGTGGTATCCGACCAGCTGGCCGTGTATCTGGAGGAGCACCCGGTGGTGGCCCGGACCATTCTGGACAAGGCCCTGACCGCCAACCGGGCCAGGGAGGCCGCCCGAAAGGCCCGGGAATCCATCCGCCGCAAGACCGCCCTGGGCGGGGCGGCCATGCCCGACAAGCTGCGGGACTGCAACGAAAATAACCCCGAGCTGACGGAGATCTATATCGTGGAGGGCGACTCCGCAGGAGGCTCTGCTACTCAGGGACGGGACTCCCGGTTCCAGGCCATCCTGCCTCTGTGGGGCAAGATGCTGAACGTGGAAAAGGCCCGGGCGGACAAGGTGTACGGCAACGACAAGCTCCAGCCGGTGATCACGGCTCTGGGGGCCGGGATCGGCGACGAGCTGGACCTGAACCGGCTGCGGTATCACAAGATCATCATCATGGCCGATGCCGATGTGGACGGCGCCCATATCCGGACGCTGCTGCTGACCTTCTTCTTCCGGTTTATGCGGCCCCTGATCGAGGAGGGGTATGTCTACTCCGCTGTGCCGCCGCTGTATAAGCTGACCCGGGGCAAGCAGCAGCGGGTGGCCTATACCGACGAGGAGCGGGACGCCATCTCCGCCGAGATGCGCAGCGGTAACCCCAACGTGAAAATTGACATCAGCCGCTTCAAGGGCCTGGGCGAGATGAACCCCCACGAGCTGTGGGAGACCACCATGGACCCGGAGAAGCGCACCCTGCGCCGCATTACCCTGGACGACGCCGTGGCCGCCGACGCCACGTTTACGGTGCTGATGGGCGAAAAGGTGGAGCCCCGGAAGGAGTTCATCGAGAAAAACGCCAAATACGCGGTGAATCTGGACTATTGATTCAAAAAATGCATGCATTTTTTGATTTTTACCATCCCCACAAGGAGAATAAAATATGAGCAAAAAACCACAGTACGACCCTGAGGAGCTGCGGTACCCGGACCAGCACATTGTGGAGAGGTCCCTGGTGCCGGAGATGGAAAAATCCTATATCGAATACGCCATGTCCGTGATCGTGGGCCGGGCCCTGCCCGACGTGCGGGACGGACTGAAGCCCGTGCACCGGCGCATTCTCTACGCCATGTACGAGGACAATCTGACCTCGGACCGCCCCTTCAAGAAGTCCGCCACCTGCGTGGGCGACGTGCTGGGCCGGTATCACCCCCACGGCGACGCGTCCGTGTACGACGCCTTGGTGCGCCTGGCCCAGGATTTCTCCATGCGCTATATGCTGGTGGACGGCCACGGCAACTTCGGCTCCGTGGATGGCGATCCCCCGGCGGCCTACCGATACACTGAGGCCAGGCTGGCCAAAATCGCAGGCGAAATGCTGCGGGACATCGAAAAGGACACCGTGGACTGGGACCCCAACTTCGACGAGAGCCGCAAGGAGCCCCGGGTGCTGCCCTGCCGGTTCCCCAATCTGCTGGTCAACGGTTCCTCCGGCATTGCCGTAGGTATGGCCACCAATATCCCGCCTCATAATCTGCGGGAGGTCATCGGTGCGTGCATCTGTGTGCTGGATAATCCGGACGCCACCCTGGGCGATCTGATGGAGCATGTTCAGGGTCCCGACTTCCCCACAAAGGGCATCATCATGGGCCGGGCCGGGATCCGGGCCGCCTATGCCACCGGCCGGGGCCGGGTGGTGGTCCGGGCCCGCCACGAATTCGAGGAATTCGGCAACAACCGCACCCGCATCATCATCACGGAGCTGCCGTATCAGGTGAACAAGCGGATGCTTATCAAGAACATGGCCGACCAGGTGGAGGATAAGCGTCTGGAGGGCATCAGCAACATTCAGGATGAGACAGACCGCAACGGTATGCGCATCGTCATCGAGCTGAAGCGGGACGCCAACCCCCAGGTGGTGCTCAACCGCCTGTTTGCCCAGACCCAGCTGCAAAGCTCCTTTGCCATCAATATGCTGGCCCTGGTCCAGAACCAGTCCCAGCCGAAGATTCTCTCCCTGCGGCACATCATCGACGAGTATCTGGCCTTCCAGGAGGAGATCATCGTCCGCCGCACCAGATACGACCTGAAGAAGGCCCAGGAGCGGGCCCATCTGCTGGAGGGTTTGCTGATTGCCCAGGACAACATTGACGAGGTCATCCGCATCATCCGCACCAGCTATGACAATGCCAAGGAAAACCTGATGCAGCGCTTCGGGCTGGACGACGTCCAGGCCCAGGCCATTCTGGATATGCGCCTGAAGGCTTTGCAGGGGCTGGACCGGGAAAAGCTCCAGAACGAGTATCAGGAGCTGGAGGAGAAGATCGCCTATTACCTGCGGGTGCTGGGAGACGAGAACCTGGTGAAGTCCATCCTCAAGGAGGAGCTGCAGGCCATCTCCGACAAGTACGGCGACGACCGCAAGACGGAGATCCAGGACGTGGAGGACGAGATCGACATCGAGGACCTGATCGAGGAGGAGGAATGCGTCTTTACCCTTACCGCCAACGGGTACATCAAGCGCACCCCCGTCAGCGAGTATGCGGCCCAGAGCAAGGGCGGCATGGGCAAGAAGGGCATCACCACCCGGGACGAGGACACCGTGGTGGACGTGTTCACCGCCTCCACCCACGACTATATTCTGTTCTTCACCGACACCGGCAAGGTGTATAAGAAGAAGGGCTATCTGATTCCCGAAAGCGGCAAGGCCGCCAAGGGCACCAACATCGTGAACATTCTGCAGGTGGAGACCGGCGAGCGGGTCCAGGCCATGCTGCACTTCCGGGAGACCGGCGACGACCAGCTGTATTTGTTCATGACCACCCGCAATGGCACCGTGAAGCGGCTGGAGGTATCGGCTCTGAAGAATCTGCGCAACAACGGCATCCGGGCCCTGACCCTGGACGAGGGGGATGAGCTCATCAACGTGCAGGAGACCCACGGCAGCGACCGTATCCTGATTGCCACCCACGACGGACAGGCTGTCTGCTTTGACGAGACGGATGTGCGGGCTATGGGCCGCACGGCGGTAGGCGTCCGGGGCATCCGCCTGCGGGAGGGCGACTATGTGGTGGGCGCCGCCAAGGCGGTGCCCGGCAAGACGGTGCTGTCTATCACCGAGCGGGGCTACGGCAAGCGCACAGCGGTGGAGGAATACCGCATTACCGCCCGGGGCGGCCTGGGCATCCGCAACTATATGGTCACGGAAAAAACCGGGCCCATCGTGGGCATCAAGGTGGTGGACGGAACCGAGGACCTGCTGCTGGTGACGGAGGCAGGCATTCTCATCCGCACGGCAGTGGAGAATATCCGCATTGCCGGCCGCGCCACCCAAGGCGTCATCGTCATGCGCTTCAAGGAGGAGGGCGACCGCGTCATCTCCATGGCCCTGACGGACCGGGAGCAGGACGCCGAAAAGGAGCCGAGCCATGAGTAAGAAAAAGGAGATGTACGCCCCCCTGACCCGGTGGCAGTATTTCACCAAGACGCTGTATCATGACCCCAGCAAGACCCAGGAATTTGAATATGACGGCGTGATCTATCTGAAAAGTCAGGAGCTGCAGGACATCGAGGAGCGCAACGCCCGGGTCAACTGGGTGCTGCTGCTGGTGCTGTGCGCCATGTTCCTGACGGCCATCAAGTGGCAGAACATCGTGGTCATCGCCGTGGGCATGGTGGTCATCGTGGCAGGAGAGCTGTATCGCATGAGCCGCCTGCCCAAGGATATCAAGGCCCACCTGACGGATTCCGGACGGAGGAAGCGGTGACGGAGATGAAGATCATCGCCCGCATTCGCACGGAGCTGCCGGAGAAGTTCGGCGTGCCCCGGCAAAGCGGGCTGGTGCCCCAGCTGAGGGGCCGTGTGGTGTTTGAGCCGGGGTACCGGAATCCGGACGCTGTTCGGGGGCTGGAGGACTTCTCCCACATCTGGCTGATCTGGCAGTTTTCCCAGGCGGTCCGGGAGGACTGGTCCCCTACGGTGCGGCCGCCCCGGCTGGGGGGAAACCGGCGTATGGGGGTGTTTGCCACCCGGTCGCCCTTCCGGCCCAATGCCATGGGCCTGTCCTCTGTGCAGCTGGACCGGGTGGAGCTGGACCCGCAGCTGGGCCCGGTGCTCCATGTGCGGGGGGCGGACCTGATGGACGGGACACCGATTTTCGACATCAAGCCCTATCTGGCCTATACCGACAGCCATCCCCAGGCCACCGGAGGATTCACCGACGGCCTGGCCCATGCGCCGCTGACGGTGGACTGCGCCCGGTCGCTGCTGGAGCGTATCCCAGCGGACAGCCGGGAGGGGCTTCTGGGCGTGCTGGCCGGAGATCCCCGGCCCCGCTATCAGGAGGACCCCCGGCGGGTGTACGGCCTGGCCTTTGCCGGGTACAACATCCGGTTCACCGTGGACGGGGACCGGCTGACGGTGGTGGACGTGGAGGAAGCATGAGAAGCAGGAAAAAGAAATGAAAACTGTAACCATATATACCGACGGCGCCTGCTCCGGCAATCCCGGACCCGGGGGGTGGGGGGCGATTCTGGAGTGGAACGGCGTGGAAAAGGAGTTGTCCGGCGGCGCGGCGGATACCACCAACAACCGCATGGAGCTTACCGGTGTCATCCGGGCCCTGTCGTGCCTGAAGGAGTCCTGCGTGGTGGAGCTGTATTCCGACTCCAAATACGTCATCGATGCCCTGTCCAAGGGATGGGTATACGGCTGGCAGAAGCGGGGCTGGGTGAAAAGTGATAAAAAGCCCGCCCTGAACGCGGACCTGTGGCAGGAGCTGCTGCCCCTGATCGCACGGCACGATGTGCGCTACCACTGGGTCAAGGGCCACGCCGCCAACGAGAAAAACAACCGCTGCGACCAGTTGGCGGTGGCGGAGAGTAAAAAATTCTGAAAATCTGCGATGTTCACAAAAAGTTCACGCGGATTTCATGATTTCGCCATGTTTACAAGGTATTCTTTTATCTGTACAAAGGAACCATTCCTTATGTGATTTTCTCTCTCTCCTAACAAACACACAGAAAACTCCCTTCGCCAGCGGCGGAGGGAGTTTTCTGTGCTTGTCAAAAAGGACATTGCCCTTTTTGATTTTTATGGAGTGCATTCAATGCCAACTCCCCCGCCAATTTGAAAAGAGCATCCGACATGACCTTTTCCGGTGAAAGTCCACCTGCTTGCTGGCCAACCTTTTTATAAAAGTTGTAAAGGCTTTCTTCCATTGTAAGTGAGATTTGTTTCATTGTTTGCACTCCTTTCTAAAATAGGACCCGTTTCGGTCCCATTCTATCATTCCTTTCCCATACAATCAAGAAAAAGAACCAATATTGGTCCTATGGGAGGGGCGTATGGAGCAAAAAATCAAACAGGATTCCATTCACATCGGTGAGAATATTCGCCGAGAGAGGCTTCAAAAGGGAATTGGACAGACGGAGCTGGTCCGCCAACTTCAGCTGGCGGGAGTGGAGATGACCCGCGAGACTCTGGTGAAGATCGAGCGGGGCACCCAGCACATTCAGGCCACACAGCTTCGGGGTATTCGGGATGCCCTGGGCGTCACATACGATGAATTACTGCAATAAGAGGAGCGGACAGCGTCCGCTCCTCTTGCTTGTTATAGGGAGCTTATTCCTCCTCTTGTGCTGTGATGGCAATATGCAGCTCGTCCAGCTGCTTTTGTCTGTCCCCACAAAATGACGCGGCATTTTGTGGGGGCCCCTCACTGGGAATGAATATCCTCGGCGGAAATGAATTCCGCCTGCGGCAAGGTTTTGCTGCGCAAAACGCTTGCTGTGGAACAAAAGCAGCAGGGGAGTAGATGGATGGGGGAGTTTATTCCTCCTCCTGGGCTGTGATGGCAATATGCAGCTCGTCCAACTGCTTTTGTCTGTCCCCGCAAAATGACGCGGCATTTTGCGGGGGCCCCTCACTGGGAATGAATATCCTCGGCGGAAATGAATTCCGCCTGCGGCAAGGTTTTGCTGCGCAAAACGCTTGCTGTGGAACAAAAGCAGCAGGGGAGTAGATGGATGGGTGAGTTTATTCCTCCTCTTGGGCTGTGATGGCAATATGCAGCTCGTCCAGCTGCTTTTGTTCCACAGTGGAGGGGGCGCCCATCATGATATCCTGGGCGTTCTTGTTCATGGGGAAGGGGATGATCTCCCGGATGGAGCTTTCGCCCGCCAGCAGCATCACCATGCGGTCCACGCCCGGGGCGATGCCGGCATGGGGAGGCGCACCATAGCAGAAGGCGTTGTACATGGCGGGGAACTTCTTCTTCACATCCTCCTCGCCCAGACGCACCAGCTCAAAGGCCTTGACCATGATCTCGGGATCGTGGTTCCGGACGGCGCCGCTGGACAGCTCCACGCCGTTGCACACCAGGTCATACTGGTCGGCGGTGATGGTCAGGGGGTCGATTTCGCCCCGCTCGGCCTTCAGCAGCACCTCCAGGCCGCCGCTGGGCATGGAGAAGGGATTGTGGCAGAACTCCAGCTGGCCGGACTCGTCGGCGATCTCGTACATGGGGAAGTCCACGATCCAGCAGAACTCATAGCGCTCCTTGTCCATGTGGCCCTCGCAGGCTGCGCCGAAGGTCTTGATGAGCACGCCCACGGACTTGGTGGCGGCGGCCCCGGCGGCCACCAGCACCAGGGTGTTGGGCTTCAGGTCCAGGGTCTGGGTCAGCTCCTGCTGGATACCGGTGACGAACTTGGCGATGCCGCCGGCCAGCTGGCCGTTTTCGTCCATCTTGAACCAGTAGGCCTTGGAGCCGGACTGCACCTCGCAGTCGCCCAGCAGCTTGTCGATCTGCTTGCGGGTGAGCTTGCAGTCGGACACGGGGACCATCTTCACGGTCTGACCCCGCAGGGCCTCGAACTCGCTTTCGGTGAACAGGGAGGTGACGTTTTTGCAGGTCAGGTCGATGCGCAGGTCGGGCTTATCGGAGCCGTAGGTCTCCATGGCGTCCCGATAGGCAATGCGGCGGAAGGGTGCGGAGGAGGCCACGTTATAGGTGCCGAACTTGGCGAAGATGGGAGGCAGCACGTCCTCGAGCACGGCGAACACGTCCTCCTGGGTGGCGAAGGCCATCTCCATATCCAGCTGATAGAACTCGCCGGGGGAGCGGTCGCCCCGGGCGTCCTCATCCCGGAAGCAGGGGGCGATCTGGAAATACCGGTCGAAGCCCGCGGTCATCAGCAGCTGCTTGAACTGCTGGGGAGCCTGGGGCAGGGCATAGAACTTGCCGGGGTGCTTCCGGGCGGGCACCAGATAATCCCGGGCGCCCTCCGGGGAGGAGGCGGTCAGGATGGGGGTGGTGATCTCCAGGAAGCCGTGCTGGGTCATGGCCGCACGCAGGGCGGACACCACCTGGCACCGCAGGATGATGTTGCTCTTCACCGCCGGGTTCCGCAGGTCCAGATAACGATATTTCAGACGCTGGGTCTCGTCGGCCTCGCGGCTGCGGTTGATCTCAAAGGGCAGGCTGTTGTAGCGGCAGCGGCCCAGGACCTCGATCTTCTCCGGCACCACTTCCACGTCGCCGGTGGCCTGCTTGGGGTTCTTGCTGGCCCGCTCCCGGACGGTACCCTCCACGCTGATGGTGGACTCCTTGTTCAGGCCGTTGATGATGTCCATCATCTCTTGTGTCTCCACCACCACCTGGGTGGTGCCGTAGAAGTCCCGCAGCACCACAAAGGCGAAGTTCTGGCCCACGACCCGGACGTTCTCCATCCAACCCACGATCTTCACGTGCTTTCCGGCGTCGGTCAGACACAGCTCCCCGCAGGTATGGGTTCGCATTTGCATCATATTGATCTCTCCTGTTCTGATTATAACTTGTATTTTAGTTAACAGATTCAACTATCTGTATTCAAATCTATGATTACAAATTTGAATATTTGTGGGTAATATTGCATCTTGTATTTATTTTTCCAGAATGACCTTGCCTTGATTCCGCTGGGACAGGCCCTCCTGAATGCGGGAAAGTGTGGCGTCGAAGGGGAGCTTGGTCTGTTCGCCGGAGGTCATATCCTTGCACGCCACCAGGCCCGCCGCAATCTCGTCGTCGCCCAGAAACACCACATAGGGGACCCCCAGCTTGTCGGCATAGTTCATCTTGGCTTTGAACTTTTTCTGCTCGGTATACAGCTGCGTGCGGACACCGGCACCCCGCAGCCGGGTAGCCAGCTGGATGGCCGGGGTCAGGTCCTGGGTCATGGGCAGGATCAGCACATCGGCAGGAGCCGTGGGCAGGGAGGGGTTCAGAAGGCCCTGCTCACCCAGCACATAAAACAGACGGGTCAGGCCAATGGAGATGCCCACGCCGGGAAGCTGACGGTCGGTATAATACTCAGCAAGGTTGTCATAACGTCCACCAGAACATACGGAACCGATCTCCGGATAGTCCAGCAAGGTTGTCTCATACACGGTACCGGTGTAGTAGTCCAGGCCCCGGGCGATGGTCAGATCCACGGCGAAATTGACCTCCGGAACGCCGAAGGCGGCCAGGTAACGGGTGACGGTGGTAAGCTCATCCAGTCCCTGGTCAAACAGCTCATGGCGGCTCCGGTAGCCCTCCAGGGCGGAGAGCACCTGGTCATTGCTGCCGGTGATAGAGATGAAACGCATGATCTCCTCCGCCTGCTCCGCCGTCAGCCCTACGTCGTCCATCAGGCAGGCGCGGACCTTATGGGGCCCGATCTTGTCCAGCTTGTCCACGGTGCGCATGATGTCGCCGGACCGGTCCGTCAGGCCCAGCATGGCATAGAAGCCGTTGAGGATCTTGCGGTTGTTGACCCGGATCTGGAACCGGGTCAGGCCCAGGGCGGTGAAGGTCTGGTAGATGATGGAGGGGATCTCCGCCTCGTTGGTGATGTCCAGCTTGCCGTCGCCGATAATGTCGATGTCTGCCTGATAGAATTCCCGGAAACGGCCCCGCTGGGCCCTCTCGCCCCGGTATACCTTACCAATCTGATAACGGCGGAAGGGGAAGGCCAGGTCATTGCCGTGGAGGGCCACATATTTGGCCAGCGGCACCGTCAGGTCAAACCGCAGGGCCAGGTCGGCGTCGCCCTTCTGGAAACGGTAGATTTGCTTTTCGGTCTCGCCGCCGCCCTTGGCCAGCAGCACCTCGCTGGCCTCAATCACAGGGGTGTCCAGAGGCGTGAAGCCGTAGCGGCTATAGGTGGTGCGCAGAATGTCCATCATCCGCTCCAGCTGCTGCTGCTGCGCAGGCAGCAGCTCCATGAAGCCGGATAGGGTCCGGGGGGTCACAGTTGCCATGGTGATCTATTTCCTTTCTGTTTTGTTTTTGGGTTTTTATTGGGGACTCTGTGGAGGCATCATAGCTCGGCTGCAGCTGGGTTTGGAAATGGAAAAATGCGCTCCCGTCCCCTGTTTGGGACGAGAGCGCATGAATACGCTTCGTGGTGCCACCCAAATTCAGCCCCAAGGGGCCCTCGCGGCTCCTGTTACGGGGAGCGGGCCGTGGACGTTTCCATCCCCGCTGGGGGACTGTCTTCGCTTCTCCTGCCGGGGCGCGCTTGCAGCCGGTGACGCGTCTCTCTGGTGCCGGTGGGGATGAAGGTACTCCTGTCTCCTTTATGGCGGTCGCTTTTCCTATTTTATGGCATCCGGGGCCGCTTGTCAAGCGGTAAAGGGCTTGGTTTTGGGATTGACAATATTGCGCCAGTCCAGGTCGCCCCGGGCCAGGCCCAGCACCAGCATTTCCGCCGAGGCCAGGTTGCTGGCATAGGGGATGTTGTTCTGGTCACACAGACGGAAGATGTTGGCTACATCCTCATTCGGGGTCTTCTGATTGGGGTCGCCGAAGCACAGCACCATGTCGATCTCATTATAGGCGATACGGGCCGCGATCTGCTGGCCGCCGCCGTGGTCGAAGGACAGGAAACGGTGGATGCGCAGGCCGGTGGCTTCGCTGATCTGAAGCCCGGTGGTGGCGGTGGCGCAAAGGGTGTGCTGGGCCAGAATGCCGCAGTAAGCGGTGCAGAACTGGACCATCAGTTCCTTTTTGTTGTCGTGAGCGATCAGTGCGATATTCATGGGGGCACTTCCTTTCATAAGATCAGATCCGCATCAGCGGCACACGCTGGCCGTTGATGCGTCGGGCAATGTTTTCATAGGACCGTGCGGCATAGTAGTTCATGTCCCGCAGGGGAATGCCGCGGTTGAGGGAATAGGGGACGTCGCTGTCCTCCGGGACCACGCCCAGAAGGGGAAGGCCGGCAGCGTCCATGGCGTCGTCGATGGTGCTGTGCAGGGCCCGCAGGAGCTTTTTCTGTACTCGCCCCACCACCAAAAACAGGCTCTCTGTGGTGAAGCGCTTGTCCAGGATCATAACGGTGTGCTGTGCGTCCCGCAGAGCGGAGGCGTCGGTGGTGGTGATGACCACCACGCAGTCGGCGCAGCCGGTGGCCAGCTGGAAGCCCTGACCCAGTCCCGCCGGGGCGTCGATGAGGCAATAGTCATACTGCTGGCGCACCTGATCCAGGAGCCGTTTCATCTGCTCCATGGTAACGTTCAGCTGCCCGGTGGCGGATAGGGGAGCGGTGAGCAGGTGGAGCTTGGGATACTTGGGGTGGACAGCCACCGCGTCCGACAGTGCGCAGCGCCCGGCTATAACGTCGGAAAAGTCCATCAGTGCACTGTCTGTCAGCCCCAGGGCCAGGTCCAGGTTCCTCAGGGTAATGTCACAGTCCAGGCACAGAGTGCTCTTTCCCAGGGCGGCCAGAGCCAACCCCACGTTGGCGGTGAAGGAGGTCTTGCCGGTGCCGCCCTTTCCGGAGACCACTGCTATGATTTTTCCCATATCCAGGTACCTCGTATACAGATGGGGTTCAGCCCAGCGGCGCTTTTTTGATTCGGGCAAAGGGACGGGGATAGGCCGCCGGAGTAGGATGCTGCTTTTGAATGATCACCACCCGGTGACGAATGTCCGTACCGGGAATGGTGTAATCCCAGATTTTTCCAATTTTTCCGCCCAGCTGGGCAATGGCGCTTTTGGCGGACTGGACCTCCTGGTCGGAGTCCACAGACTTCATGGCCAGGAACTGGCCGCCTACCTTCACCAGGGGCAGGGCCAGCTCACACAATATGTTCAGCTGGGCAACGGCCCGGGAGGTGGCGATGTCGAATTTCTCCCGATGCTGCCGGGCAAATTCTTCGGCCCGGGCATGCACGCATTGGATGCGCTTGAGATCCATGGCTTGTGCCGTTTCCTGGAGAAAATCCACACGCTTTCCCAGGCTGTCCAGCAGGGTCAGGTCAAAGTCCGGCTCCAGCAGCCGCAGGGGCATACCGGGAAAACCCGCGCCTGTGCCTACGTCTATGACGTTTTTGCCCCGGAAGTCTGCTATCGTCAGCAGGGAAGCACAGTCCAGAAAGTGCAGCCGCGCCACATCTGCCGGATCGGTGATGGCTGTCAGATTCATGACCCGGTTTTTCTCCAGCAGGAGCCGGGAAAATTCCTGCAGCCGGGGGATGGCGTCGGTGGGAAGGCCCCAGGTCTCGAGGCCCTGCTGCAAGATGCGTTCCATTTATTTCTGCTCCTTCAGCAGGTCCCGGATCTCCGTCAGCAGTTCCTCTGTGGTGGGACCGGCGGGCTCCTCTGGAGCGGGGGTCTCGTCCTTCTTCTTGTGGAAGGCGTTGATGGCCTTGACCATCAGGAAGATGACGAATGCCACCAGGATGAAGTCGATGATGGTGGTCAGAAAGGTGCCCAAACCCAGAGTTACGGCAGCCGTGACCTCCTTGTCCCCATTCATAACGGCGGGCTTCAGGATGATATCCAGCTTGCCCAGGTCGATGCCGCCGATGACCAGACCGATCAACGGCATGAACACATCGTTGACCAGGGAGGTGGTGATTTTGCCGAAGGCGGAGCCCAGCACCACGCCGATGGCCATGTCCAGTACATTGCCGCGCATGGCAAATTCCTTGAATTCATTGAAAAACTTTTTCATATGGACCCTCCTCTCAGTGCTTGGGGATAATGCGGTCGTGGCCACCCATATAAGGCCGCAGAGCCTGGGGGATCCGCACAGAGCCGTCAGGCTGGAGGTTGTTTTCCAGGAAGGCGATGAGCATCCGGGGAGGGGCTACGCAGGTGTTGTTCAGGGTGTGGCACAGCTGCATTTTGCCGTTTTCATCCTTGTAACGGATCTTCAGGCGGCGGGCCTGGGCATCACCCAGGTTGGAGCAGGAGCATACCTCGAAATACTTCTGCTGCCGGGGGGACCAGGCCTCAATATCACAGGACCTGCACTTCAGGTCTGCCAGATCGCCGGAGCAGCACTCCAGCTGCCGCACGGGAATATCCAGAGAGCGGAACAGCTCCACGCTGTACTGCCACAGCTGATCATACCATTTTTTGGAATCTTCAGGCTTGCATACCACGATCATTTCCTGCTTTTCAAATTGGTGAATGCGATAGATGCCCCGCTCCTCGATGCCGTGGGCGCCCTTCTCCTTGCGGAAGCAGGGAGAGTAGGAGGTCAGGGTCTGGGGCAGGGATTCGGTGGGGACGATCTGGTCAATAAACTTGCCGATCATAGAGTGCTCGCTGGTACCGATGAGGTAGAGGTCCTCGCCCTCGATCTTATACATCATGGCATCCATGTCGGTCTGGCTCATGACGCCCTCCACCACGTTGCCGTGGATCATGAAGGGCGGGATGCAGTAGGTGAAGCCCTTGTCGATCATAAAGTCCCGGCCATAGGCCAGCACGGCCTCGTGGAGCCGTGCAATATCGCCCATGAGATAATAGAATCCGTTGCCGGATACCCGGCCGGCGGCGTCCATATCAATGCCGTCGAAGCGCTCCATGATCTCCGTGTGATAAGGAATGTCGAACTCCGGGGTTTTGGGCTCGCCAAAGCGCTGGACCTCCACATTGTGGGTGTCGTCCGGGCCGATGGGAACGGAGGGATCAATCATCTGCGGGATCACCATCATGATTTTGGTGATCTGCTGGGTCAGGCGGCCCTCCATCTCCTCCAACTGGGCCAGTCGGTCGGCGTTGGCCTTCACCTGGGCCTTGGCCTCCTCGGCTTCCGCCAGCTTGCTGGGGTCCTTTTTGGCCTGTCCCATCAGCATGCCTACCCGCTTGGACAGCTGGTTGCGCTGGGCCCGCAGGTCGTTGGCCTCGTTCATGGCGGCGCGTTTTTCGGCATCCAGAGCGATTACCTCGTCTACCAGGGGGAGCTTGGCGTTCTGAAATTTCTTGCGGATATTCTCCTTGACGGCTTCCGGGTTGTCCCGGACAAATTTGATATCAAGCATGGTAATGCACCTTTCCGTGTTTCACGTGAAACAGTTATTTCTTTTTGATGGTATGGAGGGCCTCCAACAGGTCGTTGAGGTCGTCCACGCTGTAATACTCCAGTTCGATGCGGCCCTTTTTCCGCCCAGTGACGATCCGACAGCCGCGCCCCAGGGAATTTCCCAGATCGCGGGCGGCCTCCTGAGCATAGTCTACGGTGACGCCGGTGGGGGAGGGCTTCTCCCTCTTTTCGGCGGTGAGCTTCTTCACCAGCACTTCCGTCTGGCGGACGGACAGGTCGTTTTTCAGAATGGAGGCAGCGGCTGTTTCCTGTAGGGCAGGGGACAGGGGCAGCAGTGCCCGGGCGTGACCGTTGGTGAGACGTCCGTCCTCCACCATGGCCCGCACCGGCGGACACAGGTTCAGCAGACGCAGGGCGTTGGCCACAGCGGACCGGGATTTGCCTACCCGTTGGGCCGTTTCCTCCTGGGTCATGTTGTACTGGCTCATGAGCACCTGGTAGCCCTCGGCCTCCTCAATGGGGTTCAGGTCCTCCCGCTGGAGGTTTTCAATCATGGCCAGCTCCATGGCCTTTCGATCGTCGGCCTCGATGATGATGGCGGGAACCTGGGTCAGGCCCGCCATCCGGGCTGCGCGCCAACGGCGCTCTCCGGCGATGATCTGATAATAGCCGGATTGCAGCTTCCGTACCGTCAGGGGCTGGATGATGCCGTGCTCCCGGATGGAGTCAGCCAAGTCCGCCAGAGATTCGGGGTCAAATTGCTTGCGGGGTTGGGATGCGCAGCTTTCCACCTGGGAAATTGGCAGAAATAAACTGCTTTTCTTCTCCTGGGAATCGATGACATCATCTCCCAGCAGGGCGGCCAGGCCTTTGCCCAGCCCTTTTGGGTTGTTGGCCATTGCTAAAACGCTCCTTTCCGCACAGAATCAAACATTTTTCTTGAGAAATTCGTTGGCCAGTGACAGATATGCCTCCGCACCGCGGCAGGTCCGATCATAGGCGGTAATGGGCTTTCCGTGACTGGGCGCCTCGGACAGGCGAATATTTCTGGGGATCACCGTGGCATACACCTTGCCGGGGAAGAATCGCTTCACCTCTTGCGCCACCTGGATAGCCAGGTTGGTTCGGCCGTCGAACATGGTCAGCAGAACGCCTTCAATCTGGAGACGTGGATTCATATTCCGGCGGACAATACGCACGGTGTTCATCAGGTCGCTGAGGCCCTCCAAGGCGTAATACTCTCCCTGCAAGGGTACCAGCAGGGAATCTGCAGCGCACAGGGCGTTGAGGGTCAGAAGCTCCAGGGAAGGGGGACAATCGATGAAAATGTAGTCGTAGTTTTCCCGCACACCGTTCAGGGCGTTGCGCAGCAGAAATTGCCGATCTGCCAGCTCGATCATTTCCACACCGCCGCCAGCCAGGGCCTTGCTGCTGGGCAGCACATCGCCGTAAGGCGTGGCGACGATGGCTTTGGCGGTGTCCACGCCGTTGATGAGGACATCATATACGCCGTTGGAGGTGGACTTGTCCACGCCCATGCCGGAAGTGGCGTTGGCCTGGGGATCGAAATCGCACAAAAGCACGCGCTTTCCCAGATATTTTAGTGCCGCAGCCAGGTTGACGCAGGTGGTAGTCTTTCCAACGCCACCTTTTTGGTTCACGATCGCCACGATTTTCGCCACTTTTCCCACTCACTTTCTGTCAGTCTTTTTATTTAGTATATCACATTTTCGAGCGGTTTCAATAGAAAATTTGCAAAACGAGAAAAAACTTGAGAAAAATGTTTCACGTGAAACAGAAGAAATAATGAAAAAGGTGGATGTTTCACGTGAAACATCCACCCCGTGGGTCATATCAGGATCATCCCCGAAACCGGCGGCAGCCGCAGCCGCAGCTTCCCGCCGGGGGCAAAGAACTGCTGGAAGGTCAGGGCCTCCCGGGCCAGCTCCCGGGGCCAAGGGAGAGATACCTCCACGGCTGTTTCCCCAGCATTCAGCGCCGCCACAGTGATTTCGTCTCCCAATTGCCGCCGCAGTACCAGTGCGCCGCCCTGAGCATAGACATAGGTCAGATCACCGTCCTGTAAAGAGGGGCGATGTCGCCGCAGCTGACCCAGACTGCGAAAGAAATCCAGCAGCGCCCGGTCCTGCCGGTCCCAGGGATAGGTTTTTCGGTTCAGGGGGTCCTCGAAGCCCTCCATTCCGGCCTCATCACCGTAGTACACGGTAGGGGAGCCGGGGAAACAGTACAGCAGCATTTCACCCACCCGCAGCCGGGCTTCGCCCTTTTGCCGCTCCTCCGGGGAGAGACGGTAGGCCGCACGGGCGTCCTTGGTGTCCGGCACATGCTCCGCACCCAACAGAGTCAGAATGCGCGGAGTGTCGTGGGTGCCCAGAATGTTCAGGGCACTGTAAAATGCCGGACGAGGATAGTGCTCGCGGATTGTCTCCATGGTATCCCGGAAGCAGGCGGCATCGCCGCCCCGGAGCCAATCCAGAGCGGCCGTCCGGAAGGGGTAGTTCATCAGGCCGTGAGTCTCACTGCCCAGCAGATACCGGCGGCGCTGGCTGTAGGCCACCTTGTTGCTGCCGTCCTCCCAGACCTCCCCCAGCAGGAAGCTATCGGGATTCTCCTGCTCCATGGCGTCGCGGATCTCGGCGATAAAGTCATCGGGCAGTTCGTCGGCTACATCCAGCCGCCAGCCGGAGGCGCCCTGCCGCAGCCAGTGCCGCACCACGGAGTCGTGATCCCGGATGATGAAGCGGCGGTAGCTGTCGGTGGATTCCTGCACGGCAGGCAGGGTCTTGATGCCCCACCAGGCGTCATAGTCGTCGGGCCAGGGGTGGAAGGAATACCACGAATAATAGGGAGACTCCCGGCTCTGGGCCGCGCCCAGCTCCGGATAAAAGCCTTGAGCGTTGAAATACCGGCTGTTGTTGCCGGTGTGGTTGAACACGCCGTCCAGCATCACCCGGATGCCCCGGCAGCGTGCCTCCCGGCACAGGGTTCGGAAGTCCTCCTCCGTGCCCAGCATGGGGTCAATACGCCGGTAGTCGGCAGTGTCGTATCGATGATTGCTGTCGGATTCAAAAATGGGACACAGATACAACGTACCCACTCCCATACTCTGTAGGTAGTCTAATTGGGAGGTGATGCCCGCCAGACTGCCGCCAAAAAAGTCATTGTTGCGGACGATGCCGTTTTCGTCAGGCCGCCATACCGGCGTATCGTCCCAGCTCTGATGGACCACACGGTCCCCCACCATGCCGGCAGCGTTTGGCACAGACAGACGACAAAACCGGTCCGGAAAGATCTGATAGGTGACGCCGCGGCCGAACCAGGCGGGGGCGGGGCGGCTGTCATCGTACACCGTCAGCTGCCAGCGGGAGGAGTCATCAAAACCGTGGGGACCGTATGGATGAACACAGTCCGAATAAGTGAATTGAAACGCATACCATACCAGGTCCGGCTCCGCTGGGGCGGTATAGACGACTTGCCAGCGGCCGTCGCCGGATGGGGACAAGGGCAGCGCCTGCTCTGTGCCGCCGAATTCCCGGCGCAGCAGCAGAGATACTCCGGTAACGTTTTCAGTCCCGGGACGAACCGCGAAACGGACAGCGGCGCCGCACGCGGCGGCGCCAAAGGAGGACTTGTATTCCGGGTCGCGGGAATCAAAAATCTTGCTCATAGGGTTCCCTCATTTCAACAGGGTATTTTCGCCGATGATCACGGCACCGATCTCCTCCTGAGAAAAGTAGGAGTTGACGATGTCCACGGCGGTAGAGGCCAGGGCAGCGCCGGAGCCGCCCTTCTCAATGACCACGGCCACAGCGATCTGAGGATCGTCGTAGGGGGCGAAGCACACAAACACACCGTTGTTGGTGTTGTTGATACCCGTCTCGGCTGTACCGGTTTTGGCGCCGGCGGATACCACGCACTTGGAAAAGTAGTAAGACAGGCTGCCGGTGGTCAGATTGTGCATGCCTTCCTTCACTGCCCGGACGGTGCTGTCACTCATCTGCACCGTGTTCAGGGGCTCCTTATCATAGGCATAAATCACCGAGGAGTTGTCGTAGGATTTCACGTTTTTCAGCAGGTGGGCCTCATAATGCTGTCCGTTGCCCACCAGAGTGGCGATATAGTTGGCCAGCTGCAGGGGAGTGAACAGGTCATAACTCTGGCCGATGGCGGCGGTGAGGGTCTGGCCGTCGGTCCATTCCAGGTGCTCGGCCTCGGCAAATTCCGGGGTGGCCATGGAGCCCTTGGCCTCGGCGCTGCCGGGGCCGCCGATCTCGATGCCGGTATATTCGCCCAGACCGAACTGCTTCGCATAGCTGGCCAGGGTCTTGATCCCCGTCAGGCGGCCCACCTCATAGAAGAAGTAGTTGCAGGAAACGGTGATGGCCTGGGACACGTTGACCCGTCCGTGGGTGCCGCCGTACTCGTTGTAGATCCAGCACCGGGGCTGGGGAGACTTGTAATAGTCATAGACGCCCCGGTCCACAATGGTGGAGGAGGGGGTGATGATACCGGACTCCAGAGCCGCTACCGCTGTGCAGGGCTTAAAGGTGGAGCCCGGTGCATACGCACCGCCGATGGCCCGGTTCAGCAGGGGTGTGCCCACGGTGTCGCTGACCAGCTTGGAGTAATCCTGGTCAAAGGTAGACAGATTATAGGTGGGATAGCTGGCCATGGCCAGCACCTCGCCGCTGCCAACACCCACCACCACCGCTGCGCCGCCACGGACCACGCCGTCCTTTTGCGTCATGGCCTGGATGGTCTGGGCCAGGGATTTTTCCGTGTCCTCCTGCAGGTCGATGTCCAGGGTCAGGGCCACGGTACCGCCGGGCTGAGGTTCCTTGGTATAGAGCTCGCCGGTGATCTTGCCCTCCTGATTGGTGGTGATGATGCGGGTGCCCTTGGTGCCGTGGAGATAGGATTCAAAGGCCTTTTCCGCGCCCTCGCGTCCTACCAGGGAGTTCATGGAGTAGCCCTCCATGTCCCGATAGCCGGTGACGCCGTTTTCCGGGTCGCCTACCCAGTCCTCATAGTAAATAGGACTCAGACGGCCCAGAACGTGGGCGGCATATTCGGTGTTGTACACCCGGGCCGAGGAGGTGCCGGTGGACACGCCCCGGTATTGGCCGTCCGCCGTCTGGCTGATGAGCTCCACGGACACATCGTCGGCAAAGACATACTGGGCGTCCGTCAGACTCTTGATGGTCAGCTCGTAGCGTACCCCGGCGATGGTCCGGGCCTGGTCCTCGGTATAGCTGTCGTCGATATTGAACAGCTGCCGCAGCTTGGCCATAAACCGGTCCGGCTGCAAAGTAGGCGTCACCTGGGAGAGCGTGGAATAGGGAATGTCCTTGTTTTTCAAAAACAGGGTAAAGCCCTCGCCGTCGGCAGGGTCCGTATAGCTGTAGGGAGCGGTTCGGCTCACAGGCAGCGTATCGTTCCAGGCGGTGCCGTTCTCTGTGCACAGGTCCGTCAGCCGCAGGATGGCGTCATTGAGCTCCTGATCCGTGTCAAATTCCTTGGCGGAAAAGATCAGCGTATAGGTCAGCCGGTTGGACACCAGCACCTTTCCGTTGCGGTCGGTGATAATACCCCGGGACGCTTCCACCGTTTCACTGGCGGCATTGCTGGCCAGGGACTTGGCCCGGTTTTCCTCGCCGTGAAGGATTTGGGTATAGTACATGACCCCGGCAAAAGCCACCAGACACAGACCCATCAGACCCGTCAGCGCCCAGATACGGGCCCGGACCGGGTCGAATGCATTTTTCTTCATAGGACTCCTCCTATTTCAGGATACGGTTGTGAACGCTGCGCAGCAGCAGATACACCAGCGGCGACAGCACCACAGTCACGGCGGCCTCCCGCCCCGTCAGAGACAGGACGGCCGTAAGCTCCACCCCTTGGCGGAATGTCAGCAGCAGCGTGTGCAGAAGATCGGTCACCAGCAGGGACAGACCTGCGCACAGAACGGCGCACAGAAAGCCCTGGCTCAGAAACCGCTTGGCGATCACAGCCGCCAGCAGCGCCGCTGCCAGAAAGGCCAGTGTATAAAAGCAGGGGATGATCCCCGGCATGGTCAGGTCGCACAGCAGGCCGAATACTCCGGCAAAGGCGGCCCCCTCGCCGGGGCCCTCCAGCATGGCGGTGATGGCAGCGATCAGCGGCGGCAGAAAGGGATGCACGCCCCACACGCAGATGCGGTTGAGCACCAGGGACTGCACCAAAACCAGCAGCAGGGTGGCCCCGGCATAGTACAGCCACTTGAAAAACATATCCCGTTGGTTCAAGGCTTGGTTCATGGTGTCACCCCTCAGTCAACGATGGTGAAATCCGTGATGACGAAAACCTCCACCAGCTGGGTGATGTCGGTTTTGGGCAGGATGGTGGCATAACGGGTCAGGCCGTTGTCATCGGTTTTGATCTCCTCCACAGAGCCGATGACCAGCCCCGAGGGATAGTAACCGCCCAGACCGGAGGTGACGATCATGTCGCCGTTGATGAGACTGGATTCCCCCTCCAGATACGACAGCTTCAGCTTTCCCTGGTTCATCAGCGCCAGATCGCCCATGGCCACCGTCACCTCGCCCGTGCGGAACACCAGGGCACCCAGCTGGGAATCCGTGTCCAGAATGGTGGTAACGGTGCTCCAATTGAGCCCCGCGTCGGTGATAACACCCACCAGATAGCCGTACTGGTCCACCACGCAGTCGCCCTTTTCCACGCCCAGGCTGGTGCCCTTGTTCAGGGTCAGGGTCCGGGACCAATTGGAGGTGCTGCGCTCGATCACGTGGGCCGCCTCAAAGGTAAAATCCCGACGCTGCTGGCGCAGACCGTTCAGGTCCCGCAGACGCTGGTTTTCCTCGCTGTCGGTCTTGGCCTGACGCAGGTCCTCCGTCAGCTGTGCATTTTCCTTGCGCAGGTCCTCGTTTTCCTTGCGCAGACTCTCCACCGTCTGGAACCGTTCTCCAATACTCTGGAACCATCCGGTCACGGCGGAGCCCGCCGCCCGGAAGGGGTAGGTCACCACTCCGGCGGCGTTCTGCAAAAACCCCGTCTGGTTGCTGACGGCGCTGGCGATACATAATCCCACCGCCACCACTACCACAGCGGCCAGCATCATAATGCCGTTTTTCTGAAAAAATCGTTTCATAGCTTGTTTCCTTTTTCACAGCAGCGTTACGCCAAACTCTGCCAGCATCCGGCTCAGCAGCAGCACCGGCAGACCCATGACGTTGAAAAAGTCTCCGTCAATGCGCTCTACCAGCAGGGCGCCCTGGCCCTGGACACCGTAGGCTCCGGCCTTGTCCATGGGCTCACCGCCCCGGATATAGGCCCGCAGCTCCGACTCGGACGCCGGACGGAAATACACGTCCGTGGACTGGGCCCGGGTCAGGGACCGCTGCCCCTGCCGCACGGTAACGCCGGTACAAACCGTGTGCCGCCGCCCGGAAAGCTCCGTCAGCATCCGCAGGGCGTCTGCCTCGTCCCGGGGCTTGCCCAGCCGCTGCTGGTCCAGAAATACCATGGTGTCGGCGGTGATGACGATCTCGTCGTCCTCCGACGGCACTGCCTGGGATTTTTCCCGGCTGATGTAGGATACGATCTCCGGCGGCGTCAGCCCCTGAGGGTACCATTCCTCCACCTGGGGGACCCGGACGGTGAAGTCCCGGATGCCGATCCGGCCCAAAAGCTCCTGCCGCCGGGGAGACCCGGAGGCCAATACGATCCTTGCCATAGGCTTACCTCCCGGTGGAGCCGAAGCCGCCTGCGCCCCGGTCCGTCTCGTCCAGCTCCTCCGCCTGCACCAGAACGGGCCGCACTACCGGCGTCACCATCAGCTGGGCGATGCGGTCCCCGGGCTGAATGGTATAGCTGTCCTGGGACAGGTTCACCAGTCCCACGGAGATCTCGCCCCGATAGTCGCTGTCGATAACGCCCACGCCGTTGGACAGGGCGATGCCGTGCCTGAAGCCCATGCCGCTGCGCACGAACACCAGGGCCACATAATCAGGGGAGGGCAGAGCAATGGCAATGCCCGTAGGGATGCCCCGGCGCTGGCCCGGGGCCAGCGTTACGGCCTCGTCCACGCAGGCGCACAGGTCCATGGCTGCGGCTCCCGCCGTCTGATAGCGGGGCAGGGGAATCTCCCGGCCCATTTTCGGCGACACCGCCTTGATTTTAAGCTCCATTGTATCACTTGCTCCCATTGTATATAAAAACAATCTGTAAAAAAATCATGAATCCTGAAAAGGGCTTATTCCACGCCCCGGTAGAACAGCCCCCGGGTCAGCTCCTGGGGCCGGTAGTCGCTGCGGCCCTGATAGGCCCGCAGCACCCGGACGCACTCCTCCGGCGACTCCGTGGTAAACCGCAGCCGCGCCCGGGTAAGGCCCAGCTGCCGCCACTCCGGCTTATCCGCCAGAAACAGCACCCGGCTGTTCTCGATTTCGCACCGGTGGCCCCATTGCCCCACCAGGGGAAACCGCGCCCCGGTGCGGTCGATCAGATCATTGTCCTGGCCGCAGCGGCAGGCGGCAGAGCGGTCCGCATAGTCCCGCCCGGCGTCCCGGCAGCCCAGGCTGTTGCGGATGACGCAGTTTTCCGTGATCATCAGCGGCAGGCGGCCGTATACCACCGCCTCGCAGGGCAGAACCTTCCGCAGATCCCGGATCTGCTGCCACCGCAGCTCCATGGACACCGCGGCGGCGGAAAGACCCAGCTCCTGCCAGAACAGCAGGGCCCCGCTGTTGAAAATATTCAGCCCCAGATCCCCCCATAGGGGAAGGCCCAGCCCATCGGCAATGGGCAGGTGTCCCAGATTGCCGATGGCCACGGCGGACAGGTGTTCCCGGTGCCGCTGCAAAAGCAGCCGCAGAGGCTCCTCGTCCTCTGTCCGGAAGATCCGGGGAAGCACCGCGCAGATCTGGGTCATGCCCGCCCAGCGGGCCAGGTCCATGCCGTCCAGCAGCTCTGCCGGGACATACACCGTCCCGCACTGGGCCAGCTCCTCCGTCAGCTGCTCCGCCCGGGTGACGGAGCAGGTCAGCTGCGGCGTCTCCGGCCCCGGCAGGGCCGGGGGCAGGGGAGAGGGGGTTCCTGTCCGCCGCTGGGTTGGCTGGGTCAGAGCCATCTCCAGCTCCTCCAGCACTTGGCGGCGCATTGCGTTCACGGCGCTGGCCGGCAGCATCAGACCGTCCGCCAGCTCCACTTGGGTCTCCTTGGGCTCAAACACCGTGCCGCCGGTTTTTTCCAGCCGGATACGCAGGTCCTCCGCCGTCAGGGCCCGGTTCCGGGCCGCCTCCGGTACGGGACCTTCTGCCCGGACAGTGTGTCCTTTGGCGGAGGCCGTCAGCTGAGCGGGCACACCGGCCCCCAGGATGCAGGACATGGTCACCGGTATCCGACGGCGATCCTCCTTTTCATAGGCGGCCTTGGCCCGGGCAAACAGCTCCTTGGGCTCCGGCGCATTCTCCGGCCGGGTGCCGAACATCTCCGGACCCGTGCGGCCCCGGTAATAGCCGTCGGTGAAGCCGCTGCGGGAAAAGGCAGCCTCCAGCTGCCGGGATTCCTCCTGGGTGGGGGCGCGTTTTTCGTCCAGCAGGCGGCGATAGATGCCGGTGATCACCGCCACATATTCCGGCCGCTTCATGCGGCCCTCCAGCTTCAGGCACGCCACGCCCATATCGTCCAGCTCCTGCAGATACGCCGACAGATTGGCATCCTTCAGGCTCAGAGGGTGGCCGCCGGAGGCCTTTTCATTAACACCGTAGGGTAGGCGGCAGGGCTGGGCGCAGGCCCCCCGGTTGCCGCTTCGTCCGCCGATCACGGCGCTCATCCCGCACTGGCCGGAGTAGCACATGCACAGGGCCCCGTGGACAAACACCTCGATCTCTGCGGGACAGTCCCGGGTGATGGCCGCGATGTCCCGGCGGCTCAGCTCCCGGGCCAGTACCACCCGCTCCAGACCCAGCTCCGCCGCGCGGCAGGCGCCGCCCAAGGTGTGCAGGCTCATCTGGGTGCTGGCGTGGAGGGGAACATCGGGCGCAATTTCCCGGGCCAGCCGCCACACGCCCCAATCCTGGATGAGGATAGCGTCCACCCCCATGTCCGAGGCTTTCTGCAAAGCCTGGGCGGCGGCGGGCAGCTCCCGGTCTGTCACCAGGGTGTTCAGGGTCAGATAGACCTTCACGCCCCGCAGGTGGCAATAGGCCACGGCGGCACGGAATTCCTCATCGGTGAAGTTCCGGGCGCTGCGCCGGGCGTTGAGCCCGCCGAAGCCCATATACACCGCGTCGGCCCCATTCTGCACGGCGGCTACCATGGCCTCCCAGCCTCCGGCGGGGCTCAGCAGCTCGGTCATTGGCCCCGGCCCTGCTGGGCCTTGAACAGCTGACGGCGCAGCTCCGACGCCTCATTTTTGGCCTGGGTGGCCTCATCCAGATAGTTTTTCACTTGCCGGCGCAGATTCTCTGCCGCTGCCTGGTTTTTCAGCAGCTCGTCCGCCAGGTTCACCGCCGCCAGAACTGCCGCATCCGCCTGGCTCACATGCAGGGTCTCCTGGATCCGGTCCATTCGCTGGTCCACCAGGGCGCCTACCTTTTTCATATACTCCGCGCTTTCGTCCGCCACCAGGGTATACTCCTGGCCGCAGATGCTCATCGTCACTTTATTCGCCATGTTGCCCTCCCATTTATGTAAACCGAAAAGTTAGTCACACCAATACATAGTCCATTATACCACAAAATCCCGCCGGGAAAAGCTTTTTCTGGCGAAAAGGAGAATTTTGTGAAAAACCCGCTGCGGCGGCTTTACGAACCGGGGGTTTTCGTGTAAAATAAAGTAATTAAACCATGGAAAGAGGGGAGGCGCGGCATGAGCGGCTATATTCTGCGTGACAGTGAGCCCAGCATCGTCCTGACGGCGGATCAGGTGGATCGCCTGGTGAAAAACGGCGACGGAGACGCCGCGCTTTTGTATCTGCTGCTGATGCGGGCGGACCGCGGGGTCACGGAGCGGGAGCTTCAGTCCCGGCTGCGGTGGAGCCAGCTGCGGCTGAATGCGGCGGAGGGAGCCTTGCAGCGGCTGGGGCTGATCCAGCGTCCGGCGGAGACACCGGCCCCTGCGCCGGCGGAGGAGCGCCCGGTATACAGCGCCCAGGACCTGGCCCAGCTGTTGGAGGACGACCGGTCCTTCCGGATGCTGATTCCCCAGGTGGAGGAAAAGCTGGGCCGCAGGCTGAAAACGGCGGATCTGCAGATTCTGGCGGGCCTGTATGACGATATGGGCATGCCGGCGGATGTGATCTATCTGCTGGTGAACCACTGTATTGCCCGGTCTGAGGAACGATACGGCCCCGGCCGCCGGCCCACCCTGCGCCAGATCGAGAAGGAGGGCTACTATTGGGCCCGGCAGGGCCTGTTTGACCAGGACAGCGCCGCCCGTTATCTGAAAACCTGGCGGGAAAAGCAGCAGGGGCAGGCCGCGTATATGCAGGTGCTGGGCCTGGGCCAGCGCCGCCCGGTGGCCAGTGAAGAAAAATACATCTCCGACTGGATGGACAAGGGCTTTCCGCCGGAAACGGTGGCCCTGGCCTATGACAAGACGGTGTTCTATAAAAAGCAGCTGGAGTGGCGGTATCTCAATGGGATCCTCCGCCGCTGGCACGAAAACGGCTGGCATACGCCGGAGGAGGTCCAGCAGGGCGACGCCAAAAAGTCCGCCGCGCCTCCGGACCAGAAGCCGGATAAAAACGATTCCCGCATGGGAAAGTATATGAAGTGGTAAAGGAGGGGACCCTATGCCCTATGACGGTAAAATTCTCAGTCGGGCCATGGCCCGCTTTGATGAGGACAAGCAGCGCCGGACCCAGCAGTTCCGGGAGCGGCAGCAGCGTCTGTTTTGCCGGGAGCCGGAGCTGGCGGATATCGACCGCCGCCTGCGCGGCACCATGAGCCAGATCATCTCCCGGGCTCTGCGGCAGGGGAAGGATCCCGTTCCCGCCATCCACGCTATCCGGGATGAGAATCTGGCCCTCCAGCGCCGCCGGGGGGAGCTTCTGGAGGCTATGGGCTATCCTGCCGACTATCTGGAGGAAAAGCCCCGGTGCGCCCGGTGCGGCGACGCAGGCTTCCGATCCGACGGGACCATGTGCCCCTGTCTGCGCAGCTACTATGCCCGGGAGCAGATCGCCGAGCTGTCCCACTTGCTGGATATCGGCTCTCAGAGCTTTGATACCTTCCAGCTGAGCTGGTACTCCACCGACCGAAACGGTCTGCCGCGCTCTCCCCGGGAGACGGCGGAGCGGAATCTGGAGATCTGCCGGCGGTTTGCCCGGGACTTCCGTCCCGGTGCACAGAACCTGCTGCTGTTCGGCGACCCGGGCCTGGGCAAGACCTTTCTGTCTGCCTGCATTGCCCGGGTGGTCAGTGAGGACGGCTTCTCCGTGGTGTATGACACGGCGGGCCACATTTTTGCCCAGTTCGAGGCATCAAAATTCCGCCGGGATGACGTGGACGAGCCGGATGAGAGCGTGGAGCGCTGCATGGCCTGCGATCTGCTGATCCTGGACGACCTGGGCACGGAGATGACCACGGCCTTTGTTCAGAGTGCCCTGTACCAGCTGCTCAACAGCCGCCTTCTGGCAGGAAGGAGCACCATCATCAGCACCAATCTGGACCCCGATCAGATCGGCAGGCGATACTCCGCCCAGATCATGTCCCGGCTGGAGGGGGAGTTTGAACTGCTGCCCTTCATCGGGCAGGACATCCGCCGCCTGAAGCGGGAACAGCAGCGCTGACCGGCCATATCCTGCTCCCGTACGGGATTTTTCGCATGGAAACGGGTTTAACGACCGAAAACGTTACCAATGGGGGAAACAAACGGCTTGTCAATACTCAAAAACACCGTATGAGACCAGACGATGAACAGCACATAATTTCATCAGAATAAAGAAAATGCGAATAATCTGCAAATATCGTAACGGAATTGTAAAGATTTTTTGTGCAAAGTGGGGATTGACTTTTTCTGTAAAAAAATTATCATATTGGACGGAAAGCAAAAGGATTCGTACCCTTTTGCTTCAAATCGTTACATTGTATGTATGAAGGAGGAGAAAAAATGGTAAGCTTTCTGATTTGCCTGGCCTTGCTGATCGGCGGTTATTTCGTCTATGGCAAGGTGGTGGAAAACACCTTCGGGCCGGACGACCGCGAGACCCCCGCTGTGAAGATCAACGACGGTGTGGACTATGTGGTTCTGCCTCAGTGGAAGCTGTTCATGATCCAACTGCTGAACATCGCGGGCCTTGGCCCCATCTTCGGCGCAATGCAGGGTGCTCTGTGGGGCCCCATCGTGTTCCTGTGGATCACCTTTGGTACGATCTTTGCCGGTGCTGTGCATGACTATTTCTCCGGCATGATGAGCGAGCGCAACAACGGCGCTTCCATTTCCGAGATCTCCGGTATTTACCTGGGCGGGTTCATGAAGAACGTCATGCGCGTGTTCAGCGTGGTGCTGCTGATCATGGTGGGCACCGTGTTCGCCGTGGGTCCTGCGGGCCTGATCGTGACCCTGTTCAAGAACGGCGGCTCCACCGGCGTTGTTACCACCACCCTGTTCTGGCTGGTCATCGTTCTGGTGTATTATTTCATCGCCACCTTTATTTCCATCGACAAGATCATCGGCAAGATCTATCCTCTGTTCGGCATTTGCCTGATCATCATGGCCGTGGGCGTTGCCGTCGGCATCTTTGTCAAGCCTGAGTACACCATCCCCGAGATTTGGGATCACTTCGGTTCCATGCATCCCAAGGGAACTCCCGTGTGGAGCTTCATGTTCATCACCGTGGCCTGCGGCGCTATCTCCGGCTTCCACTCCACCCAGAGCCCCCTGATGGCTCGCTGCATGAAGAGTGAGAAGCAGGGCCGCTTCGTGTTCTACGGCGCCATGGTTTCCGAGGGCGTTATCGCCCTGGTGTGGGCCGCTGCCGGCTGCGCTCTGTATGAGGTCACCGGCGGTCTGAACACCGGCCTGGCCGAGATCCTGGCCAACGGCCAGTCTGCCGCCATCTACGATGTGTGCATCAAGACCATGGGCAAGATCGGCGTGGCTCTGGCCATGCTGGGCGTCATCGCCTGCCCCATTACCTCCGGCGATACTGCGTTCCGCAGCGCTCGTCTGGTGCTGGCCGACTGGTTCAAGATCGACCAGAAGAAGTGGAAGAACCGTCTGCTGCTGTGCGTGCCCGTCCTGGGCGTCGGCGCTATCCTGGGCGTGGGCAATGCTCTGGGCTTCATCGACTACTCCGTGATTTGGCGTTACTTCAGCTGGACCAACCAGACCCTGGCCATGATCGTTCTGTGGGCCGCCTCCATGTATCTGTTCTATGAGAAGAAGAACTACTGGATCACCGCCGTGCCTGCCACCTTTATGAGCGCCGTTTCCGCCACCTACTTCCTGCTGGGCAACGAGTGCCTGGGCCAGTTCATCAACCACAAGACCGCCGAGGGCGTCACCGTGTACAACACCGCCGTGGCTTACCCCATCGGCATCGCCGTGGCCGTTCTGTTCCTGGGTATCTTCCTGTACACCATCAAGAAGCGCCATACCCAGCCTCACTATGAGACTCTGGGCAAGTAATCTGACCCTTTAACTATTTCGCAAAGCGGCAGGCATCTCCTGCCGCTTTGCCCCTATGGGAGGAACTGCTATGATCTTTGCACCTGCACGCCTTGGCAGCGTCACGCTGGATAACGAGACCCTGGCGGCGGATAAGAAGGGCTGCCGCCGCTTCGGCCCCTGCGGCGTGGGCGAAAAGACCCTGTATCTCAACAGCTTTTTCATCGACCGGCACTATTATGTGGCGCTGTCCTCGGTGCGCCGCGTGTTCAAGCGTGTGGCCATGAGCAAGGGCGGCTTCACCGGCAAGGGGGCCTTCGGCTCCATCCCCTACCTGGTGGTGGAGTACGACGGCGGCGAAAAGCAGTGCAACTTCAAGCACGAGGAGGACGTGGACAACCTGCTGGCCTACCTCTCCAAGCTCTGCCCGGACCTGCCGCTGCAAAGCCGCAAGGTGGAGCAGCACATGGCCCAGCAGCGGGCTCAGGAGGCCCGCCGCTATCTCAAGGAGCTGACGCCCCAGGCCCAGAGCGAAAAGGAACGCCTGGAGCAGGCCCGCGCCTTCCTGGAGGACCACACCAATCTGACCCGCCGCCTGTCCCAGGCGGCCAAGGCCAAGCGGGTCAATGACCGTTCCAACCCCAGCTACAAATGGGTGGCCCTGGCCATCGTTATCGCCGGTGTTGCCGCTTTGGTGTATGGCATCATCACCATGGTCCGGGGAACCAGCAGCCTGGGCATCTACTTTGCCCTATTTGGCTTTGCGGCAGTGTTTCTGTTCTCCGGTGCTCATGTGCTGCCCACCGCCCGCAACAACAAGACGGCCCTGTCCCGGGAGTGGGAACAGGCCCAGGCGGATCTGGCGGCGGTGCTGCCCAAGGACTTTCCTCTGCCTGCCCGCTATGCCCACCCGGTGGTGCTGACCCGGATGATCCGCGTCCTGCGGGAGGGCCGGGCCCAGACTGCCGATCAGGCGCTGGAGGTGGTGAAGCAGGACCTGAAGGCCCTGACCGCCGACGTTCAGGTGGAGCAGTGGGAGTATGACGAGGTAGTGGCCATAAAGCCCATGTTTCTGCTGTCCGACTATCAGTAAATATGTTTCAAACAAGAAATGCGGCTGATCATGGTCAGCCGCATTTCTTGTTTGTTATTTCAGGAATGACCCGTAGTCGGGATCACCCGTGCATGGGGCAGCCGTGGGGGGTGGGCCCCCGGCGCTGCGCCCGGACCTGGATCATCTCTCCGGCGATGCTGACGGCGATCTCCTCCGGCGTCACCGCCAGGATGGGGGTGCCGATGGGGGTGTGCACCAGGGCGATGGCCTCCTCCGGAATGCCCGCCTCCCGAAGCCGCTGGTTCACCGACGCGGTTTTGCGACGGGAGCCGATGACTCCCACATAGGCGAAGGGCCCCCGCAGCACCTGATCCTCCACCTGGAAGTCCCGCATATGGCCGCTGGTCATGATGACCACAAAGTCCTCCTCCGTCACAGTGAGGTAGTCGCTGATGCGGGTGAAATCCCCGCAGATCACCTGCTCCGCCGTGGGGAACAGGGAGGTGTTGGCCAGCTCCGGCCGGTCGTCGAATACCACCGGGCGGAAGTCCACCGTGGTCAGCAGAGGGCACAGGGCCTGAGAAATGTGTCCCGCGCCGAACAGCAGCGCCCGCTGACCGATAGGCAGAGGCAGGGAGATGTATCCCGCTGCCATGGAAAAGCCCGGGGTCCGCAGGGCCTGGGCAATATCCTCCGGCAGACTGCCGGCAGCGATGGTTTCCTTATCCAGCAGCGCCGGGGCGGAGCCGTCCTCCGCCAGCACCAGCCACCCGGCGGTGTGCTGCTCCAGCAGAGCCAGGGCCCGGCTGGCGGTGTCGTTCCACAGGGGATCCTCCGCCGGAATGAACTGGAAATGGGCTGTGACGTCGCCGCCGCAGACCATGCCGATATCCTGCTCCGGGGCCTGGTGCAGGGGAAACTCCCGGATGCAGGAGCGGCGCTGGTCCAGCAGCTCCCGGCACAGTTGGATGCTGCGCCCCTCCACCGCGCCGCCACCGATGGTACCCACCAGGCGGCCTTCGGCTCCCACCAGCATCTGTGCTCCGGCCTTCCGGGGGGCGCTGCCCCGGTCGGCAATCAGCGTCACCAGCACCGTGTCCCGGCGCTTCTCCACCTCGTAAAACAGTTGGGAAAAAATCTGCTTCATGACGTTATCCTTTTTTCCAGGCCTCCGTCTCCTCCAGCAGCCACTGACGCCAGGCATCCACGCCCAGGCCGGACTTGGCGGAGATGGGGAAAATCTTCAGGTTGGGATTGCGCCGGTGAGCGTACTCCACCACCTTGTCCATATCAAAGTCGAAATACGGCAGCACGTCGATCTTGTTGATAATCAGAGCGTCGCACACTGTGAAGATCAGGGGGTACTTCAGGGGCTTGTCGTGGCCCTCGGGCACGGAAAGGATCATGGCGTTTTTCACCGCGCCGGTGTCGAACTCCGCGGGGCACACCAGATTCCCCACATTCTCCAGCACCACCAGGTCCAGGTCATCGGTGCCCAGCTCCCGCAGTCCCTGCTGGGTCATCCCGGCGTCCAGGTGGCACATGCCGCCGGTGTGCAGCTGGATGGACCGGACCCCGGCGTTGGCCATGGCGGCGGCGTCCACGTCGGAGTCGATGTCGGCCTCCATAACGCCCATGCGCAGCTGATCCTTCAGGCCCTCCACGGTCCGCAGCAGGGTGGTGGTCTTGCCGCTGCCCGGAGAGGACATCAGATTCAGCAGGAAGGTGCCCTGCTTTTTCAGCTGCTGCCGGACCCGGTCCGCCTCTCGGTCGTTGTCGGCGAAAACGCTTTCCTTCACCTGGATGATCTTATATTTGTCCATAGGTACGCCTCGTTTCTGTGGATTTTTCAGCAGTATACCATATTTGTCATGAATATGCAAATGACGCGGCAAAAAATACCGGAATATGCCAAAAAATATTTGCGTTACCCACCGGACTGGGGGTATAATGAGGGGACAAGAAGGAGGCAGATAGCATGATCTCGACAAAAGGACGGTACTCCATCCGGATCCTTTTGGACCTGGCAGAGCACCGCAGCGGCGGCTACATCCCTATGAAGGAGGTGGCAGCGCGGCAGAATATCTCGCTGAAATACATCGAGAAGCTGATGCCTGCGCTGAAGACTGCCGGATTCATTGAGAGCGTCCACGGCATCGGCGGCGGCTACCGCCTGGCCCGGGAGCCGGAAACGTGCACCCTGTGGGACATCCTGCAGTGCTCCGAGGGGAACCTGGCCCCGGTAAGCTGCCTGAAGGACGGGGCGGGTCTCTGCGCCCGGTCCGCCGAGTGCCGCACCCTCCCGGTGTGGGAGGAATACTACCGGATGACCCGGGACTATTTTTCCGGTGTCACTCTGGCGGACCTGATGGACACTCCCCAGGGGGACAACTACGTCATTTGAATATACGCCGCCCGGACCGGAACTGCCCATCCCAGCCTGGGCGGCGTATATTTTCCGGGTTCGACGAAAAAAGCGGTTGCAAAACGGCAGGGAGTTTGGTATAATCAGCGGGTAACAGATGCGCAGGGTTAGTACATCGGTAGTACATCGGCTTCCCAAGCCGAGGAGGCGGGTTCGATTCCCGTACCCTGCTCCAAAAAGAAAGACACCCCTACGGGTGTCTTTCTTTTTGGAGCGGCACTTTTGCTCTGCAAAAGTGGTCGCCTGCGGGCGATTTAACATGCAGGGGAAACCCGACTAAGGTTTCCCTTGCATACATTCCTTTCCTTGCGATATACAGGAGTGCGCACGGACAGCAAAACCTGTGGGCAATCACAAAGCGAGGACTTTAAGAGAAATCTTGAAGTCCTCGCTTTGTTGTGTCCGGAATCCATTGCGGCATATGGACTTTCAGGCGTTACGCCCTCAAAAGAGCCTATTATCCATGCGGCGAACCGGCTTATCGATGCGTTTGTTTACAAATAATTCAAAGCCTTCCACTTGACAAGGGCGGCGGGGGGTGGTAAACTGCGTTTAGCACTCAGGAAGATGGAGTGCTAACGGAGAAACGATATGGAAATGACCGATCGAAAAAAGCAAATACTGAAGATCGTCGTGGAAGAATATGTGGCGGCGGCGGAGCCGGTGGGCTCCAAGGCCATTGCCCAGCGGATGCCCGGAAAGATCAGCTCTGCCACCATTCGCAATGAGCTGGCGGATTTGACGGAAATGGGCTATCTGGAGCAGCCGCACACCTCCGCCGGGCGGGTCCCCTCCGCCAAGGGCTATCGGCTGTACGTCAACGAGCTGATGGAGCATCGCGCCCTGAGCCGGGAGGAGGAGGATAAGCTCAACGCCTCTCTGGCGGAGAAGCTGGCGGGGACGGATCAGCTCATGGCCCGGGCAGGCCAGATGGTGTCCTCCTTTGTGGGTTATCCGGCCTATACCGTGGCGGATCACAAGACAGCTGCCACCGTGCGGCGGTTCGAGCTGATTCCGGTGGACGCCAACAGCTTCATTGCCGTGGTGATGCTGTCGGACAGCCAGGTGAAAAGCCAGCTGCTGCCGCTGCAATTGCCGGTGGCCGACGGCGGCCTGCCGGACATGAGCCATCTGCTGAACACCCACTTCACGGGGATCGGCCCGGAGGATATGAACGGACGGCTCATGAGCCTATCCGAGCAGGTGCCCGGCCAGTGGTTCCTGCCGCTGAACCGGGTGGTGGAATACGCCGGGCGGCTATTGAAGGAAGCAAACAGCCAGGAGGTCTTTCCCAGCGGGGCCAAGGAGTTCCTGCGGTTCCCGGAATACCGGGACGCGGACAAGGCCCACGACCTGATGACCTTTATGGTGGACAATAAAGAGCAGCTGCCCGCGCCCACGGAGGGCGGCCCGGTGCAGATCCTCATCGGCCCGGAAAATCTCAGCGAGGCCCTGCGGGACAGCAGCGTGGTGGTGGCCAGCTATGACATCGGAGACAATATGCGGGGACTGGTGGGCGTGGTCGGACCCACCCGGATGGACTACGCCACCGTGGCGGCGCGCCTGAGCTACTTTGCAGAGAGCCTGGGCCGCATGTTCGGGAAGAACCAGCTGCCCCCCAAGGAGGACCAGGAAACATGAGCGAGAATGTGAATCAGGAAAACAAGCAGGAACAGGAAAACACGGACACCCCGGAGACCCAGCCCCAGCAGGAGCCGTCTCCGGAAACGGCGGAGGAGACCTTCACCGTTACCCGGGATCAGATGGAAAAAATGGAGCAGCTGGCCAAGATGGTGTCCGACGCCAGCGACAAATATCTGCGTTTGGCGGCGGAATACGACAACTACCGCAAACGCACCGCCAAGGAAAAGGAGAGCCTGTACGGCGATGCTAAGGCCGACACCGTGAAGCCCTTCCTGGAGGTGCTGGATAATCTGGAGCGGGGCCTTTCCCAGTTTGAAGAGGGCGACCCCCACCGCCAGGGTATGGAAATGATCTGCAGGCAGTTCATGACCGTGCTGGAAAAGCTGGGGGTGCAGCAAATTGAAGCGCTGGGCCAGCCCTTTGACCCTGCCCGCCACAACGCCGTGATGCATGTGGAGGACGAGAGCGCCGGAGAAAACACCGTGGTGGAGGTATTCCAGCAGGGATATGCCATGGACGACAAGGTCCTGCGGTTCGCCATGGTGAAGGTAGCCAACTGAAAGGAGCTTGTGCTATGAACGGAAAAAGACTGTATAAGAGCCGCGACAACCGGATGATCTCCGGCGTGTGCGCGGGAATCGCGGAATATTTCGGCATTGACCCCACGCTGGTCCGTCTGGCCTGGGTGGTGTTCAGCCTGCTGGGCGGCAGCGGACTGCTGGCGTATATCATCGCCGCCATCATCGTGCCGGAGAATCCGGCGGACTGATGACGGAGATCATCCTGCTTTTTTGACAGACTAAAATTTTATTTCATATATTCAGGAGGCAATCATTATGTCTAAAGTTATCGGTATCGACCTTGGCACCACCAATTCCTGCGTAGCCGTCATGGAGGGCGGCGAGGCAGTTGTTATCCCCAACGCAGAGGGCAACCGCACCACCCCGTCCGTGGTGGCATTTTCCAAGACCGGCGAGCGCATGGTGGGCCAGGTGGCCAAGCGCCAGGCCATCACCAACCCCGACCGCACCATCTCCTCCATCAAGCGCGAGATGGGCTCCGATCACCGGGTGAGCATCGACGGGAAGGCCTACACCCCCCAGGAGATCAGCGCCATGATCCTGCAGAAGCTCAAGAGCGACGCCGAGGCCTATCTGGGCAGCACCGTCACCGAGGCCGTTATCACCGTGCCCGCCTACTTTACCGACGCTCAGCGTCAGGCCACCAAGGACGCCGGCAAGATTGCGGGTCTGGATGTGAAGCGTATCATCAACGAGCCCACTGCCGCGGCCCTGGCCTATGGCGTGGACAAGGAGCAGGCCCAGAAGATCATGGTGTACGACCTGGGCGGCGGCACCTTCGATGTGTCCATTCTGGAGATCGACGACGGCGTGATCGAGGTTCTGGCCACCGCCGGCAACAACCGCCTGGGCGGCGATGATTTTGACCAGTGCATCATGAAGTATCTGGTCAGCGAGTTCAAGCGCACCGAGGGCATCGACCTGTCCGGCGACAAGGTGGCCATGCAGCGCCTGAAGGAGGCCGCCGAGAAGGCCAAGATCGAGCTGTCCGGCGTTACCACCAGCAACATCAACCTCCCCTATATCACCGCCGACGCTACCGGCCCCAAGCACCTGGACGTGACCCTGACCCGGGCCAAGTTCAACGAGCTCACCGGCCATCTGGTGGACGCCACCATGGGCCCCGTGCGTCAGGCCATGTCCGACGCCGGTCTGAAGCCCTCCGACCTGTCCAAGGTCCTGATGGTGGGCGGCTCCAGCCGTATCCCCGCCGTGGTGGAGGCCGTGAAGAACTTCACCGGCAGCGAGCCCTTCAAGGGCATCAACCCCGATGAGTGCGTGGCCATGGGCGCGGCCCTGCAGGCCGGCGTGCTGACCGGCGATGTAAAGGGTCTGCTGCTGCTGGACGTGACCCCGCTGTCTCTGGGCATCGAGACCATGGGCGGCGTGTGCACCCGCCTGATCGAGCGCAACACCACCATCCCTGTGAAGAAGAGCCAGATCTTCTCCACCGCCGCCGATAACCAGACCTCCGTGGAGGTCAACGTGCTCCAGGGTGAGCGCGAGATGGCTGCCGCCAATAAGAGCCTGGGACGCTTCCACCTGGACGGCATCGCTCCGGCCCGCCGCGGCGTGCCCCAGATCGAGGTGACCTTCGACATCGACGCCAACGGTATCGTCAACGTGTCCGCCAAGGACCTGGGCACCGGCACCGAGCAGCACATCACCATCACCTCCTCCTCCAACATGAGCAAGGACGACATTGAGAAGGCCGTGAAGGAGGCCGAGCAGTATGCCGCCGAGGACGCCAAGGTCAAGGAGAAGGTAGAGGTCCGCAACCAGGCCGACCAGATGGTCTATCAGTCCGAAAAGACCCTCAGCGAGGTGGGCGACAAGCTGCCTGAGAGCGAGAAGGCCCCCATCCAGGCCGGTATCGACAAGCTGAAGGAGACTCTGAAGGGCGAGGATACCGACGCCATCAAGGCTGCCACCGAGGAACTGACCCAGCTGTTCTACAAGATGAGCGAGAAGCTGTATCAGCAGCAGGCGCCCCAGGGTGATGCCGGTCAGGCCGGTGCCCAGGGCGGTCCCACCGGCGACCAGGGCGGCCAGTATTACGACGCCGACTACAAGGTCGTGGATGACGACGACAAGAATAAGTAAGTGAAAATATACCACCGGAAAGGGGCAGGGCTTCCTGTCCCTTCCTGTGGTGTTCCGGGATAAAAGACCCAGAGAAGGGAGCGGGCCTTTATGGCAGACAAACGCGATTATTATGAGGTCCTGGGCGTGGAAAAGGGCGCCAGCGAGGACGAGATCAGAAAAGCATACAAAAAGCTGGCCCGGAAGTATCACCCGGACATGAACCCCGGCGACAAGGCGGCCGAGGAGAAGTTCAAGGAGATCAACGAGGCCAACGAGGTGCTGTCCAACCCCGAAAAGCGCCAGAAATACGACCAGTTCGGCTTTGCCGGGGTGGACCCCAACTATGGCGCGGGCCAGGGCGGCGCATACGGCGCAGGGGGCTTCGACTTCGGCGACCTGGGCGATATTTTCGGCAGCTTCTTTGGCGGCGGCTTCGGCGGCGGCCAGCAGCGGCGCAACGGCCCCCGCCGGGGCGAGAGCATCCGGGCCAGCGTCTCCGTAGACTTCACGGAGGCGGCCTTCGGCTGCGAAAAATCCGTGACGGTGGACCGCAGCGAGCCCTGCCCCACCTGTAAGGGCAACGGCTGCGCCCACGGCACCACGCCGGAGGTGTGCCCCGATTGCCACGGCACCGGCACCGTGACCCAGGCCCAGCGGACGCCCTTCGGCGTCATGCAGAGCCAGGGACCCTGCCAGAAGTGCCGGGGCACCGGCAAGATCATCCACCAGCCCTGTCCTGATTGCCGGGGCAGCGGACGCATCCGCAAGCGCCGGACCATCCAGGTGACCATCCCCGCCGGTATCGACAACGGGCAGACCATCTCCCTGCGAGGCCAGGGCCATGCCGGGTCCAACGGCGGCCCCAGCGGCGACCTGCTGATCACCGTGATGGTGCGGCCCCACGAGATCTTCCGCCGGGAGGGAACGTCCGTGTTCTGCGAGGCACCCATCACCTTCACCCAGGCGGTGCTGGGCGCGGAGCTGGAGATCCCCACCATCGACGGGCGGGTGAAGTATACCATCCCCGAGGGCACCCAGACCGGCACTGTGTTCCGGCTGCGGGGCAAGGGCATCCCGGTGCTTAACGGCCGGGGCCGGGGCGACCAGTATGTCACCGTTACCATTGAGACGCCCCGGGACCTGAACCGGGAGCAGAAGGAAGCCCTGAAGAGGTTCAGCGAGACCCTGGGCGAGGGCAATTACGAAAAGCACCGCAGCTTTTTCGGAAAGAAGAAGTAAGCCATGTACCTTGCCGATTATCACGTACATTCCACCTGTTCCCCGGACGGACACCAGACCATGGCCCAGGCGGCGGAGGCCGCCGTCCGGCAGGGCCTTAATGAGCTGTGTATCACCGACCATGTGGACACCCTGTACTGGGATGATTTCCGTCCCCGGTGGGATTTTGACTGGGACGAGGCCCGGCGCCAGTTCCGGGAGGCCCAGGCCCTGTGGGGGGACCGGATCACCCTGCGGCTGGGGGCGGAGTTGGGCGACGCTCAGTACGGCTTTGACCGGGCCGTCCATATGATGGACGGTGCACCGGTGGATTTTGTCATCGGGTCCGTGCACCTGGGCGGAAAAAAGTTTGGCAACATGGACCTGTACTATATTGAAAAAGGTGACGAAGCGTATTATGATAGTGTCATCGACAGCTATCTGGACAGCGTTCTGGAGCTGGCCCGGTGGGGACAGTTTCAGGTGCTGGGTCATCTGACCCTGCCGCTGCGGTATATCAACGAGCACCACGGGGAGCATATGACGTTCCGCCGCCATATGGATCGGGTGGAGGAGGTCCTCCGCACTGTGATCCCCAAGGGGGTGGGCATCGAGTGCAATACCAACCGGGGAAACGAGCCCCTGCCGGGGCCGGAGATCCTGCGGCTGTACCGCCGCCTGGGGGGCGAGATCGTCACCCTGGGCAGTGACGCCCACCGGCCCGGGGACGTGGGCTGCTTCATCCGGCAGCGCCAGGAGCTGCTGCGGGAATGCGGCTTCCGCTATTTTACCACATTTGAACAGGGCAAGCCGCGGTTTCAGGCCCTGTGAACCACCCGAGAGGAGCATAGCATCATGAAAATTGCCATTGGCTGCGATCACGGCGGCTATCTGCTGAAGCAGGACATTCTCATCTGGCTGGAGGAGCACGACATCGACTTTGAGGATGTGGGCTGCTTCTCCACCGAAAGTGTGGACTATCCCATTTATGGCGAAAAGGTGGCCCGGCTGGTGGCCTCCGGCGCATGCGAGAAGGGTATCGTCATCTGTACTACCGGCATTGGCATCTCCATCGCCGCCAACAAGGTCAAGGGTATCCGCTGCGCCCACTGCACCGATTCCCTGTCTGCCGAGATGACCCGCCGTCACAACGATGCCAACGTGCTGGCCCTGGGTGCGGGCATCACCGGCCCCAACCTGGCCAAGCGTATTGTGGAGGTGTTTCTGAACACCGAGTTTGAGGGCGGCCGCCATGCCCGCCGGGTGGGTCAGCTGGACAGCATCCAGCCCTGAAGCATTTGCATGAACGGAGGTGCGCGCCATGACCACAAAAGGATATCATCGCTACCGGGGGCGGAATACCCGGGGCAAGGCGGCGCTGGTCGTTGTGCTGGTGCTGATCCTGCTGGCGGCGGTGGCCTATCTGCTGACCCAGGAATACGTGGTGTATGACGATGAGGGCAAGGCCCATCTGGAGCTGCCCTGGTCCCGGAAGGAGCCGGAGAAGCCCCAGCCGGACTCCACGCCTGTGCCGGATGATGTGGACATCACCCGGGAGGAGCCCCAGCGGCAGAAGGTGGAGGCCATCCACGCCTGGGAGCTGCCATACGGCTGCCTGGGCAGCGACCCCGGCTATCTGCTGACGGACCGGGAGGCTGTGGCCATCAACGTGAAGATGTATGACGGGTCCGTGGCGTATCACACGGCGGTGGCCTTGCCGGAAGGCATTCTCACCGGCGGACTGTCCACCAGCCGGAACCTCCAGACCATACTGGACAGCAACTGCTATGCCGTGGCGCGGCTGGCGTGCTTCTGCGACAACGCCTATGCCGACGCCATGGGGGACCGGGCGGCCCTGTGCACCGCCGAGGGCGTCCCGTACCGGGACGGCTCCGGCCGCCGGTGGCTGGACCCCTCCAAGCCGGGGACCCTGCGGTATATCACGGACCTGGCCAAGGAGTGCGCCCAGCTGGGCTTTGACGAGATCCTGCTGGATTGGTTCCTGTATCCCATCAGCGGCGATCAGTCGGCTCTGGAGCTGCCTGCCGACAAGACGGTGGTGCTGAAGGACTTTGCCCAGGCTTTGGAAAAGCAGCTGCCGGAGGGCACGGTGCTGTCCGTGGTGCTGCGGGAGACTCCGTCGGCGGACAACGGCGTCACGGCGGAACTGCTGGCGTCCTGCTTCGACCGGGTGTATGTCATGCCCGATGCGGACGCATCGGCGCTGCCCACCGGCTATGACCGGGCCACGCGCGTGGTGACTATGGCCGGCTATGCGCCCGAGAGCGGCAGCTATCTGGTGACGCAGTGAGCTGATTATCTCGAAGCGCGAAATAAGTTTCCGAAATCAATAAAAAATCCTCCGATAAGCTGCGGAAAATGTAGCTTTCGGAGGGTTTTCTTTTGCGCGGCGCTATGATACAATACTCTCTTGTGAACAGATTCGTAAGGAGGGGAAAGCAGTCCCATGGAAAAAGAGAACAAATTGGGCACCATGCCCATTTCCAAGCTCATCATCAACATGTCCCTGCCCATCATCGCGTCTATGCTGGTGCAGGCCCTATACAACATTGTGGACAGCGTGTTCGTGTCCCGGGTGTGTGAGCAGGCGCTGACCGCCGTGTCCCTGGCGTTTCCGGCCCAGAACCTGATGATCGGCCTGGCCACCGGCACCGCCGTGGGCGTCAACGCCCTGATGGGCCGGGCTCTGGGGGCCAAGGACCAGCAGCGGGCCAACGCCGTGGCCATCAACGGCGTATTCCTGGCGGTGGTGGGCTTTGTCATCAGCGCCGTGCTGGCGCTGCTGTTTGCGGGGCCCTTCTTCCGGTCCCAGACCCAAATCGACTACATCATCGACAACGGCATTGACTATCTGCTGATCTGCTGCTGCGGCTCCCTGGGGTTGTTCGGCGAGATCATGTTTGAGCGGCTTTTACAGGGCACCGGCCGGTCCATCCTGTCCATGTATACCCAGGGACTGGGCGCTATCGTGAATATTGTGCTGGACCCCATCTTCATCTTTGTGTTCGACATGGGCGTTACCGGCGCGGCGGTGGCCACGGTCATCGGACAGTTCTGCGGCTGTATTCTGGCACTGATCTTCAACCTGAAGAAGAACAAGGAGATCCATTTGCAGTTCCGGGGCTTCCGGCCCAATTGGCGGCTGGTGGGGAATATCTATGCCATCGGCCTGCCCAGCGTCATCATGGTGGCTATCGGCTCGGTGATGACCTTCTGCATGAACAAGATCCTCATTGCCTATCACTCCGCCAAGGAGACGGCAGCCACGGCCTTCGGCATCTACTTCAAGCTCAACAGCTTCATCTTTATGCCGGTGTTCGGCCTGAACAACGGCGTGGTGCCCATCGTGGCGTATAACTACGGGGCCCAGAACCGGCTGCGGATGGTGGAGACCATCAAGCGCAGCGCCATCTATGCCTCCTGCATCATGCTGGTGGGCATGGCGGTGTTCTGGTCCATTCCCGGGAGCCTGCTGAAAATTTTCGACGCCACGGACACCATGCTGCAGGTGGGCGTCCCCGCCCTGCGGATCATCTCCCTGAGCTTTTGCATGGCCGGCGCCTGCATCGCCCTGGGCAGCTCCTTCCAGGCCCTGGGCAAAGCGGTGTACTCCATGACCACCTCCATCATCCGGCAGCTGGTGTTCCTGGTGCCCATTGCCTATGTCCTGGCCCGGTACGGCCAGAGCATCGGCAACGACGACCTGGTGTGGTGGAGCTATCCCTTGGCGGAGATCGCCTCCCTGCTGGTGACCCTGGTGTTCTTCCGGCGGCTGTACCGCACCCTCATCGCCCCGCTGCCCGCCAACGGCGGCGCGCCGGTCCACGACGACTCCGACGACGATCCCATAGGAGTATAACTGAAAATGCTCTGCCCTATGGGCAGAGCATTTTCAGTTATACAGCGGCGGTCTCGGCGGCGGGCTTCTTTTCCGGCTCCTCCTGGCAGAAGGGGTATTCCAGCATCTGCGGCAGACGCATATAACGGCGGAAATCGTTGCAGAAGGCGGCATATTCGTACCCGGTGCAAATACGCTCGTCCATGACCACGCCGATGGGCATCATCTTTCGGGTCAGGTCGCCGGATATATAGTTTGGCACGGGCTTGCCCATGCACACAAACACGCTGGTGGTGCCGAATTCATAACAATGGTGGTGGATATAGCTGGTCTTGATGGAGGCCAGATTCGTGATGAACATGCTGGTGTGGAAGGGGGACAGCTCGATGATCTTCCGGGGCAGCAGACCGTGGCGGTCCAGATGATAGGCCAGCCACACGACGAATTTCGGCAGACCCGGCACGGAGAACATGAACTTGGCGAACTTGTCGGTGCTGTTGGACTGGTGCTCCGCCCGATTGGCGGCAATTGCGTCGGCAATTTTCTGATTCACGGTAAACACTGTGTCGTTCTCGTCCAGATACACCTTCAGCGTGGTCTCGTTGACTACCCCGTTGGCCTGCTTTTTCAGGATTACGAAGGACACGCAGAAGTGGTTGCGGCGGTAAATGCGGCCGTTCATGACGAAGTAGTTCAGCTTGGGATTGCGCAGCACCGCCTTGTAATAGGCGGAGATGATGACGCTCATATGGTTCAGCCGCACCCCAGCCCGGCGGTGGGTGCGGATGAAGTCCTTGATGATCTCCTCATCGATGTTCTCGGTGACGGAGTTCCAGGCGTCGTAGCGCTTGGGCATGATATAGGGAATGGCCGCCACCAGCGGCGGCAGGTCCTTTACGCGGGTTCCATCAGGGCGCATGGCAAAGCCCTCCTGTTTCGTTAGATAGGGGCATTATACGGCATATTAGCGGACAATGCAATGGATTATAAACAAAAAGTAACGGCCGGGCAGGAGAAAGCCGGAGAAAGGGGCGATCGGGATAACGTTTATGAGACGGATTTTCCGCTTTTTTATACTCCAAGAACTTCACGCGCTTCATATGCTAATTAGTTGGGAAAATCGACCGTTTTCGGTGGACACCCCTGAAAAAAGGTGCTATACTATTCCTGAATACGACACGGTATTGTGTTTTTCGATTACATGCTTTGCAACGGGGTGATACGATGAAAACCATGCGTAGAGGGACGAGTATTTTGCTTTGCCTGGCGCTGCTGGTGGCGGCCATTCCGGTGATCCTGCCGGTGTTCACATCGGCCACCGCCGCCGATGACCAGGAGGAGCAGCTGCTGGGCACATTGAGCCAGCGCTTTGAAGCCAGCGGTCCGGGGGTCATTTCCTCCGGCTCCGGCGACGCCGGCGGCAAGTCCTACGGTGCGTATCAGTTCTCCAGCCGCAGCGACATTCCCCGGGCCTTTTTCCGGTGGTGCCAGTCCTCCTCGGATACATACTACCGCTCCATCGGCAACCGGCTCTCCGCCGCCTATGACGCCGACGGGGGCTACGGCTCCAATTTCGACGCCACCTGGCGGGCCCTGGCCAACGAGGACAGCGACGGCTTCCTGCGGGTGCAGCGGAACTATGTCCGCCGCAGCTACTATGACCCCATCGTCCGGTCCATTGAGTCCGCTGTTCCCGGCTTTGACATGGATAACTACAGCATCGCCCTGCGCAACGTGTTCTGGTCCCGTGCCGTGCAGCACGGAGTGGGCGGCTCCTCGGGCTTTTCCAGCAGCGATGGACGGGGCGGCGCCACCGGCGTCATTATGCGGGCCTTCGACGCTTTGGGCGGCTTTGCCAATCAGCCTGAGGCCCAGCTCATCGAGGCCATTTACAACGAAAGCGGCGCCGTGCGGGAGCCTCAGTCAGACTCCCACGGCGTTATGACCGGCCCCACCGCCGACAAGTACGGCGTCACCGGCAAGGTGCTGAAGTATTACGACGGCAACTCCGGCGACGTGCAGCTGGGCGTATACGCCCGCCTGCGGATCAACGAGCCCGCCAAGGCCCAGGTCATGCTGGCGGATTACGGCTTCAAGGATGCCACGGTGGGGGAGGGCGTGTATCAGCTGCGCTCCTCTGCCAACAGTAATCTGACCGCCACCCCTGGCTCCTCGGGCCTGACCCTGAACGCCGTGGGCAGCGGCAAAAACCAGCAGTTCCGCCTGGATTATCATGCCAGCGGGTACTATACCATCACCTGCCAGGAAAACGGCCTGCGGCTGACCGCCGGGAAAAACGGCGTTACTCTGGCCAAAGCCTCCACGGATAACGGTCAGCTGTGGAAGGCCGCCGTATACAACAGCGGCTTCTCCCTGCAAAACCGGGGCACGGGCAGCTATCTGTCCGTGTCCTCCAACGCCGCCGGCGGCCGCCTGGTGCTGTCGGAAACCGCCCTGCAATGGCAGCTGGCCCTGGCCGGGGCCGGCTGGACCCTGGACGGCGCGTCCTATCCCACGGTGAACTCCACCCTGACGGTGGGGCAGACGGGCTTCCCCTTCCGGGGCACCCTGCGCAACTCCTATAACATCCGGAGGGTGACGGTGTCCATCCTCCGCTCCAACGGCGCCAACGCCATCACTCCCGCCACCGCCTCCCCCAATGCCAAGAGCTATGACCTGTCCCGGCTGGACGACGCCGTGGCCTTCTCCCGGCTGGGTGTGGGCGGCTATACCCTGGTCATCGCGGCGGAGAATACCGCCGGGGACAACTACCGCCTGGAATCCCGGTTCTATGTCACCGACGGCTCCTATGTGGTGTCCTTCGACCCCTGCGGCGGCACCTGCTCCGAGAGCACCCGCCTGGTATCCGCCGGTCAGAAGTACGGCAATCTGCCCACGGCGGTGAAGGACGGCTGCGCCTTTGTGGGCTGGTTCACCCAGCCCGACGGCGGCCAGCAGATCACCGCCAACAGCACCACCGGGGCCGGCAACATTACCCTCTATGCCCACTATCAGGGGCAGTATACCTATCAGTTCGTGAACTACGACGGTTCCGTGTATGCCCAGGGGAAGCTCACCGCGGGACAGACCATTCCCCGTCCCGCCGGAACGCCTACCCGTCCCGCCGACAGCCAGTATACCTATACCTTCACCGGCTGGCAGGGCTACACCAACGGCATGACCATCTCCGGCAACGTCACCTTTACCGCTCAGTATGCGGCCAAGGCCGTGGAGTCCGTCCCCAAGGAGATCACCACCGGGGCCTACCGCATCGCCGACAGCTATCTGCGGGCCATCCCCATGGGCACCACTGCCCGCCAGCTGCTGGCAAACCTGTCCCCCAGCGATTACATTACTCTGCCGGTTCAGGGCGACAGCCTGGTGGGCACCGGCATGACCGTCACCTATGCCAGGGACGGCCAGACCATCCAGACCCTGACCACCGTGGTCACCGGCGACCTCAGCGGCGACGGCCGGGTCACCATTACCGATATGGTCCGGCTCCAGGCTCACCTGCTGGGCAAGACGCCCCTGACCGGCGTGGCCCTTCAGGCGGCGGACCTGAACGGCGACGGTCAGGTCACCATCACCGATATGGTCCGGCTTCAGGCGTACCTGCTGGGCCGGGGTACCATACAACCCAACTGAGTATGAGGGACCATGCCATGCGAAAGAATATCTCATCTGCCCTGGCGGGCTTTCTGGCAGCACTGCTGCTGTGGTGTCTGCTGCCGGTGACAGCGGAGGCCGCCGGGGCCAGCTTCTCCGGCTCCGGCAGCGTCCGGGCCGGCGACAGCGTCACCGTCACCTTTTCCGTCAGCGGCTCCAATATCCAGGGCATCACCGCTGTGCTGCACTACGACAGCAGCGCCCTGACCCTCACCGGCACCCGCCAGCTTATCGGTGACAGCTGGTCCGTGGATATGAGCGGCGGCAACCTGCTGGCCTATGACCAATCTCTTAACAACCCCATCAGCGGCAGCTCCGCCGTTCTGGCCGTCACGTTCCGGGTGAAGTCCGGCGTGGCTGCCGGGACCAAGGTCAGCGCCGCCATCACTGATATCGTGACCAGCGACGGCAATAGTGACCAGAATCTCAACGATGCCTCCTGGTCGGCCAGCGTGGCCTCGCCCCCTTCCGGCAACGCCAATCTGTCCGGCCTTTCCTGCGGGAGCTACGCCCTGTCGCCGTCCTTTTCCGCCGGCACAACGGAATACAGCGTCACTGTGCCTTATGATGTGTCCCGCCTGCCTCTGGATTACAGTGCGGCGGACGGCGGCGCCAATGTATCCGTCAGCGGCAACCAGCTGTCCGTGGGCGTCAACACGGTGGTCCTCACCGTCACCGCCGCCAACGGCGCCACCCGTCGCTATACCATTTCCGTTACCCGCCAGCCAGACCCCACAGCGACCCTCAGCAGCGATGCGGATCTGGCGGATCTGACTCCCTCCGAGGGGAAGCTGACTCCGGCCTTTGCACCCAATATCACGGAATATGCCGTGTATGTCCCCTATGAGACCACCAAGCTTTCCCTTTCCGCCACCGCCAAGGACAGCAAGGCCCTGGGTGTTACCCAGCCGGACGCCGCCCTGAAGCAGGGCGACAATGTGCTGACCGTTACCTGCACCGCTGAAGACGGCACCACCCGGGACTATACGGTCCATGTGGTGCGGATGCCTGGCTTTGCCGGGACCCTGCCCCAGATCGGAGAACCGGAGCCGGAGGCCCCCGCGCCGGAGCCTGACGATCAGCAGCCTGGTCCCTTCCGCTCCCTGTGGACGGCGCTGTGCGCACCGGTGGATCTGCCCCTGCTGACGGGGCGCTGGGTGCCGCTGTACGCCATCCTGGCTTTGCATCTGGTGGTTTTGCTGGTGGCGCTGTTCTTTATCGGACGGTCCGTTGGCATTTCCCGCAGCCGCCGCCGTATCCTGGATCGTCTGGCCCGGATGGAGCAGCCGGAGCCCCAGGAGACCCAGCCGGAGCCTGAACACGAACCGACTGCCCAACCGGAGGAATCCGCACAGGAGCCTGCGCCTGCGGCGTCCGCCCAACCGGAAGCCCCGGAGCCGGAGATTCCGCCGGAGTCCTCGGAACTCCCGGAGATCCCGGAGCCTGCTCAGCCGGAAGCCCCGGACCCGGCACCCGCCGAGTCGGAGCCTGCCCCTGTGGAGCCGGAGACCCCTGCCTCGGAGGCGGAGTCTGCCGCACCGGAGGAGCCGGAGACCCCTGCCCCGGAGGCGGAGTCTGCCACACCGGAGGAGCCGGAAACCCCGGAATCCGAGGAAAAGACCCTGGACCGGGAGAGCCTGGACGCCCTCCTGGAGGAAATCCGCAATATGTAAAAAACGGGACGCCAAGGGGCAGCTGTCCATAAAACAGGTTTTGAAAAACAAATACTATGGCAGTTGCCGGACAAGGGTTGCTGACAAAAGGGGTATGTGCCATTAAGGCACATGCCCCTTTGATTTTGAAAAAGAAAAATAATACCGCAGCTTCCGGGAAATGGAAACTGCGGTATGGGGGTGATGCTTGCCCGTTCTGATTGCTTAGTCTGTGCGCAAAGCGCTCATGCATCCGGATACCTCCAGGGCGCTGGTGTCCGTCAGCGGGTTCCCGGCGGCGTAGATGGCATACAAGGCTGTAAGATTCTCCAATCCGGCCAGGCTGCGGATCTGATTGTTCTCCATGCGAAGAGACTGAAGCTCTGTCAATCCAGCCAGGGGCGTCAGATCGCTGATCTGGTTATCGCCAATATCCAGGTCCCTCAATTGCGTCAGACCAGCCAGCGGAGTTAAGTCGCTGATCTGGTTATCGGCAACATCCAGGTTCCTCAATTGCGTCAAACCTGCCAAGGGCGTCAGGTCGCTGATTTGATTGTTGGAAATACACAGGGACTCTAATTGCGTCAGATCAACCAGGGGAGTCAAGTCATTGAGCTTGCCCTTGATTAAAGTCAGACTGGTTATCTTCGTTATCCGCTCCTGTTGAAGAAGCCAATTCATCAGCTCCTCATCAGCGTGTCCGCCCAGGATGATTATTTTTGTGAACGAATGTGTTTCCATGAGCGATTCTGCCCGAGCCAGCTGTCTTGCCCTGATGGGTGCGATACTGCTTAGTTCGATTCTCAACTGTACGGTACTGCCATAGGTTCTGCATGACACCAGACTATAAACGTTGAACAGATAGAATACTGCCAATATCACCAGAATCACAAGGATGGGATGTGATTTGAGCCCAGAGGACTTTTTCGCCGCTGGGGCCTTGGCCGGAGCGGGCTGGGCTTGCTTCGGCTGCTGGGCTTGCTGCTGCGTCTGGGCTTGCTGCTGCGCCTGCTTTGCCTGCTGGACGTTGTGCAGAGCTACGGTCAAATCCCCCAATGCATCGTTCAGGCTGTCCTGTGCGGTTTCCCGCCGCTGGGCCGGTTCCGGCTGCTGCACGCGGACCGTCAGGATCAGGTCGCCGTTTTTGCCGCCGTTTTTGCCGGGGTAGCCCTGCTCTGCACAACGCAGCAGACCGCCGTCCTTCCAATTGGCGGGGATGGTCACCTCCACGCGCTTGCCGCCAAAGTACCCTGCGGTGATCTGGCAGCCCTGCGCTGCCTGCTCCGGGGTGATGACGATCTCGCGGTTTATGTTTCCGCCGTCCACCCTGGGCGCCTGCTTCTGTTCCCACTCCCGCCGCAGGGCGCGGGTGCTTTTTGCGTTTCGGACCGTGAACGCCGTGGGGTAGCGCTCATAGTCGCAGCTGCCGTCGAACCCGCACTTGGGGCAGACGGTTACATCGCCGTATTCCGTTTCACATACCGGGCATTTCCACATAATTGATTTTCCCTTTCAACGCTCCCGCTGTCTTTAGTTCAATTTTTTAGGGTCTCCAGCCGCTGCTTTGCATCGGCATGGCCTTGGTCGGCGGCTTTGCGATACCAGGCGGCTGCCTGAGCTGTATCCTTGGGCACGCCGGTGCCGTTTTCATAGAGACGGCCCAGACTGTACTGGGCGTCGGCGTCACCCTGATTGGCTGCCCTGCGGTACCAGGCCGCCGCCTGGGCCGCATCCTTGGGCACGCCGGTGCCATTTTTATAGCATACGCCCAGATTGTACTGAGCGATGGTCTGGCCCTGTTCCGCCGCCTTGCGGTACCAGCTTGCTGCCTGGACCAGATCCTTGGGTACGCCTGCACCGGTTTCATAGCAAACGCCCAGGTTGTTTTGGGCGTCGGCGTAGCCCTGCTCGGCGGCTTTGCGGTACCAGTCCACGGCCTGGGCCGCATCCTTGGGTACGCCTTTTCCATTTTTATAGCATGCGCCCAGGTTATACTGAGCCGTGGCATAGCCCTGCTCGGCGGCTTTGCGGTACCAGTCCACGGCCTGGGCCGGGTCCTTGGGCACGCCTGCGCCGTCTCTATAGCACACGCCCAGGTTGTTCTGGGCACGGGCGAAGCCCTGTTCTGCTGCCTTGCGATACCACTTTATTGCCAGCCTCTCGTCCTTGAGTACGCCGATGCCGTTTTTATAGCAGTAGCCCAGGTTGCACTGGGCACGGGCGAAGCCCTGTTCTGCTGCCTTGCGGTACCATACCACTGCCTGTGCGGGGTCTTTTTCCACTCCGGTACCGGATTCGCAGCAGTAGCCCAGATTGCACTGCGCCCGGGCAAAGCCTTGCTCGGCGGCTTTGCGGTACCAGGCCGCAGCCTGGGCCGTGTCCTGGGGCACGCCTGTGCCATCGTCATAGCATATGCCCAGGTTGCACTGGGCACGGGCGAGGCCCTGTTCTGCTGCCTTACGGTACCAGACCACGGCCTGGGCGGTATCTTTGGGTACGCCTGCGCCGCTTTCATAGCAAACGCCCAGGTTGTTTTGGGCATCAACATCCCCTTGCTCGGCGGCTTTGCGGTACCAGACCACGGCCTGGGCCGCATCCTTGGGTACGCCTTTTCCATTTTTATAGCATACGCCCAGGTTGTACTGGGCCGTGGCAAAGCCTTGTTCCGCTGCCTTGCGGTACCAGCTTGTCGCCTGGGCCGGATCCTTGGGCACGCCGGTGCCGGAATCATAGCAATAGCCCAGTTGATTCTGGGCCGGCGCGCAGCCCATCGCGGCAGCCCGCACCAGATATGCAGTCCTCTTTTCCTCGTCCTTCTCATCCAGATATGCCTTATACCACTGCTCCGCCGTTTTTTCGCTGACCGGCGGCTGCTCGGGGGCCTTCGGCTTGTTCGGGCTGCTGTTTTTTTCCAATGCTTCCAGCTGCTGCTTCGCGTCGGCGCTGCCCTGCTGGGCGGCCAGGGAATACCACTTCACCGCCTGAGCCGTGTCCTGGGGCACGCCGGTGCCATTTTTATAGCACGCCCCCAAATTGCACTGAGCCGGCGCATAGCCCTGCTCCGCCGCCCTGCGGAACCACGCTGCCGCCTGTGTATAGTCACGTGCAACGCCTTCGCCCTTGTAACAGCAATAGCCCAGTTGATTCTGGGCCGGCGGATGATCGCGGTTTGCTGCCATCTTAAACCAAATGGCTGCTGCCGCTGGGTTTTTCTCGGCCCCCCGTCCCGCCGCAAGACACTGGCCCAAACGAAGCTGCGCCCGTTGGCAATCCTGGCCTGCTGCCTTGCCATATAGTGTCACGGCCCGCTTTATATCCTTGGGTACGCCGCGGCCCTCCTCATAACAGCGGCCCAGCATGTATTGTGCCAGGGCGTACTGCTGGTCCGACGCTTTTTGGTACCACTGCGCCGCCTGGACATCATCCTGCTTGGCGCCGACGCCATAACGGTAGGCGTTGCCCAGCCACAGCTGGGCCTCTCGGCTGCCCTGGTCCGCCTTCCGGCGCAGATACATCTCCGCCCCGGCGGCAGAAGGCACCTCCGTGCTCAGGAGCATCCATTCCATCAGCAGTTGATCCAGCCCCGGGCCCTGCTTCTGCTCCCATTCCCGCCGCAGGGCGCGAGTGCTTTTGGCGTTTCGGACCGTGAACGCCGTGGGGTAGCGCTCATAGTCGCAGCTGCCGTCGAACCCGCACTTGGGGCAGACGGTTACATCGCCGTATTCCGTTTCGCATACCGGGCATTTCCACATGGATATTCCCCCTCCTTTGTCAGATACCGGCCTACTTTTTCAGGGTTTTCAACCACTTCTTCACATAGCTGCCGCCATGTTGGGCAGCCTTGTATAGCCATTCTGCGGCTTTTTCCTTGTCCTTTGGAACGCCCCGACCCTTTTCATAGCATTCGGACAGGCGGAGCTGCGCCTCAGCGTCGTCCTGCTGGGCGGCCCACTGATACCAGGCCGCTGCCTGCCACATGTCCTGCTCTACGCCGTCGCCGCGTTCATAGCAGAGCCCCAGTGCGCATTGTGCTGCGGCCAGGCCCTGACGGGCCGCACGATCGAACCAATCCGCAGCCTGCTTGTGGTCCTGGTCCACACCGTCGCCGTTCCAGAAGCGTCTGCCCACCTCATACTGGGCCTGGGCGTCGCCCTGCTCCGCATGTTCCAGCAGATGCTGCTCCAGCTGCCGCTCCCGGGCCTGACCGGAGAGCGCCTGGAGCATGTCCTGAGCCGGTTGGCTTCCCTGACGGGCCGCTAAGCGATACCAATGCAGGGCCTGGCGATGGTTCTTCTCCGCACCGACGCCGTACTGATAGCTGGCGCCCAGCCACCATTGGGCCGCCGCATCGCCTGCCTCCGCCTTTTCCCGGAAGCACCGCTCCGCCGCAGTGGCGTCCTTTTTCTGGTGGCTCCCGATAAACCATTCCATCAGCAGCTGATCCAGCCCCGGGCCCTGCTTCTGCTCCCACTCCCGCCGCAGGGCGCGGGTGCTTTTTGCGCCTGCCACGGCGAAGGGCGTGGGATAGTGTTCATAATCGCAGCTGCCGTCGAACCCACACCTGGGGCAGGCGGTCAGCGCGCCGTATTCCGTTTCACATACCGGGCATTTCCACATAAGCTATCTCCTTTATGAAAAGAGCGACCGTTTTGCCATCTTTCTCAGGGCTTCCACCGCACCCTTATGTCCCTGCTTAGCTGCTTTGCGATACCACTTTGCCGCCATGAGTTCGTTTATTGCTACTCCATATCCGTTGGCGTAACATTCACCTAACCTATACTGGGCTGCGGCATAGTCCTGCTTAGCTGCTTTGCGATACCATTCTGCTGCTTGAGCCAAATCCTTTACTACACCACGTCCTTTGGAGTAGCACTCGCCCAAGCTGAACTGAGCTCCCGCATTTCCTTGGCTTGCCTCTATACGGAACCTGTTCACCGCCTCAATCCAATAAACCGACAGGTCCTGTTCTTCTGCATAGCGCCTGTGCAGAGCTTCCTGGGCCTGGATATGCCCCTGTTTTGCGGCCTTGCGGTACCAATCTGATGCCTGTGCCGGGTCTTTGGGCACACCGATACCGCGCTCGTAGCACACGCCCAGGCTATACTGGGCTTCGGCATAGTCCTGCTTGGCCGCCTTACGGTACCATTCCGCTGCTTGCCCGCAATCCATCTGCACACCCAGCCCTTCCGCATAGCATTTACCTAACTCAAATTGAGCCTTGGGGTGGTTCTGATTTGCGGCTTCGAGATAGCATTTCGCTGCCGCCGCATTATCCCATGAAACACCTGCGCCGCAAGCGTGGCAAAGCCCCAGGCTGTACTGAGCCTCTGCATAGCCCATATCTGCTGCACGCGTCAGATATGCGGCAGCTCTTTCCTGATCTTCCTCATTCAGATATTTTTCGTACCACTCTTTTGCTGTCAGGGCGTCGTTTTCCGGATTAGTCCCTTTCAGATATTCCTCATTTTTGCCTGATTTAATCTGGATGCTCTCTTGGTAATCCAGCTCCGCCAGCCGCTTTTGGGCCGGGATACTGCCCTGCTCTGCGGCCTTACGGTACCAGTCCATGGCGAGGGCCAAGTCCTTGGCCGCGCCCACACCGTATTCATAGCAGCCTGCTAACCACAGCTGTGCCTCCCGGTTGCCGGAATCCGCCAGCCGGCGGAAGCATGCCTCTGCGGACGTGGAATCGCCCGGCTGTTCCTGCGTTTTGACAAACCAGTTCCACAGCAGCTGATCCAGCCCCGGGCCCTGCTTCTGCTCCCATTCCCGCCGCAGGGCGCGGGTGCTTTTTGCGCCTGCCACGGCGAAGGCCGTGGGATAGTGTTCATAATCGCAGCTGCCGTCGAACCCGCAGGTGGGGCAGACGGTGGCGGCGGTGTTTTCCTTGTCACATACCGGGCATTTCCACATGATGGGGCCTCCTTAGGTGTTGTTGGCCTTTTCCCGCCAATACCGGGCTTGGGTGCGGTCTCTGGGCACGCCCAGGCCGCTCTTATAGCAGTCCGCCAGTTTACTCTGGGCATTCTTGTCGCCCTGTTCGGCGGCTTTTTGATACCATTGGGCGGCTTGGATGGGATCCTTTTCTACACCCCAGCCGCCAGAATAGCAGCGGCCCAGCCAATACCAGGCTTCGGGGCTGTTCTGCTGGGCGAGCCTTTGTAACCAGCGGGCGGCTTCTGCTGCGTTCTTTTCTACGCCATAGCCCTGGGAATAGGTCAGGGCCATCCATGCCTGGGCCTGGGCATAACCCGTCTCGGCGGACTTTTTCAGGTAATCCATCCGCTTGGCCTGGTCGGACTCCTGTTGATACAGCTCAAACAGCTGCTGAGGGGTTTCCGTCTGCTGGGGCGCTTCCGGCTGCTGAGGGGGCTGCTCTGCGGCCCGGCGGTACCACTCCGAGGCCTTTACATAGTCTTTTTCCACGCCCCGGCCCTGGGCATAGCAGTCGCCCAGCTCGGCCTGGGCCGGAGTATAGCCCATCTGGGCGGATTTTTTCAGATACTCCATCCGCTTGGCCTGGTCGGGCTCCCGCTGATAGCGCGCAAACAGCTGGTCCGGCATCTGCGTTTCCGGCGCATCCAGTTTCTGCTGGGCCCGGACATGGCCCTGTTGGGCGGCTTTGCGGAGCCACCCCAGGGCCTGGGCGGCGTCCTTTTTCGCGCCGCGGCCCTGGGCATAGGCGATGCCCAGCCAATACTGGGCCGCCGGGTCGCCGCCGTCCGCCAGACGGCGGAAGCAGCGCTCTGCGGCGGCAGTGTCCTGGGGGGCGTCATACCACGCCTCGATCAGCTCCATCAGGGCCGGGCCCTGCTTGGCCTGCCACTGGCGGCGCAGGGTGGCAGTGGGGGTGGCGGTTGTCACCGCAAAGGCGGTGGGGTATTGTTCGTAGTCGCAGGTCCGGTCGTACCCGCAGGTGGGGCAGACGGTGGCTGCGGTGTTCTCTTGGTCACATACCGGGCATTTCCACATGGTGGGTCCTCCTTAGTTATCCGTTCTTGATCTATGCTACCGCTGGGGCGGCATTTCCCGGGGCGTCTCGCAGCGTCTTTTCTCCTCCGGCGTCTTGGGACCGTATTTTTTCTTGTTATGCGACTCCGTAATTTTTTGGATGACCCATCCGATCGCAAACCAAACCGCCGCCTCAACAAGTACGCCGATGCCAACCATGAAGGAACTCCATATCACAAAGACAGCCGTAACGATGCTAATAAAGCCAAGCGCACCAAAAAGCCCGGTCGCAATAAAATCACTTTTCGACACCTCAACTACTGCCGTCACATCGTACAGTATGCTGTCATCTGCCCTGACCTGCGGATAGTGCAGTTTTTCCCCGTAGACCACACCGGCCGGGATGGAAAGGGTCAGCCTGACCTTCTTGCCGTTGTGCTTGAAGGATATCGACTTTGTGCAGCCCTGGGCGGCTTCTCCCGGCTTCAGGTTGACTTGAGGTGTAATTTTTTCCAGCTCCTGCACGCGCACGGTGACCAGGAGGTCGCCGTTTTTGCCGCCGTTGCTGCCGGGCTGGCCCATGCCGGTATAGCGCAGTCTTTTCCCGTCCGTACAGCCCCCTGGGATGGTCACCTGGCGCGTGCCGCCGCCGGAGAGCGTGACCCGGAGCTGGCAGCCCTGGGCGGCCTCCTCCGAATTAACGTATGCTGTCTCCCGCAGGTCACTGCCTTTTACCGGCGGGGTCTGCTTCGCCTGCCACTGGCGGCGCAGGGTGCGGGTGGGGGTGGCGGTTGTCACCGCAAAGGCGGTGGGGTAGCGTTCGTAATCGCAGGTCTGGTCGTACCCGCAGGTGGGGCAGACGGTGGCTGCGTTGTTCTCTTTATCACATACCGGGCATTTCCACATGGTTTATCTTCTCCTTTACCGGTTTACTGCTTGGAAGCAATGGCCAGGACTACCACCAGAACGGTTTGCAGCACAAGAAGGAGCGGGACAAGGATGGTGAATTTTTTGTGCTGCGTTTTGTGATGACAAGCACACATAGCCAGCAGCGTCCCCAGGCTGCCGCCCAGCAGAGCCAGCAGCATCAGCGTAAACTCCCGCACACGCCATTGCTGGTGCTGCGCCCGGTATTTGTCCACAGCCATGACCACAAAGGCTGCCGCATTGATCGCCGCCAAGTAAATTGCCAGAATTTTCATAAGAACACCTCGTTTTTCCGATTTGTATTATTTTTCGAAAATAGGCGCGGATATACAAAGATATTATAGCATCAAATGTCGATTATTGGAATAGGGATAACCGCGCTGTGCGCAAAAAATGAGCCCTGCACAAGGCACCGGAATCCGGGCGTTTTGCGAAAAAATTGCAGAAAAAGGGAATGGGCTATTCCCTTTCCCGGGGTTCCGTGTTACAATAAAAATGTTTAATTGTCGGAACGGCGTCCGCGTCGGGCGGCACGCCCGTAAAAGATAGAAGGAGGACACACAGCCATGAATCTCGGGGTGGATCTGGGAAGCACCTACTCCAGTTTCTCGACCTATGACATAGTCAACAAGAATGTAGAATTGTGCAAGCCGGTCATGAGTGAGCCGGAGGCCATCCCCTCCATCGCTTGCCTGAATGACGACGGGAAAATGCTCACCGGCTATACCGCACGCAAATATATACAGCTGGACGACCCCTCTGCCCGGACGTTTTCCGCGTTCAAAATGCTGCTGACCGAAAGCAACGAAAAACTGCTGCAGGAGCGGGGGTTTGGCACCGACTATACGCCCAGCGCTGTGGCGGAGACATTTTTGCGCGATCAGGTGAATAAGATTCTCAGCAGTCATGCCGATCCGGGAGTGGACAACCTTGTGATCTGCGCGCCTGAGGTGTGGACCACCCAGAGCGCCGTGCGCCGGGGCCAGCTGGACGGGCGCACCATCCTGCGGGACATCTGTTCCCGTATTCCTGGCGTAGACCGCGACCGTATCCGCATCGTCAGCGAGCCTGCCGCCGCCAGCGCATATTTTGCCTATCAATACCGCCGCGCGGTGGGGTCGAATTTTAACGGCTGTCTGCTGATTGTGGATTACGGCGGCGGTACGCTGGACCTGACGCTGACGGAGGTGCATCCCCAGGACGCGTCTGTGGAGATCAAGGTTCTATTCCGCACCGGCGCCGGAGAAAACGTTCAGGGCCGCACCGGCAACGCCGGCATCGCCTATATGGAGCATGCCGTGCACCTGGCGCTGGAGGAGGGCGGATGCGATCCGGCGGAGCTCCTTCCCTGCCGCCCCGAATTCCGGAAGGCGGTGGATGTTCTGGAGGACAGGCTCATGGAGCAGATCTCTCCGAATACCCCCGATCAGGCCGGAAGCGTGGGAGAGGATTATCGGAAGCTGTGGGATACCGTGGACGAGTGCGGTGCGGACCTGTCCGACCTGCTGAACAACGACGAGACGTTTGCCGCCATACGATATGGGGGAAAAAGATATCCTGTCACCTATGCGCATCTCATGCGCGCGTACAGAGCCGTGGTGGAGCCTGAGCTGGGCAAGTGCCTTCAGGAGACGGTCGACTGGATGAGGGCCCGCAGATACGATTACAAAAACCCCAACACCGACGCCTTTCATATCGTTCTGGTGGGAGGGTTCGGCAAGTTTCTGCTGGTGCAGAAGCAGGTGGAGTGGTTTTTCCACCGCCCCAATACGGGCGACCGCCGGTTTCAGCACGGCCTGGGCCAGGACCGGGAATACGCCGTGTCCAAGGGAGCAGCTCTGTTGGCTTCCGGCGTGATGACCATCCGGCGCACCGCGCCCTTCGGAATCGGTATCTATTCCGAGGCCGATGACAAGCTGCACTATGCCATCATGTTCCGCCAGGAGTTTAAGCCCGGTCAGGAGCACTGGATCCGAGTCGGCGGCCCGGATACGCCGCCGGTGAAGTTCGTGAACAGCGAGAATACCATCCCTCAGCTGCTCATCGGCTCCGATGAGAACCCTCAGGCAGGCACGATCCTGCCGCTGCTTCCGGCCATGTGTCAGCGGATCACCCGGGCCTACGCACAGATGGATGAGTATTATCGGACCAAGTTCCCCGGCCATTACCCGATCCCGCTTCACAACATCGGCTTCAGTATGGACGAGTCCGAGGTGGTGTCCCTGCTGCTGCGCAGCGTGGATATGAACGGTAAGCCGCTGCTGACTCTTCCACCTGTTGAGTTGGCCAGCTATAGCCAGATGTTCGGCCTGGCGGAGGCGCGGACCATCGACAATTCCGGGAGGAAGAAAAAATGAGAATGGAGACAGTTCGGAGCGATATCACCAAGTTTGAACATTCCGCGGCCCTTTCCTTGAACGATATTCTTGGAACGGTGCAGGATCTGAGTGATGATATTCGTCGGGAGTGCGGCCATGCTATAGAGGACTGTCAGCCGGAGGACCTGTCCGAACTGACCAGCAAATTGATCTGGCTCTGCAATTTGTCCGCCAAGATCGCTGACCGCCATGCGGATGCCCTATCCGGCGAGGGCCGTTGGGGCCGGCTGCAGAATAAGCTCTCCGCGCTGCAGGAGCAGGCCGGCGCATATCAGCAGACCGAGACCAGGCTGCGCCAGCTGCAGACCCAGGTGGACCAGCTGGAGCAGGACGCATCGCGGCAGCAGGAAGCTCTGCACCGGATACAGCGGCTGACGGAGCAAAAGGAAGGGCTGGAGCGCCGCCTGAGGATGGCGTCGCAGACCGATCCCCGGCAGATACAGGCCGAGATCGAGCGGTTGTCCGGTCAGCTGAATACCCGGCAGGCCGAGATAACGCAGCTGCTGGGCCGCCAGACAGATTTGCAGCGGCAGACTGCCGCGCAGCAGAGCCAGCTGACCGATTTACAGCAGCAGATCGACAGCGCCGAACCGGCGCTTCGACAGATGGAGGATCAGGTCCGCCAGCAGAAGGAACGGTTGGGCATGATGGCCGCGAAAAAAGCGGAACTGGTCCGGTGTCAGGAGGACCTGGAGAGCAGCCGGGAGAAATATGACGTTTTGCAGCGGGAGCTGGAGGACAGGCAGAGGCAGCTTCAGAATTTACAGCAGGAACAGAGCGCCTTGGAGCTTAGACATGAGACGCTGAAGGATCAGCTGTCCAAGCTCGACCCGGAGGTCCAGCGCCTGCGCAGCGAGAACGAGATGCTGGCCAGGCATTCCGGCGACCTGGCGGTGGAAGAACAGAAGCTGGAAGGGGAGAATAGCCGGCTGGAGGAGGATAACCGGAAGAAGAGCTGCCAGGTGGATCAGCGGCGACAGAGCAATGAGGTGCTGCAGCAGCAAAATAATGAGCTCCAGGACCAGGTCCGGGAGCAGGAGCGGCGGCTGATCCAGCTGCAAACAGTGGAGCAGCCGCAGCTGGAAGCGCGGCTGAGGGAGATTCAAGGCAAGATCAACGACTGCATCGGACGTTTCGCGTCTCTGAACGACCAGATTCACGAGGCGGAGGACCAGCAGTCAGAAGCTGTGGAAACGTTGAGTCGTCTGACCGGCCAGCTGCAGGAGGCCAAGGCCCGTCGGGAGGAGGCCCAAAGACAGAAAACGGAGATCACACAGAGACTGGCCAGCACCAGCGCCGACGCGGAAAGCCTCCAGCGAGAGATCGCCCAGATATCCCGTCTGCTGGAGGAGGAAAATAAGAAGGATCTGCAGGATGTGCTGGAGCAGCAGCGCAGTCGTCTGGCTCTGTGCAGGAATCAGCTGGCCCAACAGGAAATGGACCTGGCTGCCAAGGAGGAGGCACTGAAGGATACCGCCGCCGAGCTGGAGACCGTGCAGACGGAAAATGCCCAAAAAACGGCACAGCTTCAGCAGCTGGAGCAGGAGTATCGCCAGGCCAGGCAGGAGGCCGACGCGCTGTCGCGGCAGGACCGGCAGCTGGCTGAAGTGGCGGAACGGCTCAAGCAGATGCGGGACGTAGCCGACGCGCTGCGCGGAGACAGCGGCCTGCTGGAGCCTATGTATGACCGGAAGTCCTTTGCGCTGGACGACGTCCTTCAGTCGGGCTTCCAGCAGGCGGAAACCGCCATCTCCGGCCTGCGCCAGGCTATTGTCAGTTATCAAGAGATTTGCGGCGGCAGCCATACGGATTAAGGAGGAAAAGTTATGAATACATGTATCGTATGCGGCGGCTCTTTCCAGCCGCAGTCCAACTGCCCCTACTGCAATTTTCCGGAGATCACGGTGCTGGGCGACAAGGCTGTACTTGATGAGATGGCCGCAGGCTACAGAAAGGAGTACCTGGCCGATATCCGTCTTGGCGTGATGTACACTATGTGGAAGGCGGACGGCGACACACTGACTGCTGACCGGGAGGGATGCGAGCTCTTCGCGGACGGCTCTGCCGTCCAGGGAACGGATATTTGGTGCGACCGTCAATTGGCGCGCCAGCCGGATGGCGACAGGGTCGACGTCCGCCTGGTGGTGGAAAAGGCCGGCCAGCGCCGGATCATCCCGGTGTCCGTACCCAACCTGAAGCAGCCCCGGCTGCAGCAGATCGGTCTGCGTCTGTGCGAAAAGCTGCATGTCCGTGTGCTACTGCGCAATGACATTCAAACGGTCGAGTCCCAGCCGGTCTCGCTGGTCGGCGCTCAGGGGTAAGGGAGGGGTTTCCCTTGTTGTTTTCTTCCCGTAAGCCCCTGTACTTTGTGTTTCATGACCGGAGCGAACGCTACTTTCAGGACAGCACACTGCAGCTGACTTTCTCCGAATGGCTGTGGCTGACGCTGCGTAAGAGGGGCTATTCGAATATTTACTTTGTGGATCTGGATGACACCGGCCGCCCGGTATTGACTCTGCGGGACCGGGACACCTGGCGGGGGTATAACCCCGGCGGCATTTTCTCCGTTATAGAGGAGTACCGGGGGCGGCCGCTGCGCCGGGTTATGGGCGATAAGGAGTTCCTGCGCCTGTGGAACCGGATATACGACGGACCTGGAGACTGTGCCTATGTATTTTCCGCGCAGGCATTCTCACGGCTTGCCTCCGTCCGCCGGCCAAAGGACGTGGATGGGCTGCTGGACCGCATGGCGCGGCAGGAGCGCCCGGACGCTCTTATTCTGACCGGGCCCATGGACATGGAAGCCTCCGACCTGGACGCTTATTTGAATCCCCACGGAATCCTGGCCTATCTCTCGCCCACGGGGCGAAGCCTTTGCCAGGCTGCTGCCGATCTTCTTCAGCGGGAGCAGGACGTCTGCTTTTTTGAAAAGCTGAAAGAGCGGCTGGGCGATCAGTTTATTGAGCTTGGCCGTCCCACCTACGGGCGGCTGCTGTCCATGCTGCGGTGCGTCCGGTTTGCGCTGGGTGAAAGCTGGGACGAGGATACTTTGGAATTTTACGCCCTGCTTTTGCTGCGATGGGTACACATGCGCACCGTAAAATCATACTGCAAGGGCCTGTTTTCCGATCTGCCAAAGCCGGTCACTTGTGCCGGAATGTATGCGCTGCTGTGCCGGGATAGAGCGGAGAAGCTGCGCGAATGCGCCGCTATGCTGCGGCGCACGGCACCGGACACGCTGTCTTCCGCGCAGATGCTGGAGAAGAAGTTCGGCCCGCTGCCGCAGCAGGTGCTGGACCAGTGCTGGATCTCGGTGCGGGAGCCCAGCCTGGACAAGCTGCTGAGCTTTCAGCTGCCCCACATCTCCAGCCAGACAGAGGATCCTGTGTTTCAGATCTGCCCGGTGGACCCGGGCGACTGGTATCTGATGCGGCGGCGGCTGCGCAGTCCTCGCCTATGTCCTCCGCCAAAGGAGCGTATCGGCTGGATCGATCGCTTTTTGGATGTGCTCAACACCGCCGGCGCCCACGGCGACAGCCGCACCGTCCGGCGCACCGTCCGGGTCCTGCTTCGCTGCGGAAGGCGACTGTATGCACCCGGCAAGGACACAAACTTTGAGGCTCTGGGGGCATACCTCGCCAGCTCCCGGGAGTACTTTGAAATGGAGCGGAAGCAGGCGGGTCTGCCCCCTGAGAAACTGGAGGACTGCCGCCGCCTGCTGCGGGAGCAGGATCGGCTGTTCTGGTCTGTGGCCGATACCGACCCGCTGGATCTTCAGAGTGCAGTGGAGCGGGCCAAGGAACAGGGCCATAACAAAGCCGACGCTTTGCTGAAGGGCTTCTCCTACTTTACCTGACGCCTGGTGCACGGGGCGCCGTTTCGTCTGTCATATAACGACCAACCACATAGAAAGAGAGGATCACTGTACATGAAACCCAAAGAAAAACCGCGCAAAACCGGCAGTTCCCTTGTGGACGCCCTGGGCCTGGGCAAAAAGAAAAAATCGGAGGTCACCCCAGGGCAGACGGCCACCAGCAACCGCGAGACCGGAGCCGAGGTCATCAGCATCCTGCGCAGCATCGACTTTGCCCATGGCAGATTGCAGAGCATGGCCGATGAAGACAGCTATCGCACTATGAGCCTAGTCCGCGACGCAGCGGTCAAGGCTCTGATGGACGCGCCCACCATTTTTGACAAGGTAGAGGGCATCGGGGAGACCATGGCATATGCAGCCAAGGCGTGGAAAACGGCCGTTCAGGACGGGCTGCCCAACAAGGCTGACTGCGCCATGAAGGCCATTGCCACTGGTGCCACCCGTCTGTGGAGCAACATTCCCGAGGATAAGGAAGAGGAGCGGGACGCGATCCTGAAGCGGCGTGAGCAATACATAGAAAATTACAAGATCGCCATCCAGCTCAACGAGACCATCGACCGCCTCCACCGGAGCATTGCTGGCATCCAGCAGGAGATAGACAAAAAACGGGAGGCTGAGAAAGCATTTGCCGCAGAGGTGAAGGAAATGGCAAAGACCCCCGAGGGGGAGGCCCGGTTTGCAAGAAGCTATGCCGCCATCGGCAATGTAGGCATTCTGGATGGTGAGGACCGGGAATTTGGCATTCGTCTGCGGGAGAACCGCATCAATTCGCAGAGCATTGCCATGCTGAAAAATCAGTTTGCCAGCGATCGGACACAGCTGTCCGCCGCTCGGCAGCAGCTGGAGCCTGTGCTCCTGAGGCTGAAGAAAAATCCCGATCTCTCCGGCCTGGAGCCGGCGGGGAGGGTTGCCGGTATCCTCCGGGAAATGGAGGACGAGCAGGCCCATGTCATCAGTGTGGCAAAGATCATCAACACCAAAATGAACGACAGCATTTCCCGGATGGAAGCCATCATGAACAGCAGCGACGCTCAGGAGCTCCAAGCTGACGACCAGTCATACCTGACTGCCATTCTCCGCGGAAATAAGATTTCACCGCAGGACAAGGCTGTTATCGAGGCTGAGCGCCAACGGCTTCAGCGCGAAGAGCTTCAGCGGCAGCAGGACGAAGCCGCTGAAAAGGAGCGCCTGGCGCAGCAGGCCAAGCTGAACGAGGTGCTGGCCAATACGGCGGAAAGCGTTCAGGAGAACACAGCCGAGGATGAAAACGCCCAGCTGAACTTCGATGTGCTGTAACAAGGAAAGGAAGTGTGCACCATGTCATTTATGGATGAGATGAAGAACGTATTCTCCAAGAAAACACCGGAGCAGATCTACGTTGAGTCCGTGCTCAAGGAGATCCGCCAGCGCGACGACCTGATCAAGACGGTGTCCCAGATGTCCAGCCAGCTGGACCACTGCCAGAGGGCCTTTGATAACGCGATCCGCATTTCCCGCATCAATGCCCTGCGCCGCCGCCAGGCGCACCTGAGCGACGCCGGTGAAAAGGAGCGGATCCGCGACGCCGTGGTGGGTCAGCTGGCGGTGCAGGAGGCCAAGTTTGATGTAAATTCCATTGTCACGGCCCAGGATATGGAGATCGCTATGAAGAAGCTGGGCGGTATCCTGCGCCAGATGTACCGGATGGATCACAACGTTTCCGTGACCAAGAAGGACCTGAAGGAAGCCCGGAATCTGCAATTTGACAACACGGTGGAGCCCATCGCCTTTTCCGAGCGGGCCGCCCTGGTGGATGAGCGCTTTGTGGAGCGCATTATCCAGGGGGAATCCATCGCGGATTGCCTGCAGGCGGTTCCTGTGGGGTCCACAGGGCCGCTGGAGTCGGATATGGGTCCCATCAATTTTGAGCCGCCTGCCGGCGGGGCCACAGCCGAGGACCTGAAGATCCTGCAGGATCAGACCGGCCAGGACTGGTAAGTCCTGCACGCGTCAGGAGGAGTAGTATGAATATTCAGAACATCAACCGTCTGAACAACGAATACCGCGCGTATATCTATGAGGCGGAGTCTCACCGCATTACCCGGGCGGGGGTAGCCAGCCGGGAGGAGGGACTCAGCTACCAGCGGGCCGCCCAGATCTGCGGCCAGCTGGCCAGCATGACCACCGGCTCCGAGGCACAGTATTGGGTGGACAATCAGTCCCGCTGTGAGGCAAAGATGCGCCAGATCTGGGCCGAGCTGAACCCCAGGGAGCCGGTCAAGGAGACGCCCGCTGCCAAGCCTGCCGCCAGGCCCGCCGCCAAAAAGACCGACGTTCCCCAGGAGACTGTAGACCATTGGTATAAGCCCGATCCCGGTTATGGCTTCGATCAGGTATCCGGCATGGAGGAGGTCAAGCACCTGCTGTCTGACTGCGTCCGGGACATCCGCATGGATGCCCTGAACGAATATATGGGCGTTCCCACGGTGCAGTCCTTCTTTTTCTATGGACCTCCCGGCTGCGGCAAAACCTTTATCATCAAGGCCTTTGCCCACGAGCTGATGCAGCAGGGATATAAGTTCATGTCCCTGTCCAGCGCAGACATCCACAGTAAGTTTTCCGGCGAGGCGGACAAGATCGTGGAGCGGGCTTTCAAGGAGGCCGTGGACAACGCCCCGTGCATCCTGTTCATGGACGAGGTAGACGGCGTGTGCCAGAACCGCAATCTGCCCAACCTGTCCGACTTCAACATGCAGCTGACCACCACATTCCTTACCGCCTACAACGATCTGGAGCGGGCCAATAAGGAGCGCAAGTCCGTTATCTTTATCGGAGCCACCAACTATCCTGCCAACGTGGACACCGCCATGCTGGACCGCGTGGAGCTGGTGCAGATCCCTCTGCCGGATGACGAGGTCCGCCGCCGGGCCTTCGAGGACAAGCTGGGCTGCGTGACCCAGCTGGAGGACGGCTTCCGGTGGTCCGATATGGCCGAGGCCACCGAGGGCTATAACCAGCGCGACATCAACCGCATCGTCACAAAGCTGAAGAAGCTCATCCGCACCAGCGTGGCCGACGGCTGCGCCGACGGACAGATGGCTGTGGAGCGGCTGAAAAGCGGCGACTTCCGCACCACCAGACAGCTGTTCGACCAAGCCCTGGCCTCCTATACGCCCACGCCCAAGGACGATATCGAGCGGCAGCTCAATGAGTTCGAGAAGCAGATGAATGCTCTGTGAGCTCAGCCGGAGGAAGAACGCCATGAATGAATCGGATATGCTCCAGTGGCTGGAGGAACTGGTAGAGATCCCGCCGGAGGAGGACGCCGCATTGAACGAGCTGCCCGACAGCTTTATCTGGTGCCGTCCACTGACCCGGATGACCGCCCTGACGGACCCGTCGTCCCTTGGGCTTCCCGCATTTCGGGGCGCGGTATTTGCCGGCCCTGCGGGCAACGGCAAGCACACCCTGGCCCGTGCGCTGCTGGCCACGCTGTGGCGCAGCCGGTACATTGAACGCGACCAGGTGAGCCTGTTCTGGCTTACCCCCGATCAGCTTCCGGAGGGCCTGGACGCCGCTGGGTCGGCAGAGCTGATGGGCAAGCTGTTTGAGGAGGTTTCCACCCCGGATGAAGACGTCAGATTTGGCGTTATCGTGCTGGACCGGCCGGAGCATTATCCCCATGCGCAGATACTGATGAGCCGTGTTGCCCGGGAGGTAGCCGACCTGGAGGGACAGAATGCCGTGATCTGCATCACGGAGGATGAGTCCGTCATTCCATCCGCTATGCGGGGACTGCTGATGCTTTGCCGCTGCCCCAACCCCGGCCCGCGCCAGCGCCGGATAATCCTGGAGGAGGGACTTCGGTGGACGACGCCGTCTCAGCAGACCATCACGCTTTCTCCCGAGGGCATCACCGTGGAGGAGTTGACCGCCCGGACTGAGGGCCGAAGCTGCGCCGAGCTGCGTGCCCTGCTGCTGATGCTGCGGTCAGAGGCGGTATCCTTTGACCTGGGGCAGGGCCGATCGGTCCAGGTCCCGCTGCCTCAGGACCTTCTTCTGGACATGCTGGAGCTATACGGGCAGACCGCCGTACCCGCACAGACCGTTCCCGTGCAGCAAGTAGTTGGGCCCGTGATCTCACCCTCCTATTCGGGCAACACGACGCCGGTTCAAAAGCAGCCCGAGGATATGGACGCGTCGGAGTACAAAGCGCATTTGCTTAACTGCCTCAACCAATAAATCCCTATCTCACCAACGAGAGGAGTGCGTATTGATGCACAAATCGCTGCCCAATACAACGCGGCAAGCCGGGAAACGGTATTGCCAGAATGATAAGGTCCGCATTACCCAACGCCAGGAGCACACGGACCACGTTTCCAACGTACAGGGTAAAGTCCTGTGCAGCTTTGGCTTTGTCCATCACCCTCGGCTGCGGGCCGTCTTGCTGGGAGACCAGACCGTCATTACAGATTACGCCTGCGACTGCTATGAGTATAACGACAACTCCGACTTTTGCAGCCACTGCGCCGCCCTGGCCATGCGCGCCTTTGGCGAAGGCGAGCTGGTATACCAGCAGAAGACCGGCCTTCCCGGCGGCTCAGACTCCGCTCTTGAGCAGAAGCCGGAGGCTGACCGCGTGATCGTTCTGTCGGACGGGCAAAACGACGAGGGACAGCGCTGCGTACAGGGGAAGGTCCTGTGCAGCTTCGGCTTTGTCCACCATCCCCGGCTTCGGCTTCGCGCCAGTGAAGTCACGGATTACACCTGCGACTGCTATCGCTTTTTTGAAAGCAGCGCCTTTTGCCCCCATTGCAGGGCGCTGCTGACCCAGGTGTTGGGACAGGACAAGCCCGCCGCGCCGGAATCGGAGGCTCCTGCGCTGGAGATGGAGTGCCCTGTGCCGGCGGCAGAACCGGCTGCGCTGGGGACAGAGCCCGATTTGCCAATGACGGAGTCTGCCGCACCGGAGGAAGATGCTGCCGCGCCAGCGGCGGGACCTGCTGCACCGGAGGAAAAATCTGCCCCAGAGGATGCGCTGCCTGTGTATACGCCTCCTGCCTGGGACGGCTGCCCTCGGACCATGCGGATCCTGTTCGGGCATGCGCTGGGGGACGGAGCGCCTGTGTGTTGGTATCCCAATGATACGGCGCGTATCTTCCATCCCAATATGGGGATCATCGGCACCATGGGCACCGGCAAGACGCAGATGACTAAGTCTCTGGTAACCCAACTTTGCCGCCAGCAGCCCAACAACTTCGACGGCCATCCCTTGGGCATCCTGATCTTTGACTACAAGGGGGATTATAACGAGACAAAGCCTGATTTTGTGCAGGCCGCCGGCGCTCGGGTGCTCAAGCCGTATCATCTGCCCTTCAACCCCTTCTCACTGCAGGGCGTGCGCCGCAAGCCCCAGCTTCCCATCCACACGGCCAATGCCTTTACGGATATCATCGCCCGGATCTATGGGTTGGGGCCTAAGCAGAGCGCCACGCTGCTGCGCTGCATCGTCAGCGCCTATCAGAGCTGCGGCATCGAATCCTCCGACCCGTCCACCTGGGACCGCACCGCGCCAACCTTTGAACAGGTATATCAGGTGTATGCCGACGATGAATCCATCAAGAAAAACGACTCGCTGTATGCCGCCATGGACAAGCTGTTTCAATTCCAGGTGCTGGAGGGCGATCCCGACTGCACATCCTCCCTGTTCGGCCTGCTCCGCGGCGTTGTGGTGATAGATCTGTCCGGTTATGATACCGATATCCAGAATCTCATCGTGGCCATTACGCTGGAACTGTTCTATTCCCAGATGCAGAACACCGGGTCCAGCCAGGTCGATCGGGATTTCCGCCAATTGACCCGGTTCATTCTGGTGGACGAGGCGGACAACTTCATGTCGCAGAATTTCCCCGCCCTCAAGCGCATTATGAAGGAGGGCCGCGAGTTCGGCGTGGGCACCATCCTGTCCACGCAGTTCCTGCGTCACTTTGGCTCCGGAGACGACGACTATTCCAGCTATATCCTGACGTGGGTAGTCCATAACGTGTCCGATTTGAAGCGCTCGGACATTGACTTTGTGTTCAAGAGCTCCGCTGACCCGGAAGTATCGGAGCAGCTGTATCAGGGCATTAAGGCCATCGGCAAGCATCAGAGCATAGTCAAGGCCGGAAACGCTGCCGCGACGGCTGTACAGGATATGCCCTTCTGGCAGATCGCCGGCGATGAGGAACAGAGCTATCTACCCCCGTGTGAGATTTCCGAAGCGTAAAAATTCTCCGCAATGTGAAAAGCAGCCATGAGCGATATAGCCTCCGTGCTATCGTACTTGTGGCTGCTTTTTCTCTGTCTGCCGTTTGCTTCCCGTTTTTCGTCTGCCTGCCATTGTGCACAGGCTATTGAGTACGACCTTGTGGGCTGCATTCCCACGGATGAGCTGCTAAAAGCGGAACAGGCATGACCGAGATCATGCCTGTTCCAGGAAATTTGAATTGACTGTCTTATCAGCAGGGACGCCGCGTCCCGGTTTTTATACGTTTGCTTTACCGCTCCATAATGGGGTAACCCTGGGCCCGCAGCGCCTCGTACATCTCCTGCACATGGGCGGCGTCCCGGGTCTCCACCAGCAGGTGGACCACACAGGAGCCCACGGGAGCCTTCAGATTGCCCCGCTCGTGGTTTACCTCCAGCACATTGACGCCCATATCGGACACGATGTTCAACAAGGTGGCCAGGGTTTTGGGCTGGTCGGGCAGAACGGTGGCGAAGTTGGCGGTGCGCCCGGCCTTGGCCAGGCCCCGGGTGATGATCCGCTCCAGCATGGTCACGTCCACATTGCCGCCGGACAGCAGGGCGCACACGGTCTTGCCCCGCAGGTCTACCTTGCCGTACATGGCTGCGGCGATACCCACGGCTCCGGCGCCCTCAGACACCAGCTTCTGCTTTTCCAGCACAGAGAGAATGGCCCCGGCGATTTCCGTCTCGCTGACGGTGACCACCTTGTCCACATACTGGCGGCACATCTCGAAGGTCAGGTCGCCGGGGGTCTTGACCTGGATGCCGTCGGCGATGGTGTGGACGCTGGGCAGGGTCAGAATGTGTCCGGCCTCCAGGGAGTCCACCATGCTGGCGGCTCCGGCGGCCTGCACGCCGATGACCTGGCAGGAGGGCTTCAGATGCTTCACGGCATAGGCCAGGCCCGAAATAAGCCCGCCGCCGCCGATGGGTACCAGGATCACGTCCACATCCGGCAGCTGCTCCAGAATCTCCAGGCCGATGGTGCCCTGTCCGGCCATGACCCGATAGTCGTCAAAGGGATGAATAAACGTCAGCCCCTGCTCATCCCGCAGGCGCACAGCCTCGGCATAGGCATCGTCATACACGCCGTCCACCAGCACCACATTGGCCCCGTAGCTGCGGGTGGCCTGGATCTTGGAAATGGGGGCGGCGGCAGGGATGCAGATGGTGGCGGGGATGTGCATATCCCGGGAGGCAAAGCCCACGCCCTGGGCATGGTTGCCCGCGGAGCAGGCGATGACGCCCCGGCGCTTCTCCTGGTCGGACAGGGTGGCGATCTTATAGTATGCGCCCCGCAGCTTGAAGGCGCCGGTCTTTTGCAGGCAGTCGGCCTTCAGATAGAAGCTGCAGTCCGGCACCAGGCCCGGAGCGTGCAGCACGGGAGTCTGATTGATAACGGGAGAGAGCACCCGGCGGGCGTCCTGGAGCATTTCCATAGAGATCATATGATTGCCTCCTTGGTTTTGTTGTATATACAAAAAACTATTTTTTGTGCTTGTGCCGTGTACTATAATGATAACCTCTACGGGAGAAAATGTCAATTCCCCTGTTGCTCTCGGGGCAAAATTTTTCGCTCCCGGGAAATGAAAAATAAGAACGGCGGGATAGCCGTTCTTATTTTTCTCTGCCGGCCGGAGAGCGCGGCAAATCACTTTTTCCGCTGCCGCTTTTCGATCTGCCTGCCGGCCCATTGGGCCAGCTTCAGGCAGGCGGCAGCGGTGACAGCCAACAGGGCGCCGCCTGCGGCCAGTTGCTTTTTCAAGTTCATAATCAATACGTCAGTTTCTCGGTCAGATACGCCTTCAGCTCACTGATGGGGATGCGCACCTGCACCCCACGCAGCGGGGCTGCGCGGGGACCCCAATCTAATTCTTGTTGGCGCGGAATGAATCCGCCCCAACGTAAGATTTTGGCTGCGCCAAAATGCTTACACGCCGCTGCGCGGCGGATCATGGAGCAGGTGCGCCGGAAGCCACCGCATAATCAATACGCCAGTTTCTCAGTGAGATACGCCTTCAGCTCACTGATGGGGATACGCACCTGCTCCATGGTGTCCCGCTCACGGACGGTGACGCACCGGTCGCCGGGGTTTTCGCCGTCGCCTACGGTATCAAAGTCCACGGTAATGCAGAAGGGGGTGCCGATCTCGTCCTCCCGGCGATAGCGCTTGCCGATGGAGCCGGTCTCGTCAAAGTCCAGCATAAAGTCCTTGCACAGGTCGTTATAGATCTCCATGGCAGGCTCCGACAGCTTCTTGCTCAGGGGCAGGATGGCCGCCTTATAGGGGGCCAGAGCCGGGTGCAGGTGCAGCACCACCCGCACGTCGTCCTTGCCGTTCTTGTCCTGGCCCACCACTTCCTCGTCATAGGCGTCGCACAGCACCGCCAGGACGCTGCGCTCCACGCCCAAAGACGGCTCCACCACATAGGGGATGTACCGCTGGTTGGTCTCGGGGTCGAAATAGGTCAGGTCCTTGCCGGAGGTGTTCTGGTGCTGGGTCAGGTCATAGTCGGTGCGGTCCGCCACGCCCCACAGCTCGCCCCAGCCGAAGGGGAACAGGAACTCAAAGTCCGTGGTGGCCTTGGAATAGAAGCACAGCTCCTCGGGGTCGTGGTCCCGCAGGCGCAGGTTCTCGTCCTTCAGGCCGATGGAAAGCAGCCAGTTGTGGCAGAAGGTCCGCCAATACTGGAACCACTCCAGGTCGGTGCCGGGCTTGCAGAAGAACTCCAGCTCCATCTGTTCAAACTCCCGGACACGGAAAATGAAGTTGCCGGGGGTGATTTCGTTGCGGAAGGACTTGCCGATCTGGCACACGCCGAAGGGCAGCTTGCGGCGGGTGGTGCGCTGGGTGTTGACGAAGTTGGTGAAGATGCCCTGGGCGGTCTCGGGACGGAGATACACGGTGTTCTTGGCGTCCTCGGTGACTCCCTGGAAGGTCTTGAACATCAGGTTGAACTGGCGGATATCGGTGAAGTTATGCTTGCCGCAGGAGGGGCAGGGGATGTTGTGCTCCTCAATGAAATCCTTCATCTCCTGCTGGGTGAAGGCGTCGATGGGCTTGGGCAGCTCCACGCTCTCCTGCTGGCACCAGTCCTCGATGAGCTTGTCGGCCCGGAAGCGCTCCTTGCACTCCCGGCAGTCCATCAGAGGATCGGAGAAGCCGGACAGGTGGCCGCTGGCCACCCAGGTCTGGGGGTTCATGAGGATGGCGGCATCCTGCCCCACGTTGTAGGGATTCTCCTGGACAAACTTCTTCCACCAGGCCCGTTTCACGTTATTTTTCAGCTCCACGCCCAGGGGGCCGTAGTCCCAGGTGTTGGCCAGGCCGCCGTAGATCTCGGAGCCGGCGAAGATGAAGCCCCGATTTTTGCACAGGGCCACGATCTTGTCCATGGTCTTTTCCGTGTTTTTCATGTGTCAAATCTCCTTTATGTGATGTTTTTGCCTGCAAAATAAAAGCCGCCCTGAGCCATAACAGCTCAGGGCGAACGAAATAACGTCCGTGGTTCCACCTGAATTTGGATACATCCACACTCTTGCGCCGATAACGGGGCGTCCGGCGGGCATTTCCTCCCGCGGCTCCGGGCTGCCGCACCCATCATCGCCTGTAACAGCATGAGGATACCATGTTTTTCCCGCCGCGTCAAGGAAAATTTGCGGCCTATTCCAGGGACATGACGTACACCTGGCAGGGGTTTCCTTCGTCCCACAGGGTGGGGAACACCTCAAACTCCCGGAAGCCCAGGGCCAGATAAAATCGGTTGGTCCGGTCGTACTCCTCATATTTCCCCATCTGCACGGTTTTCACCTGCATAAAGGCGTACCCGGCCCCGGCGGCGGCGTCCCTGGCCTGCCGGAACAGCTGGCGGCCTATGCCTCGGCGGTGATACTCCTTCCGAACGCCCATGACATACAGCTCCACAGTGGCGTTTCCCGTTTCCTTCAGATACAGAAAACCCACCGGCCTGTTCCGGTCATAGGCGCAGAAGAATATCCTGCCTGCGCTTTCCCGGATATACGCCTCCCGGGCCTCCGGAATGCCGAACCACTCCGGCAGCGCCTCCAGAATCAGGCGCGTCACGGCCTGTTTTTCCGCCGCATCGGTAAGCTGTCTGATCTCCATAATTCCCCTCCGTCACATGGGAGACGTGACCCACAGGTATCCCAGCACGGCTGTGCTGACGGCCATAACGGCCAGCGCTCCGCCGCCCAGTGCCTTGCGCCCGGACCGGAAGGCAATGACCGCAAGGCCGGTCAGGGCCAGACAGGCAAGCAGTAAAATAAAGGTAAATCCCATAACGACCTCCTTAAAAACACTGGAATGCCCTGTATTCTATCACAAAACCGGATCATCCACAAGCCGCCGCATGAAAATTTGCGGCTTATTCCGCCGGGTCCGCAGTTTCTATGTATAGCTCCTCCGCATCCTCCAGCGCGCGGCGAAGAACGCTTGCATAGGGGATAGCCAGGGGAATCTGCTCCAAGGGGTCGATCACATCGTCCACAGCTCCGCACAACAGGGCATACATTTTCTGATAGTCCGCCATTTCGCACCTCCAAATCGTCTACGCATAGCCTATAGTAGCACGCGTAGCCTATTTTGGCAAGCCCTTTCGGATATGCTATAGGAAAAAGTCCGGGAGGTGCAGCATGAAAACCAACGAGGCGGTCCGGGACCGCATTCTTCGTCTTTGCCAGGAGCATGACATGACCATCAACCGGCTGGCTACGGTCAGCGCACTGCCGCCGTCCAGCATCAAGAACATCCTGTATGGGAAAAGCCGGAACCCGAAGCTGCTGACCATCAAGCTCATCTGCGATGGCCTGGGGATCACCCTGGGGCAGTTTTTCACCGCCCCGGAGTTTGACAACCTGGAGCAGGAGCTGGAATAAAATAAAAAGAATGTCCCCGACGGCCCGCGTCAACCCCGGCGGGTTCGGGCGGGGCAGAGCCCACGCCCCTACGGCTTGGCTCTCCCTTCGGGAGAGCTGTCGGCGCAGCCGACTGAGAGGGGAAAACGGATTCCCACGTCGGCCCTGCGGGCCTCCTCGGAATGACATATCAAGGAGATCGCCGGTCAAAGGCGGGGCACATGGGCCCACGCCCCTACGGAACGTCTGTCGATAGAACGCCTGTAGGGCAGGGCCCATGTGCCCTGCCGCAGAGGAACGGGATGGTTTCCGGAAACCGCCCGTAGGGCCCGTGCCCCCGGAAATAAAAAAGGACGTCCTCTCGGGACGTCCTTTGGTTTGGCTTCATCAACCGATCTGATTCAGCTTCAGAGTCAGAGCGCTCTTCTTGTGGGCTGCATTGTTCTTGTGCATCAGACCCTTGGCAGCGGCCTTGTCGATGGACTTCACTGCGACCTTGTAAGCGCCCTCGGCCTCGGTGCGATTGCCTTCCACGGCAGCAGCCTCGAACTTCTTGATAGCAGTCTTCAGCGCAGACTTGTTGGCCTTGTTGCGAGCGTTACGAACCTCGGCGATCAGCACGCGCTTCTTAGCAGACTTGATATTCGGCAAACCAAACACCTCCCCGGCGATAAATTTTCTTGCACGGGCACTTAAATACCCAGGCAGGATAGTATTCTATCACCTTTGCCAGAAAATTGCAAGCACTTTTTGAAATTTATCTGTAGTTTTTCGTATAATTTCTTCTCTCCCGGGGAAACTGGGCTATAGCCACAATATTTGGTGTTTTCTGGGGGGCGATGACCATAGATATGAGCATGACACGAACGGACCTGGCGCTGGAATCCGTCCAGGCCGCTGCAAAAGTGGCCCGGGAGGATGCGGTTCCCGGGGTCCGCAGCCAGGAGAACCGGCGGGAAGGCTATGCCATAACACACATCCGGATCGAGAGCGACGTCGGGGCCCAGGCGCTGGGGAAGCCTGTGGGCCGATATGTCACCGTGGACCTGGGGCCGTATTTCCGCCGGGAGGAGGACTATTTTGACCGGGGCGTCCGGTGTCTGGCGCAGGAGCTGCGGGGAATGCTGCCGGAGGGACCGGTGCTGGCGGCGGGTCTGGGGAACCGGGCCATGACCTGCGACGCCGTGGGCCCGGCGGTGGTGGACAATCTGTTGGTGACCCGCCACATGATCCGGGCCATGCCCCGGCAGTTCGCGGATTTCCGCCCGGTGGCGGCAGTGTGCCCCGGCGTTCTGGCCCGCACGGGCATGGAAGCCCTGGAGCTGGTGCGGGGAGCTGTGGAGCGGGTGCATCCGGCGGCGGTGATCGCCGTGGACGCTCTGGCTGCCCGGGACAGCGCTCGCCTGTGTGCCACGGTGCAGCTGTCGGACACGGGGCTGGTGCCCGGCTCCGGTGTGGGCAACCGCCGCAGCGCCCTGGATCAGGGTACCCTGGGGGTGCCGGTCCTTGCCGTGGGTATCCCCACAGTGGTGGATGTGGACCCGGAGGCAGGGTTGTTTCTGACGCCCCGGGACATTGACCAGCGCATCCGGGAGCTGGGCCGCCTGCTGGGCTATGGCATCACCTTGGCTCTCCAGCCGTCGCTGACGGCGGCAGACGTGACTGCCCTGCTGGGGTAGAAACCATCAAAGGTGCGGACCAACGGTCCGCACCTTTGATGGTTTCTGGGATGATAGTGATTACTTCTTGATTTCGCCGTTAGCGGCGGCAGTCAGATAGGCGTTGATAAACCCGTCAATATCGCCGTTCCCCCACAAAGCAGCGCTTTGTGGGGCCCCTGGATCAAATCCTGTCGGGCAGAAATGAATTCCGCCCGACCAAGGTTTTGCCTCGGGCAAAACGCTTGTGCGCCGCAGAGCGGCGAGTCATGGACGGCTTGTGTGTCCCGCTTACTTCTTGATTTCGCCGTTAGCGGCGGCAGTCAGATAGGCGTTGATAAACCCGTCAATATCGCCGTTCCCCCACAAAGCAGCGCTTTGTGGGGCCCCTGGATCAAATCCTGTCGGGCAGAAATGAATTCCGCCCGACCAAGGTTTTGCCTCGGGCAAAACGCTTGTGCGCCGCAGAGCGGCGAGTCATGGACGGCTTGTGCGTCCCGCTTACTTCTTGATTTCGCCGTTAGCGGCGGCAGTCAGATAGGCATTGATAAACCCGTCAATATCGCCGTCCATGACGGCCTGGATGTTGCCCATTTCATAGCCGGTGCGGGTGTCCTTGGCCAGGGTGTAGGGCATGAACACATAAGAGCGGATCTGGCTGCCCCACTCGATCTTCATCTGCACACCCTTCAGGTCGCTGACCTTTTCGGCGTGCTGCTGCATCTTCAGCTCCGCCAGCTTGGCCCGCAGCATCTTCATGGCGTTGTCACGGTTCTGGAACTGGCTGCGCTCCGTCTGGCAGAACACCACGATGCCGGTGGGCAGGTGGGTCAGGCGGACGGCGGAGGAGGTCTTGTTGATGTGCTGGCCACCGGCGCCGCTGGAACGGCAAGCCTGCATCTCGATGTCCTCAGGCCGGATCTCGATCTCGCTGTCGTCGTCCAGCTCGGGCATGACCTCCACGGCGGCGAAGCTGGTCTGCCGCCGGGCGTTGGCGTCGAAGGGAGATACACGGACCAGTCGATGCACGCCGTTCTCGCTCTTGAGATAACCGTAGGCGTTGTCGCCCTCGATGAGGATGGTGGCGGACTTGATGCCTGCCTCGTCGCCTGCCTCGTAGTCCATCAGCTGATAGGTGTAGCCGTGGCGCTCAGCCCAGCGGGTGTACATGCGGTAGAGCATCTCGGTCCAGTCCTGGGCCTCGGTGCCGCCTGCACCGGCGTGGAAGGTGAGAATGGCGTTATTGGCGTCGTATTCACCGGACAGCAGCGCTGCCAGACGCCGCTCGCTGATTTCCTTTTCCAGGTTCTCGTACCCGCCGGTGACTTCCGGCAGCAGGGAGGCGTCGTCCTCCTCCTGGGCCATTTCGCACAGGGTCACGGTGTCCTCCCACTCGGACACCAGCCGGTCATACTTCTTGATGCGGTGCTCCAGACGCTTGATCTGCTGGGACACCTTCTGGCTGTGCTCGATGTTGTTCCAGAAGCCCTCCTGCTCCGTTTCGGCCTGGAGATTCTTCAGCTCCTGGCGATCCTTGGGGATGCCCAGGGCCTTCTCCAGCTCCCGCAGAGTGGGCTCCAGGGCCTGGAGCTTCTGTTTGTACTCGTCGTATTCAATGACTGCCATAGATGGTCGTCTCCTTATCGAAAAATTCCTTAGCCTATCCATTATAGCCGGATATGGCCATTCTGTAAAGGAAAATATACCATTACCAGGAATTTTCTTTACAGGATGAAGCCACCGTCGCAGGTGAGGACCTGGCCGGTGATAAAGGATGCCTGCTCCCCGGCCAGGAAGGCCACGGCGTGAGCAATGTCCTCCGGCGTGCCCAGGCGGCCCAGGGGCGTTTCCTGAGCCAGCTGGGGCAGTACCTCCGGCGGCAGGGCATCCAGCATATCCGTGCGGATAACGCCGGGTGCCACGCAGTTGACCCGGATGTGGGTGGGGGCCAGCTCCATGGCCAGGGAGCGGGTCAGACCGATCAGCGCCGCCTTGGTGCAGGAGTATGTCACCTCACAGCTGGCGCCCCGCTGACCCCAGATGGAGGAAATGTTCACGATGCAGCCTGCGTGCTGGTGGAGCATGTGGGGCAGCACCGCCTGGATGGTGTGGAACGCGCCGTCCACATTGACGGAGAAGTACCGGTGCCACAGCTCCGGGGTGATGTCCTGGAACAGGGCCTGACCCGCCACACCGGCGTTGTTCACCAGCAGCGATACCGGGCCGAAGGTTTCCTTCACCTGCCGCACCATGGCCGTCACCTGGTCCTGTTGAGACACGTCGGCCTGGACCATCATGGCCCGGCAGCCCTCTGCCGTCAGCTGCTCCAGCAGCGACCGGGCGCAGTCCTCCCGGAGCCGATAGTTGATGCACACGGCCCAGCCCTGCCGGGCAAGCTCCGCCGCCACAGCCCGGCCGATGCCCCGGGATGAGCCTGTTACCAGCGCGATTTTTTCCATGATGTTTGTCCTCCTGGGTGGTTTTGAGAAAAGTATAGCAAAAAAAAAGAAACTTGGCAAGAAAACTGTTGACAAATACGGGCAAACCGTGTAAAATACATACTGTTCCGCGCGGTTAGCTCAGCTGGTAGAGCACATGCTTGACGTGCATGGGGTCACAGGTTCGAGTCCTGTACCGCGCACCATACGCAAAAGCCCTGAAATCACTACGATTTCGGGGCTTTCGTTATTTTGAAGCACGCAGGGCCTGTCCCTCTGAAACGGGTATGGACAGCTTTTGGCCTGCGTGGTATAATATCCGAAGAATTTAAGGCTTTCACTTTTGAAGGAGGATGCTCTATGAATTGTCTTGTTTTGCTTTCGGGCTGCGGCGTAAAGGACGGATCCTGCCCTGAGGAGGTGGCACTGACCTACACCACTCTGGAAAAATATGGATGCGCCTATCAGCCTGTGGCGGATGATATCCCGGTGCTCACCGTGGATCATCTGACGGGCCAGCCTGATCAGGAACGCCAGATCCTGAAAGAATCTGCTCGCCTGGGTCGCGGGATGCTGCGGAAAATTCGGGATGTTTGCTGGGAGGATTACGACGCACTGGTGATACCCGGCGGACTGGGACTGTTGACCAATTACCAGCACTCCCAGGCTGTGGCTGACTGTGTCCGGTATTTTGCTGCCGCCAGCAAGCCTATTGCAGCCATGTGCGCTGGTATTGACTTCCTTCGGGGCCTGTTGGGCGGCGATCTGCTGCTGGAAGAGGTGCCGCCGCTGAAGGCGACGGAATACTGCTGCGACCGGCAGAAGAAGATTTTCTACACCCCTGCCTTCAAAAAGACCGACTCCTGCTATGAGATCATGCAGGGCATCGATGCCATGATCGCGGACTTTGCAAAGACTTCCGCCTGAAAAAAACCCGCTGCCATATCGGACAGGGGGCATAAGAAAGTAATATCGTATTTTCTCGGGAACGGCGTGGCTTCGGTCACGCCGTTTCCTGTTTCAGCGGTTCATTCAGGGGAATAAAGCCCAGCCCGTCGTACTTGATGTGGATGTGCTGGCTGCCGGCGCCGCTGGAGCGGCAGGCCTTCAGGCCGGATCTTGATCTCACTGTCGTCGTCCAGCTCGGCATTACATTCCTCGATGGTCTGCGGCAGTTTTTTTCTTTGTCATGGGTAGTCACTCCTTTCTTGATTTTAGGCAATAAAAAGCCCGCTGGCTTTGCACATACGGCATAGTCAGCGGGCAGAATGTAAGTTATTCTGTTCAATAATTAAACCTACAAAACAGACTTCATCGTAACGTTTGTGCCTGTTTCAACGCATAAATCATAGAATCGACGCCCAATAGCGCCGCATAGCTATTGTTGGTTTTTCTGAAAGCGGGCGTGTAATAAACATTGTTTTCAGCATCAAAACAGAATTTTTCAGCAGTTAGTTCTTTCATCTCACGCACCAATAGATTACTTCCATAGAAACGGCGGAGGAAGTCGATTCCCGCACACATGGCAGCGACAGGTTTCTTTTCGCTAATAAAATGTG
>ERZ826220.95-NODE-95-length-112637-cov-11.216917_pt1 | contig 112637 bp, 103 predicted proteins | sample MGYA00519927_ERZ826220 | MGnify/ENA primary metagenome ERZ826220 (study PRJEB31778, sample SAMEA3449225) | human gut metagenome | biome: human gut; feature: human-associated habitat; material: faeces | place: United Kingdom | collected 2010/2012 ... | reverse complement strand
TAGGCCCACCTGGGCCAACTGGACCAGAAGGACCGGCAGGTCAACCAGGCAAAGATGGTATTAATGGTCAAGACGGTAGACCAGGAAGCCCAGGTCCAGCTAATACTTTGAAAATTGGAACAGTTATAAATGGAGATACACCTAATGCAACAATAACTGGAGAAGCTCCTAATCAAACATTAAATCTTGTTTTACCTAAAGGAGAAATAGGCCCACCTGGGCCAACTGGACCAGAAGGACCGGCAGGTCAACCAGGCAAAGATGGTATTAATGGTCAAGACGGTAGACCAGGAAGCCCAGGTCCAGCTAATACTTTGAAAATTGGAACAGTTATAAATGGAGATACACCTAATGCAACAATAACTGGAGAAGCTCCTAATCAAACATTAAACCTTGTTTTACCTAAAGGAGAAAAAGGTGAAAATGGAAAAAATGGTGAAAGTGGAGTATATCTTGGAAGTGAAGAACCAACAAATCCAAACATTAAAGTATGGATCAAAGAAGATGGAGAACCAGATATAGATAGCCCAGTTGGAGGTATATCTCCAACAATAAAAATAAATAGTAATAATGACACAGAATATACATTAAAAATAACAGATGTAAATGGTAGTATAATAACTCCGAATCTAAAAGGACAGAATGGTAAAGACGGAATTAATGGAGAAAGAGGAACAGATGGTGTAGATGGAACTAGTGTAACATGCATAAAAGTAAATTCTGAAGAAGAAGCAATGACGCAAAGTGCATTAAATCCTAATAATATTTATTATTGGTAGGTGGTTTTATGGGAACAGCTATAAATGGAAAGAAAATAGAAAATGTTTATATTGCAGGCAATCCAATAAGTGGTTTTGTAAAGAATGGAGAGATTATATATAAGAAAAATGTAATAGAAGATACTACTCCTCCTATATACACAACATTAGGAATTTTTAACAGAGTAGTTGCAGGACAATCTAATAAATATGCTACATTTGGAAATAGAATAAGATTATTTATATCGTTTCCAGAAATGTTAGCTATTAATCCAAAAGTTGATATTTATGGAGAAAATGGAAAAGTAACAACAAAAGAATTAAAGTATAGCGAGGCTGCAAAGTTTTATTTTGTAGAATTTGATATTACAGAAGAATTAAAATTACCACAAGGAAAAATAAAATTTAAGATATATGGTTATGCAGATTCAGCAGGAAATGTAGGAAAAGATTTGAATGAAGAAAATGTGAATAGTACAGCATATCCATATGTTATTTTCGATAGCATTAAACCAAATATAACTATTAAGACAGGAATAAATGAAACTATAGGAAATGAAAATGATGGATATACAAAAATTAGCTTTAAAATAAATGATAATACAGCTTTGGCAGAATATGAAATAAATGAGATAATTTCTAAAATATCTGCAAGTCAATGGGGAGATATTAATAATGTAACTCTGGCTACTAAAGGAGTAATAGAAGGTATTAATATCCTTAAACTAAGAGATATGGCAGGAAATGAAAAAATAAAAGAATTTAAAATAATAAATAACTAAGAAAAATGGAGGTATAAAAGAATGTCTATTCTAAAAATAAGAGATTCAACAGGTATATTTAGAGATATAATAACAATAAGAGGAAAGCCGGGACCGGAAGGTAAACAAGGTCCACCTGGAACACCTGCTAAGAATTATATTATAGAAATGGTTAATAGAATATTACAAGAAGAAATACAACAGAATATAAATTATGAAGTACCTACGTATGACGTAGGTACTAATTCTTTGTCTATTTATTTTGAAGGATCTAAATTAATAAAAGATTTAAATTACATAGAAATAGACACAACAAATATCCAATTTAAAGATTGGAATGTACCAGTAGGAAGTAATTTAGAAATAATAACAAGAAGGGAGGAAAAATAATGAGTGAACCATTGATTTTAACATTAAAAAAGGAATTAGAAAAAATAAAAACAAATATGACAATAGAAACGAATGCAGATAGAAATTATAGTCACACGGGAGGAAATCAATATTTGCAAGAGCCAATTCAATTTCAAATAAGTAGAGGAAATGCAAATGAAAAACTAACATTGGCAACTAATGGAATAAAAATAGGAGCAGGAATAAATCATATAAATGTTAAAGGAACAGTTTCTGTACTGCATAAAGAAAGTGATGGGCGTAATGCATTTATATACATAAGAAAAAATGGAACAAAAATGACAGAAGTTCAACATAGATTACAAAATATGAATGAAGCTTATAATATGTTTACATTTTATAATTATATGGAAGTAAAAGAGGGAGATTTAATCCAATTGTATATAGCTTTAGATAATGCAAATTTTACAATTAAAGGTGTAAATAAAATATCTGAGACACAACTATCTGTAGAAGTAGTAGACTAAGGAGGCTCTAATTATGGAAGAAAAAAAGATAAAAACAATTATAGCTTTAGCAAGTTTAGTTTTTATATTATTGTCTGGAAACCTTATTGTTAGTATAAGGCAAGAATTTGATTACAACAAAAGAAAAAAATCTGGAGATACAAAATGGTTACAAGTAGAAAATAGAATTTTACAAATAGAAAAAAAAGTAAACGAGGTGCAAAATGGAAGAAATACTTAGTTTAGTTGGAAATTACACAGTATCTGCAATTATAGTTGGACTATTTATCTGGGATTGGATTTCTAATAAAAAGAAAATTGCAGAAACAATAGAACAAAATGCCAAGTGTTTAGAAGAAATAAAAAAGACAAATGAAAACACAGCAGTATCTTTAGATTTACTAAAACAACAAATGGAGAAAACAGATAGTAAAATAGAAATATTAATAGAAAGGATTGGAAAATAATGAAAAATAAAACATACGATATTTTAAAGTATATAGCACAAATTGTCTTACCAGCTTTAGCAACCTTATATTTAGCATTAGCAGGAATATGGAATTTACCATATGGAGAAGCAATATCTGGAACAGTAATGGCTATAGATACATTTTTAGGCGCAATCTTAATGCTTTCTAGCACGAAATATAATAAGAAGGGGGAATAGTTGTGAACGATAATGTATTCGAAGAAACAGTAGAGTTTAATGAAGAATTATATAAAAAAAATATAAAAGAAAATGACTTTTCAAGTACAGAAAATGATGGAATAGGAGATGATATTGATGCAAATAACTAATGTAACGTGTCCTATTTCCAAATATTCTATTAAATGCCCATATGAGATGACGCCAGCTGGAATATGCGTACATAACACAGCAAATGATGCAAGTGCTATGTCAGAGGTTTCATATATGCTAGGTAATAATAATAAAGTATCTTTTCACGCAGCAGTAGATAATGAGAGAGTCGTTACAGGAATACCATTTAACAGAAATACTTGGCATTGTGGAGATGGTGGAAGTGGCAAAGGTAATAGAACACAAATATCTATAGAAATTTGTTATTCTAAATCTGGTGGAGAACGCTTTGATGAAGCAGAGAATTTAGCAGCTTGCTACATAGCATATCTTTTAAAACAATATGGTTGGGGAATAGAGAAAGTAACAAAACATCAAGACTATAATGGTAAATATTGCCCACATAGAACATTAGATTTAGGTTGGGAAAGATTTTTAAATAAAATAAGAGAACATTTAGGAATACAAACAACACCAGTAGAAGACAATAAAGATTATAGTGGAGGAAGTGATGAACCCGTGAGAAAATATGTAAACGGTAGTACAATTGAAAATATTTATGCTGATACAGCTTTAACTAAAAAGATAGGATACTTAAATCCTAGAGAAGAGTGCGACTGTTTTGGAATATATAACAACAGACCTATGGTTAGATATAAAGTAGACGGATCTAACAATTACAAGATAGGCTTCGCTAAATGGACAGGTGGAGTAAAATAATATAAAAAGTAGAAGAGGTGTAGTGTAATGTTTATGCTACACCTATTTTTTTGTGTCTATTTTTTGTTGCAAAAATTCTATTTAATGTATATAATTTAATAAAGAAAGGGGTGAATAATATGAGCGAAATTTATAAAAATGATATAATAAAAGATTCTAAATACCTGATTCATAAGTTTAATGTGGGCGAAAAACCAGTTACAAATATGCAAATACAGAAGTTAATGTATTTTTTTGAAGCATATTATACACTTAAAAAAAATCTAGATAGTTTATATGACTGCCATTTTAATGCGTGGGCTTTTGGACCAGTTTCTATTCCTTTATATAAGGAATATAGAAAGTTTGGAGGAAATCAGATAGAATTAACTGAACAGGATATTGAAGATGGAAATAATATTTCTTCAGATAAAAAAGAAGTTTTAAATGAAATATATGAAGCTTTTAAAAATGCACCAGCAACACGATTAGTAGATTTAACTCATATGGAAGATTCACCTTGGACAGAAGTATGGGAAAAAAATGGAAACAAAGTAGGAAGTGGGGAAAATACATATATAGATAAAATAAAGACTAAAGAGTGGTTTAAAAAGCATTTTGTTAAAGAAGATTAATTTTTCGATAGATCCAACTTCCGTAAATAAAAATCCTAAAATTCCTAATAAAGTACAAAAGATGAAAGAAAATGTAAAAAATCAGTATGAAGAAGTGCAGCAATATTTAGGACTTGAATTTAATGATACAAATGTTTATGAAATAGAAAAAATATTGCTAGCAACAGAAGATTTAATAAATAACTGTATTGAAGATACTGTATATAGAACTATAAGAGATGATAATTATTCTAATTTAACTTTTGTATATCATTCTTTATCTTTGAAATTAGAAAGATATAAAATAAATAAAGAAATAGAAGAAATTAATAGAAAAAATAGTGAATTAAAAGAACAACAAGAAAAAATAGAAAAACAACAAGAAAAGCAAGAAGAACAATCAAATAATTTAATATATAATTTATTAAGCTTTTTAGCATCATTTAGTATTGTTTCAGGAGTAGTTGGAGCAATTGAAAATATTGAATCAACATTAAATATTATGATTTTTATGACATTTGCTTTATTAATAGTAATAACTACATTGATAGGATTATATAATTTTTATAAAAAACCTGAACAAAAAAGTAAACTACAGAATAATTATTTTTTATGGAAGCTATTATTAGGAGTATTAATAGTATTGATGATTATATCTGGAATTAAATATTTTATAAATAATAAAGAAAAATTTTACTCTAATGATAAAATAAATCAAATAATAGAAAATAAATTGATTGAAGAAAATTTAATAATAAACAATTAAGGTAATTAGAACAAATCTAGTTACCTTTTTTTAGCATTCGACAAATTTCTCACGACAAAGTAAACATAAAATGTTATACTATCGTTAAAGGAGATGGTAGTATGAAAGAAATGTATATTAAATCTCTACGAATGATAAAAGAATTAAATATAAAAAATAAAAAGGAGTATAGAAAACTAGTAAGAAATTATTTAATTTTAAACTTAGAAAGTCTAAAATATATGAGTCAAACAAAAAGCTTTAGAAAAATTAAAAAAATAGCTAAAAATACGTAAATTTAGCTATATAATTACTATCTTAAAGAAATAAAATGTCTTAAAATCGATTCTCGTGATAATTCTATAAAATGCAGTAATACCAACACTTTCCAGCATATTATATTAGTATTTTGAAAAAATATTAATATGGAAAGTTATTTTAAAGAAAGCAAAGAAGAATTTATAAAATATATAAAGAAAAATCCATTTTGTACTAGAGAAGAATGGGATTATTATGCCGAATCTAATAGGTTATATTCGTCTAATACTTTGAGAGCTCACATTATTTCAGAAGAAACAGAAAATCTAATTAAAAAGACTGACGCAGATACTTTTAATTTTATGAAAGAAATGTATATTATAATGCCAAGTAAACCAATACACTTATTTAAAAAAATTAGTGACTACAATAAGAAGGTTCAACAACATGAGCGAAATTGAACAACTACGAAATAAACTGCATGAAGCTATAGATAAATATGGTATTAATGCAGAAGAAACAAGAAAAATAAGTGTAGAGCTGGATAACTTATTAAATAATCGTGGTTATAATGAAAAAAATTTAATGTATAATAAATACCTTGAAAGCATGTTTGAGCTAAGAAAAATTACTAAATTGTTTGCAAAGTTTCCGAGTGTAGATGAGTGGAATAAATATGCTAAAGAGAATTTGTTATTAAATTCTGAAAGTATCAAGTATATTAGTGGATTAAACTGGCATAAATTAAAAGATAGAATAAAAAATGATTTAAATAAAAAAAATTAAAAATTTTTTTCGCAGTGTTATCAAGACATTGCGAATTTTTTTGTCGAAAACGGAGGTTGCATTAGTATTTTTCAATATTTATAATATAAGAGAAAAAGAGATAGCCGTCTCGCAAACAAAACTATCTCTTAAAATTCTGTTACACTTAATAAGTGTATATATAGTATACCTTATTGAGCTGTAAAATTCAAGGAGGAATACTATGGAAAAAGAAGTATTGAAGGAAAAATTTAAGCTAAATGATTTATTATTAGAAAAAATGATATTATTTTTAACTAACAAAGGTAATAATTATAATGAAGCAATTAATACTATAGAGGAATTTGAAAATAGTAGATTACCCAAAAATTACCCAAATTAGAATATCGAATAGGTTGAAATGATTGGTACTGTAGCAATGTATTAATTTTTAAAGCGCCCGTTCGAGGCACCATTAAAATTTAATATGGGGATAGAGTTTTTAAAAAGTACACTATAAGTATGCTTTTTGGAAGCTCTATTTTTTTATTATTGTAAAGAATAAAATCGGGATTTTAAGGAACGTCCCCAAATCCCGATTTTATATAAAAAAGGAGGAATAAAAATGAAAACTAATTTATCTACTTTAATGTCAATTGCTACAATAGAGGAAGGAAAGTTTGCGAATTTAGCATATCAATTAAAAAAATTTGCTAAGAGCATTACTACACAAGAATTAGATGGAACTATAAATACAATAGAAGATTATAAAGAAGATTTTAAAAAAACATATGAGGAATATGAAAGAACACAAATAAGAATTTCTAAAATCAAAAAAATTATTCATAAGAAAAATGCAGAATTAAAATTAGAAGATGGAAGAAATATTCAAGAAGCAATTATAGATAATACAAATTTAAGAAAAATGAAATCTACAATAGAATTTTTATTAACACTAAGAAATTCTAAGAAAAGAATAACAGAAGTAAATAATTCATATTTTGAATGTGAAACTGTTAATTATGATTTAGAATTACTAGAAAAGAGGTTTATAGAGTTGGAAAAGGAAATAAATAATACAGATTTCCAAATATCTAAGCTAAATTCTATAGAGTTTGAAACAGAATTATAAAAAATGGTGCTTACAAAGTTATCTAGTAGGTTAAATGAAGAAGAATCTTACAGCCAAACTCTATCCCATATATACTAGTAATGCATTTAAAAAGATGATAAAAAATTGGAATTTTAAAAATTAATAACACATATTACAATTTATAAATTATAATATTATTACAAATTATAAAAAATAAAGTTGGTAAATTAAAAGAGGCAAATAGATTTATTTTATTATAGGTATATGTGGGAATAGAAAAAGAGTCTTTACTATTTTTAGTAAAGACTCTTTTGCATATAGAATTAATATCCATAGAAAATTATAAAATTTGTAACAGTATAATTTTTATCACATATTTATAATGTATGGAGGTGTACATATGGTTACTTTTTCTAAATTGCATGGATTAGGTAATGATTATATATGCATAAATAATAAAAATATATTAAAAGAAAGAGGTTTATCACAAATAGCAAAATATATGTGTGATAGAAATTTCGGGATTGGAGCAGATGGACTTATTTTAGCTGAAGAAAGTGATATTGCAGATATAAAAATGAGAATATTTAATAAAAATGGAACAGAAGAAGAAATATCGGGAAATGGAATAAGATGTTTTGCAAGATATGTTTTTGATAATAAGATTGTTAATAAAACTAATATGAAAGTAGAAACAAAAGCTGGAATAAAAAATGTAAAAATTAAGATGAATGAAGAAATAGAAGTAGATATGGGAAAACCAATATTTGACGATATGAAAAATATAAATATAAAAAATACATATAGAATTCCGATAGTAATAAATATTAAATTAAATGATAATAAGTTTATAGGAAATTATATATCTATGGGAAATCCACATATTGTTATTTTTGTAAATAATGTGGATAAAATAGATATAGAAAAATATGGGAGAGCAATAGAAAATATGGGATGTTTTCCAAATAAGATAAATGTAAATTTTGTAGAAAATTTAGGAAGAAATACATTAAAAATTAGAACCTGGAAAAGAGAAGTAGGAGAAACATATGCATGTGCAACAGGTGCGTGTTCTGCATTTTGTATAGGATATTATAAAGGAATATGTTCAAATTATGTAAAAGTAATATTAAGAGGAGGAGAATTAAAAATTTTATATAACAAACCAAATGGACATATAATAATGAATGGAATTGCTAAAAAAGTATATGATGGTAATATATGTATATAATTAAAATATAAAATTTGTTTTTATAATATCATTCTAAGTATACTATACAATACAGAAAAAATGTGATAAAACTAGTATATACTAAAATAGGAGCAAGTAGGATGAATTTAGAAGAATATTTACAAAGTTTTTCACATGGAAAGAAAAAACAATCATTAGAAACAATGGAATATTTTATGAAAAAATTAAATAATCCACAAGAAAAACAAAAATTTATACATATAGCTGGTACTAATGGAAAAGGTAGTTGCACAGAGATGATGACAAATATTTTATTAAAATCTGGATATAAAGTTGGCAAATTTATATCACCACACTTAATAAAATATAATGAAAGAATTAGTGTTAATAATATAAATATATCTAATGAAGAAATGGAAAAAATTATAGAAGAAATAGATCCTTTAATTATGGAATATGGTAAAGAAAATGTTACACTTTTTGAACTAGAAACAATAATGGCAATAATATATTTTTATAGAAAAAAATGTGACATAGTAGTTATGGAAGTAGGATTAGGTGGAATGTATGATTGCACCAATATTATATATCCGGAAATATCTGTAATAAATTCTATAGGATATGATCATATGCAATTTTTAGGAGATACTATAGAAGAAATTGCTTACCAAAAAGCAGGAATAATAAAGGAAAATTCGAAAACCGTATATATTTGCCAAGAAAATGAAGCAGATAATGTAATTATTAATAAATGTAAAGAAGAAAATAATAAACTATATTTAATAAAAAGAGAAGATGTAAAGAATTATTCATATAATAATGAGTTTCAAGAGTTTGATTATGAAAATTACAAAAATATTAAAGTAAAGCTTAAAGGAAAGTCACAAATATATAATGCAAGTATTTGCTTAGAAGCAGTAAATATTTTAAAAAATAATTATAAGTTACCAGAAGAAAAAGTAAGAGAAGGAATAGAAAGTGTAATACATAGAGGGCGATTCGAAACATTGTGGAATGAGCCAACAATTATATATGATGGAGGACATAATGAACTTGCAATAAAAAACTTTATAAATTCTGTTAATATGTATTATAAGGACAATAAAAAAGTATATATTATATCTTTATTAAAATCAAAAGATTATAAAACAATTTTAAAACTATTAGTACAAGAAAAGAATGGAACTTATATTTTTACTTCTGGCAATAGCGAAGAAAGATATTGGGATAAAGAGATACTAAAAGAAGAAGCTATAAAACTGGGTGCAAAGAATGTAATTGCTATAAATTTAGAAGGAGCAATAAATAAGTCTTTTAAAGAATATAAAAATTATATAATTTTTGTTATAGGCAGTTTTTATATTTACGGTGATGTAATTAATTACATACAAGATGATGCAAAATAATATAGTTATAAATTGTAAAAGCAAAAATAATTAAAAAACAAAACAATATAGCTTAAAATAAAATAATTTACAAAAAAAATCTAATATGATAAAATGCTGACTAGAAAAAATATAATTATAATTTTCTAGTTATTAATACCTTAAAGAGGTGAAGAGCTATGATAAAATTTACAAAAATGCAAGGGCTAGGGAATGATTATGTCTATATTGATGCAATAAATCAAAAAATAGAAAATGAATCATCTCTAGCTCAAATTATTAGTAACAGGCATTTTGGAATAGGTTCAGATGGATTAATTTTAATTTGCAAAAGTAAAATTGCAGATTTTAAAATGAAAATGTTTAATTCGGACGGAAGTGAAGCTGAAATGTGTGGAAATGGAATACGTTGTGTAGGAAAATTTGTTTATGATAAAGGATTTACGAATAAAACAACATTAAAAATTGAAACCTTAGCAGGAATAAAAGAACTTAAATTAAATTTAAAAGAAGGAAAAGTAGATACAGTTAAAGTAGATATGGGGACACCAATATTTGAAGCAAAAAAAATTCCAGTAGTTTCAAATGAAGAAATTGTAAGAAACCTAGAATTAGAAATTTATAAGAAAAAATTCAAATTCACATGTTTATCTATGGGAAACCCACATGCTGTAGCTTTTATAGAAAATGTTGAAAATCTTGAAGTTGAAAAATATGGAAGTAAAATTGAAATAAATGAGAAGTTTCCTAAGAAAACTAATGTAGAATTTATAGAGATTGTAAATAAAAAGCACATAAAAATGAGAGTATGGGAAAGAGGTGCAGGAGAAACTTTAGCATGTGGAACTGGAGCTTGTGCTAGTGTGGTAGCAGGAGTTACAAATAATCTACTTGAAGAAAAAGTAACAGTAGAATTGTTAGGCGGAAGATTAGAAATAGAATGGAATAAAGAAAACAAACATGTATATATGACAGGCCCAGCTGTTACCGTTTTTGAAGGGAGATTATAGTTATGGTTAAAATAAATGAAAATTTTTTAAAAATGGAGGATAGTTATTTATTTTCTACAGTGGCTAATAAAGTAGCAAAATATCAACAAGATAATCCGGATAAAAATATTATAAAACTAGGGATAGGAGATGTAACTAAGCCTATAGCAAACAAAATAATAGAGCAAATGAAAAAGGCAGTAGATGAATTAGGAAAAAGCAATACTTTTAGAGGTTACGGTCCAGAACAAGGATATGAATTTTTAAGAAAAGCAATAGTTAAATATGATTATGAAAAAAGAGGAGTACAAATACTGCCAGATGAAGTTTTTATATCAGATGGATCGAAATGTGATTGCGGAAACATTGTGGATTTGTTTGATATAAATAATAAAATTGCAATAACAGATCCAGTTTATCCGGTATATTTAGATACAAACATAATTTCTGGAAGAACAGGTAAATATAATACTGAAACGGGTAGATATGATGGAGTTATTTATATACCATGTACATATGAAAATGATTTTATACCAGAACTTCCACAAGAAATTCCAGACATTATATATTTATGTTTTCCAAATAATCCAACAGGAACAGTTATATCAAAAGAAGAATTAGCTAGATGGGTAAAATATGCTAAAGAAAATAATTCTATTATTTTATATGATGCTGCATATGAGGCATTTATAACTGAAGAAAATATTCCTCATACTATATATGAAATAGAAGGAGCAAAAGAAGTTGCTATAGAATTTAAGAGTTTTTCAAAAACAGCGGGATTCACAGGAATAAGATGTGCATATACAATAGTTCCTAAGGAACTAAAAATAAAATTAAATAATGGAAAAGAAGTTAGTTTAAATAAATTATGGAATAGAAGACAATGTACAAAATTTAATGGAGTTTCATATATAACTCAAAGAGCTGCCGAGGCTATTTATACAGAAGAAGGACAAAAAGAGATAAAAGAAAATATTAAATATTATTTAGAAAATGCTAAAATAATAAGAGAAGGATTAGATGAGGTTGGAATACAACACTGTGGAGGTATAAATTCTCCATATATATGGATTAAAGTTCCAAACAATATGAAATCTTGGAAATTTTTTGATATGTTATTAGAAAAAGCGAATATTGTAGGAACACCAGGAGTTGGATTTGGACCAAGTGGTGAAGGATATTTTAGACTAACAGCATTTGGTGAAAGAAAAAATACAGAAGAAGCAATGAAGAGAATTAAAGAAACATTGCAATTCTAGTATAAGCTAGGAGGCAATTATAAAAATGAATATTAATGAAGAGCTAAGAAATATTCTAGAATGGATAATATGCATTATTATAGCGGTAATTTTAGGGTTATGGATACGATATTATATAATGACTCCAACCCAAGTTAGATCAGTTTCTATGAAGCCTACACTAATAGAAGGTCAAAGGTTAATTTTAAATAGAACAATAAGACTAAGTAATAAACTTCCAGAAAGAGGAGATATTATTACATTTGAAGCACCATCAGAGGATTATTTAACAGAAGCAGAATTTAAGGAATCACCTATAGCAAGATATAAAGAACCTGAAGGTGGATTTAATAAATTTGTTCATAATGTTTTAGAAATAGGTAAAACAAGTTATATAAAAAGAGTAATTGCCTTGCCAGGCGAACATGTTAAAATTCAAGATGGTAAAGTATATATAAATGGAGAAGAATTTAAGGAAGAATACCTTTCTAATACTGTAAAAACAGAAGCAGAAGGTGGCTTGGTGTTAGATTTTGTTGTACCAGAAGGAACTGTGTTTGCTATGGGAGATAACAGAGAAGAAAGCCATGATTGTAGAGCATTTGGATGTGTGCCACAAGATAAAATAGAAAGTACAGTACTTTTTAGGTTTTGGCCATTTGATAAATTTGGAAAAGTTGAATAAAAAATAAAAGGGAAAATAGATATGAAAAATAAGGGGATATTAAAAATTTATAAGTTTGTTTATGTAGGAAAAAGTACTACACAAATTTGTTATGCAACTCGCTAATGTTAAATACATTTAGCGAGTTTTTTGCATATATGGGCATAGCCTAATAAATAAAAAAGGAGGAGTAAAATTTATGAAGAAATGGAGGGAAAAACTAAAATGGCTTAATATAAAAATAATAGCAATATTACTAATAATAACAATAACAATTACATCTAATGAAAATTTTGTAAATGCTATAAGTATTAAAGCTAAACAAAACAAAGATAGTACTAAGCTAACAACAGAAGAATTAAACGAAAGAGAAAATAATAGGAATAAAGAGAGCGAAAAAACACGAAATATATTAGGTGAGGATATATCTAAAAGAAAATTAAACGAAAAAACTTTTTTTATGAGTGATGGAAGTAGTTTAGTTACTGTCTACCCAAGTAATGTACACTATGAAGAAAATGGAAAGCTAGAAGAGATAGACAATCGATTAACTGAAAACGGAGAAAACATACAAAATAACCAAGGTCCATATAGTATTCAGTATTCAAAAGAAATTTTAGAAGATTGTGAAATTGGAAAAATAAAGAAAGGACAAAATGAAATCAAATGGAAGTTCATAGGTAATGAAAGAAAAAATAAAATAAATAACATACAAAATGAAGATAAAACACAAAATGGTATTTTAACAGAAAATATTATTAAAGAAATACAAAATAATTCAACTAAAAAGGAAACAAAAATAAATAAAGTAAAAGCTAAAATAAAAAATCCTAAAGTGAAAAATGAAAAGAACAAGAAACTAAATATTTTATATAATAGCGAAAATGCAGATATAATAGAGCAAGAGAATGTTTTTTCACAAATTCAATATGAGAATATTTTAGATAATACAGATTTAGAATATTCCAATACAGCAGATTCAGTCAAAGAAAGCATTATAATAAAAAATAAAGAAAGTGTACAAGAAAAATACGTTTTTGAATACGAAGTAAATAACATGAAAATGTCACTAAACGAAGATAAGGAAATTTTGGTGACAAGTGAAAATACAGATGAGGTTATATATAAGATAGAAGCACCATATATGTTTGATAATAAATTAGAACAATCAACAGATATAGAAGTTAATCTAATAGATGAAGATAACAGATATATAGTAGAGATTATACCAAGTAAAGACTGGATAGAAGCAAAAGAAAGAGAATATCCAATTACAATAGATCCAACTATAAATACTTCATTAGATTATAGAAATATACAAGATACCTTTATATTTAAAGGAGATTCTAGAACACCAAATAGGCATAAAGCACACATCATAAGAATAGGAAGTAACAACCGACTAAAGAATCCACCAAGAGGTTTAATCAAATTTAATTTACCAGAATTAAGAGCAGGAGACCAAGTTATTGCTGCTATGCTAGATATATGCAATTACCCAGACACAGAAGAATGGACACCTTCACAAAACGAAATGCAAATAAATGTACATAAAATGACCGCAGATTGGAATGAAGAATGGGCTTCTTGGGACAATTGCAATAATAATTATGATCAACATATAACGGATTATATTAAATACAAATATGATCCAAATTCACCTTTTAAATATAATTATTTTAATATTACATCTATAGTAAAAGACTGGTATGTAAATGGTAATAATTATGGAATTATGTTAAAGGATAATGCAGAAAGATATAATTATAATCAATCAGATGCATATTTTGTTTCTGCCAATACACATTCAGCATATATGCAAGGGAGACCGATGATACAAATTGTTTATAGAAACCAAACTGGTATAGAAGGAAAAATGAGTTATCATGCACAAGAATTAGGAAGAGCGGGAACTATAAATACAAATGATTATAATGGAAATTTAACATTAATACATTCAGATGTTACTACTCCAGGAGAAAGAATTAATATAGGAATTTCGCATATTTATAATACTAATAATAGAAATGATGATTCTGAAGTCGGAAGGGGATTTAAATTAAACTATAAACAACAAATTAATTTAGTAAATATTAATAACATAGAATATGCAAGATTTTTAGATGAAGACGGTACAGAACATTATTTTAAGAAAATAGGTAATACCTATATAGATGAGGACGGATTAAATTTAAGATTAACACTAGAAAATAATATTTTTACAATGATTGATAGTGTTGGAAGCAAACAGCGTTTTAAAAAGATAAAAGATAAATGGCAATTATATGAAATAGAAAATTCGGAAAAAGAAAAAATAATCATTAACTTAGATGGAAATGGAACTATAAATTCAATAACAGATACTTCGGGAACAAATGTAAATTTAGAATATAGTAATGGTAAACTATCTGCAATAAAAGATTTAACTGGAAGAAAGACAGAGTATTTTTATAATTCAAATGGAAACTTAATACAAATAAAATATCCAGATGGAAAAAGTTCATGGTATGAATATGATAATTTAAATTTATTAACAAAAGCTCAAAATATAGATAACTCATATTTTTTATATGACTACTATAGGCAAAAAGTAAATAGAGTAAAAAGTATAAAACAATATGGTAGAAATAATGAAGAAGGAGCTTATTTAGGAATAGAGTATGAAAATAATACAACAAAGTTCATTAATGAAGAAGGCTATACAAATGTATATACTTTTGATAATTCTGGAAGAACTATAAGTGTAGGAGATTTTGGAAAAGAAGGAAATAACATAAATAATGCATATGGAAAAATGTTTGAGTATGGAAATGAAGGAGTATCTAAGAATAAACTATTGCTAGAATCCAATTTAATATCTGTTAAGGAAACACCAGGAAATCTTGTAAAAAATGCGTATTTTGATAATGGACTAGATAACTGGACAAAAATTGCACATAATGATGGAAATGATTGTGTCATAAATATAGATAATAATAATGTTTATAAAACATGGGGAACAGCATATGAAGAAAGAAAATTATTTCAAAGTATAGCAATTTCAGGAAAAAAAGGAGATGTTTTTAATTTATCATATTGGGTTAAATCACTTGGATTACAAGATGGAGGTCCAGGAGGAAGAACAGTAAGTTTAACTATAGCAATAGTAAGAAACGATAATACAGCACAGTGGTATGATTCATTTGTAAATACAGATACATCACATTGGCAATTTATGTCTAAAGAGATTATTGCAGACAGCGATTATAAGTCTATAGATATTCATTTAATAAATAATTATGGTGCAAATGATACTTTTTGGGATAATATAGGATTATTTAAAGAAACAAAAGGAACTAGCTACCAATATGATAGCAATGGAAATATTATTTCTACAGTAGATAAGGCAAAACAAAATAGTAATTTTAATTATGCATCAAATGGAAAAATAGCGACATCCATGAATGCTAAAGGTGGAAAATTTACATATGAATATGATTATAATGAACGAAACAGATTAAAAAAAGCATATAACAATTCGGGACAAGAATATAGTTATGAATATGATGAATATGGAAATGTAATTAAATCAAGAATAGAAGAAACTAATAGTGCTACTATGCCAGAAAATGGAAAGATTTATAATATACAATTTGTAAGTAGTAATAATGTTTTTGATGTGAATGGAGTAAAAACTGGAAATGGTGTTCCAATACAACAGTGGGAATATTTAGAAGGATATCCTAATAAGGCATTTATAGTGGAAAATAAAGAAGATGGCTATTTTTCATTAATTGCAAGACATTCGAATAAAGCAGTAGATGTAGATACAAATACTCTAAAATTACAACAATACCAGAAACATTCAGGAGATAATCAACTTTGGAAGGCAATAGACAATGGTGATGGAACAATAAGACTTATGAGTAAGGCAAAAGAAGAATATTGTATAACACTAAAAGAAGATTCAAAAGAAAATGGAATAGATATTGTAATATCTAAGTGGGAAGGAAAAGCTACTCAGAAGTTAAAATTACACGATATTGATGGAAACAATTTACTTGCAGACAAAGAGAAAATAGAGTCTGGTGAAGTGTATAGAATAAAAGCAAAACATAGTAATTTATACTTAGAAGCTTCTGGCGATTGTGATGCTAATGGTTCAGAAATAACACAAAGGGAATATAAAGCAAATGATAAAAAACAATTATGGAGAATAGTAAGACTTTCTGATAATACATATAAAATTGTAAATATGGCAAGTAAAGAAGGAAAAGTAATAGATGTTAGAAATGCGTTAAATGAGAATGAAAATAACTTACAAATGTATGTAAACTTGGAGAACAATAAAGCACAAAACTGGAAGTTTGATAAAAATTCCGATGGAACATATACTATAAAAAGCAGAATAGGGGATATAAGCAAGGCAATAACAATATATCAAAATTCTAGTGAAATAGGATTTAAAAGTGTAATATATGATATAAACTACAAAGATAATCAAAAATTTTATTTAGAAAAAGTAGATATGTTCGACATTGATATTGGCAGTACTTATAAAATAAAAGCAAAACATAGCAATAAATATATAGGAATAAATGGAACAAATGTTGAACAGCAATCAGCCAATGATTTAAACACACAAAGATGGAAAATAAAAAGATTACATAATGGATATTATAAAATATTATCTGCAGAAGATAATAGTAATGTAATAGATATAGAAAATGCTAATACAGAAATGGGTGCAAATGTAAGAGTAACTAAGAATTCTGACGAGACACGTAAAGAACAAGAATTCGAATTTGTACCAACTGGAGATGGATGTTATAGTATAAGACCAAGACTTACACTAGGAAAAAGATGTTTAGATGTTGCAGAAGCTAAAAAAGAAGATGGTGTTAATGTATGGAGTTGGGGAATTTGTAATAGTGACGCTCAAAAATTTTATTTAGAAGAGGTAATTCCATCAGAAGAAAAGAAATATATAGAAACTACAGGCGAATATTCGGCAGATGGTAGATATTTAGCAAGTATGAAAGACCAATTAGGAAATAAGACTACATATGAATATGATACAAATAGAGGGCTAATACTAAAAGAAACAGATGCAAAAGGAAATACAACGAATTATGAATACGATACTAAAACAGATAATTTACAAAAAATATCAAAAAAAGTTGGTAACCAAGAATATAGTAATACATATACATATGAAAATGACAATATAAAAACTATAACACATAATGGAACGAAATATTCATATAATTACGATGGATTTGGAAATGTTAAAGATATATATATTGGAAATCAATTAATGAAAACAACGAAGTATGGGCAAAAGAGTGGCAACATAGACGAAATAATATATGGAAATAGTCAGAATGTTAAATATAAATATGATAGATTTAACAGAATTGTAAAAAAAGAGAAAGTAACGGGAAATATTGAATATGTATATGATTCGAAGTCAAATTTAAAAACAGTTGCAGATAATTCAATTGGTCTTACAACTAATTATACATATGACTTAGCAGATAGAGTTACAGGTATAGACTATAGTAATAATTTTAAGATAAATTATGAGTATGACTTAAATAATAATGTTAATAACGTAAAATACAATTTTAATAATAAAGAATATTCAACAAATTATAGTTTTGGAGGAGACAATAATATAAATAGTCTATCTTTTGATAAAACTATACAACAGACTAATTATGATAGGTTATTAAGAACTTCAAGTAAAAATATAATTAATGAAAATGCAACATATAAAACAGAATATAAATATGTAAATACAAATGATAAAAATAAAACAACTACACTATTAGAATCTATAAAAAATGGAAACGAAGATGAAATAAAATATATTTATGATGAACTAGGGAACATAAAAGAAATTTACAAAGGAAATAATATTATAGTTAATTACTATTATGATGAGCTAGGACAAGTAATTAGAGAAAACAATAAAGAACAAAATAAAACATATATATATGAATACGACATCGGTGGTAATATAACAAATAAAAACGTATACGAGTACACAGATAAAGAAATTACAAACCAACCAACAGAAATTATAGAATACATATACAATAATGCAAACTGGAAAGATCAATTAACATCTTATAATGGAAAAGAAATTATTTATGATTCTGTAGGAAATATAATTTCTTATAATGGAAACGAATATACATGGCAAAATGGAAGAGAACTTGCAACATTAATAAATAATGAAAAAAATCTAAATATTAGTTATAAATATAATGATAACAGAATAAGAACAGAGAAAATAGTAAATGGAGAAAAAACACAATATTTACTAGATGATGATATTGTAATACTAGAAATTAAAGGAAATGATGTATTTTATTATGAATACAACGAAAACGATGAACTTATAGGCTTTAAATATAATGATGAACAATATTATTATACAAAAAACGGACAAAATGATATAATAGGAATATTAAATAATAATTTTGAGAAGATAATAACTTACGAGTATGATTCTTGGGGAAAATTAATATCAATAAAAGATGAACAAGGAAATGACATAACAAATGATACAAACAGTATAGGCTATAAGAACCCTTATAGGTATAGAGGATATAGATATGACAATGAAACTGATTTGTATTATTTACAAAGTAGATATTATGACCCAGAGATTGGTAGATTTATAAGTGCAGATGATTTGTTAGCAACAAGTTGTGGTGTGTTAGAACACAATATGTATGTATATTGTAATAATAATCCAATTAATCAAATGGACTCTTCAGGAGATATTTCGATAGCTATAGTAGGATTGGTAATTGGAATTGCAGCTTTAGTTATCTCTTCATTTAATAATTCGTCAAATACAGGAGTAGTTTCTTCTTTAGTGGAAGGTGTTGGAAGTGTAGCTTCTAGCGTGACTTCTGGAGTGAAAAACGCAGTTTCTACTGTTAAGGCCAAAACTAGAAAGAAGAGAGATAAAAATAAAAGAGAAAATATGATATATACTTTATCAAAAAATGGAAAAGTCATATATGTGGGAAGAACAAATGACGATAAGAAAACACAAAGAAGACATGAAAATAATCCTTATAGGGCTGATCTACATTTTGATGTAATAAGAGAAAATTTAAATTGGTGGGAAGCGAGAGGACTGGAGCAATATTATATTATGTATTATAATACGTTAAATAAAGCTAATCCTGCTAATAATCAAATAAACGGTGTAAGAAAAAGCTTATGGAATTCTTCTGAATTTGGAAGATATATAGAATATGGGTTAAAAGCATTATTACCAGAAAGTGAAACAAAAGTAGGAAAATCTAAGGAGGGATGAAACATGGGAACATGGGGAACAGGATTGTATCAAGATGATACAACATGTGATGTAAAAGAAGAATATTTAAATTTATTAAAAATAGGAACAGAGCCAGAAGAAGCAATGGAAGAAATGATTATAAATTGGGAAGACTGCATTGAAGATGTAGAAGAAGGAACATTATTTTGGTTTGCATTAGCAGAAACACAATGGAGATATGGATTGCTAGATAAAAAAGTAAAAGAGATAGCATTACAGTATATAGAAGAAGGAATAGATTTAGAAAGATGGGAAGAAGATCAAAAATTATATACAAAAAGAAAAACAGAATTAGAAAAGTTAAAAGAAAAATTGGAATCTGAACAGCCAAAAGGAAAGAAAATACCAAAAATGACATTTCAAAGAGCTAATTGGAAAATTGGAGATATAATATTATATCAAATATTGAATGAAAAACTAAAAGACCATAAGTGGTATAAAAAATATGTATTACTAAAAATGGCAGGAACAAGAAAATCTAATATAGGTAGCTTACCAAGAGAAATATATTATAATGAATATGATCTATTAAGTTTATATAATTGGATAGGAAATAAGGAAATCGACATAGAAAAAATAGATAAGTTAAAAATAATATTTTTAGAGGAGGAAAATGTTTATGAGCCGATAGTAACTATAGTAGGTGAATATTTTTTAGAAAAAAGGAATTTGAAAAAAATAAATGCAAAAGTAATAAAAAATGATATGAAAAATTTATACACAGACGAAGTAAGAAAAAAATATCCAAGATATCATGGCCATAATATAAATAATTTTGATACTACAGTAATAGAGGCATTAGAGAGAGAAGAAAAAAGGGGGAATCTAGTTAAAGATTTTGAAGAATAAAAAATGAAGGAGTAACATATGGGAACATGGGGAACAGGATTGTATCAAGATGATACAACATGTGATATAAAAGAAGATTATTTGGATTTATTAAAGGTTGGAATGAGTAAAGAAGAAGCACTGAAAAAAATCATAGAGTATAATGAAGATCGATTGCGATATGAAGATGAGAGGGATTTGTTTTGGATGGCATTGGCAGATACCCAATGGAAATATGGAAGATTAGATGAAAAAGTAAAAAAAAGAGCAATAGAAGCCATTGAATCAGGAAGAGATTTAGAGATATGGAAAAAAGATAATCCAAAATTATATAAAAAAAGAAAAATAGTGTTAGAAAAACTAAAAGAAAAATTAAATACAGAGCAACTGCAAGAAAAAAAAATTACAAAAATGACATTTGAGAGACCAAACTGGAAAGTTGGAGATGTCATATTATATCAATTATTAAACGAAGATTTTAAAGAACATAGATGGTATAAAAAATATGTATTATTAAAAGTTATGGGAACAATAAAAAGTAATGTGGGAAGCTTACCTAGGAATAAATATTATAATGAAGGGGAACTTGTAAGTTTGTATAATTGGATAGGAGATAAAGAGATAGATAAAAGAAAAATTGATAATTTGAAAATAATATTTTTACAGGAAAAAACTGTTTATGGACCAGATATACGTTTAGTAGGAGAGTATCATTTGACAAAAAGAGAGTTAAAAAAATTAAATTGCAAAGTAATAAAAAATGATATGAACAATTTATATACAGAAGAATTAGAAAGAAAATATCCAAGATATTATTGTTATAATATAAAAAATTTTGATTGGGAAGTAATAGATGCATTAGAACGAGAAGAAAAAAGAGGAAACTTAGTTAAAGATTTTGAAGAGTAAAAAAATAAAGGAGTAACATATGGGAACATGGGGAACAGGATTGTATCAAGATGATACAGCATGTGATGTAAAGGAAAGTATAAAAGATAGATTAATATATGGGGATGAAGAGGGCAAAAGATATACCAAAGAAGAATTAATAGAAAGTATATTGGAAGAATATGAAGACTATATGCAATTAGATGATGATAGAGCTATAGTAATATTAGTACTAGCAGATATACTTTGGAAAAATGGAATGTTAACAGATAATCTAAAAATGGAAGCATTAAAAATAATAGAAAACAAGACAGATTTAGAAAGATGGGAAGAAAATAAAAAATTATATAAAAAGAGAGAGAAAGTATTAGAAGCATTAAAAATAAAAATAGAAAGTAATCAGCCAGAAGAAAAAATAATTAAAATAAAAAGAAGACCAAAACCATATATATGTCCATGGAAGGTAGGCGATAGGTTTGCATATGAATTAAAAAGTGAGAAAGCAAAAGAGTATGGATTAGAAGGTAGATTCTTAATAATAAGTTTTGAAAGAGCTATGGAATGGGGAGATAGAGATAATAAATACTATATACCAGTAATGCATATTCAAATAACAGAAGATAATAAAATACCAAGTACATATGAAGAAATTGAAAAATGTGAATACATTATAGATGAATATAATCCCAAAAAAGAAAAATATAGGTATTCTACTATAATTTCAGATAACATAACTTCAAGAGTTCAAAAATTATATAAATATATTGGAAATTTTCCTGTAACAGGTTTATTAGAAGATGAGTATATAGACAATGGAATACCACTTTGGTTAACATGGTACAATTTTGGAGATAACAAAATTGAAAACTATATTAAATTGGGAACTAACAAAAATAAGAAAATAAATATAGAAGAATATAAAAAGAATATGCAAGAATGGGGAACAAGATTTTATGACAACCAAATAACATTTGACACAAATAAAGAATATTGCTCATTGCTACATGTAACTGAAAGCAATGAAGAAGCATTACAGAAGATAATGGAATATAAGAAAAATATTATAGAAGATAAAGATAAGGATTTTTTGTTTTGGGTAGCACTAGCAGATGCTCAATGGGAGTATGGAAGACTAGTAGATGATGTAAAAAATAAAGCCATAGAGTATATTGAAAAAGATGAACGATTAAAAAAATGGGAAATAGAAGTGGAAGAAATTAAAGAAAAACTAAATAAGAAACAACCAAAGGAAAGAGATGTTTATAAAAGAGTTTGCTTAAAAGCTAATTGGAAAGTTGGAGATTTCTTATTGTGTCAAATAAAAAATGAAGAGTTAAAAGAACACAAGTGGTATGAAAAATATATTTTATTACAAGTTATATCAATGCAAATATCTAAAATTGACTTCTTACCAACAAATAAATATTGTGATGAAGAAGAAATTGTTGTTTTATATAATTGGATAGGTGATAAACAAATTGATTTAAATAAGATAAGTGAACTTGAGTTAGTATTTTTTAAAGATGAAGAAAGAAGCTATGGGAAAGAACTGAAATTGATTGGATTATATCACTTAACAAAGGAAGAATTGAATAAAGTTAATATAAAAGTTATAAAAAATGATATAAATAACTTGAATGCAGATAAAATTACGCGAAAATATCCGTATATGTATAGATATAATATAAATAATTTTGATACTGCAGTAATAGATGCATTAGAAAGAGAAGAAAAAAGAGGGAATCTGATTAAAGATTTTGAAGAATAAGAAAATAAAAAAGAGCAAAGTTAAGCTTTGCTCTTTTTGAAAGGAGTATGTCGATGTCATCGACACTAATAGTTTATCACACACAATTAAAATATCATCAAAAGAGAGAATTGTAAATAGTTATTTATTATTTTCTACATTTTTACCAAATCTTTTAATTTTTTGAGTAGTAGTTTTTTCAAATTCTTCATCTTTAATAATAAAAGATTTTATATGTTTATAATTTGGTAATTTTTTATTGACATTTGCAACAATATCTTTAATAACTGCGAAAATTTCTTCTTTTTGAGGGATAGAAACCTTTAAATATTCTTTTATTGCATCAATATTTGGGAAAATTTGTGCATTTACATATACATCGTCATCTTTAGAATCAGAAAGACCTGTAACTAAAGATTCAGAAATTAAAGGATTTTCATTAAGATAGTGTTCTATTTCCTCTGGATAAATATTTTTTCCATTTTGTGTAACAATAACAGTTTTTAATCTACCAGTAATGTAAAGCCAACCATCGTTATCAACTTTTCCTAAGTCACCAGTATGGAACCAACCGTCTTTAATAACTTTATTTGTTTCAGCTTCATCTTTATAATAACCAAGCATTACATTAGGTCCTTTTACTAAAATTTCACCTACACCAGTATTATCTGGTTTATCTATTTTATAAGAAACATTTGGAATAGGAAGTCCAACAGCATCCGGTTTTATATAAAAGTCATTATTTCCAGCAACTAAAGGTGCACATTCTGTAAGTCCATATCCTTGTAAAGATTTTATATCTAAATTTTTAAAAGAATTTATAATTTCAGGTCCTAAAGGTGCGGCTCCAACTATAAATGCTCTTAGTCTACCACCAAGAGAATTTTTAACTTTTGTTTTTACTATATTCTTTAAAATGAAAGGTAAATTAGAGATTATATCTCCTTCAATATCTGCATATTTTTTAGGTAGAGATTTTCTAACAGTGTTTTCTATCTTTTTATACATTTTTTCTAAAAGTAAAGGAACACATAAAATAACTGTTGGTCTAAATTCTGAAATGTTATTTGTAATATGACGAAGTCCTTCACAATAACTAATGCAACCACCACTATAAATTACAAGTAAAAAGCCTAAAGTACATTCGTAAGTGTGGTGTAACGGTAAAATAGAAAGAACTTGGTCATTTCTTTTTACTTTAACTATACCAAAAGTAGACATTATATTAGATGTAATGTTTTTATGTGATAAGCAGACACCTTTTGCATTTCCAGTAGTTCCAGATGTAAAAATAAGAACTTTCATTGCATCTGGATCAATTTGTATGTTATCAAATTCTTTGTCTCCTTCTTCTAAAAGATTGTAACCATTTTCTAATAATAAAGAATAAGATTCATACGAATTAGTATCTTTTTCAGAATTAAAATTTATTAATAAAATATTTTTATTATCTATAGATTCCTTGTTTTCAGCTAAACTTTTTAAATATTTATCATCACCAAGGATAGCTTTAGCAGAAGAAACATTTAAAAAATTTATAACATCATTAGATTGTAATTCTTTGTCTATAGGTACTACAACTCCAACAATTGTAGCAGCTAAGTAAGAAACAGCCCAATTGTAACTGTTTTTACCAATAACAGCTATATTTTCATCTTTTAATCCAAGGTTAATTAAAGATGTTCCTAATGCCACAACATCTTGTTTGAATTTTTGGTATGTAACCTTATAAATATTTCCAACCTTATCTTTTAACTTAAAAGCAGGTCTTCTAGTATATCTGGCAGCAGACTTATATAATAAATCTTTTAAATCTGTAACTTCTAAAGATTTATGATATTTTTTCTTTAATTTTTCACTTAAATTTTTGTTTCCCATATATATTTTAATACCTCCTAATACATATAGATAATAATATTACAATATGTAAAAATAAGCAAGCAATAATAATAACTAGTCGGTTACAAAAAAATACATAAATTTTAACAATAAAATTAAGAAAATATTAAAAAATTATACAAATTCATAAAATTATATGATAGAATAACTTTGCTAGATTAAATTATTATAGAAATATTTAGTTTATTAAATAAGCAAGGAGAGTGTATAAATTTGGAAACTAATAAGCCCTATAAAAGAGTACTTTTAAAACTAAGTGGTGAAGTACTTGCAGGAGATAAAAAAACTGGGATTGATGCAAAAGTAGTAGGAAATTTATGTGATGCAATAAAAGAAATTTCCAATTTAGGAATACAAGTTGCAGTAGTTGTTGGTGGTGGAAATTTTTGGAGAGGTAGATATGGTCACGAAATGGAAAGAACAACAGCAGACTATATGGGAATGCTTGCAACAGCAATGAACGGATTAGCTCTTCAAGATGCACTAGAAGCAAGAGGAGTATATACAAGAGTACAAACTGCTATAGAAATGAGAGAAATAGCTGAACCATATATAAAAAGAAAAGCAATAAAACATTTAGAAAGAGGAAGAATTGTAATATTTGCGTGTGGTACAGGTAATCCTTACTTTACAACAGATACAGCAGCAGCATTAAGAGCAGCAGAAATAGATGCAGATGTAATATTATTAGGAAAATCTATAGATGCAGTATATTCAGCAGATCCAGAAATAGATAAAGATGCAGTAAAATACGACGAAATAACATACTTAGATATTTTAAACAAAGATTTAAAAGTAATGGATTCTACAGCAACATCTTTATGTAGAGATAATAATATACCATTAGTAGTTTTTGGAATAGATAACCCAGAAAATATAATAAAAGCTGCAAAAGGAGAAAAAATAGGAACAATAGTAAAATAATAAAAAGAGGAGAGATTAAAATGGATTATAGTAAAATAGAAGAAAAAATGAGTAAAACAATAAATGTATATAAGGAGAATTTAGCAGAAATAAGAGCTGGTAGAGCAAACCCAGCAGTTTTAAACAAAATAAAAATAGATTATTATGGTACACCAACACCAATTAATCAAATTGCAGGTATTTCTGTTCCAGAGGCAAGACTAATTGTAATACAACCTTGGGATGCAAGTGCTTTAAAAGAAATAGAAAAAGCAATATTAACATCAGACTTAGGAATAAACCCAAATAATGATGGAAAATTAATAAGATTAAATTTCCCAGAATTAAATGAAGAAAGAAGAAAAGAATTAGTAAAAGAAATTAGAAAAATGGGAGAAGATTCAAAAGTTGCAATTCGTTCTATAAGAAGAGATGGTATAGACGAATTTAAAACTATGCAAAAAAATTCTGAAATAACAGAAGACGAATTAAAAATGGCAGAAGATAATATTCAAAAAATAACAGATAAAAGTATAGAAGAAATAGATAAATTAACAGAAGGAAAAGAAAAAGAAATAATGACTGTTTAAAAGGAGTTTAATATGGAATTAGAAAAAGAGAACTTTCCAAAGCATATTGCAATAATAATGGATGGAAATAGGAGATGGGCAAAGCAAAGAAATCTTCCAGCAAAATTAGGACATAAAGAAGGAGCAAAAACATTAGAAAAAATAGTTAGATATGCAAACAAAATAGGTTTAAAATATATTACTGTTTATGCTTTTTCAACAGAAAATTGGAAAAGAACAGAAGAAGAGGTAAGTGCACTTATGTTACTTCTTCAAAACTATTTAGACACATATAGTAAAAGGGCAGATACAGAAAATATTAAAGTAAAAGTATTAGGAGATATTTCTGTTCTTCCAGAAGGAATGCAAAAAAGTATAGCTAAATGCGAAGAAAGAACTAAAGACAATACAGGTGTTACATTTAATATTGCACTAAACTATGGTGGAAGAAATGAAATTTTAACAGCTGTAAAGAAAATAGCAAACAAAGTAAAAAATGGTGAATTAGATATAGAAACAATTACAGAAGAAACAATTTCAAATAATTTATATACAAAAGGAGAGCCAGATCCAGATTTATTAATTAGAACAAGTGGAGAATTACGTACAAGTAATTTCTTACCTTGGCAAATTGTATATTCAGAATTTTTATTTTTAGATAAACTATGGCCAGATTTTACAGAAGAAGATATAGATAACGCAATTTTAGAATTTCAAAAGAGAAATAGAAAATTTGGAGGAAAATAATGAACATAAAAAGAGTAATTACAGGAGTTGTAGGTTTTCCTATAGTAGCATTAGTACTTATTTTAGGAAATCAAATTTTGATAGATATTGCATTTGCAATTATAGCAATTATGAGTTTTCACGAATTTGCACATGCTTTTAAAGTAAGTAATAAAGCAAATCCTTTAACATGGCTTGGCTACTTAGCATGTATTACAATCGCTTTAATACATATATTTCCTAAAGAATATTTAATGTTAATAATAGGGGCAGTTGCGCCTATAGCAATATTAATATGTTTTATGCAAATTTTAATAACTAAAATGAAAACAACAATAATAGATGCAGCAGTTACTTTATTTGGAATATGTTATATAGTAATATTTTTAATGTTTATTCCAATAATTAGAGCTATGGAAAACGGAGTATTTTTAATTTGGTATGTAATTTTTGCTTCATGGGGGACAGATGTATTTGCATATACATTTGGAAAATTAATAGGAAAACACAAATTTAGTAAAATTAGTCCTAATAAAACTATAGAAGGCTGTGTTGGTGGAACATTAGGTTCTGTATTAATGATAATAATTTATACAATAATAATAAATAAATTCTGTGGACTTAATATTAATTATCTATTAATAGGTGGTGTTGGTCTAATTTTAAGTATATTAAGCCAAATGGGAGACTTTGCAGCATCATCTATAAAAAGATTTACAGGTATTAAAGACTACAGTAATTTAATACCAGGACATGGTGGAATGTTAGACAGGATAGATAGTATAATATTTATTGCACCATTTGCATATTTTTTATTAGTATTAATTTAATTTAGGAGGTTTCCATTTGATTAGTTTTTTAATAAGTGCTTTAAAGATAATTTTTCTATTGGGATTTTTAATATTAATTCATGAAGCAGGTCATTTCTTTGTAGCTAAACTATTTAAAGTTAAAGTTCACGAATTTGCAATAGGATTTGGTCCTAAAATTCTAGCAAAACAAGGAAAAGAAACTAAATATGAATTAAGACTAATCCCATTAGGAGGATTTGTTAGGCTAGAAGGAGAAGAAACAAGATCTGAAGATAAAAGAGCTTTTAATAATGCTAGTATACCAAAAAGAATGGCTATTGCCGCAGCAGGTGGGGCAGTAAATATTGTTTTTGGTATATTAGTATATTTTATAATAATGTCTGCAATGGGAAATAATGTGTCAACTGTAGTAGATTCAACAATTAGTGAATTTGCAGCAGAACAATATGGAATATATTCTGGTGACAAAATAGAAAAAATTAATGGAAGAAATATAAATACAAAAGCAGACATAGATGAGATATTAAAAAAATCTAATGGTGAAGAATTAACTATACAGCTAGAAAGAAATAATGAAGAAAAAGAAATTAAATTAACACCAACTAAAAAAGAAAGTAAAAGTACAGGAATTTACGTAGCAAGTAATACAAATGGAAAAGATGAAACACAAGTATTACAAGTAGATAAAGGTAGTGCAGCAGAAAAAGCAGGAATTAAAGCAAATGACATAATAATAAAATTTAATAACGAAGAAATAGAAGGAAAAGCAGATAAGTTAATACAAGCAATACAAAACTGTAAAGAAAATAATGTGGAAGTAGAAGTAAAGAGAGATGGAGAAAATTTTACAACTAATATAGAACTAGACTTAATTCCAACATATTATTTGGGAATAAATTTTAAACTTGCAGAAAACAACTTTACAAATAATGTATATTATGCATTTTTTAAAACAGGTGATTTTTTAGGTTCAATTTTAGAAAATTTAAAAATGTTATTTACAGGAAAAGTTGGAATAGACCAAATGATGGGTCCAGTAGGAATTTCTAGTGTGGTGTCACAAACAACGGGAATAGCAGATTTTCTTTATATGCTTGCTATAATTTCTATTTCATTAGGTTTTACAAATCTACTTCCAATTCCAGCATTAGATGGTGGAAAGCTATTAATACTATTAATAGAAGCAATAAGAAGAAAGCCAATGAAAGAAGAATTAGAAATAGGAATACAAATGGTAGGATTCATAATTTTAATATCATTATCAATTTTTATTTCGTATAAAGATATTTTAAGAATTTTTTAAAAAGAGGTACTAAAATGAATAAAAAAGATGCAAAATTAAAAATAAAATCAAGATATAATGTAATATTTGACTTTTTATATAATCATGCAATAACACTACTTATTATTATATTAATTTTAGTAGTATTAGTATCAAAAAATCAACTAGTAGGAATTGGAACAGTAATATTAATTGGATATTTAGTATATTTGGTTGCAAAAACTATTTACAATGCAAAAAAATATAAAAACAGTTATTATGAATTTTATAGTGATAAATTAATATATAATAATAAGATAAAAGAAGATAATAAAAAAGAAATAAAATATACAGAAATGACTCAAATAAAGTATTCTCAAACTTTTTTACAAACAATGTTTAAATTAGGAACAATAATAATTTATACAAATAAAGAAAAAATATTAGATAAAATAATTTTTATTAATTATGTTAAAGATGTAAAAATAGTTTACGAAAAAATATTAAAAGTAATTGGAGAAAAGCAAAAAGATAATAATTAGGAGATACTAAATTGGACAACTTAAAAAAGATAAAAGATATATTTAGTGACTATAAAAACAATTCACAAGTACAAGATTGTTATATTTGCAAAATAGAAATAAATAAAAAATTAAATAAATTAACTATAATATTAAAAACAGAGCAATTTGTTCAAATAAAAGATATGTGGGATTTTGAAAAGTATTTAACAGAGCGCTTTAAAATAAGAGATATAGAAATGATATTTACTTATAACGAAAATACAAAAATTCCAGAGGTAAAAGATGAATGGAAAAATATTATATGTTATATGGCACATAAACATCCTTTAATGAAGCCAATATTGCTTATGAAAAGTACTATAGAAGTAGAAAATAATAATATAAATGTAAAAATGCATATAAAAGGAGCAGATTTTTTAAAAAGTAGAAAAACAGATAAACAAGTAGAAATAACAATAAAGAATTTACTAGGAAAAGAATATAAAGTAAATTTAGAAGAGCAAATTAGTAAAGAAGAATTAAAAAGGCAAGAAGAAAATAATAGGTTATTAGAAGAAAAATTAATTAGAGATAGAATAGAAGAAATGAAAAGATATGAAGAAGAATCTAAAAACAAGGTGCAAGAACCACCAGAATATTATGTTCCATTGCCTTCAGATAGTGACATTCCACAGGAAGAATTAGGAGAAATTCCACCTATAAGCGAAATGCCAGAAAACAATAATTTAGACTACATTATAGGTAAACCTTCTAAAGCTAAAGAAAACTATGTAAAAATAAAAGATATAAATGCAAATTCTGGAAAAGTAACAATAGAAGGAAGAATTGCAGAGTTAGATTCTAGGGATACAAAATCTGGTAAAAAAATAATAATAATGGATGTATATGATGGTACAGGAATAATGACCTGTAAATCTTTTTCTACAATGGAAGAAGCAGATGGAATTTTAGAAAAGCTAAATAAAATAAAAGCTGTAAAAATTATTGGAAAAGCAGGTTTAGACACATATGCAGGTGATGTTAATATAATTGCAAATTCTGTAATAGAAACAGATGCAGAAGTTCCAGAATTGCCAGAAGAAGATAATAGTTCTCCTTTAATTATGGGAACTACAATGACTATTAATGAGCCACTTGTACAAATTAAGAACTTAGGTGTTGATGACAAAAAAGTTTCTTTGCAAGGAGAAGTAATAAATACAGAAGATAGAGAATTAAAATCTGGAAGAGTATTGTATAGTTTCGATTTATACGATGGAACAAGTACATTAACTTGTAAAGCGTTTTTAGACAAGAAAAACGCAAAGAAAATTATGGGAAGAGTAAAAAATGCTAAAGCAATAAAAATAGCTGGAACAGCACAAATGGACTCCTTTTCACACGAGCTTACTGTAATGGCGTATACTATTTTAGAAATAGAACCACCTAAAAAAGAAGTTAGAATGGATAATGCAGAAGAAAAAAGAGTAGAGCTTCATATGCATACTAAAATGAGTCAAATGGATGGTATGACATCTGCAAAAGATTTAATAAAACGAGCAATGAAATGGGGAATGAAATCTATAGCAATAACAGACCATGGTGTTGTACAAGCCTTTCCAGAAGCACATAAATTATTAGGATTTGATAATCATGACATAAAAATAATTTATGGTGTAGAAGCATATTTAGCACCAGACAAAGTTTCACCAGTATCTTTTTCTAAAGGACAAAGTATAGACACAACATATTGTGTATTAGACTTAGAAACTACAGGTTTTTCATTTAGAACAGAAAAGATAACAGAAGTTGGAATAATGAAAGTTAAAAATGGAGAAGTTATAGACGAGTTTTCTTGTTTTGTAAATCCAGAAAAGCCTATACCACAAAGAGTAGTAGAAGTTACAAATATTACAGATGATATGGTAAAAGATGCAGAAACAATAGATAAAGTTATGCCAAAAATATTAGAATTTGTTGGTGATTCTGTACTAGTTGCACATAATGCAGACTTTGATATAGGTTTCTTAAAATATAATGCGAAAAATTTAGGACTAAGTTTAGAAAATACATATTTAGATACACTAAGATTAGCTAAAGATTTATTTCCAGACTATAAGAAATATAAATTGGGAAAAATTGCAGAAAATTTAGGAATAAAAGTAGAAGTAGCACATAGAGCTTTAGATGATGTAGACACAACTGTAAAAGTATTAAATGTAATGCTTAAAATGTTAAAAGACAAAGGTGTAGAAACATTAGATGATATTACAAAAAAAGTTGCAGGAGATGCAGATTTTAAAAAATTACCAACATATCATGCAATAATTCTTGCTACAAATTATGTAGGTTTAAAGAATTTATATAAATTAGTTTCTATATCACATTTAGATTATTTTTACAAAAAGCCAAGAATACTAAAATCTATGTATAAAAAATATTCAGAAGGTTTAATATTAGGAAGTGCTTGTGAAGCAGGAGAGCTATACCAAGCAATAGAAATGGGAAAAAGTGACGAAGAAATAGAAGATATTGCAAAAGACTATGATTATTTAGAAATTCAACCATTAGGAAATAACGAATTCTTAGTAAGAAATGGTACTGTACCAGATAAAGAAGGTTTAATAAATATAAATAAAAAAATTGTTGAAGTTGGTGAAAGACTAAATAAATTAGTAGTTGCAACTTGTGATGTTCATTTTATGGACCCTTCAGACGAAATTTATAGAAGAATGTTACAAGCAGGCCAAGGATATGATGATGCAGATGAGCAAGCACCATTATATTTAAGAACAACAGAAGAAATGCTTAAAGAATTTGACTATTTAGGAGAAGAAAAAGCATATGAAGTTGTTGTAACTAATACAAATAAAGTTTCAGATATGTGTGACAGGATAAGCCCAATATCACCAGAAAAATGTCCACCACATATACCGGGTTGCGAAACTACTATTAAGGAAATAGCCTATTCAAAAGCACACGAATTATATGGTGATCCACTTCCAGATATAGTTGAAGAAAGATTAGATAAAGAATTAACATCAATTATAAAAAATGGTTTCTCGGTTATGTATATAATTGCACAAAAGCTAGTTTGGAAGTCAAATGAAGATGGTTATATAGTAGGATCTAGAGGTTCTGTAGGTTCATCTTTTGCAGCAAACATGACAGGTATTACAGAGGTTAACTCTCTTCCTGCTCACTACAGATGTCCAAATTGTAAATATTCAGATTTTACAGACTATGGTTATAAAAATGGTTTTGACTTACCAGATAAAGATTGTCCAAAGTGTGGAACTAAATTACTAAAAGATGGGATGGATATTCCTTTCGAAACATTCCTTGGTTTTAATGGTGATAAAGAACCAGATATAGACTTAAACTTTTCTGGTGAATATCAAGCAAAAGCGCATAAATATACAGAAGTAATATTTGGAAAAGGGACTACCTTTAAAGCTGGAACTGTTGGTACTGTAGCAGATAAAACAGCATTTGGATATGTAAAAAAATATTATGAAGAAAGAAATATTCCAGTTGCAAATGCAGAAGTTGCAAGAATATCACAAGGTTGTACAGGAATAAAAAGAACAACAGGACAACACCCAGGAGGAATTATAGTTGTGCCAAAGGGTAGAGAAATATACGAATTTACACCTGTTCAACACCCAGCAGATGACCCTAATTCCGATATTATAACAACACATTTTGATTATCACTCTATAGACCAAAACTTGCTGAAACTAGATATACTTGGTCATGATGATCCTACAATGATAAGAATGTTATTTGATATAACAGGAGTAGATCCAACTAAAGTACCTTTAGATGATAAAGAAACAATGTCAATATTTAGGTCTACAGAAGCTCTTGGTGTAACACCGGAGCAAATACATTCAGAAGTAGGTAGTTATGGAATTCCAGAGTTTGGAACTAAATTTGTTAGACGGAATGTTAGTAGATACAAAACCTACAACGTTTGACGAATTAATACGTATTTCTGGACTTTCACATGGTACAGATGTGTGGCTTGGAAATGCGCAAAGCTTAATAGAACAAGGAACTGTTACTCTTACAGAAGCAATATGCTGTCGTGATGATATAATGATATATTTAATAAAACAAGGTTTACCACCAAACCCAGCATTTAAAATAATGGAAACAGTTCGTAAGGGAAAAGCTTTAAAAGACCCAGCAAAATGGGCAGAATATGTTGCTTTAATGAAAGAACATAATGTACCAGATTGGTATATAAAATCTTGTGAAAAGATAAAATATATGTTCCCTAAAGCCCATGCTGCAGCATATGTAACAAATGCGTTTAGAATAGCGTGGTTTAAAGTACATAGGCCACAAGCATATTACACAGCATATTTTACAATTAGAGCAGATGAATTTGACAGTGACATAATGTGCCATGGAAAAGAAAAAGTATTGAATAAAATGAAAGAAATAGATTTAGCAGGAAATAATGCAACAACAAAAGATAAAAATATGTATGCAATATTAGAGCTAGTTTTAGAAATGTATGAAAGAGGAATAAATTTCTTACCAATGGATTTATACAAATCACATAGTACGAAATTTATAGCAGAAGAAGATGGAATAAGACCACCACTAAATAGTATACCGGGTTTAGGAACAGTAGCAGCGGAAGGAATATGCAAAGCCAAAGAAGATGGCGAATTTATGTGTATAGACGACTTAAGAATGAGAGCGAAAGTAGGAAGCTCTGTAGTAGAACTATTAAGAACAGCAGGATGTTTGAAAGGGATGCCAGAAAGCAACCAAATGAGTTTATTTGCATAATGGTGAATAGTGAACGATAAGGGACGTTCTTAAATGTTCATAAGAAAAAAGAAACATTTAAGGATGTTCCTGAATATTAATAATAGGAGAAATATATGTTAGATTACAAATTATTATTAGAAGCAATTTTTACCCCTAAAAATATTATAATATATTTATTAGTTATAAATTTATTAGCTTTTTTAGGAATGTGGTGGGATAAAAGAAGAGCACAAAAAGGTGAATGGAGAATTAGCGAAGCAGGTTTATTTACATTAGTTTTATTAGGTGGTGGAATTGGTGGAATAATCGGAATGTATACATTTAGACATAAAACTAAAAAATTAAAATTTACAATAGGATTTCCTACAATTTTAATAACTGAAATTATTTTAGTAGTGTATTTTTTTGTTATAAAATAATATACATATATTTAATTAAAAAAATAAAGTTGTAAGAGTTAGGAAAAAATATATAACAATTATTGATTTTTAGTAAATAATATGATATAAGTATATAAATTTAATAAAGTGCAATGAAAAAGAAAAAATATTTATAAAGCTTAAAGAGAATTAGTGGTTGGTGGAAACTAATAGCTGAATAATATGGGGAACTTTGGAGCATAATTATAACGAAGAGGATAATTAAATTATCAATTAGGGTGGAACCGCGGAATATAACTTTCGTCCCTAGCTAATAAGCTAGGTGCGGAAGTTTTTGTATATAAAATAAAACCTTCTGGTACTTAGCAAATATAGTATTAGGAGGTTTTATTATGTTAGATTCAATGGAAAAAATGGTAGCATTATGCAAATCAAGAGGATATGTATATCCAGGATCAGAAATTTATGGAGGACTTGCAAATACTTGGGATTATGGTCCATTAGGAGTAGAATTAAAAAACAACATTAAAAAAATGTGGATGAAGAAATTTGTGCAAGAATGTAAGTACAATGTAGGACTAGATGCAGCAATTTTAATGAACCCTCAAACATGGGTAGCTTCAGGACACGTAGGAGGTTTTTCAGATCCTTTAATAGATTGTAAAGAATGTAAAACAAGACATAGAGCAGATAAACTAATAGAGGAATGGGCACACGAACACGGAAAAGATATGATAGCAGATGGTATGAGCGACCAAGAATTAATAGATTTTATAAATGAAAATAAAATACCATGTCCAGATTGCGGAAAAACAAATTTTACAGATATACGTAAGTTTAATCTAATGTTTAAAACATTCCAAGGAGTTACAGAAGATGCAAAATCTGAAATATATTTAAGACCAGAAACAGCACAAGGAATATTTGTAAACTTTAAAAATGTATTAAGAACAACTAGAAAAAAATTACCTATGGGAATTGCTCAAATAGGAAAATCTTTTAGAAATGAAATAACACCAGGAAATTTTACATTTAGAACAAGAGAATTTGAACAAATGGAATTAGAATTTTTCTGCAAACCAGGAACAGATTTAGAGTGGCATGAATATTGGAAAAATTTCTGCAAAGAATGGCTAATAAATTTAGGAATGAAAGAAGAAAACTTAAGATTAAGAGATCATTCTAAAGAAGAACTTTCACACTATAGTAATGCAACAACAGATATAGAATTTGCATTCCCATTTGGATGGGGAGAATTATGGGGAATAGCAGACAGAACAGACTTCGACTTAAAATGTCATATGGAATGTTCAAAACAAGATATGACTTATTTAGACGCAGAAACAGGAGAAAAATTTATTCCTTATTGTATAGAACCATCATTAGGTGCAGATAGAGTTGCTTTAGCATTTTTATGCAATAGTTATGAAGAAGAAGAAATAGCAGAAGGTGATACAAGAACAGTTTTACACTTACACCCAGCATTAGCACCATATAAAGTAGCAGTTCTTCCATTATCAAAGAAACTTTCAGAAAAAGCAGAAGAAGTATATGCAAACTTATCTAAGAAATTTATGTGTGATTACGACGAAGCAGGAAGCATAGGAAAAAGATATAGAAGAGAAGATGAAATAGGAACACCATATTGTATAACAGTAGATTTTGACACATTAGAAGACAACTGTGTAACAATAAGAGATAGAGATACAATGGAACAAATAAGAGTAAATATTAACGAATTAGAAAATTGGATATCAGAAAAAGTGGAATTCTAATTAAGATTTTGTTTCACACCAAGATTTGTGATGGATATAAAAATCCTAATTAATAAAAAAATAGGTTTGAATGATTAATGCAAATATTAAACAAATTCAAGCCTATTTTTTATTACTAAGATAAATTTTAGAATAAAAGAGTTGGAAACAAAAAGAACATTCAAAAGTTTACAAAATAAATTAAAAAGGTTTACTAAAAAACATAAAGTGATATAATATTTGTATAAAATTGGATTCAAAAGATAAAGGAGAGAAAATACATGGAAGAAGACAAGAAATATGTATATTTATTTCAGGAAGGTAATGCAAAAATGAAAGATATTCTTGGTGGAAAGGGCGCAAACTTAGCCGAAATGACTAATTTGGGTTTACCAATTCCCCAAGGTTTTATTATTTCTGCAGAATGCTGTAATAAATATTATGAAGATGGAGAAAAAATTTCAGAAGATATAATTAAACAAATAGAAATAGCATTGTCTAAATTAGAAGAAATGACAGGTAAAAAGTTTGGAGATGTAAATAAACCTTTGTTAGTTTCTGTTCGTTCAGGAGCTAGAGTTTCTATGCCTGGTATGATGGATACAATATTGAATTTAGGAATTAATGATGAAACAGTAAAAACATTAGCTATAAAAAATAGAAGATTTGCTTATGATAGTTATAGAAGATTTATACAAATGTATAGTGATGTTGTAAAGGGAATTCCAAACAGTCTTTATGAAAAGGCAATAGATACAAAGAAAATGCAAAGGGGATTAGCCCAAGATATTGACATGGATGCAAACGATTTAGAAGATTTAGTAAAAGTGTTTAAAGGAATATACTATAATCAAACAGGTTCAGCATTTCCACAAGATGTTAAAAGTTTATTAATAGAATGTATAGAAGCAGTATTTAAATCTTGGAACAACGAAAGAGCTATAAAATATAGAAGATTAAATGATATACCTAGTGAGTGGGGAACAGCTGTAAATATTCAAATGATGGTATTTGGAAATATGGGAGATGACTGTGGAACTGGTGTAGCTTTTTCTAGAAATCCAGCTACTGGAGAGAACAAAATATATGGAGAATTTCTTATGAATGCACAAGGAGAAGATGTTGTAGCAGGAATAAGAACACCTATGACTATAGATAAATTAGCAGAAATGAATCAAGATATATATAATGAATTTGTAAGAAGTGCAAAAAAATTAGAAAAACACTATAAAGACATGCAAGACTTAGAATTTACAATAGAGCATGGAAATTTATATATTTTACAAACAAGAAATGGGAAAAGAACTGCTAATGCAGCATTGCAAGTTGCTGTAGATTTAGTAGAAGAGGGATTGATAGATGAAAGAGAAGCTGTATTAAGAGTAGAACCAAAACAATTAGAACAATTATTACATCCTACTTTTGATAAAGAAAAATTAAAATATGCAAGACAAATAGCGCAAGGACTAGCAGCATCACCAGGATCTGCAACTGGAAAAATTGTATTTACAGCAGAAAAAGCAATGAAATTATATGAAGCAGGAGAAAAAGAACTAATTTTAGTACGCTTAGAAACTTCTGCAAATGATATAGATGGAATGACAGTATGCAAAGGTATATTAACTGTAAGAGGGGGAATGACATCACATGCAGCAGTTGTTGCAAGAGGAATGGGAACTTGTTGTGTTGCAGGATGCCAAGATATAGTTGTAAATGAAGAAGAAGGATATTTTGAATTACCAGATGGTGCAGAATATATGGAAGGAGATTATATATCTGTAGATGGCTCTACAGGAAATGTGTACGATGGAAAGATAGAAACAGTACCTGCTTCTGTTTCAGGTAATTTTGAAAAACTTATGAATTGGGCAGACCAATATAGAAAATTAAAAGTTAGAGCAAATGCAGATACACCAAAAGATGCAAAACAAGCCTATGAGTTTGGAGCAGAAGGAATAGGATTATGTAGAACAGAGCATATGTTTTTTGCTAAAGAAAGAATAAAAGCAATAAGAGAAATGATACTATCAGAAACTGCTGAACAAAGAAAAGTAGCATTAAATAAATTATTACCAATGCAAAGAAATGATTTTGAAGAATTATATAAAGCGATGAATGGTTATACAGTAACAATTAGACTATTAGACCCACCATTACACGAATTTTTACCAAAAAAAGATGTTGAAATATGTGAATTAGCAGAACAAATGAATATAAAAGAAGAACAAATAAGAGAGAAAATTCAAAAATTAAGAGAATTTAATCCAATGATGGGACATAGAGGATGTAGGTTAGACGTAACATATCCAGAAATTGCACAAATGCAAACAAGAGCAATTATAGAGGCTGCAATAAATGTTAATAAAGAGGGAATGAATGTTATTCCAGAGATTATGATTCCATTAGTAGGTGAATATAAAGAAATGAAATATGTAAAATCATTAGTAACAGAAACTGCAGATGGAATATTAAAAGAGCAAAATTTAGAAATGAGATATCATGTTGGAACAATGATAGAAATACCTAGAGCTGCATTAACAGCAGATGAGATAGCAAAAGAAGCAGAGTTTTTTTCTTTTGGAACAAATGATTTAACACAAATGACATTTGGATTTAGTAGGGATGATGCAGGCAAATTTTTAAATGAATATTATGCTAAGAATATTTATGATTTTGATCCATTTGCCACAATAGATAAAAAAGGTGTTGGAAAATTAATGAAAATAGCAGTAGAGCTTGGTAGAAAAACAAGACCAGACTTAAAAATAGGAATATGTGGCGAACATGGTGGGAATCCAGCATCTGTAGAATTTTGTAATATGCTTGGTTTAAATTATGTTTCTTGTTCACCTTTTAGAATTCCAATTGCAAAACTTGCAGCAGCGCAAGCAGTTATAAAAGAAAAATAAAAACAGGAGAATTAAATGGATTTACAAGAAATTCAAGATCAATTAGATCTAAATACCAGTATTCAACAAGATATAAAAGATATGGTAAAAGAAGTCTATTCAGACATATATTCCTTTTTAGGAGAGAGACAATTTAAAAAATGGTTAATAGATAGTCATGTTAAATCTATAGCAAGAAGGACTATATATCAGTCTTTAACAGAAAAAGAGGATAGATACTTAAAAGAAAGGAAAACTGTAATCGGATATAGAACAATTGATAGCGAAAATAGAGATAAAATTGTATTAAGAAAAAAAAGTGGAGATAATAAATCTACAACAGCACACGAAACATTTCATGCATTGGTTGATGGATTAGGTGGTTTTAACATTTTCTTTGGAGAAGGACTTACTGAATTTTTAAGTAAAAACTTATACAATTCAAGCTCTTATTCATATAAAGAAAATGTAGATGTAGTATCTTTAGTGCATAGCATGTATTCTGACAAATTAATTAAGTATTTTTTAACACAAAGAGGAGGAACTTTTTTCTTTGATTTAACTAAAAATATAGATGACTTTTCTTCAAATATAATGCGAAATAGAAATATAGAAATAGAAGAACATTTTAAAAAATTTCACGACATGATTTATGAATTAGAAAAAAGTGACTATATAGGTGCTAAATTTCACTTAGACGAAGGAATAAATTTATTAATGTCCAATTATTATGTTTATACCAAAGCTAGGATAAAAAAATTAGAATATATAGAAGATGGAAAAGTAGATATTAATCGATTTACAGAAGAAATGGCAAAAGTATATGGAGAATGTAAAAAGTTAAATCCACAAGCTTGGAAACTTCAAGATTTAATAAATATTTTAACAAGTGAATTAGTTGAAAATAGCCACTTATTAGTAGGTACAGGAGAAAGAAGAGAAAAATTAAAACAGACTATATGTAAAGAAATAAATGATGCTATTAATATTAAATCAGCAAAATATTCCATAGGTTTAACTGCACAGGGAATAAGGGATATTTTACAAGATAAGGAGCCATATATAACACTAAATGCACATCCAGAAGAAAAATTAATAAATAAATTAATAGTTAACAGTTCTGAAGAATTAAATTTTGTAGATAAGGTAAAAATATTAGGAAATATTCAAAAAGCAGTAGGTATAAACCAGGAAAATCTAGCAGAAATATTAGAAAAAGAATGCAAAGAGAATGAAGAAAGAGAATTACCAGAAGAATTTTCGGCTAGATATAGTAGAACAATTTTAAGTATAAATGATATAGAAGAAAAGCATAATAGGAACTATTCAACTCCAAGATATGTACAAGCAGATTTAAAATGTATGCCAAAAAAACGAGTATATTTAGAAGGAACAGAAATTGGAAAACTTTCTATGTTAGTAATAGATGATAAAACTGGAGAAGTAGATAGCTTAGATTTTAATAAATTTGGAGAGATATTATCAGAAAAGGGAATATTTGTAAAACAATGCAATAATATAGAAGAAGATAAAAAGAATAATATACCAAAAGAACTTAAATATTATCAAAATGTATTTGAAATATATTCTGCAGAAAACAAAGAATCTACATTTGTAGGATTTAATAATTTTTTAAATCCATTGCGAGTTGCAGATGGAATAAGTGTAAAAATAGTAAATGGAAAAATATATAGAGAAACTAAGTTTTTAGAGGATATAAAGGAAGAAACTTTGGCGGAAAATATATTTAAAAATATAGCAGAGAAAATAGAAGAAGAGCAATATTCTAGTAGTGAAAAAGATATAAATATGAATACTATGTTTTATGATGATTTTATAGAAGAATATAATAGTGTAAAAGAAAAATTCCCAGGAATTGATAAGAACGAAGAAGAGTTAGGATACTTAACTGAAAAGTTGGTAGATAAAACTTTTAAAATAGATAGTTTACCATATACAAAATTTAATGAAATTAATGAATCGGTAAAAATTGTATATGAAGGCAAAAAAGAAAAAATTAAAACTAATTTTAAAGAATTTGCTAGAGCTAAGAGAGTAGGAGAAAATACAGATCATGTATTATACTTAAGAGGAGTAATTAATAATGAAGTATTTGATATAAATGATATTTTAAATTCAGCAAGGGAACAAACAACAATTTTAAATAAAGGTCAAGAAACTACTAAGACAGGAGAACTATTTTTAAAAAGTGTTATAGATAGAACAAAAGGAGTCACACGAACAAGTATGATACAAGGACAAATAGAGCAAATGCAATTGTTATCAAAAAATACACAAGAAAAAGATATAGAAATAGAAAAAGCATATTAGAATATATTCTAACATGCTTTTTCTTAATTATTTATTATCTAAACTAGAATATTTTTTTAATTTTTCGTAAACAAGATAATTAATAGTTCCTATAGGGAATTTACCATTTTTATCTTTGCTTCCGGCAGGTACACCTGTTAATAATTCTATTCCTTCATCAATAGTAGATATTGCATATATATGGAATAAATTATTTTTAACAGCGTCTACAACTTCGTCATCTAAATGAAGATTTCTTACATTTTGAATAGGAATAATTACACTATGGCTACCATCTAAACCTCTATCCTTACATATTTGGAAGAATCCTTCAATTTTTTCGTTAACTCCACCAATAGGTTGTATTTCACCTTTTTGGTTTACAGATCCTGTAACTGCAAAAGATTGGTTAATAGGAATACTAGATAAACTAGAAAGTAGGGCGTATAGCTCTGTACTAGAAGCACTATCGCCATCTACACCATTATATAATTGTTCAAAACATATACTTGCAGTTAATGCAAGAGGGAAGTCTTGTGCAAATTTTTGTCCTAAATAGCCAGTAAGAATTAGAACACCTTTAGAATGAGAAGAACCAGAAAGGTCAACTTCACGTTCTATATTTACAATACCTTGTTTGCCAGCATAGGTATTTGCTGTTATTTTTGTAGGTTTTCCAAAAGAATAATCACCAATTGTTAAAACTGTAAGTCCATTTATTTGCCCTATTTCGTTTCCAGCAGTATTTATTAATAAAGTATTTTCTTTTATCATCTCTAAGTAATGAGTATCATATTTTTTTACACGTTCAATTCTTTCTTTTAAAGCTTTATGAATAAATTTATCTGTAATTAATTTAGAACGACTAAGCTTTGCCCAAGTAGCAGCTTCACCAAGAATTTCAGATAAATCGTTAAATTTAGTAGAGATCTTTTCTTTATCATTAGCAAGAACAGTAGCATAATCAACTAAACTTGCTACACCAGTTCTGTCAAGTTGAGGAAGACCTTCTTTTTCACAAAAACCATGTGCAAATCTAGCAAGTTTTATCATGTTTTCAGAATTACGAGGAGCATCATCTTCAAATTCAACTTTAATTTTAAATAATTTTCTAAAGTCGCTATCTACAGCAAGTAAAGTATGATAAATATTACTATTACCAATTATAATAACCTTTAATTCTAAAGGAATAGGTTCGGGTTTTAAAGAAATCATTACCATAGAAGAATGTTGTTCAGAAGCATTTTCTATATTTAATTCTTTTACTTTTAAAGCCTTTTTTAAAGATTCATAACATAGGCTATTTTGTATAATATCATCAGCCTGGAAAATTATATATCCACCATTTGCCATGTGAAGCAATCCAGGTTTTAGCATAGTATGATCTGTCTTTAAAGAACCATAATAGTTTTCATATTCAAGACGTCCAAATAAATTTGGGTAAGAAGTATTAGAATCCATTATAACAGGAGAACCTTCTAAATTACTATTGTCTATAAATAAATTAACTCTGTAATTAAGCCAAGGTGCAGGAGGTTCTGTTCTTGGACCATTTTGATTTTGATTGTTATTATTTTCAGAAGTAAATGCTGAAATATTTTTTAAAATATCAGTTTTTACATCATTTAAAAATTTAGTAATTTTTTTATTTCTTTTAAATTTTGCCTTTATATTATTTATATGAACATTTATAGTAAGCAAAGCAATATTAGATTGCCATTCTTCTATTTTTTTATCTGCTTCTTTTTCAATGGCTTTAATTTCGCTAATAGCTTCTATTATTTGTTCTTGAACAATACCAGATTTACTTTCAAATTCTTTTTTTATACTTTCATCTAATTTGTCAAATTCTTCTTCTTCAATTGTTTTACCATTAATTACAGGCATCATATAAATACCATTTTGAGCACTTTTAACAAAAAAACCATTTTGCATAGCTTTTTTATTTAATGCATCCATTAAGTTATTTCTTCTTTCTTCAAATTCTTGTCTTATAAGAGTTTTTTCTTTTTCGAAATCTTCGTTGTTAAAAGTATTTTTTATATCTACTTTAATATCTTTTATAAAGCTATCCATAGTACTTTTAAATTCTTTTCCTTGACCAGCAGGAAGAGAAACAGCAATAGGTTCGTTTGGTCTATCAAAATTATAAATATAACACCAATCATTTGGAATTTTTTTCTTCTTAGCAATTGTATCTAAATAGTTTTTAGTATACATCGTTTTACCAACACCGCTAGGTCCTTCTATATAAATATTGTAACCTTTAACATTTACATTAAGACCAAATTCTAAAGCTTTAATACCACGCTCTTGACCAATTCCAGAAGTAATAGGTTCTAAATTTTCTGTAGTCTCAAAATCAAAAAAGTTTGGATTACACATTACTCTTAAATCCTTGTAATTTAATTCATTTTTTTTCATTTGTTTTCCTTCTTTCCTTATAAATCTTTTGTCATAATAATTGCAGAATCTCTATTTTTATAATATTTTTTTCTGAAGCCAACATTTTTAAAACCATATTTTAAGTATAAATTAATTGCAGGTAAGTTATTTTCATTTACTTCTAAAGTAATAGAAGAGAAATGTTGGTTTTTGGCAGTTTGAATCAGTTTTTCTAGTAATTTGCTACCAATACCAGATTGTCTATTTGATTTTTTTACAACAATATCTGTAATATGTACATCATCTACAGATTTCCAAATACCTGCAAAACCTAAAATATTATTATCCAATTTTGCAACAAAATATTCTGAACTAGAGTTTTTTAGCTCATCTTCTAAAATATTATATGTCCAAAAATCATCATAATCACTAATTAAAATATCTTTTATTAAAGATAAGTCATAATCTGTCATATTATATATTTCTAAACTCATATTAATTATCCTTTATTTAATTTTTTATCCAATTCAATTTCTGCACTAGACTTTTTTAAGTATAGTGGAGAAAGGCTAAGTTCTTCTTTAGAAGTACAATTATAATATTTATAATTAGCAGCCTTTGCAACCGAAACTGAACTAGAATTATTATTAGCAGATATAGAGCAATTATTAAAAGTACTTTTTAATAATTCAGAATAAAGTTCTGCTCCCGAGCCAACAAAAGTAATTGGCAAATTATAATAATTATTTAACATAGTTAATACATTATTAATATTATCTGCAATATAATTATTAATTAAAGAATAATGAGAATTTTCATATTTGAATAATCCTGCATATACATTGTTATTTTTGGCATCTATTATAGAACATACTAAAGAATTTTCTTCCGAAATAATATTATAAGCTAAACTTTCTAAAGATGAAATACCAATAGCAGGCTTATTAAAATAATCTCTAAAAGCACATATTGTAGAAACACCAATCCTAATACCTGTAAAAGAACCAGGACCTTTAGAACATGTAAATAAATCGATATCGGACAAATTTAAATTTAAACTTTCTAAAGATTTTTTTATCATCGGCATTAAGTTTTCTGAATGAGTTAATTTGTCAGAAATATGATCTTCGTATATTAAAGTAGTATCTTCTAAAATAGAAATGCTACAAATATTGCTAGATGTATCTATACTTAAAATTTTCATTTTTACACTTCCTTAATTTAGTTTTATATTTCCAAAACATTCTATATTTAAAATACGATTATTAGAATCTTCAAAATCTCTTGAAAAAGAAATTTTTAAATAAGAATTTGGTAAAATTTCTTCTATTTTTTCACCCCATTCGACAATACAAATGCCATTTGCAAAATATTCATCTCCACCAATAGCATAAAATTCGTCTATATCATCTAATCTGTATACATCGAAATGATATATAGGGAAATTTTGAGTATCATATTCGTTTACAATTGTAAATGTGGGACTAGATAATTCATCTTGCAAATTAAAATATTCTAAAAAACCTTCTGTAAACTTAGTTTTACCAGAACCAAGTTCACCACTTAAAACTATAATATCACCTTTTTTAGAATTGGATGCTATTTTTTGCGCAAATTTTTTTGTTTCTTCTTCAGAATGTGAAATAAATTTTGTCATAATTTTCTCCTTTAAAATATTGCTCCATTTAAGCTATATATTAGCACAAAACAATAAATTTTCACTACAGCTTAATTATATAGGAAGCAAAAACATTTGTAAAGAAAATCGAGAGGTAATTATATGGAAATTTGAAGAAAAATATGATAAAATATGAACAATTTATAAAAACAAAAGAATATAGCTAAAGGTTATCTTTAACTATTGTACAAGGAGATAAAATATGACTTTATTAGAAAATATAAATTTACCAAAAGACTTAAAAAAACTTAACTTAAAAGAAAAAGAAGAATTGGCAAAAGAAATAAGAAAAGAAATATTAAATATAGTTTCTAAAAATGGTGGGCATTTAGCGTCTAATTTAGGTGTTGTAGAACTTACTATTGCAATGCATTCTGTTTTTAATACTCCAGAAGATAAAATCGTTTGGGATGTAGGACACCAGACATATGTACACAAAATACTTACTGGTAGAAAAAAACAAATGGAAACTTTAAGAAAAAAAGATGGAATAGCAGGTTTTCCAAAAAGAGAAGAATCAAAATATGATACTTTTAATGCAGGTCATAGTAGTACATCTATTTCTGCTGCAATAGGAATGGCAAGAGCACGAGATATAAGAAATGAAAACTATCAAATTGTAGCAGTAATAGGTGATGGAGCGCTAACAGGTGGAATGGCATTAGAAGCTTTAAATGATGTAGGAAGTTCTAAAACAAATCTTATAATTATATTAAATGATAACGAGATGAGTATTTCCAAAAATGTTGGAGGAATTTCAAACTTTTTAAGTAAAATAAGAAGTAGAAAATTTTATAAAAAGTCCAATAATTTTATAAAGAAAGCAGTTTCTAAAATTCCATGGCTTGGTGATAAAATAATAAAATTAGTACAAGATATAAAATATAGCATAAAGAAAATATTTATATCAAATATGCTTTTTGAAGATATGGGGTATACATATTTAGGCCCAATAGATGGTCATAATATAGAAAAAATAGAAAGTGTTTTAAAAATTGCTAAAGAAATTGATGGACCAAAACTAATACATGTAATTACTAAAAAAGGAAAAGGATATAAACCAGCAGAAGATAACCCAGACAGATATCATTCAACCGGGCCAATAAATTTAGAAACAGGAAAATCAACAAAAAGTAAAAGTAAAGATTATTCTAAAGTTTTTGGAGAAAAGCTAGTAAAATTAGCAGAAGAAAATGAAAATATTGTAGCTATAACAGCCTCTATGAAAGATGGTACAGGATTAAATAAATTTGCAGAAAAATTTAAAAATAGGTTTTTTGATGTAGGAATAGCAGAAGGCCATGCAATATGTATGGCAGGTGGTATGGCAACAAATAATATTATTCCTGTAGTACCAATTTACTCCTCTTTTTACCAAAGGGGATATGATCAAGTTATACATGATATATGTATGCAAAATTTACATGTTGTTTTATGCTCAGACAGAGCAGGAATTGTAGGATCAGATGGTGAAACACACCAAGGAATTTTTGATCTATCGTTTTTTAATATAGTTCCAAATTTGGTAATTATGGCACCTAAAAATTTTAAAGAATTAGAAGATATGCTAGAATTTGCAATAAAATACAATGGTCCAATATATATAAGATACCCTCGTGGGGGAGAGGAAAACATAAACATAGTTCATGAAGACAACATAGAACTAGGAAAATCAGAAAAATTATCAGAAGGAAATGACTATACTATTATAGCAATAGGAAAAATGGTACAAAGAGCATATGCAGTATCAAAAATATTAAAAGAGGAGAAAATAGGTGTTAAGGTAATAAATGCTAGATTTTTAAAACCATTGGATGAAGAAAATATTATTAATTGGATAGGAAACAGTAAAATAATAACTTTAGAGGATAATATAGTAAAAGGTGGACTTGGAAGTACTATAATAGAATTATTAAATAGATATAACAAAACAAACGAAATAAAAACATTGGGATATCCAGATGAATTTATTAAACAAGCTACTGTAGACGAAATAGAAAAGAAATATAATTTAGACACAGAAAGTATTTTAAATACAATTAGAAAATGGAGTAAATATGAATAAAAAAGAAATAATAGAAGGAAAAACAAAAGAAGAGCAAATTCTAATTTCTAAAATGCTAGATAAAATGGAAGAAGCAAAACAGAAAAACAAATTAACCAATACAGATTTTCTAGATGAATATAAAATGACTATATGTATAGAAATATTAAAGAAGATTAAATTTGATAAATATATTTTATATGGTGGGTATGAAGAAGCAGAAAGAAAAATTATTATTTTTTACCCAGAGAAGTTTAAATTTATTATAGAAGAGGGAAAATATACAAATAAAATGTGTGCAATAAGAATAATTTTACCAAACGAGTTATACAATAATTACACACATAAAAATTATCTTGGAATGCTAATGAAATTAGGAATTGTAAGAGAAAAAATAGGAGATATTTTAGTAAGAGAAGATGGTGCAGATATAATTATTTTGCCAGAAATAAGTAAATATTTAATTACAAATTTACAAGGTTTAACAAGGCTAAAAAAATCTAAAATACAGGAAATAGAAATTAATGAAATAAAAAAAGTAGAAACAAAAACAAAAGAATATAATATTATTGTTTCGGCATTAAGATTAGATAATGTAATAGCAGAACTTGCAAAAGTTTCTAGAACGCAATCCAAAGAATTAATAGAAAAAGAAAGAATATTTATAAATTTTAAAAATGAAATAAAAAGTACAAAACTAGTAAATGAAGGGGATTTAATAACAATTAGAGGAAAAGGAAGATTTAAAATTTCTGAAATTATTGGAAACACACAAAAGGGAAAATATGTATTAAAAATAGAAAAATATGTATAAAATGTAAAGAATTAAGTAAGAATACTTGAAAAGTATTCTTTTTTGTTATAGAATTACTACGATCAAATAGTAGGTCAAATTTTTGTATGCCTATAAGGCAAAAAAAGAATGGAGGAATTATAATGTCAATTAAAGTAGGTTTTAACGGATTTGGAAGAATTGGAAAATTAGCATTCCAAGCAGCTTTAGAGAAAGGTGATGAAGTAAACATCGTTGCTATAAATGATCCTTTTATAACAGCAGATTATATGGCTTACATGGTTAAATACGACACAATGCATGGAAGATTTAACGGAACAATCGAAGCAAAAGAAAATTCTTTAGTAGTAAATGGAAAAGAAATAAAAGTATATAATGAAATGGATCCACATAACATACCATGGGGAGAATTAGGTGTAGAATACGTATTTGAATGTTCAGGAGTATTTACAACAATGGAAAAAGCAGGAGCACACTTAGAAGCAGGAGCTAAAAAAGTAGTTATAAGTGCACCTTCAAAAGATGCTCCAATGTTTGTTATGGGTGTTAATAACGAAACATATGAAACAAGTATGAACATCGTTTCTAACGCATCTTGTACAACAAACTGTTTAGCACCACTTGCTAAAGTTATAAATGATAACTTTGGACTAAAAGATGGTTTAATGTCAACAGTACATGCTACAACAGCTACACAAAAAACAGTAGATGGAGCTTCTAAAAAAGATTGGAGAGGTGGACGTTCTGCAGCTGGAAATATTATTCCATCATCAACAGGTGCTGCAAAAGCAGTTGGAAAAGTTATTCCAGAATTAAATGGAAAATTAACAGGTATGTCTTTCAGAGTTCCAACATTAGATGTTTCTGTTGTTGACTTAACATGTAATTTAGAAAAACCAGCAACATATGAAGAAATATGTGCTGCAGTTAAAAAAGCTTCAGAAAATGAATTAAAAGGAATTCTTGAATATACAGATGAACCAGTTGTTTCTTCAGACTTTTTAGGAGATTCACATACATCTATATTTGATGCAGCTGCTGGTATCCAATTAACAGATACATTTGTAAAATTAGTTGCATGGTATGATAATGAATGGGGATATTCTCATAAATTAGTAGATTTAGCTTGCTATATGGCAACAAAAGACAATATGTAATAAATAAAGACTTAGAGGTTGCTTTTAAAGTAACCTCTAAAAGTCTAATGCAAAAGGATAGTTGTATAATAAACAATCTAAATTGTAAAGGTTACATATGTGCCTAAAAACATATATAAAATTATACATAGTTTGTTATATGTTCTAAAAAGGACATATATGCAACCTTTACAATTAAATAAATGCATTATTACAATAAGGTTATATAAATAGAAGGAGTGAATTTTATGAGTAAAAAAACAGTTAGAGATATTAACTTAGAAGGAAAAAAAGTAATCGAAAGATGTGACTTTAATGTACCATTATTAGAAGATGGAACAATAAGAGATAACACAAGAATTGTTGCAGCATTACCAACAATACAATATTTATTAGAAAAAAATTGTGCAATAATTTTATGTTCTCATTTAGGAAGACCAAAGGGAAAAGTTGTTCCAGAAATGTCTTTAGCACCAGTTGCAAAAGAATTAACAAGATTATTAGGAAAAGAAGTTAAACTTGCAAAAGATGTAATAGGTGAAGATGCTAAAAAATTAGCAGAAGAATTAAAACCAGGAGAAATAATGTTATTAGAAAATGTAAGATTTGAGCCAGGAGAAGAAAAAAATGACCCAGAACTTGCTAAAAACTTTGCAAGCTTAGCAGATGTATTTGTAAATGACGCATTTGGTACAGCTCATAGAGCACATGCTTCTACAGCAGGAATTGCAGATTATATACCAGCAGTAAGCGGATTTTTAATTGAAAAAGAATTAAAATTTTTAGGAGATGCAATAAATAATCCAAAAAGACCATTTGTAGCTATTTTAGGAGGAAAGAAAGTTTCTGATAAAATAGGAGTAATTGACAGTTTATTAGAAAAAGTAGATACATTATTAATTGGTGGAGCTATGGCATATACATTCTTCAGATCAATGGGATATACAGTAGGAAATTCAATTTGTGAAGAAGATAAATTAGATTTAGCACAAAACTTATTAAAGAAAGCAGAAGAAAAAGGTGTTAAATTAATGCTTCCAGTAGACACAAAAGTAGGAAAAGAATTTAAAGAAGATACAGAAAGTAAAGTAGTAAGCTACAAAGAAATTCCAGATGGATGGGAAGGATTCGATATTGGTACAGAAACAATAAAAATGTATACAGAAGAATTAAAAAATGCAGCAACTGTATTATGGAATGGACCAGTAGGATTATTCGAATTCGACCAATTTGCTATAGGAACAAATGCAATAGCAAATACTTTAGCAGAAATAGATGCTGTTACAGTAATTGGTGGTGGAGATTCAGCAGCAGCTATAAAGAAAGCTGGACTTTCAGATAAAATGACACATATGTCTACAGGTGGAGGAGCTTCACTAGAATTTATAGAAGGAAAAAAATTACCAGGAATAGAATGTTTAATGGATAAATAAATTCTAATTATTTCTAAAAAGCTTAAAGCCCATAAAAATAATTGATGGGCTTAGCTTCTAAATTGAAAGGAGAGAATATTATGCGTAAAAAAGTAATTGCTGGTAACTGGAAAATGAATATGCTTCCAAATGAAGCAATATCATGTATAGACGAATTAGCAAAATTAGTAAAAGATACAAATAACGAAGTTGTTTTATGTGTTCCATATACAGATTTATTTTATGCACTACTTACAGCGCAAAATACAAATATAAAAATAGGAGCACAAAATATGCACTTTGAAGAAAATGGTGCATACACAGGAGAAATTTCTGGACCAATGCTTAAATCAATTGGTGTAGAATATGTTATTATAGGTCATTCAGAAAGAAGACAATATTTTGCAGAAACAGATGAAACAGTAAATAAAAAAGTAAAATCAGCACATAAATATGGTCTAAAACCAATAGTGTGTGTAGGTGAAACTTTAGAACAAAAAGAAGCAGGAGAGACAACTAAAGTAATCACAGACCAAACAAGATTAGCTTTAGAAGGACTTTCAAATGAACAAGTAGAAGGAACAATAATAGCATATGAGCCAATTTGGGCAATAGGAACAGGAAAAACTGCAACTTCTGAAGATGCTAACAACTCTATAAAAGAAATTAGAAAAGAGATAGAAAAAAATTATGGACAAGAAGTGTCAGATAGAGTTATAATACAATACGGTGGAAGCGTTAAGTCAAGCAATGCAAAAGAACTATTTACAACATCTGACATAGATGGAGGATTAGTTGGAGGAGCAAGCTTAAAGGCTGACGAATTTGCTAAAATAGTAAACTTTGATAAGTAAGGATGGTAACAAGATATGAAAGATAAGCTAACAATGCTAATGATATTAGATGGGTTTGGTGAAAACAATCACAAAGAAGGAAATGCTGTTGAACTTGCAAACACACCTAATATAGATAGACTAATGAAAATTTGGCCAACAACAAATATTCATGCAAGTGAATTAAGTGTAGGACTTCCAGAAGGTCAAATGGGAAATTCTGAAGTAGGTCACACAAACATAGGAGCTGGTAGAATAGTTTATCAAGAATTAACTAAAATTACTAAATCAATAGAAGATGGTGACTTCTTTGCAATTCCAGAATTAGTAGAAGCAATAGAAAATTGCAAGAAAAACAATTCTAAATTGCACATATTAGGACTTGTTTCAGATGGAGGAGTTCATAGTCACATTCGTCATTTATTTGCAATTTTAGAATTAGCAAAAAGAAAAGATTTCGAAAATGTATATGTTCATTGCTTTACAGATGGAAGGGATACAGCCCCAACTTCTGGAGAAAGTTATATAACAATGCTAGAAGAAAAAATGAAAGAAAAAGGTGTAGGAAAAATTGCTACTATTTCTGGAAGATTCTACGCAATGGATAGGGATAAAAGATGGAACAGAGTTCAAAGAGCATACGATGCAATGGTAAAAGGTGAAGGAATAAAAGCAACAAGTGCAATAAATGCAATAGAAAGTTCTTATCAAAAAGAAGTTTTTGATGAATTTATAGAACCAACAGTTATTTGTAATGGGGATACACCTATTGCTAAAATAGAAGAAAACGATTCTGTAATATTCTTTAACTTTAGACCAGATAGAGCTAGAGAAATAACTAGAACATTAGTAGATCCAGAATTTAATGAATTCGAAACAAAGAAAATGAATTTAAATTATGTATGTTTCACACAATATGATGAAACAATGCCAAATGTAAAGGTTGCATTTAAACCAAAAAGATTAGAAAATACATTTGGAGAATATATAAGTAAAAATTCATTAAACCAATTAAGAATTGCAGAAACAGAAAAATATGCTCATGTTACATTTTTCTTTAATGGTGGAGAAGAAAAGCAATATCCAGGAGAAGATAGAATATTAGTTCCTTCACCAAAGGTAGAAACATATGATATGAAGCCAGAAATGAGTGCTTTAGAAGTTACAGAAAAAGTAGTGGATGCAATAAATTCTAAAAAATATGACACTATTATTTTAAATTATGCAAATCCAGATATGGTAGGGCATACAGGTAACTTAGAAGCAGCTATAAAAGCAATAGAAACAATAGATAACTGTGTAAAGAAAGTAGTAGATGCAGTAGAAGAACAAGAAGGAGTAATTCTTATTACTGCAGACCACGGAAATGCAGAGCAAATGATAGACTATAAAACAGGAGAGCCACATACAGCTCATACTACAAATTTAGTTCCATTAGTATTAGTGGGAATGAAAGATGTAAAATTAAAAGAAGGAAAATTAGCAGATTTAGCACCAACAATGTTAGAAATTATGGGATTAGAAAAGCCATCAGAAATGACTGGAGAAAGCCTAATAATAAAAGAATAAAATATACTTATGGGGGGAAATATAGTGTCGACTTCTGCCAGGATGAGGGAGTTATATAAAGAAATACAAAATAGTTTATTTGACATGATACCAGAAAAATGGAATAAAATATTTTTATATGCGTCTGTAATAGATGGAATTAATAGTTTAGAAACAGGAGAAATGTATTTTTATTATATTCCAAAGGGAATATTAAAAAGAGAGCCAGTTAATGTATATGAAGTACCAAATAAATTTAATTTAGAGGAATCTTCTTATTTTAAAATGGCAGATAATTTGTATGGAATTATAAAAAAATTAAGAAAAGAATACATTTCCACAAATGGAAGTTTATGGACTAATATAATAATTTCTATAGCAGATTGTACATTTAAGGTTGAATATGGTTTTGAAAACCTAGCAACCTCCCCATATAGTAATTATGATAGACATTTAGTTTTTAGATATAAATATTTAAAAACAGGACTAAATACTTATAGTAAGCGTGAAAAACAAATGGTTATAGATTATATAGAAAGAGAAGAAAATTCTAGTATAAGAAAAGATATATACGAGGAATCTATATATACTGCGCCAACTAAGAATTTAGTTAATTTTGAAAAAGATGCGCCAACAAAATCTAGAAAAGAAGAGCGAATGGAAGAAATATATGAGCTTGAAAAAGATAGCGAATTTTGGCCACATGATAAAAAATATATAATTTTAGAAAGCAAACCAAAAAGTAAAAACCAAATTATAAATACTAATAAAAGGTGAAAGGAGAAATAGAAATGATATATTCAAAAGAATTAGAAGAAATGTGCACAGTTGCAAAAGGAGTAAACCATGGACCAGCACCAATACCAGAAGAAGGTAAATGGGTTAAAGCAAAAGAAATAAAAGACATATCTGGTTTAACACATGGTATAGGATGGTGTGCACCACAACAAGGAGCTTGTAAATTAACATTAAATGTAAAAGATGGAATTATACAAGAAGCTTTAATAGAAACAATTGGATGTTCAGGAATGACACATTCAGCAGCTATGGCTGGAGAAATTTTAACAGGAAAAACATTATTAGAAGCATTAAATACAGATTTAGTATGTGATGCCATAAACACAGCTATGAGAGAATTATTCTTACAAATAGTATATGGAAGAACACAAACAGCTTTCTCAGAAGGAGGACTTCCTGTAGGAGCTGGACTTGAAGACTTAGGTAAAGGACATACATCACAAGTTGGAACAATTTATTCTAGTACATTAAAAGGTCCAAGATATTTACAATTAACAGAAGGATACATAGTAGAATTAGGATTAGACAAAGATGACCAAATTATTGGTTACAAATATGTTCATATGGGAAAAATGATGGAAAATATTAAAAAAGGAATAGAACCAATGGAAGCTATAGAAAAAGCTTCTGGAACATATGGAAGATTTGATGAAGCTGTTAAGAAAATAGACCCAAGAAAACAATAATAAGAGGTATAATATGAATATTTATTTTTCAGGTTCAATATATGGTGGAAGACAAAAATTAGAATCTTATAAAAAGTTAGTAAAAGAGCTTGCAAAGTTTGGAAAAGTACTAAACGAAGAAGTAGCAGACGATAATGTATTAATAAGTGAAGAGAGTGTTTCGGATAACGATGTTTTTGAAAGTTTAGTAAATAGACTAGAACAAGCAGATGTAGTTTTTGCAGAAGTAACAGTTCCATCATTAGGAGTTGGATATGAAATTGGCTATGCAAATAGTCATAATAAAAGAATAATTTGCGTTTACGATAAAACTGTAACATCTAAGATTACAACAATGCTTAGAGGTAACAACAAACTAAAAATTATTCCATATACAGATATAAATGAAATTATAAACAATTTGGAGAATATATTAAAGGAGGAAAATTAAATGGCAGTAACATTTGAAAGTTATGAAAGAAGAATAGACCAAATCAAACCAGTAATGGAAAAATACGGAATAAAAGATTTTGAAGATGCATTAAAAATATGTACAGACAAAGGATTTAATCCATACGAAATAGTAAAAGGAGTACAACCAATTTGTTTTGAAAATGCTGCTTGGGCATACACATTAGGTGCAGCAATAGCAGTAAAAAAAGGATGTACTAAAGCAGCAGATGCAGCAAAAGCAATAGGTGAAGGTTTACAATCATTCTGTATACCAGGTTCAGTTGCAGATGACAGAAAAGTTGGATTAGGACATGGAAACTTAGCTTCTATGTTACTTTCAGAAGATACAAAATGCTTTGCATTTTTAGCTGGACATGAAAGCTTTGCAGCAGCAGAAGGTGCTATTGGTATAGCAAAATCTGCAAATAAAGTTAGAAAAGAACCATTAAGAGTTATTCTAAACGGATTAGGAAAAGATGCAGCTCAAGTTATTTCTAGAATTAATGGATTTACATATGTAAAAACAGAATTTGACTTCTTCACAGGAAAAGTAAATGTTGTAGAAGAAATACCATATTCAGATGGAGAAAGAGCAAAAGTTAGATGCTATGGTGCAAACGATGTTAGAGAAGGTGTTGCTATAATGTGGATGGAAGATGTTGATGTATCTATTACAGGAAACTCAACAAACCCTACAAGATTCCAACATCCAGTTGCAGGAACATACAAAAAAGAAAGAATAGAAGCAGGTAAAAAATACTTCTCTGTAGCTTCTGGTGGAGGAACAGGAAGAACATTACATCCAGATAATATGGCTGCAGGACCAGCTTCATATGGTATGACAGATACTATGGGAAGAATGCATTCAGATGCACAATTTGCAGGAAGTTCATCAGTTCCAGCCCATGTAGAAATGATGGGATTAATAGGAATGGGTAACAACCCAATGGTTGGAGCTTCAGTAGCAGTAGCAGTAGCAGTAGAAGAAGCAATGAAATAATCAAATCGGGATTAGGGGACGGTCCTTAAAATCCCGATTCAAAAAAGCAGTATTTAGTACTGCTTTTTTGTTGTTTTATGAAAATCCCTAGATAGTCTGGAAAAATTTGCTATAAAGTTATTAAGTAATTAAGAATTTTAGCAAATATGAATTTTAGAAATTCTAAGAGAGCTTTTATATATTGAAAAATAAGTTTAAATGTAGTATAGTAATATAACAAAAAAGTTGAAAGGAGTATACCATATGAAAAAGTTTATAATTAAACGGAGTAATGAGTATAACGAATATATCCTTACAGCAGAAGGATATATTCCAAAAGAATTAGAAGAAGACTTAGAACAGCTAGTAGAAGATTTTGCCGATGACGAAATGCTACTAATTGAAGAAGTTTTCGAAAAAATAAAAGGATTTGGTAAATTTCATAAAAAGCGTAATGGAATTATAATAAGATTTTCTTTGCATTATGACTACAATACATATGAAAATCATTCTGTTAGATCGCTAACGATTGAAATATATGCAAGGAGAAGTGTGCTTCAAGTTTGCAAGGAGATCCTTTCAAGTTAAAGGAGAGTGGATATGCAATATCCACTCTTTTGCGTGATAGAAAAAACGACAATAGTAGAAACTATTAGATGATAGACTGATATTTTAAGGTAATAAATTATTTTACTTTTACATATAAAAGGATATATTTTCAAATAATTGTTAATAATAATATAAATGGAGGGATAATATGAAAGATTATTTGAAAATAGAACACATTGAAGCACTAGAAGTGCTAGATTCGAGGGGGAATCCAACAGTTCAAGTAGAAGTAATAACCGAAGGAGGATTTTGTGGAGTAGCGAAAGTGCCATCTGGAGCTTCAACTGGAAGTTTTGAAGCAGTAGAACTTAGAGATAATGATGAAGAAAGATACTTAGGAAAAGGGGTAAAAAAAGCAGTAGAAAATGTGAATAGAGTAATTGCTAAGAAAATAATAGGTATGAATGTATACGATCAAATAAAAATAGATAAAAGGTTAATAGATATAGATGGAACTGAAAATAAAGAAAAATTAGGAGCAAATGCTACATTAGGAGTATCTATTGCAGTAGCAAAAGCAGCTGCAAATTCGTTAGGAATGGCTTTATATAATTATATTGGTGGTATTAATGCAAAGAAATTGCCTATTCCAATGATGAATATATTAAATGGTGGAAAACATTCGGATAACAATATTAGTATACAAGAATTTATGATAATGCCTAAATCGGGAAGAGATTTTTCTGAGAACTTAAAAATGGGAGTAGAAACTTATCATAATCTGAAAAAAGTACTAAAAAGTAGAGGATATTCAGTTTCGGTAGGTGATGAAGGTGGATTTGCACCAAATTTATCAAGTGAAGAAGAAGCATTAGACGTAATAATTGAAGCAATAGAAAAAGCTGGTTATATTCCGGGCAAAGATATTTTTATAGCATTGGATGTAGCAAGTACAGAAATGTATGAAGAAGCTAGAAAAATAGGAAAGAATGGATATTTATTTTGGAAAACAGGAATATTTAAAACAAATGATGAAATGATAGAATATTTAGAAGAATTAACAGAAAGATATCCAATTATTTCTATAGAAGATGGATTAGCAGAAGAAGATTGGCATTCTTGGAAAAAACTTACTCAAACATTAGGCAATAAAATTCAATTAGTTGGAGATGACTTATTCGTAACGAATACAGATAGATTAAGAAAGGGAATAAAAAATAAAGTAGCAAACAGTATATTAATAAAGCCAAACCAAATAGGAACACTAACAGAAACATTAGATGCAATAGATATGGCAAACAAAGCAGGTTATACTGCTGTAATATCACACAGATCAGGAGAAACAGAAGATACAACTATAGCAGACATTTCTGTGGCTACAAATGTAGGACAAATAAAAACAGGAGCACCATGTAGAACAGACAGAATTGCAAAATATAATAGATTACTAAATATAGAAAATGAGATAAAATAAGCACTAGCAAATAAAGCAAAAAGATAGCAAAATGAGATAGAAACAAAACTTAGCATAAATGATATGTAGAAAAAATAAAATATCGAACAAATATTAAAATTGCTAAATTATATATTTTGTGATATTATAAATATGGAACTAATTGTTTAGCAGAAAAGAAGGGAGAAATACAATGAATTGTAGAATGGTTGTTGGAAACAAACGGGTAAAGAGAGTAGAAATTTCCGATTGTGCGAAAGAATATGGCTTTAGGATAGTAGCAACAGGAATTATTCCAGAAGAAAAGACAAACGATTTATCTGTTTTGCTAGAGGAATTGTTAGATAAAGATACTATACCTATTGGAAATGAAATTGTCGAATTTAAAAAGAAATTCAAAAAAGAAGGGTTGCTAGTGTTCGAAACAAGATATTATAATATTGAATATTTAACACAATTAAATTCGGAATTAGGAACTGGAGATATTTTTTCAATGACTATAAAAATGCATATTTTTAGAAGCCCTAAGTGGTGGTTTATTAAACATTAAATTACCTAGATATTAGCTTTGTACTGTGACTAAAGTATAAGGCTAATATTTTTTTAGTAAAATTTTATTTAAATGATATTATTGATATAGAAGAAAAAGAATGATATAAATATTAAGCAAGGAGGCACAAAATGGTAGGTAGATATAATAATATTAATAGTTGTAAACAAAATTATTTACAGAATAAAGATGATAATCTAAAATTAAAACTAATATTAGCGTCAAGTTCAAAGCAAAGACAAGATATTTTTAAAAATATAGGATTAAAATATGAAGTTATCAAAAGCTTAGTTGAAGAAAAAAGTGATAGTACAGACCCAAGCGAATATGTAAAAGACTTATCTAAAGATAAAGCAAACTCAGTTGCATCTCAAATAAATGAAAAAGCAATAATTATATCTGCAGATTCGATAATATATATGAATGGGAAAATTTATGAAAAACCTAAAAGTAAAGAAGAAGCATATCAAAACTTAAAAGAAATGTCAGGAAAAATTACTTATGCTGTAACTGGTGTTACAATAAAAGATTTATATAAAAACGAAGAAATTTGCTTTGCAGATATAGCAGAAGTACATCTTAAAGAAATAGACGATGAGGACATTAAATGGTATGTAGAAAATGAAAAGGATATACTTAATAGGTGTGGTTATGCAATGCTAGGAAAAGCATCAATTTTTTTAAAGAAAGTAAATGGAGATTATAATACTTTATTTGGAATTTCTCCAAGCAAAATGTATGATAAATTAAAAGAATTAGGATATAAAATATCTGACTTTGAATTAGAATAAATAGATTATATAAATTATTTTAACTACTAAAAATGTAAGGGAGATATAACAGGTGGAACATATTCATTCGATTATAATTATAAAGAAAGGTAATAAATATTTAAATTATTATGATGAACGCTGGGAAATGTATTTATTTCCTAACTTAAAGGGAAATGATATAGAAAAAATTAAAAATAAGTACAATACCAATAATGTTAAATTAGTATTTGATAAGGTACATGAAAAATATTCTGTATCTCATAATGAAATAAGAACATATCATCACTATTTTTATGAAGTAAATATAGATATTGATGGTAAATATTTTTCAATAGATGAATTATTAGCAGATGACAAAGTAAAAAAATATAATGAAGATATTATTACATATATTAGTGAATTTTATGATAAGTAAAATGTAAGAAAAAAACATAAATGGAGTCTCTAAATGCACTATTTACTTTTGTAAAAAAATAGTATATTATAGCGAAAGGAGGGGATTTTATGAGAAATAAAAAAATATTAATTGGAATAATTATAATTACTAGTGTAATTATAGGAATAATAACTTTTTTCATAATAAATAAAACAGAAAAGCCTGACCAAGTATTACAAGATTATTTTACAAAGATAAGTGAGGAAAAGTATGAAGAAGCATATGAAATGCTAAGTGAATCAGCAAAAAATAAAATTGCTAAAGATACATTTGTAAAAAAGAATGATTCAATATATAAGGAAATTGATATGACAGATTTAAAAACAGAAATTACAAATGTAGAGAATAACGAAAAAATTACATATAACCAAAAGATGAATACATCAGCAGGAGAAATTAGTTTTACTAATGAAGCTTCTGTAATAAAAGAAGATAAAAAATATAAAATTAATTGGAAAAACAGCTTGATTTATCCATATTTAAATGAAAATGACAAAATAAGAGTAAAAACTTTAAAATCAGAACGTGGAAACATTTATGACAGAAATAACATATTACTAGCAGGAAAAGGAAATATTTCTTCAATAGGCTTAGTACCAGGTAAAATGAGTGAAAACAAAGAAGAAGATATTCAAAAGTTATCAACTATTTTGGGTGTTTCAGTAGAATCTATAAATAATAAACTTGGAATGTCTTATGTAAAAGACGATACATTTGTACCAATAAAAAATGTTGCAAAAACAGAGACACAATTAAAAGAACGAGCACTAAGTATTTCTGGCGTAAAAATTACAACAGAGAGTTCTAGAGTGTATACATTAGGAAAAGAAGCTTCTCAAATTATAGGATATGTACAATCTATAAGTGCAGAGGAATTAGAAGAGAATAAAGGAAAAGGCTATAATAGTAATAGTGTAATTGGCAAAGCCGGAATAGAAAAAGTTTATGAAGAAATATTAAGAGGGAAAGACGGTAAAGAGATTTATATAGAAGATGAAAATGGAAAGAAAGTAAAAACAGTAGCAAAACAAGAAGTAGAAAATGGTAAAGATGTAAAGCTAACAATAGATGCTAATAAACAAAAACAAGTTTATGAAAGTTTAGAAGAAAATAAAGGTTCATATGTTGCAATGGATTCAAAAACAGGTGAGATTATAGCATTAGTAAGTACTCCATCATATGATTCGAATGACTTTGTTTTGGGCATGAGTACAGATGAATGGAAATCTTTAAATGAAGATGAAAAAAATCCATTGCTAAATAGGTTTACTAAAGCATGGTCACCAGGCTCAACTTTTAAGCCAGTAACAGGTGCAATTGCAATAACAGAAGGTAAAATAAATCCTAAAGAAGATTTTGGTAGAAGTGGACTTAGTTGGCAGAAAGACTCTAGTTGGGGAAGCTATATGGTAACAACACTTACACCATATAATGAGCCTGCAAATATGCAAAATGCATTAATACGTTCAGATAATATATATTTTGCAAAAGTAGCTTTAAAACTAGGATATAATAAATTCATGGAAGGTCTTAACAAATTAGGCTTTAACGAAGATATTAATTTTGAAATTGGAACAACAAAATCAACATATGATACAGATGGAAAAATAACAGATGAAGTACAACTTGCAGATAGTGGGTATGGACAAGGACAAATTTTGGTAAATCCAATTCATATGGCTTCAATATATTCTGCTTTTGTAAATAATGGAAATATGATAAAACCTACAATAATATATGAAGAAGATAAAAAAGTAGAGTATTTAAAGGAAAATGCTATATCACAAGAAGCAGCAAATACTATAAAAGAAGACTTAATACAAGTCGTAGAAAGCCCAAATGGTACTGCACATGATGCAAAAATAGAAGGAGTAAAAATAGGGGCAAAAACAGGTACAGCAGAATTAAAAGCTAGCAAAGATGAAAAAGGTGAGGTTTTAGGATGGTTTAATGCATTTACAGCAGATGAATCTAGCGAAAATCAATTAGTTGTAGTAAGTATGATTGAAGATGCAAATTCGGTAGGCGGAAGTCATTATTTATTTCCTAAAGTAACACAATTATTTAAATAAAATTTATAAAAGCGAGATACTTTAATGTATAAAATAATGAAAAAGTTAGTAAAAATAGTTTGCTGTAATATTATTTATAGAGTTAAATATATAGGAATAGAAAAAATAGACAATAATAAAAAATATGTTATATGTCCAAATCATTCTAATATATTGGATCCAACATTTATATTTCCGATAGTAGATAACTTATCTATAATGGCAAAGTCAGAGATATTTAAAAATAAATTAGTTGCTAAAATATTAAAAAGATATAGAGTATTTCCTGTAAATAGAAAAGAAAGAGATGTGAAAAGTACTTTACATGCAATAGAATGTTTAAATTTAGAAAATAATTCGAAGCTTTTAATATTTCCAGAAGGAGGAATAATAAAAGATAGTAAAGAGATAAGAAAAAAAGTAAAAAATGGAGCAGTATATATTTCAGCAGAAAGTGGGGTAGAAATATTACCAATATTTATTACAAGAAGACCACATATTTTTCAAAAAGTTTATGTAATAATAGGGAATAGTATAAATATACCTAAAGAAATAAAACATGATAAAGAAAAAATAAAAGAGTATTCTACAAAGGTGATAAATAACATTTATGATTTAGAAAAAATAAAATAAAGGTTGAAAAAAAGCTAGATATATATTATTATATATCTAGCTTTTCTATATTCGGGTATGGCCAAGTGGTAAGGCAGTAGGCTCTGACCCTATGATCGTTAGTTCGAATCTAACTACCCGAACCAAAAAATTCCTTTATAGTAACCTAAAAAACGGAAAACATGAAGGAATAATTTTTTTTACAAAAAACCGAACAAAATTTCGAAAAAAGTATTGACAAAAAGAATATAAAAATATAAAATACAATCATAAAAACAAACAAAAGTTCGAAAAATATAAGGGGGTTTATTATGAAAAAAATAAGAGAAAATATAATATCATATACAATAGATAAAGCTATATTTGGTAATTTTTCTATATTAGTAGATAATGGGGAAGTAATAGTAAAAGCTCCTTGGTATTTTTCAAAACAAAGAATACAAGAAGCTATAAAAGAAAACAAAAGGTGGATATTAAAAAAATTAAGCGAAATGGAAGAAGTAACTTTATATAATACTACAAAAATTTTAGGAGTTAATTATGCAATAAAAGTTATATATACTAATGTAAAAACACCGGGTCTAAATTTAAATAATAATTATATAGAAATAAAATTACCAATTAAATTAAAAGGAAAAAATAATAACAAAATAATAGAAATAATTTTAAATAAAATGTATATAAAATTAGCAGAAAAACATTTAGAAAATATTTTTGAAGAAATTAGAATAGAAACAGGTTTAGCACCAGAAGACTATAGTATAGATTATAATATAAAAGAAATGGCTAAATTAGATTTTGAAAAGAAAGAAATTTATATAAATTCTAAAATAATGGAATTAGAAGAAAGCTGTATAAAATATATAGTAATACACGAATTATGTCATTTAAAGTATAAAACACATGCAAAAAGTTTTTATAATTTAGTAAAAAAATATTTTCCTAAATATGAAAAATATGATGAGATTTTAAATGGATACAAATTTTAAATTGAATAGCTACATATTATGTGCTAAAATGAAAATTGTAACATTGTTTTAAAACCAATAAGTAAAAACTTGGAGGTTTTAAACCTCCAAGAAAATTTAAGGAGGTAGAAAAATGAGAAATGTATCAATTCCATTAGTATCAGAAGAGGAACTAAATAGGCGGTATCAAAGTATAAGGCCAGTTATTACATTGCATAATAAGTTATATAATCTTAGAAATTAATAATATAAGTTATTTTTTCAGTATTTGTATAAACACAGAATTATCTTTAAAATTGCTTGATGTAACTTTATAGTAAGGATTATCATCTTCATTATAAGATATACCATAATCACTATTAAATATGATATCACCAGTGTAGTCTATACCATTACAAGTAAATTTGTAATTAATAGTTTGCTCCCAACTGGATGTTTCAGAAGAGTGTTGCTGAGGAAGTAATATTTTATTTGTTACTTCGAAAATATCGTTAGTATTATCTATTGTATATTTAGTTAAAGGTGATATCCACACTTCGGTATTTAATTGAATGTTATTTATTTTACTATTATTGTAACTTTTAATAATTACGATAGCCACAATAGTCAGTATAATTATAGCTAAAGTAGTAATAACTATAAGAACTTTATTTTTTTTCATAAGATGCCTCCAATATTTAAAATAATTATAAACTAATTAATATTAAAAAGCAATAAAATATATAATTCAGAATTAATAGTAGATAATGTAAAAAATGAAAAAAATGGCAACTGATTATTCATCAATTACCAATTTTTTCGAAATGCAATATCGATTTTATATCTTCTAGATTAAGATTTTTATAGTTGTCTATCATTATCCAATATAAGTAATTATTATTTATGGGTGTAGTAAACATTACTGTTGAAGAATTTAAGTTATAATAATATTTTTTTTCATCATATATAAAATAATTTAATGTATTGTACTCTGTACTAATTTTAGGTTCACTAAAGTTAGATAAATTATTCATTTCTGTTATTATGTCCTCATTCGCATTTGCAGTAGGAATTACTTGTACTGTAATACAACCTTTATCAGGTGAAGTACTAGATCCTATAAATAAAAATAAAGAATGAGATGTTTTATCAGATTGAACTAAATTAGGTTCCATTAGATTAGTTGTTGGATAAACTGAAACTCTACAATTCCCATAACTAGCATATGTTTCATTAGTTCTTTCTAAATCATATCTTGTATTATTAATCTTATTTAATTTATTGTTTAATTGTTTTGCTGGTCTAAAATTTAACCATAATATAAAATTCACTACTATTATACTAACTAATACTAAAAATATTATAGTTATTGATTTTCTTTTTTTCAACGTTTTATTACCTCCTTTGTATAATCATAGTAATTTAAAAAAATATTTATTCAAACAATTATAACATAATTTTATATAAAAATAGCTCAAGACTCAAAAAGTTTCTTTCGTATGTATAATATCCTATAATTGTATTATTAATTAGTATAAAACAAAACAATAATATAGCTATTGTTAAACATATTGAAGTAATATATACTATTTTTTTATTTTTCTTTTTAATGCTAATCATACTAACAACAAACATTATAATAATGTAAATGACATATAGAACTATTGTGAAAATCTTGGCGATTATTGCTCTTGTATCTAGAAGAGATGCCATAGGATTAGAATCAATAGCAAAGAACAAGATTGTTTTGACCAAGTATATAGAAATTAAACTTAATGCAACATTTGTCCCAAAGAATATTTTTCGTAATATTTGGATAGAATTATCATTTTCATTAGATTGTTTTTTATTTTGTGTAATTCTAAATGTTACTAGAACTAACCCTAGTACTATGAATAGAGTTAATAATATAGAAATAAATTCTTTTAATGGTGATCCCATAATGTCATTCAATTTCATTAATTTTTCGTTACTACTATATGGATGAAATTGTTGACCAGGTATTATCACATCAGCATATACTATTGATATTTCAGAAATTATTAAAATTATTAAAGCTAGTGTAGAAAAAACTTTTTTTTTCATAAAATTACCTCCCTTATATAATTAATAAAATTAGTCCAATACCAAATGAAAAAAAATTATTATAAATTGACAATCGTATAGGGCTTATGTTTGCTTTTAAATATTTTTTAAACAATAATGCTTCGATAATTATTGTACCTGTCTCTAATATAAAAATTGAAAAATAATATACTAATATATTATTTACTAAGTATACCATATTAGATAAAAATACTACAACTGGATTTGTATATACATTAACAAACATTATTGTTTTTAATTCTTTTATGTTTCTAATTCTTAACATATATGAAAATATAGTTTCTAAGATAATAGTCAATATTAAAGATGTAATTAGACTTTCAATCATATTTTTTCTCCATCAATTCATTATATCCTTTCAATCCTATAAACAAAATAATTGCTGATATTATTGTAATAGTAAATAAACCTATAGGATTAAACAATACCTCAGTATATCCCAAAAATACAGGTATGACACCTGAAAATAGGGCAAATGTTAATAGTCCAAATGCCAAACCTTTATTATTGTTAAAAATATTTGCTAAACTCGTTAAAGTAATTGGCATTGTCATATTAAATAATAAAACAGCTAAGATTCCGCAAATACTACTATAAAATGATCCAGTAAATAATATAGCAGATAATATTAACGAAAATACTGAAATTTTTATAAATCCAAATTTATCTCCTAATATGCCACCAAACATTTTTCCTAATATAACACCAAAAACAAATAACAAAGCTAAAATATTATTAGATTTCCAATTGAAAGATAATATTGATCCTACATAACTTCTTATACAAACAGTTAATGTTAAGCAAAATATTACAATAAATTCTTTCTTATTTATGTTAGGAACTGATGCTACTTTATTATTCAATTTATTGTTTATTTGAGTATATAGCCAAATCAAAGCAATAGTAGATAATAATAAAATGATTATTGTAAAATAATTAATATTAAAATCTATATTAGTAATGTTACTACCTAAAAAAATACCTAAAGCCCCAGTTGATACAAATATTCCAGATAATGTAGCTTTTTGATTACTAATATTAAGTACATCAATACCTCCACCAATATGAAACATAGCATTTCCAATTCCAGCTATTAAACAAGCTATTATACTAAATTTTGAAATTCCAAATGCTAATATTACTAAAATACAGCCTAAAGCAGAGCATAAAGCATTTTTATTAATTTTGTCTGCTAGAATTCCAATTGGCAATTGTATTGCAAAAGCAAAAAAGTTATATATAACTATTGCTAAAAATAGTGAAAATGAATCTGTTGATTGAGGAATTACTATATTAGTTACGAATATAGCACAAGAAAAATCAACGATAAAATGAATGGTACTATATACTAGCATTATTTTCTTATTCATCATTTTCCTCCAAATTTTTAGTATAAATCTAAGGAATTTACAATTAATTGCAAATTCTATAATTAATATATTTATACCATAAGTTAATGAAAAAACAAATACTTATCTTATAATTTTTAAACAAAAAAATCAACCAGATTTTATTTTCTGATTGATTATTGTATTAATTCCATTTAATTTAGTTTGAACAGATACACTGTTGGAGCGAGTAGTGGGAATCGAACCCACACCTTCGGGTCGGAAGCACGAAATTCTACCATTAAAATATACTCGCAAGTGTTAGTATTATAACTTATAATATTAAAAAAAGCAACAACTTAATTTGTTGTTGCTAATAATGGAGCAGGTAGTGGGAATCGAACCCACGTCATCAGCTTGGAAGGCTGAGGTTCTACCATTGAACTACACCTGCATAGGTTATTTAAGTTTAATGGAGCAGGTAGCGGGAATCGAACCCGCATAGCCAGCTTGGAAGGCTGGAATTCTACCATTGAACTACACCTGCATTAGCTCCTGACAAGTATAGATTATAATGTCTTTTGTTTCTTTTGTCAATATATTTTTGAAAAAAATATAAAAAAGTTTTTCAAAATAAAATTTGCTTACAGACATAATGAATTCAAGATTAATAAAAAGGAAAAATGTATTAACATTAATAAAAATTTATATATAATATTGCAAAAATATAAATAAAAAAGTATATTTAAATAAAAAAATATTAAGCAAAAATGAAAGATTAGTATATTAAAATTTTATAAGCTAATAGATTGTAAATTTAGGGGGAAAAAGAATGAAAGAAGATTCAAAAGCAAGAAAAGATTACTTAAGCTGGGATGAATATTTTATGTCAGTTGCCAAATTATCATCAATGAGAAGTAAAGATCCAAATACACAGGTAGGAGCATGTATAGTTAGTGATGATAACAGAATTTTATCAATAGGATATAACGGAGCACCAAATGGATTTAAAGATGAAATATTTCCTTGGGGAAGAGAAGGAAATCTATTAGAAACAAAATATTTATATGTAGTACATGCAGAAAGAAATGCTATATTAAACTATAGGGGGTCAAGAAAAGATTTAGAAAAATCAAGAATTTATGTAGATTTATTTCCTTGTAATGAATGTGCAAAAGAAATAATTCAAGCAGGAATAAAAGAAGTAGTATATTTATCAGATAAATATGCTAATAATGCTGAAACAATTGCTTCAAAAAAATTGTTAGATTTATGCAATGTCAAATATAGACAGATCGAATTAAAAAACAAAAAAATTGTAATAAAAATGTAATACAAAAGAAAAAAGTATGTTATATAAATTGATAATTTTATATGCTATTATATAAATATAAGGGGAGAATTAACTATGAAAAAGATTTTATCAATAATATTATTAATAAGTATATTAATTGGAACTTGTAATATATCTTTGGCAAAAGAAAACTTTGGAGAAACGACTATTTCTATTAATATATCTGAGGACTTTAAGAAATGGGAAGAACTTTCAGAAGAAGAAAAAAATAAAACAATTATGCCGACTGCAACAACAATAAACATGAATGATAAAGATATCAAAAATGCAAATTCTTTCATGTTTGGAATGCAAAATTTCTTTATGAAAGCATCTATTCCAAATAAATATATACTAACACAAGATATTAATGTTCCAGTAAAACATCAAGGAACTACTGGTGAATGTTGGGCTTTTTCAATGACAAGTGTATTAGAATCATATTTAGCTAAATCTGGAGAAAAAACAGTAATACCAAGATATTCAGCAAGACATATGGATTATGCAACATCTGAAACTTTTTTAGATGGTAAAAATCCAATAGGATTTAGTAGAGAACTTAAAAGTGGAGGAAATTCAACAATAGCATTAGGATACCTTACTAATGGGACAGGTGCAGTTTTAGAAGAAAGTATGCCTTTTGAAGATAATGAAGAAAAGATAAAATTGGAAGAAATACAAAATAAAAAGCCAGTTACAAGAGTAACAGAAGCAAAAGAATTTCCAACTATAAATAAAAGTATAGATAGCCAAGGTAATGTAACATATAAAAAAGATGTGTTAAATAAATATACAGATGAAGAAGTACAGCTAATAAGAAATGAAATAAAACAATATATTATGAAATATGGAGCATTATCTGCAACAACAGTTGCGAACCAAGCTAATTTTTATAGTAATCCAAAAGACCCTATGCATTCTTCTTCATATTATTGTGACAATAATATTTATAATATAGATCATGCAATAACTATTATTGGTTGGGATGATAATTATTCAGTAGATAATTTTAATCCAAATAAAAAACCAAAAAATCCAGGTGCATATATTTGTTTAAATTCATATGGAACAGAAAGCTTTGCAAAAGGTTATACTTATGTTTCTTATGATGATGTTAATATAGAGAAAAACTTAACAGGTATAATGGGAACAGCAGATATTGTAGAAAATAAAAAAATATATCAAAATGATTTTTATGGTGCTACTACAAGATTAACAATGAATCCAGCAGGAGATGTAGGAATTGCAAATGTATTTTCTAAAGAGAGTAAAGAGGAAGAATATATAGAAGAATTACAGACTGCTGTAAGTGGTAATGTAAAAATAGAAGTATATATTAACCCATCAGATGCAAGTTTAGATAAATCAAAATTACAAAAAGTTGAAGTAGATAAAACAACATTAGATGCTACATATAATACATTAAAACTAAAAAATCCTGTAAAAATAACAGGCGATAAATTTGCGGTAGTACTAAAAGTAAGTGCAACAGAACAATATCAAATAGGTATAGAATGTAATTATTTTGATAGTGGAATAACTACAACGCCAACTATATTTGACAATGTAAGTGCGAATGCTGGAGAAAGCTATATATCTGTAAACAGTTTACAATCTTGGCAAGATTTTACTACATTAACGCTAGAAGAATATAATTTTAGAAAATCTAACTTATGCCTAAAAGCAATAACAAACACGAAAACTAATACAGATCCAGATACAAATACAAATACGAATACAAATACAAACACAAATACAAATACGAATACAAACACAAATACAAACACAAATACAAATACGAATACAAATACAAATACAAACACAAACACGAATACAAATACAAATACAAATACGAATACAAATACAAATACGAATACAAATACGAATACAAACACAAACACAAATACGAATACGAATACAAACACAAATACAAACACAAATACGAATACAAACACAAATACAAATACAAACACGAATACAAACACGAATACAAACACAAATACAGGAACTGGAACAACTAATAATAACTCGAACGGAAATACATCATATTATTATAACGGAACAGTAGACAAAGATTTAGCAGACAAATTATTGCCAAAAACTGGAACAGATATAGCAAGATGGGTATTACCAGTAGTTATTTTAATATTTATTATTTCTTATATAAATTATAGAAGATATAGGGATATAAAAATTAAATAGCTAAAGATGGGGCAATAAGATAACATTACTTATTGTCCCATTTATTATAAATAAAGAAGGGAAATATTATGGAAAATAATTTAAGAGATATATCAAATAAAATTAGAATAAATATATTAAAAGAAGTGTATTATGCACAATCTGGACATCCAGGTGGGTCATTATCTATAGCAGATATACTAGCAGTATTATATTTTAAAGAAATGAATATAGACCCACTAAAACCAAAAGATGAAAACAGAGATAGATTCGTATTATCTAAAGGTCATTGTGCACCTGCATTATATGCAACATTAGCTATAAAAGGCTTTTTTAAAGAAGATGAATTAAAAAATTTTAGAAACATAAATTCAAATTTACAAGGTCATCCAGATATGAACAAAATACCAGGAGTAGATATGTCTACAGGTTCTTTAGGACAAGGTTTATCTGAAGCTAATGGAATGGCTATAGCAGGGAAGTTAGATAATAAAGATTATAGGGTATATGCAATTTTGGGAGATGGAGAGATAGAAGAAGGACAAATTTGGGAAGCAGCAATGGCATCTTCAAAATATAAATTAGACAATTTGTGTGTGTTTATAGATAATAATAATTTACAAATTGATGGGAAAATAGAAGATGTTATAAATCCATACCCAATAGATGAAAAATTTAAAAGTTTTGGATTTAAAGTAATTACTATAAATGGAAATGATATTTCTGAAATAGAAGAAGCTTTAAAGATTGCTAAAGTAACAAAAGGAAAACCTACTGCAATAATTGCTAAAACAACAAAAGGAAAGGGAATTTCGTTTATGGAAAATAATGCAAGTTGGCATGGAAAAGCACCAAATGAAGAAGAATATAAAAAAGCTATAAAAGAATTAGGAGGCGAATCAAATGAATAAAAATGACAAGAAGGCAACAAGACAAAGTTTTGGAGAAGAATTAGCCAATATAGGAGAAAAAAATGATCAAATTGTTGTTTTAGATGCAGATTTGTCATCTGCAACCAAAACTAATATTTTCGCTAAAAAATTTCCAAATAGATTTTTTGATATGGGAATAGCAGAACAAAATATGATAGGAACAGCAGCAGGACTTGCTACTTGTGGGAAAATACCATTTGTAAGTACATTTGCCATGTTTGCAGCAGGAAGAGGATATGACCAAATAAGAAATAGTATTTGCTATCCAAAATTAAATGTTAAAATTTGTGCAACTCATGCAGGAATAACAGTAGGAGAAGATGGTGCTACACACCAAATGTTAGAAGATATATCTTTAATGAGAACTATACCAAATATGACAGTAATGTGTACTTCAGATGATGCTCAAACAAGATGGGCTATAAATGAAATTAGCAAATTTGATGGTCCAGTATATTTAAGATTATGTAGATTAGCTACTCCTAAAATATATGAAAATGAAAAATTTGAAATAGGCAAAGGAGTACAATTAGGTGAGGGAACAGATGCAACAATAATAGCAACAGGAGTAGTTGTTCCAAAAGCAATAGAAGCGATGGAAATATTACAAGCTAAAGGTATAAATATAAGAGTTATAGATATGCATACAATTAAACCTATAGACAAAGAAATAATTGTAAAATCTGCAAAAGAAACAAAAAATATTATAACTATAGAAGACCATAGCATAATAGGTGGATTAGGATCAGCAGTATGTGAAGTTCTTGCAGAAAATTATCCAAAAAAAGTTTACAGAATGGGAATTAAAGACGAATTTGGTAAGTCTGGAAAAGCAGAAGATTTATTAAAATATTTTAAAATTGATAAAGATTCAATAGCAGAATTTATAGAAAAAATAATTAATGGAAATTTTTAACACCCTATTGCAATAAATCTTATTTATTGTTATTATATTTTGTAGATATAAATAAGAATATATCGAATTAAGGAGCAATTGAAATGATAGAATTTAGAAATGTTTGCAAAAGATATGACACTGGAACAGAAGCGGTAAAAAATGCTAATTTCATTATAGAAAAAGGAGATTTTGCATTTCTTGTAGGGGCTTCAGGTTCAGGAAAGTCAACACTAATTAAATTAATATTAAAAGAAGAAGAACCTACATCTGGAAATATAATAATAAATGGAAAAGATACTACATTTTTAAAACCTAATAGAATCCCATATTTAAGAAGAAGTATGGGAGTTGTTTTCCAAGACTTTAGATTATTACCAGACAAAACAGTTTACGAAAATGTAGCTTTTGCTATGTATATTGTAAAAGCTACGCCAAGACATATTAGAAGACAAGTACCAATGGTTTTATCATTGGTTGGTTTAAGTGCGAAAGCAAAAATGTATCCAAATGAACTATCAGGAGGAGAGCAACAAAGGGTAGCACTTGCTAGAGCTTTAGTAAATAACCCTTCAATGCTAATTGCAGATGAGCCTACAGGAAATTTAGACCCAGATACAGCTTGGGACATTATGACTTTATTAAATGATATTAACTTAAGAGGGACAACAGTTGTTGTTGCTACTCATGCAAAAGATATAGTAGATCAAATGAACAAAAGAGTTATACATATTCGTAAAGGCTCTATAGTAAAAGATGATGAAAAAGGTGGGTATGAATTGTGAGATATAATGTTGTAGCTTATCTATTAGGAGAAGGAATAAGGAATGTTTTTAAAAACAAAAAATCAAGTAGTGCATCAATAATAATCATGAGTCTTACAATGTTAATATTTGGTGTTTTCTTTGTAATTACCCAAAATATTAATAGTATAATGAAACAAATAGAAAGTGAGCAAGGAATAGAAGTATTTTTATACGATATTTCTGAAGATCAAACAAAAGCAGTGGAAGACTATATAAGAAATATAGACGGAGTAAATACAGTAGAATATAAGTCTAAAGAAGATGCATTAAACCAATTAAAGAGTCAATTTAAGGATAGAGCAGATCTTTTATCTGGATATGAAGAAAATAATATATTTCCAGCATCTTATGTGGTAACTTTAACAGATTTAACTAAAAGTGGAGAGGTAATTAAAAAAATAGATGCATATGATGAAGGAAAATCTGAGTCAGAGCTTGTAATAAAAAATATAACAAGTAAAGATGAAACTGTAACCACATTAATCAATTTAGCAAATGGAATAAGAATAATAACAGGTGTAATACTTGCAATATTAATTATAATTTCAATATTTATAATATCAAATACAATAAAACTTACTGTACATGCAAGAAGAAAAGAAATATCTATAATGAAATATGTAGGTGCAACAAATAGTTTTATAAGATGGCCTTTTATTGTGGAAGGTATAATAATTGGAATAATATCAGGAGCAATATCAATAATTATTTTAGGAATAAATTATAATTTAATTGCAGGAAAAATTTTAGAATCACAAGTTGTATCTGCAATGAATATAAATTTATTAACATTTGTAGATATGTTTGGACTAATTGTGCTTGTTTATACAATATTAGGAATTGGAATAGGTGTGTTAGGAAGTTGTATTTCTATGCGTAAGTATTTAAAAGTATAGAAAGGAAGAAAAAATGAAAAGATTTCTAAAAATATTAATAATAATGTTGTTGTTAATATCAAATTTAGGGGTTTCAACAATATATGCAGCTGAATTAACAGATTTACAAGAACAACAAACACAAGTGCAAGCAAATCAAGATATGGCAACAACTCAGCTTCAGGCAGTAAAAGAGGAGCTAACACAAAATTTACAACAAGTTCAAGAACTAAATAATAACATTGCACAATATGAAGCAGAAATAACTAATTATAATAATCAAATAGTAAATTTACAAAATGATATTTCCAAAACAGAAGAAGACATAAAAAAAGCAGAGGAAAACTATAAAGCTCAAAAAAAATTATTAGATGATAGACTAATTACTATGTATGAGGCTGGTACAACAGAATATTTAGATGTTGTATTAAGTTCAAAAACAATAACAGAGTTTTTATCTAATTATTATTTGCTATCAATTTTGGCAGACTCTAATGTAGATTTTCTAGACACTATAGAAAAACAAAAGAAAATAATAGAAGATCAAAAGAAGAAGCTAGAAGAACAAAAAAATCAAGTTAATACATCAAAAGAGGAAAAAGAGAAGGCAGCAATAATATTAGAAAATACAAGGGTTATGAAAAATACATATACATCACAATTAACAGACCAAGAAAAGCAAATACAGTCAGAAATAGATGCGTATCAAACACAATTAAATCAACTAGAATCGGAGATTCAAGCAATAACAGCTAATAGCCTAATAATTAATCCAAATTATATAGGAGGAGAAATGTTATGGCCAGTGCCAGGTTATACAAAGTTAAGTTCTACATTTAAAATGAGAGTACATCCTATAACTGGAGTATATAAATTACATACAGGAATTGATATACCAGCACCGATAGGAACGAATTTCCTTGCTGCAAACGAAGGGGTTGTAGTAAAGGCAAATTATAATACAGCTTATGGAAATATGGTTATGATAGACCATGGTGGAGGAGTCTCAACATTATATGCACATGGAGACAAGATAATGGTAACATTAGGACAGATAGTAAAAAAAGGTGATGTAGTTTTACAAACGGGAAATACAGGTAATTCAACAGGTCCACATGCACATTTCGAAGTTAGAATAAACGGAACACCTGTAGATCCATTACCATATGTAACACATCAAGATGGAGTAAATTAATTTACTAAAAAACGGAGGATAAAATGAAAAAAATACATATAAAACTTATAGCTATATTAACAGTTATAGTAGTATTATTAAATTTATTGTCAACATCATATGCGGCTTCAAGTTTTACAAGCCAAAAAAATGAGCTAAATAAGAAAATACAAGAAACAAAAGAAAACTTAAATGACATAAATAACCAAAAAAAGGAATCACAAGATAAAGTTAATGATTTATCTGGACAAATAAATTCCTATGAATCTCAAATAAGCTCTTTAGAAAGTGAAATTGCTTCAAAAACAAAGGAAGCTAATGAAATGCAAAAGAAATTAGATGAATTAGAACAAGAAAGAGCAAAGAACCAAAGCTTATTAGATGAAAGATTAATAACTTTATATGAGGCAGGAGAAGTTTCATATTTAGATATGTTATTATCATCTTCAGATTTAACAGAATTTATATCTAGTTATTATATGATAGAAACACTAACAGCAGCAGACAAAGAGCTAATACAAAAATTAGAAAATGATAAAAAAGAAATAGCCGAAATACAAGAAAAAATAAATGCAAGTTTAAATGAAATAGAAACAAAGAAAACAGAATTAGAATCTGTAAAAAAAGAATTGAATAAAGCAAAAAATAAAGAAGAAACAAAGGTAGAAGAATTAACAGAACAGTCACATGACTTAGAAAGTGATGTAAAGGCATATGAAAAAAAGATGAAAGAACTTGATGCTAAAGAAAAAGAACAAGAAAGAGCTTTGCAAAAGAAATATGAAGAAGCAAAGAAAAAAGCCGAAGAACAAAATAATTCAGCTGGTTCAAATTCAGGATCTACTTCAACTGGAGGAGTAAGCTCTAAAGGTTTTATAAGACCAGTAAAAAGTGGAAAAATTACAGCTACAATGTATTATTCTAGTGGAAAATATCATGGTGCAGTAGACTTTGGTGTATCTGTAGGAACACCTGTATATGCAGCAGCAGATGGTATTGTAGTAACATCTACTTGGGGTGGTTCAGATAGTTATGGGTATTATGTGAAAATTAAACATTATAATGGATATTATACATTATATGCACATGCTTCATCTTTAGTCGCAAAAGTAGGACAAGAAGTAAAACAAGGTGATTTAATAATGTATTCAGGAAATACAGGAAATTCAACAGGGCCACATTTACATTATGAAGTAAGAAAATCACCAGGAGGATATAATGATAGAGTAAATCCTATGAACTTTTTACCATAATAATAAGTAATAAATACCACTACTAAAGAATAAAAACTTAAGTAGTGGTTATATTAAATTTAAAATAAGGAGGAAAAAATTATGAAAAAATCTACAATAGCAATTATAGTAGTGGTTGTAATATTATTGGCAATAATAGCGGGAATAGCTTCTAGCTATAATGGTGTAGTTGGATTATCAGAAGAAGTGGATAATAAATTAGCAACCATAGATACAATGTTGCAAAGAAGGGCAGATTTAATTCCAAATTTAGTAAATACAGTAAAAGGATATACAAACCAAGAACAATCTGTAATAGATTCAGTTACAGATGCTAGAGCAAAACTTGCAGGAGCAAATACTGTAGCAGAAAAAGCAAGTGCAGACCAACAATTAACAGGAGCCTTAAATAGATTATTACTAGTAGTAGAAAATTATCCAGATTTAAAATCATCACAAAATTTCATAAATTTATCAGATGAATTAGCTGGAACAGAAAATCGTATAGCTACAGCAAGAAAAGATTATAATGATGTTGTAAAAAAATATAATACAAAAATAAAGAAATTTCCAACGAACTTAATAGCTGGAATGTTTGGATTTGAAAATAAGGAATACTTCCAAGCATCTGAAGGAAGCGAGGAGGTACCAACTGTTGACTTCAATACAGTACAATAAAAAAATTAAATATGTATTAATATTTATTATAACAATTATTATATTAATTGGAAATAATTCATATGCTATAGTATCTAAGACAAGTGAGTTCTTCGTAAATGATTCAGCGAATTTACTATCAAATGAAACTGAAGAATATATTATAAATATGAATAAATCCTTAGAAAGTAAGACAGGAGCACAAATAGTTGTAGTTACTGCTAAAAACTTAGAAGGAAAGTCTTTAGAGGAATACGCTACGGAATTATTTAGAGAATATGGCATTGGTGATAAAGAAAAAAATAATGGAGCATTAATATTATGTGCTTATGAAGAAAGAATGCTTAGAATAGAAGTGGGATATGGTTTAGAAGGAATTTTAACAGATGGGAAAACAGGACGAATTCAAGACGAATATATAATTCCATATCTAAAAGAGAATGATTTTGATACAGGTATAAAGAATGGATTTAATGCAATATTACAAGAAGTAATAGCAGAGTATGGAATAGAAATAGATGGTGTAGCAGAAGCTACAGCAATAGAAACAAGCAATGATAGAAACATAATTCCAGAGCTTATAATGGTAGGTATTTTTATAATGCTAATAATTTTTTCTAGTAGACACGGAATCTTCTTTTTAGGAGGATTTGGTGGTGGAGGCCATTATGGTGGACGGAGGCTCTTTTGGAGGAGGTTCATTTGGTGGAGGTGGATCTTCTGGAGGAGGAGGCTCATCTAGAAGTTTTTAATAATATTATTAAATAAAAATCTTGCCTTGAACATGAATAATTAAAGCATGAATAAGATCTTTTCAGAATGTATATTTACTAGAAAAACTTATTCATGCTTTTTTATAATAAATAAATTTAATCATTATATAAATTTTTTTCATATAAATCTTCTATTAGTACATTTTTTTCTTCAAAATTATCGATAAAGCCAACTTTGGCAACATCATTATTTATTTCTTGTATCCAAACAGGTCTTTCATTATAAAAAATATCGACTTTTTGCTTGTCATGTAGAATTTGATATATTTTTGTAGCTTTCATACAATCATCTCCTTAAAAACTTGTACTAATAATATATCCAAAAAATAGAAAAATATTCCAAAAAATAATAAACTCTATGACGTATGCCATAGAGTTTATTATTACCAATACCACTTCCAGATTAATGCGAAAACTACAATTTTTAATATTAATATAAGAATCCGCTCTCCATCTGTTGAGTCTTCTGGTTTTAAGAGGCTATTTATTACCCAATTTGCAAAGAATAATAATATACCAAATAAGCCAAGATAAAAGGCCCAATCACCAAGCTTTAAACAAACGCTAAGAATAATTAAAATAATAAAAAACCACATAGTCTATGTGCTCCTTTCTTTTTTTGCTATCAACAAGTTAAATATAAATAATTATAGCATAAAAAAAGAAAAAAATCAAAAAAGAAACTTGTAAGATAAATATTTTAGTAACTAATATGTTAAAAGTGTGTTAATTACAAAAAAAGAGTATCAAGCAAAATCGAGGAATTACTTGATACTCTAAAATAATTTGGTGACCCGTACGGGAATCGAACCCATGATTCAGCCTTGAGAGGGCTGCGTCTTAACCGCTTGACCAACGGGCCATATAACTAACATAAATATTTATATCATAAAAATAAATAATAGTCAATAGAAACAAAATTTCGTAAATATATATTGACAAAATAAAAAAATAATATATAATAGAAAGCGAACAAAAGTTTTAAAAGAGGTAAAAAATGTTAAATGAAAAAGAAAGAATAGATATTATTTTAGTTAAAAAGAAATATTTTGAAACTAGGCAAAAAGCTAAATATGAAATAGAAAAAGGGAATGTATATGTAGATGGCAAACAAATAAAAAAAGCAAGTAAAATTATAAATGATGTATCTAATATAGAAATAAAAGGAGAAACACTAAAATATGTAAGTAGAGGTGGACTTAAACTTGAAAAAGCTATTAATAAATTTGAAATAGCTTTAAAAGATAGAATCTGTGCAGATATAGGAGCATCAACAGGAGGTTTTACAGATTGTATGTTGCAAAATGGAGCTAAAAAAGTTTATTCAATAGATGTTGGACATGGTCAATTAGCTGAGCAACTTTTAAACAACAAAAAAATAATAAATTTAGAAGGAACAAATGTTAAAGATCTAGAAAGTAATAGCATAGAAAAGTTAGATTTTATTAGTTCAGATGTTTCATTTATATCAGAGATACAAGTACTTCCAAAAATATATGAAATGTTGAAAATAAAAGGAAAAGCGGTAATTTTAATAAAGCCTCAATTTGAAGCAGGAAAAAATCATTTAAATAAAAATGGTGTAGTAAAAGATATAAAAGTACATCAAAAGGTTATTCAAAATATAGTAATATTTGCAAATAAATTAGGTTTTAAAATTATAAATTTAACATATTCACCAATAAAGGGACCAGCAGGTAACATAGAATATTTGTTATATATAGAAAAAAATGAAAATAATTTATTAGATTTATATGAAATTAAGAAAAACTCAATACAAATTACTGCAGAAGCATATAAAGAGTTGAAATAAGGAGGCAGATATATGATATCTACATTGCATATAAAGAACATAGGAATAATAGATGAAATATTAATAGACTTTTCAAAAGGTCTGAATATATTAACAGGAGAAACAGGAGCAGGAAAAACTTTAATAATAGACGCATTAGGAATAGTATCTGGGGGTAGATTTTCTAAAGAAATGATAAGAAAAGGAGAAAATCATTCTTTTGTAGAAGTTAGTATATATTTACCAGATAATCCTAAAGCTATAGACAATAATATAATAATTTCTAGAGAAATATATGATAATGGTAGAAATACTTGTAAAATAAATGGTAGATTGGTAACAGTAAACGAATTAAAAGACTTTATGAAAAATATAATAAATATTCATGGTCAAAATGATAATCAAAATTTATTAAATAAAGAAAATCATATTAAATATTTAGACAAGTTTTTAGGAAAAGAGTTTTTAAATAGGAAATTAGAATATACAAAATTATATGATGAATATATTTCAATTAATAAAGAATTAAAAGAGAACTATGGAGATGAAAAGGAAAAACAACGCAAATTAGACTTATTATATTATCAGTTAAATGAAATTAAAAATGCTAATTTAAAAATTAATGAGGATGAAGAATTAGAAGAACAAAAAAATCTAATAGTAAATGCAGAAAAAATATCTAAGTCATTAAGTGAAGCAGATTTACAAATAAATGAAAATGCTTTAAATGCCTTAAGTATTGCAATTAAACGATTAGAGCGAATAGAAGACATAAATGTAAAATATCAAAAAACATTAAGTTCATTAAAAAGTAATTACTATGATTTACAAGAAATAGCTATAGACTTAAGCCACTATAATTCAGATTCATATTTCGAAGAATCAGAAAGAGAAAACATAGAAAATAGGATAGATGAAATAAATGACTTAAAAAGAAAATATGGTAATACTATTGGAGAAATATTAAATTATAAACAAGAAGTAGAAGAAGAAATAAATAAAATAGAAAATGTAGAGGAAAAAAATAAAAAATTAAAGAGTAAATTAGAAAATGTAATAATAGAATTAGAAAAATTGGGAAAAGAACTTCATAAGGATAGAGAAGAAAAAGCTCTTATTCTAGCAGAAAAAATAAATAAAGAACTTGCAGATTTAGAAATGCCAAATGCAAGATTTAAAATAAGCATAAATAATATCAATTTTAATAAAGATGGAATAGATGAAGTCGAATTTATGATAACAACAAATAAAGGAGAAGATTTTAAATCACTTATAAAAACAGCTTCAGGGGGAGAAATGTCTAGAATAATGTTAGCAATAAAAACAGTATTATCAGATATAGATGAAGTACCAATTTTAATATTTGATGAAATAGATACAGGTATTAGTGGTAAAGCAGGAAATTCAGTAGGAGAAAAATTAAAAACTATTTCTAAGAAACATCAAGTTATAATTGTTACACACTTAGCTAGTATTGCAGCTAAAGGAAATTCAAATTACTATATTTATAAGGAAGTAGAAGAAAATAATACTAAAACGAGAATTAAAAATCTAAATGAACAAGAAGTTTTGGAAGAAATAGCGAGAATCGCAAGTGGAATTGTTTCGGAAATATCATTGCAACATGCAAGGGAATTAAGAAAAGCAAGTTAGAATAAAAAAAGCAAGATTTTCTAGATATTGCAAATGCTAGAAAATCTTGCAACCATAATAAATTATTATTTTATATATTTATTAATAAAAAGATCAATAGAGTCTTTTTCATATAATTATTTTATCTCCACAATAGTAACACCCATTTCACCTTCACCAAAAGTACCTAACCTAAAAGACTTTACATGTGGATGTTTCTTTAAAAAAGTATGAATGCCACTTCTTAATTTGCCGGTACCTTTACCATGAACTATTCGTGCAGTTTTTAATTTTGCTAGGCTACAGTCGTCTAAATATTTATCTATAACAAAAATTGCTTCATCAACTGTCTGACCAATAACATTAATTTCAGAAGAAATGTTCTTTGATTTGGTTGTAGAAAAAGATTTAGAAGAAATGTTAGAATGACTTTTTTTACTTGTACTAATAGAGATTTCAGAAATAGGTACAAAAGACTTCATATTGCCACATTGTACTTGCACTTCATTATTTTTATTAGGTAATGTAAGTAGAATAGCATTATTCATAAATTTTTTTACATATATGTCCATTCCAACTTTTAACATTTTTACGTCTAAGTTACTAAATGAAGTAGAAGGATCTTTTGCAATAGAAAAATCTTTAATAGAATCATTTAAGCTATTTCTAAAATTATCTAAATCTTTTAAATTACCATGATTATGTTCTATCTTTCGCATTTGGCGGATAATGTTAGTTGCTTCATCTTTTGCAGAATATAATATTTCACGAGCTTCTAATTTGGCTTTATTAATAATTTCATTTTGTTTGTTTTGAACATCAGAAACATCTTTTTCAAGCGATATTTGTAATTTATTAACTTCTAATAATTTTTTATCAAGTTCTATTTTTTCATGTTCAATTCTTAATTTATTATCATAAATGCTTTTTAGTAAATCTTCAATATGAATAGTATCATCATCTAAAAAACTATTAGCTCTTTTTAAAATAGATTCAGGAAGACCTAACTTTTTGCTTATTTCGAAAGCATTACTTTTTCCAGGAACACCTATTAATAATCTATAAGTAGGAGAAAGAGTTTCTAAATTAAATTCTTGGCTTGCATTTTCAAAACCTGAATGAGTCAAAACATAATTTTTAATCTCAGGATAGTGAGTAGTGGCAATAGTTAAAGTAGTATTATTATATAAATGCTCTAAAATACTAATTGCCAAACTACTACCTTGCATAGGGTCAGTTCCAGAACCAAGTTCATCTACTAAAACTAAACTATTTGAAGTAGAGCTATTTAATATTTCGATAATGTTTAACATATGTGAAGAGAACGTACTTAAAGATTCTTGAATACTTTGCTCATCACCAATGTCAGCGAAAACATTATCAAAAACGAATACGCTACTATTTTCACTAGCAGGTATATTTAAACCAGACATAGCCATTAGAACTATTAATCCAGTTGTTTTTAAAGTTACAGTTTTTCCACCTGTGTTAGGTCCAGTAATTACAAGCGTATTAAAATTTATACCTAAGTTTATATTAATTGGTACAACAACAGAATTATCTATTAAAGGATGTCGTGCTTTTATTAAGTTAACTTCTTTATTTTTATTTAATAGAGGTCTAGTTGCATTTAAAGATATAGAATAATTAGCTTTTGCAAAGATAAAATCAAGTAATCCAATTAACCTAAGATTATTTTCTAATTCATCTAAAATCTCAAAAAGCATAGATGTAAAATTAGTTAGAATTTTCTCAATTTCTATATTTTCTTCTACAGTTAAAGCGCTAATTTTGCTATTTAAATCAAAAACAGATATAGGCTCAATAAATACAGTAGAACCACTATTAGATATATCATGAATAAAACCCTTTATATTATTTTTATATTCTTCTTTAACAGGGATTACATATCTATCATTTTTTATAGTTACAACAGGATCTTGAAGATATTTTGAATATGAAGAAGAAATATAATTATTTAGTTTATTCTTTATTTCTTGATCAATTTTTCTCTTTTCGGATCTAATATTGTATAAATTAGAAGAAGCTTTATCATCAATTGTAAATTTATCAATAATTGCAGAAAATATTTTATTTTCTATATTTTTATTACTATATAAATTATCAAAATATGAATATATAGTATTAAAATCATTTAAGTCTATAAGCTCATCAGAAAAGAAGTAGGACTTCAATTCACTAGAAAGCTTTAGAATTTTTCCAATATTTAAAACATCTACAATAGATAATATTTTATTACTTTTTAATGTTTTTAAAGAAACATTAATCTCTTCAGAAATTTCACAAATAGGGATAGAACCTTTTTTATATCTTAAGAGAAGAGCTTCATTAGTTTCATTTAAACCTTTTATAACTTTATTATTTTCACTAAAAGGTAGTAGAGAAAGACAAAAATTTTTACCAATAAAAGTTTTAGCATATTTTGCTAAGTTTTTAGTAATTTTATCATACTCTAGCTTTTCTAAATATTTGCTTAACATATAAACTCCTTTTTAAATTAAATTATACTTTTCAAAAATATTTCTAATCATATGTGTATCTAATCCAACTATAGAATTATAGTCACCATCGTATCCTTTTAAATAAACTTTACCAATACCTTGTACAGCATAAGCACCAGCTTTATCCATGGGTTCTTTTGTGTCTACATAAGAACAGATGTCATAATAAGACATATTCTTAAAATAAACAGTAGATTTATTAACTCTTGTTTCAAAAACAACAGAATGTTCTGTCTTTATAATTATTGTAGTACCAGTATATATGTCATGTGAATTTCCTTGTAAAAGTTTTAGTATACGAATAGCGTCATCTCTATCTTTAGGCTTTCCTAAAATAAGGTTACCAAAAGAAACTAATGTATCAGAACCAATTACAGTATATTCATTATTTTCTTTATATTTATTTAAAAAAATTGAATACGCTTTTTCATATGACAATTTTTCAGCTAGTTTTTGTGGATTAGATTCAATCTTTTTTAATCTATTTTCGTCAATATCACTTGGAATAATATCAAAATTACTTATTATTGTTGATAATAATTGTTTTCTTCTAGGAGAAGAAGATGCTAAAATAAATTCCATAACAAAACCTCCTATAATCTTAGGTATTATAACATTTTTTGTTTTAAAAAATCAATATTGCGTTTAGAGTTTTGCTATGGTAAAATAAATAAAGTTAAATACGGAGGAATTTTATGAAAGATAGACAGCAAAACATACGAAATTTTAGCATAATTGCACATATAGATCATGGTAAGTCAACTTTAGCAGACAGAATGATAGAAATGACAGGAGTTCTTTCAAAAAGAGAAATGGAATCACAAGTTCTAGATAATATGGAAATAGAAAAGGAACGAGGAATAACAATAAAATCACAGTCTGTAAGAATGGTTTACAAAGCAAAAAATGGAGAAGAATATATATTTAATTTAATAGATACACCTGGACATGTAGACTTTAATTATGAAGTATCTAGAAGCCTAGCAGCTTGCGAAGGCGCAATACTAGTAGTAGATAGTAGTCAGGGTGTAGAAGCACAAACATTAGCAAATGTTTACTTAGCATTAGACAATAATTTGGAAATTTTACCTGTAATAAATAAGGTGGATTTACCAAATGCAAGACCAGATGAAGTAAAAAAGGAAATAGAAGATATTATAGGTATTCCAGCAGAGGATGCACCTTGTATTTCTGCAAAGACAGGGCTAAATGTAGAAGAAGTTTTAGAAAGAATTATAACAGATATTCCAGCACCTTCAGGAGATAAAAATCAAAAATTGAAATGCCTAATTTTTGATTCTTTTTATGATAACTACAAAGGTGCAGTAAGCTATGTAAGAGTAAGAGAAGGGAAAATAAAGGTAGGAGACGAAATACTATTAATGTCTTCTCAAAAAACTTTTGTAGTAACAGAAGTAGGATTTTTCGAACCAGGAAAATATTTTCCTTGTAATGAATTAGTTGCAGGAGATGTAGGTTATATTGCAGCAAGTATAAAGAGTTTATCAGATATTAGAGTAGGAGATACTATTACCTTAAAAGACGATAGAGCAGAAGAACCTTTACCAGGATATAAAAAAGTGAACCCAATGGTTTATTGTGGACTATATCCTGTAGATGGTAGTGACTACGAGAATTTAAAAGTAGCCTTAGAAAAATTACAGTTAAATGATGCAGCACTTCAGTATGAAGCAGAAACTTCTAATGCACTTGGCTTTGGATTTAGATGTGGTTTTTTAGGATTATTACATTTGGAAATAATAGAAGAAAGATTAGATAAAGAATTTGACTTAAGCTTAATAACAACATCACCATCAGTTATTTATAAAGTTTATAAAACAGATGGTGAAATTGTGGAATTATATAACCCAGCAGATTTACCAAAACAACAAGAAATTAGTTATATGGAAGAACCTTTTGTAGAGGCAGAAATCTTAACTCCAAAAGAATTTGTTGGAAATATAATGGAAATTTGTCAAAATAGAAGAGGTATATATAAAGATATGAAATACCTTGATGAAAATAGAGTTACTATAATTTACGAACTACCATTAAATGAAATTATATACGACTTTTTTGATACATTAAAATCAAAAACAAAAGGATATGCTTCATTTGATTATGAATTAAAAGAATATAGAAGATCTGAATTAGTAAAATTAGATATATATGTAAATGGTGAAAGTGTAGATGCATTAAGCTTTATAGTACATAAAGATTCTGCATATGAAAGAGGCAGAAAAATGATAGAAAAATTAAAAACTGTTATACCACGTCATTTATTTACTATTCCATTACAAGCTGTAATAGGTGGAAAAATTATAGCTAGAGAAACTATTTCTGCAATGAGAAAAGACGTTCTTGCAAAATGCTATGGTGGAGATATTACTCGTAAAAAGAAACTTCTAGAGAAACAAAAAAGAGGAAAGAAAAAGATGCGTGAGATTGGTAATGTAGAAATTCCACAAGAAGCATTTTTATCTGTACTAAAATTGGATGAAGAGAAATAGGAATAAAAATGAATATAACTAAAAAAGAATTTATACAAATTGATAATAAGTTTGATGAATATAATAATGAAAATAATGAATCATTTGAATATATAGAAGGAAATGAAAAAATAATTTTATCTGCTCCACATAGTGTAAGTCACTTAAGAAATGGAAAAATAAAAGCTAGAGATAGCCATACAGGAACAATAGCAATATTATTGCAAAATGTTTTAAACTGTAATTGTATATATAAAACTAAAAATTGTAATGATGATGCGAACTATGATCTAGAAAATAATGAATATAAAAACAAATTGGCTGAGATAATAAAGAAAAAACAAATAAAATTTTTATTAGACATTCATGGGGCTAAAGAAGGACAAGGCTTTGATATAGATGTAGGTACTTTTAATTATAAAAATTTAAATAATAAAAAAGAATATGCTAATAAAATAGTAGAATTAGGTAAAAAATATAATTTAAACATTACAGTAGATAAAGTGTTTAAAGCTAGTACATTACATACAATTGCTAATAGCATAAATAAACAAACTAAAGTTCCTTGTATGCAAATAGAAATTTCTAAAAAATATAGAGATGTGGAAAATTTTGATAGAATAAATACAGTGTTAAAATTTTTAGAAGAGTTTTTAAAAAATATCATAACAAATTAATAGGAGGAAAAGATGAACGAAAAAGAATATGCTGACCAAATAGAAGGAAGAAATAGTGTATTAGAATTATTAGAATCTGGAAAAGACATTAACAAAATTTTTATACAACAAGGAGAAAAACATGGTTCAATAAATAAGATTATCGCAAAAGCAAAAGAAAATAAAGTTATTGTAGTGCAAACAGATAAATCAAAATTAGACCAAATGAGTCAAACGAAAAATCATCAAGGAGTTATTGCTATTGTTCCTCCATTTGAATATAGTTCTGTAGAAGATATTTTAGAAGAAGCAAAACAAAGGAATGAAACACCATTTATTTTAATATTAGATGGTATTGAAGATCCACATAATTTAGGTTCAATAATTAGAACAGCAGAAACAGCTGGTGTTCATGGGATAATTATACCAAAAAGAAGAGCAGTAGCAGTAAATAGTACGGTTAATAAAGTATCAGCGGGTGCTGTTCAATATATGAAAATAGCGAGAGTAAATAATATAACAGAGACAATAAGATATCTAAAGGAAAATGATATATGGGTATGTGGAACAGATATGAATACTAAAAAATATCATTACGAAGAAAATTTTTCAATACCTCTAGCCTTTGTAATAGGTAGTGAAGGATATGGTATGAGCAGGTTAGTTAAAGAAAATTGTGACTTTCTAGTGAAAATACCAATGCATGGTAAAATAACTTCATTAAATGCTTCAGTGTCAGCAGGAATTGTAATGTATGAAGTTGTAAAACAAAGAATGAAAAAATAATTATACTAAAGATGGGAGGAAAAAGATATGATGGGGAGAAAGAAAAGAATTTTGATTATAATACTTTCTATCATAACAAGTTTAATTTTTATAATAGGAGGAGTACTAATTTATTTAAATTGTGCGACAGATACATTTAAAAGTACACAAGAATTATTTTATAAATACCTATATCAAAATGGGGATATAGCAGATGTGTTTGATACAAATTTACTAGATAGGTATTATCAAAGAATAGAGAATAACTCATATAATGGAAAAGGTGAATTAACAATAAAAACAGGAAATACAGATAATTCTGAAAGTGATACGAAACAATTTGATGATCTTATTAATAAGACAAAAATAGAATATAATACTAAAAGTAATTCACCAGAAAAGAAATCAGAAACAGAAGCAAAAATAATATATGATAATAAAGATCAATTTAAAGTAAATTTTGCAAGAAATGATAATAACTATGCTTTAAAATCAGATGAGGTAGTATATAAATACTTACTATTAAGAAATGAAAACCTAAGGGAAGTTTATACAAAATTAGGTATAGAAAATGTAGAAAAAATACCAAATCGATTTGAAAAAATAGATTACAATATTTATAAAAATATGAAACCAGAAGACAAAGGAAGGATACTTTCTACATATCAAAACATTTTAAATAAAGAAATATTAAGCAACCACTATACAAAGCAAAAAGTTCCAATGCAAGTAAATGGAAAACAAATGAAAGGCAATGTGTATACACTAACATTAACAGAAGAAGAAGTATCTTCTCTAAGAATAAGATTATTAGAAACGTTAATGACAGATGAATTAACTTTAAAATATATTGTTAAATTTTTGCAGTTAGATAATTCTTATACTATAAAAATAAAACAAGCTATACAAGAAGAAATAGATGACTTAAAACGTGAACAAATACAAGAAAATGGTACTATAAAAATTATGGTATATGAATGTAACATGAAACTTATAAATACCAAAATAGAAACTACAGACTATAACTATACAATAAATAATAATAATTCAGAAAATAGTCAAAAAGTAGAAATAGTTAAGAACTCAAATGATGGCAATAATATAGTTACAAAAATAAATATGGAAAGAACTACTTCAGATGCTAAAAATTCTTTAAAGATTGAGCAAATTTCTACAACTGGAGAAACTATAACAGATAAAAATACACTAATAATAGAATTAAAAGGAAATGTTGAAAGAGATAATTTAGAAGTAAATGTAACGCTAGAAAACCTTATAGGAAATAAGTCAAATATAATTAATTATAATGATAAGAAAGAATTTAGTAATAATGTAGAAGTAGTTAATTTAACTAATGACAATTCGGTAGTTTTAAATGATATGACATTAGAAGAAATAGACAGTTTATATAAATCTATTGTAGAAAGAATACAGTATTTATATGTTGAAAAGTTAAAAAATATAGGATTTGAAGCAGAAACTATAAATTATCAAGGAAGTTTAAAATGGAGTAGAATTGTAGATGCGTTTGATGAAGACGAATTTAAATCACAAGTTCAAAGAGCATTAAACTTAGCAAAAGATGATTTACAAAATAAAGAAAATTATAAATTACTTATAGAACAAGCAGCAGGTGATGAAAACAAAATAAAACAAATTAAAGGATTAGTAACAGTAGAGAGGTTAAAAGAAACTGGACTAGATGCAACTTTAAATGAAACAGATAATTCAATATCTATAAAAACAAATAGTGAAACAGATCATAAGTATGAAATAGATTATGAAAACTTTAAAATATCAAAAATACAGTAATTTAAGTATTGACAAAAACAAAAAATGCTAGTATACTTATACAGTAATTGAATTTATGCGAAAAATAAAATAGATATATAAATATCTTAAGTCAAAGGAGGGATAAAAATGGCACAACCAAAAAGAAGATGGTCAAAACAAAGAACACATAAAAGAAGATCAACATGGAAATTAGAAACTCCAAAATTTGCAACATGTGCACATTGCCATGAACCTGTAATGCCACACAGAGTTTGCCCAACATGTGGATATTATGATGGAGAAGAAGTTGTAGTTAAGGAAACAAATACAGAAAATAATTAAGATATAAAAAACTAAAATGTTAATTAATTAATATTTTAGTTTTTTTCATTTAGCATGAAAATCTTTATAAAAAGATTATAGCGTACCTTAGATTTTTTTAAATTTACATTTTTCAGAAATCTTAGGTACGCTTTTTAAAATTAAGTATTATGAAAAGGCAAGATAAATATAAAAATTAAATACAAAAAATGTAAAAGAAGCACTATTGACTTGACTTAGCAAATAGTATAAAATGGGAAAAGAGAGGTGAATTTAATGGCAAAACCAATAGTTGCAATAATAGGAAAACCAAATGTTGGAAAATCAACATTTTTTAATTATATAGTTGGAAAAAGAATATCTATCGTAGAAGATACTCCAGGAGTAACAAGAGATAGAGTTTATGGCGAAGCAAATTGGAGAGGAAGAGAATTTACATTAATAGATACAGGTGGAATAGAGCCAGAATCAAATGATGAAATTCTAGTACAAATGAGAAATCAAGCTAATATTGCTATAGATATAGCAGATGTAATTATCTTTATGACAGATATAAGACAAGGTGTTACAGCAGCAGATGAAGACATTGCTATAATGCTTAAAAAGGCTAAAAAACCAGTTGTTTTAGTATGTAATAAATCTGATTCATTTGGAAAAGTAGAAGATGAAATATACGAATTTTACAATTTAAGTCTAGGAGAGCCATATGCTATTTCGGCAACTAATGCAAAAGGTTTAGGAGATGTATTAGATGCAGTTTATGAAGAATTTCCAGAAGAAAACGAAGAAGAGGAAATAGGAACAGAAATAAAAGTTGCAGTAATAGGCAAACCAAATGTTGGAAAGTCATCATTAATAAATAAGATATTAGGTGAAAACAGGGTAATTGTAAGTAATATAGCAGGAACAACTAGAGATGCTATAGATTCTTATTATGAAAACGAATATGGGAAATATGTATTAATAGATACAGCAGGAATTAGAAGAAAATCTAAAGTTAACGAAAACATAGAAAGATATAGTGTAATGCGTTCAAAACTTGCTATAGAAAGAGCAGATGTATGTTTACTATTAATAGATGCAACAGAAGGAGTTACAGATCAAGATGCAAAAATAGCAGGAGAAGCACATGAGGCCGGAAAAGGTGTAATAATTGTAGTAAATAAGTGGGACGCTTTGGAAAAAGAAAATGGAACTTTAGAAAGATATAAAAAAGAAGTATACGAAAAATTATCATATTTATCTTATGCACCAATATTATTTATATCAGCTAAAACAGGACAAAGAATAAACAAATTATTCGAAATGATAAATATTGTAGCAAATCAAAATGCAATAAGAATACCAACAGCAACTTTAAATCAAATAATAACAGAGGCAGTAGCAGTAAGACAGCCACCTACAGACAGAGGGCGTAGATTAAAAATATTATATGCAACTCAAGCTTCTACTAAACCGCCAACATTTGTAATATTTGTAAATGTAAAGAACTTATTTCATTTTTCATACCAAAGGTATTTGATGAACCAAATAAGAAATGAATTTGGACTTATAGGTACACCTATAAGAATTATCGTAAGAGAAAAAGGAAACACAATAGAGACAAAATAGGAGGAATATACATGGAATATATAATAATAGCTATAATAGCTTACTTAATAGGAAGTATTAATTTTTCAATTTTAATAAGCAAGAAAAAAGCAGGATATGATATTAGGCAAAAGGGAAGTGGAAATGCTGGAACTACTAATATGCTAAGAAACTTAGGAAAAAAATATGCAGCAATAACACTTGTTTGTGATATTTTAAAAGGTGTTGTTGCAATAGCAATAGCAATAGTAGTGGGTAATATTTTGAAAGATACTAATAAAGCTTTATTAGTACAAATAGCTGCGATTGCTGTTGTTATAGGACATACATTCCCAATATTTTTTGGCTTTAAAGGTGGAAAAGGTGTAGCTACATCACTTGGAATTTTGTTAATGACGAACTGGCAATTAGGTTTAATATGTTTAGTATTTGCCTTAGTTTTAATGGCTTTAACAAGAATGGTTTCTTTAGGGTCAATAGCAGCTGCAATATTATTTCCAGTTTTAACATTATTTGTAGGTGAAGGACATTACATAGTAGAAAGTACAGGAATAGGAAATGGATATTTTGTATATAGTGTAATATTAGCAATAATAGTATTGTTTAATCATAGAGAAAATATTAAAAGAATACTAAATGGTTCAGAAAACAAATTAAGTTTTAAAAAATAGGAGTGAAACTAATGAAAAAAGTTACAATAATAGGAAGTGGAAGTTGGGGAATAGCGTTAGCAATTCATCTAGCTAAAATGGGACATAAAGTTAAAGTGTGGTCATTTTCTAAAGAAGAAGCAGACCTTATAAATAACGAAAGAAAATGCAAATTTTTACCAAATGTAAATTTGCCAGAAGGAATAGAATGTGTTTTAGATTATAAAGATGCAATAGAAGGATCAGAAATAATACTACATGTTACACCATCTAAATTTACACGTAGTACAGTAAAAGAATATAAAAAATATGTAACAAACCAACCAATAATTATTTGCTCTAAAGGATTTGAAAAAGAAACATTATTACCTTTAGATGAAGTTGTAAGACAAGAAATGCCAAATGCAAAAATAGGAGTTTTCTCTGGGCCAAGTCATGCAGAAGAAGTTTCTATAGGAATTCCAACAGTAATGGTTATTGCATCAGAAGAAGACGAAATTTTATATGATGTTCAAAACGAGTTTATGACTCCAGAATTTAGAATATATACATCACATGATATTAGAGGTGTAGAAATAGGAGGAGCATTTAAAAATATTATAGCTTTTTGTGCAGGTGTTGCAGCAGGAATTAATTTAGGAGATAATTCTTTCGCAGCACTTATAACTAGAGGTTTAGGCGAAATTGCAAGATTAGGAATAGCTCTAGGAGCAGAAAAAGATACACTATATGGTTTAAGTGGATTAGGAGACTTAATAGTAACTTGTTTAAGTGAACATAGTAGAAATAGAAGAGCAGGAAAATTAATAGGTGAAGGTAAAACAATAGAAGAAGCGAGAAAAGAAGTTGGAATGGTAATAGAAAGTATAGATAATATAGAAGCAGCATACGAACTTTCTAAAATTCATAATATAGAAATGCCAATTGTAGATGGAGTATATAACATTTTATATAATAACTTAGATCCAAGAGAAGCTGTAACAATGCTTATGACTAGAGATAAAAAATTTGAATAATAGGAGTAAAATATGAAATTAGTAATACAAAAAGTAAAAAAAGCAAAAGTAGAAGTTGAAAATAAGGTTGTAGGAAAAATTGAAAAGGGATATATGGTATTACTAGGAGTAAAAAAAGGAGATACAGAAAAAGAAGCAGACTATTTAGCAAAAAAATTATGTAATTTAAGAATTTTTGAAGATGAAAATGGTAAAATGAATTTGTCAATAAAAGATGTGAATGGGGAATTACTTATAATTTCTCAATTTACACTATATGGTAATACTAAAGATGGAAACAGACCAAGTTTTATAGAAGCAGAAGAACCAGAAAGAGCAAATGAATTATATAAATATTTTTTAGTAAAATGTAAAGAAAATGGCATAGAAAAAGTAGAACAAGGAATGTTTGGAAACCATATGGAAGTTTCATTAATAAACGATGGACCAACTACTATAGTAATGGAGAAATAATCAATATGGAAAACGTTCAAACATATATCTTATTATTAAATCTGCATTATAATCTGTAATATTAATTAAAATACCTGGATCAATAGAAATCCACATACCAATATTATATTTATCATTATTATCAATAAAACTACCAATAATATCAACAATCTCTATAGGATTGTTGTATTTTTTTGTCCAAGTTAAATTATCTTTTAAATTTATTGGAACTTCGAGAAAAGTTTCTAAGAAATTTTTTATTTCACCAGATTTTGTACTATATAAATTTACACTTGCTAACATAACAACTCCTTAAAAAATATTATTTGTATAAAAAAGATAATTATACATGGTATATAAAGTGAATTTATGGAAATAATATGAAAAAAGTATTTTGGAGGAAATATGCTAAAAAAGATAATTAAAAATTTAATATTAATTTTATTCATAATAATTGTAGTTATTACATTAACGGGGTGTTCGAAGCAAAAAACAGATGAAGAACAATTAAGAGATAAAAATATTTCAGAAATACAATATATAGATAATTATATATTACTAATGCTAAATAATATTAATAATATAGATTTAAAACAATATAATACAAAAATAGAAAACACAGAAAATTTAAATGAAGTGCTGAAAGAAGAAGAAAATTCTAAAAGTAATGATGTACAATATAGTATGATTCAAACGACAATTTTAAATTCGGACAAAAGTACAAATTGGCAAAATTTAAAGATCCAAATAGAAAATTTAAATAAAATTTGGCCATCAATAATAGTAGATTTATATAAAGCAAATGTTGAAAACAATAAACTAACAGACTTTAGTGATTTACTTAATGTATGTATTGGAAACATAAAGAAAGAAGATAAAGTAGAAACACTAAAAAATTTATCAAGATTATATGAATATATTCCTATATATTTAGAAAAAATTGTAGATGATAATCAACAGCTTGCGATTTCGAGAACAAAAGTAGATGTGATAAAAGCATATGTAAATATAAATTTAGAAAATTGGGAAGAACTAAAAAGCAACTTAGAAAATGCTATAAGCAACTTTGAAATAGTAGTTAATAACGTTAATGAAACTGAAAAAGAATACAATGTAAAAAAAGCATATGTATTATTGCAGGAATTTAAAAATTCAGTAAACACACATGATATGGAAATATTGTTTAGCAAGTATAAAAATTTAATGGAAGAACTTATTATCTTGTAAAATATAATAATATATGGTAAAATATTTAAGCTAAAAAATAGAAAAGGATGTTGAACATGTATATAGGATATAATGAAGCAGAAAAATTTTTTAGGTTATTATATGATAAACCAAAGGGAATATTTTATGAACCAGATTTTGCTATTAATAGGAATAGTGGAGATTATGCAAATGAAGGATTAATTTATTATACAATTGAAATGGACGATATAAAGACTACACAAGCTTTTAGAAGAATGAGTAAAATTTTTCAACTAGGAACTAAATATTTAGGAGATAGCAATCTTATGCATTCCAGAGCAAAACATAGCAAAGGAACATATGCAAGAACAATGGAATTATTTATGCATCTTTTGGAAAATAACAATATAAAAGGAATTATTAAAAAATATGGTTACGAAAAATATATTGTAGCAGAGCTAATGAGAGGATTTTTGCATGACATTGGGCATGGTCCATTTTCACATACAATGGAAACAATTTGTAATTTACCAAAAGGTTTTCACGAAGATATTGGTAAGAGAATGATTAATGAAAATGAAGAACTAAAAGAAAGATTAAATGCAGTGTGGCCAAATTTACCAGAGATAATGGAAGAGGTAGAAAAAAGAAATTTTTTAGGTTTAAATAGTTTGTTTGAAGGACAAATAGATGTTGACAGAGGAGATTTTTTACCAAGAGATAGTATGGCATTGCGCTTAAATGATAATAATTCAGATGAAATAACAGAATTATTGCAAAAAGTAGAAATAAAAAAAGTAGTTATCGAGGGAAAGGGAAAATTAGTTCCTGTGTATCCTTATGAATGTTTGAATAAAATAGAAAAATTTTTAGAGTCAAGATTTAATAATTATCAAAAATATTATGAAGCACCTGAAGCAAAGGTTTATGATCACATTTATAAAGAATTTTCAGAAGAACTACTAAAATGTGAAGAAGAGCATAGTCTAAAAACATTTTTAAGAAATAACTACGAAAAAAATCCAGAAGAAATTGATTTGGATGAATACATTAGCTATAATGATATAGAATTTTTAAAAGGAATAATTGATGTATATGATAATACAAATAATAAAAAATTAAAAAGTTTAGCAAGAATATGTATTCCAGATGAAGAAAGCTATTATGCTCTATATTATGGGCTAATGGTAACAAATGAAGATGTGAATGAATATGGTAATATAGGAAGACTTTTACCTGAAAATGATAGATTTTTCAGAAGAATAGGCAAAATACCACAAGGTTCTACTAAAGCTTTAATTAAAGAAAGATATATAACACAAAAATGTAGAAATGAAAAAGATTTAAAATATAAATTAAAAGAAATAAGAAAAGAATTAGGAGAAGAAGGTAAATTTACTCCAGAAGATTATGGCATTGCATATTATATTTCTAAAAACAGCTTATATAAAAACAAAAAAGGAGAAGAAATATATGTAGAAGATGAAAATGGCAAAATTTATACTTTTGACAGTCATCCAAAAAGAAATGTAGAACTTAAAAACTTTACAAATGTAGTAATTATAGTAGATAAAGAGAAACTAAAAGAAAAAACAAAAAATGAAAAAATAGTACAAAAAGTTACAGATATTTTAAGAGATAGAAAGAAAGAGGCAAGATAACTTGACTTTTTACATAAAAATGTTAAAATAATTGAGAGTAAATTAGACAGTCGCGTATAGCAAGGTCGAAAGACAGCGTACGAGGAAAGTCCGGGCTCCATAGAGCAATGATGCTGGATAACGTCCAGTGAGGGAAACCTTAAGGAAAGTGCAACAGAAAATAACCGCCCTATAAAAGGGTAAGGATGAAAAGGTGAGGTAAGAGCTTACCGCAAATATGGTGACATATTTGGTCAATGTAAACCCCATCTGGAGCAACACCGAGCTTGAGGGTTAAGACTGCTCGTCGTCCTCTTATTGGTGGCTTGAGCCATATGGTAACATATGGAATAGATAAATGACTGTCCTAGACAGAACCCGGCTTACAGATTTACTTAATAATTAAAAAAATAAAACTTTAAGATATATTCTTAAAGTTTTTTGTTTTTTATACAGTTTGAAAAAAGTTATTTACTTTAAAAAATTAAGATAATTATAGGAGCTTCATATAATAAAATTTGATGGAAACTTTGCGATTACTTATCTATAAAAGGGCATTTAGAAAGGAAAAAGATTGACATAAAGTATGGAGCGATATATAATTAATAAAATTTTGTAATATCTGATAACAATAATTTTAATCAGGAGGAAAAAATATGAAAGTTTTAAATCAAAACCCAACTGAAAGACAACGGAAAGTAATTAAAGAGCTAGAGTGTACAGAAAGGGTTCTAACCAAGATAGCAACATGTATTTCAAATAGCGAGAAGAAAGCAGAGATATGTGTTTTGCCAGATGTAGGAAATGTTGACGAAACTATTTCAAACCAAATGTTTTATAATGGAACTCTGGCGTATTGGGAGACAGATGTACCATTTGTTCCAATTGAACCAACAATGAATGTTAGTGGAATTAGCATTTATAGAATAAATAATGCATTACATCCATTGCAATTTATGGAACGAGTAGGAAAAGCTTTAAGAAATAAGCGATACAACTGGAATTACGCAGCAAAAGATCAATTAATAGCTCTTATGAGTGCTACTGGAAAAGAATGCTTACAAAAAGGTCAGTATTTATTACTAAATATGCCAATAAACGAATATCAACAAAAAAATATGCAGGATGGGATTATAACACCTGGAAATTGGTTTTATGATAAAATAAAAACCTCAACAGATCTTATTAGTGGCAAAAAGTTGGATTATCTTGAAGGAAAAGATGCAGAAAAATTTTATGCTATTATTAAAAGATTAGAAAGATATTATATAGATAGAAATGATTATTTTGCAAATTTAGTATTAAAAGAAGCATATGACAAAAGAGTACTCTTGGCAACAAATTATGGAATGCCAACTTTAAATTCAGTAGCGATAGGTTGCTATTGGCATTGCAAGATGTATCCATTAATAGTGAAACCTAAAAACAGAGTTTATTTAATGTATCCCAATTGGAATAATACTTTTAAATTGGAAAAAGAAGAAATTTGTATTTCGCCATGTTCAATTAAGGCAGATGTAGATGAATGTTACGAAGAAAAAATACTCTCAGTGGCTTTAGAAAAATGTGCAGGGGATATAATAGACAAGCTTATTCCAATTGCTATATTCACAAATAAGGGAATGAAGATTTATTAACCAAAAAAAGTGGTCTTGTACCACTTTTTTTGGTTATATACAACTAAGAAAAATTTATAAATTTCATATCATTTGGGATAGGAGCTTCTAAAGTTAATACTTGTTTAGAAATTGGATGAATAAAAGTAATTTTATAACTATGTAAAGCTTGTCGAGAAATAAAAGACGAAGTAGTTCCATATAGGGTATCTCCTAATATTGGATGATTAATATAACTAAAATGTACTCTTATTTGATGTGTTCTACCAGTTTCTAAAAAAACATGAACCAAAGAAAGATTATTTTGTTCATTTAAAACATTATAATGCGTTATAGCAATATCACCATTAGGGTTTACAGCTCTTTCTATTATGCTACCTTCTTTTCTTGCGATTGGAAAGCATAAAGTATCAGACTTTTTTTGAAGAAAGCCTGTAACAATAGCTAAATATTCCTTTTTAAATTCTTTTGTTTTCATTTGCTTAATTAAACATTCTTGAATATATTCATTTTTAGCAAATATGACGATTCCAGAAGTATCTTTATCAAGTCTATTTACTATTCTTATTTTTCTTTTCAAATTTAGTTCATCAAAATAGAATTTAACAGCATTAGATAGTGTGTTTTCATAATGCAACATAGAAGGATGAACAGGCATATTAGCTGGTTTGTTAATTACTAGGAGATATTCATCTTCATATATTATATCTAAAGGTATATTTGTAGCAACAATATTAGAATTATCCTCTACAAAATCAATTAAGATAGAAACTACATCATTGGTAGAAACTATTTTTTTTGTATATGTAGCAGTTTCATTTAAAAAGATATTATTAGACTGTTTTAACTTTGTTATTAATCTTGAAGACAATTCAAATTCATTTTTTAATACATCTAGAACATTAATATAAGGATCATTTTGTTTTAATGTATAAGATAATTTCATAATATCACCAGTCATATTATAAATAATTAATTTAATAAAAGCAATATCTACGCATAGAATGAGAATGATATATGAAAATATTATTTACAAATTTACATAAATATGGTAATATAGAAATGTAACTAAAAACACAGCAAATACTAGGAGGTAATAGTATGGAAACAGTAAAGTTTGAAGTAACTCGTGAACGGATGGATCAGAAGTTAGTAACAAAAAAGCACAGAGATGCTGAATACTTAAAGCATTTTGTCGAAACTATTCTGGGGCAGATAACAGATGTGGAAAGCGCAAAAACATTCTGCAAAATGATTGAAGAATACAAGAAAGAATCATATCAAGAAGAAAGTATTGTATTCAAAATTTTGGATTTGAAGGGAAGGAAAAAGATTGCGGAGTTAGAAGGCAGAGGAACGATTGATTTAGACCTCGAGCTAGAAAAACTCGAAAAACTTTACGCTGAGGACGGAGAAACCAAAATTCGAAATATCATATCCAGAATAACGGCATAAGCAACCTTCTAAAAAGTGGAATCGTATAATAACGGTTCCACTTTGCCATTAAATAATAATAGAATAGAGATTAATAAATAAACATATAATATTGCTAAATAGTAAAATTAAAAGAGAATTTATAAAAGTAATAAGTAATATAAAAATTATCTAATAATGGCGGAAACATTAACTAAATTACTTGATTTTTTATTTAAAATATAGTAAAATATTTAAAGTCTTTATACTTAGCTATAGGATATAACACACCTAACTTTAGCTCAGTTTAAAGAATAAGAATTATAGGAGGTGTAAACATGACAAAAGAAAGAAAACAAGAAGTTATTAATACTTATAAAAGAGATGAAAAAGATACTGGGTCACCAGAAGTTCAAATCGCTCTTTTAACAGAAAGAATTAATGAGTTAACAGAACACTTAAAAGTTCACAAAAAAGACAACCATTCAAGAAGAGGTCTTTTAAAGATGGTTGGAAAAAGAAGAAACTTATTAAATTACTTAGCTAAAAAAGATGTTCAAAGATATAGGGACATAATAGCAAAATTAGGTTTAAGAAAATAGTATACAACTTTAGGGCGTTATCATACGCCCTAAAATGGTATAAAGAATACTTATTTATTAATTTAGAAAGTAGCTTGTATTCTGAACTATGTATAATAATTTAGAATAGAGGTTACATCTAATAATAAATAAGTAAAATAATTATTAGAGGAGAGATGAAAATGTTTAAATCGTATTCAACAGAATTAGCAGGAAGAACGCTTACATTAGAAACAGGAAAACTTGCAGGTTTAGCAAATGGTAGTGTTTTAGTAAAATACGGAGATACAGTAGTATTAGTAGATGTTACAGCATCTAAAGAACCAAGAGATGGGATAGACTTTTTCCCATTATCAGTAGATTACGAAGAAAAATTATATGCAGTAGGAAAAATACCAGGAAGTTATACCAAAAGAGAAGGAAAACCAAGTGACAAAGCTATACTTACATCAAGAGCAATAGATAGACCATTAAGGCCATTATTTCCAAAAGATTTTAGAAATGATGTATGTGTTGTAGCAACAGTATTATCTGTAGAACAAGACAATCAACCAGAAATTTGTGCCATGATTGGAGCTTCAGCAGCATTATCTATATCAGATATTCCATTTGGTGGGCCAACAGCAGCTGTTGCAGTTGGATATGTTAATGACGAAATTGTAATAAATCCAACAGAAGAGCAAAGAAAAAATAGCAGATTAACACTTACAGTTGCAGGAACAAAAGATAAAATAGCAATGATAGAAGCTGGAGCAGACGAAATACCAGACGATATTATGTTAGAAGCAATAAAAAAAGCTCATAAAGAAATAAAGAAATTATGTACTTTTATAGGCAAGATGAAAAAAGAAATAGGAAAGCCTAAATTTGAATATAAATCATTTGCTGTAAATGAAGAGATTTATGCCGAAGTAGAAAAAGAATACAAAACTAAAATGTATGAAGCAGTACAAGCTGTAGATAAAGAAGTAAGAGATGAAAACATAGATAAGTTAACAGAAGAGATTGTAGAATATTTTACAGATAAAGTTGGAGAAGAAAAAGCAGAAGAAATAATGCCAGATATTGCAACAAGTATACATGACTTAGAAAAGAAATGTGTAAGAGAAATGATATATACTGAACATAAAAGACCAGATGGTAGAAAAATAGACGAAATAAGACCATTATCATGTGAAGCAGGTTTACTTCCAAGAGTACATGGAAGTGGATTATTCACAAGAGGTCAAACACAAGTACTATCAATTGCAACATTAGGAATGGTATCAGAGGAACAAGCATTAGATGGTATAGACACAGAAGAAAGTAAAAGATATATGCACCAATACAACTTCCCAAGCTACAGTGTTGGAGAAGCAAGACCATCAAGAGGACCTGGAAGAAGAGAAATTGGACATGGAGCCTTAGCAGAGAAAGCATTAGTTCCAGTAATACCAAGTGAAGAAGAATTTCCATATGCAATAAGAGTAGTTTCAGAAGTTTTATCTTCAAATGGATCAACATCACAAGCAAGTATTTGTGCAAGTACATTAGCATTAATGGATGCAGGTGTTCCAATAAAAAGACCAGTTGCAGGAATTTCTACAGGACTTGTAACAGACCCAAATGGTTCAGATAATTATGTAATGCTAACAGATATTCAAGGAATAGAAGACTTTTTCGGAGATATGGACTTTAAAGTAGGTGGAACAGAAAAGGGAATAACAGCTATACAAGTGGATATAAAAATAGATGGATTATCATACAAAATAATAAAAGAAGCCTTCGAAAGAACAAGAAAAGCACGTGAATATATATTAAATGAAATAATGTTAAAACAACTATCTAAACCAAGAGAACATATATCAGAATATGCACCAAAAATTATGAATTTAAAAATAAAAGTAGAAAAAATTAAAGATGTAATTGGAACAGGTGGAAAAACAATAAACAAAATCATAGAAGAAACAGGTGTAAAAATAGACATTAAAGAGGACGGACAAGTATTTATTTATTCTTCAGATGAAAAACAAGCAATTAGGGCTAAAGAAATAATAGAAGAGATAGTAAGAGAAATAGAAGTTGGACAAGTGTATGAAGGAAATGTTACTAAAATTATGAATTTTGGAGCATTTGTAGATTTAGGAATGGGTAAAGAAGGACTAGTTCATATTTCAAAAATATCAAAAGAAAGAGTAAAAAATGTAGAAGATATTTTACACGAAGGTGATAGAGTTAAAGCAAAAGTAATAGAAATAGATGACCAAGGTAGAATAAACTTGTCTATGAAAGATGTAGAAGAAAATAATTAAAACAAATAAATATTAAGAATTTATTAAATTTTGTCAAAAGTTGCAAAAATAGTATAAAGATAGTATAATTGTAATTGTAGTGAATATTATAGAATAAATAATAAAAAGAGAGGGAAGAAATGGAATATTTATATATAGTTCAACAAGCATTAGTTTGGATACTTACTATATTTTGGTTATACCAATTAATGATTAGTATATGTTCGCTTGTAAAATTAAAAGAAAAACCCTTATTAATAGACAAAAAACATAAGTTTATGGCTATTATTCCAGCGCATAATGAAGAAGCAGTTGTAGGAAATCTAGTGGAAAGTTTAAAAAATCAAGATTATCCAAAAGATTTATATGATATATATGTAATAGCTGATAATTGTACCGATAATACAGCACAAGTTGCTAGAGAAAAAGGTGCAATAGTGTATGAAAGATTTGATAGCGAGAAAAAAACAAAAGGATATGCTTTACAATGGTTTTTGCAGCAAAAAATACAAGAAAATGCTCCATATGATGCATTCTTCGTATTTGATGCAGACAATATTGTAGATAAAGGCTTTATAAAAGCGATGAACAAAAAACTATGCCAAGGAGAAGATGTAGTTCAAGGATATAGAGATATAAAAAATCCAACAGATAGTTGGGTAACAGCTGGTTACGCAATATTTTATTGGACAATGCACCGTTTCTACCATTTAGCAAGATACAATTTAGGACTATCACCATTATTAAATGGAACAGGTTTCATGGTAAAATTTGATGTAATAAAACCAAATGGATGGGATACACAAACCCTAACAGAAGATATAGAATTTTCACTTAAAAGAATCATAAAAGGAAGAAAATTAGGTTGGGCAACAGATGCTATAGTATATGATGAACAACCAGTAGGATTCAGACAATCATGGTCACAAAGAACAAGATGGAGTGTAGGCCATATACAATGTATTCAAAAATATACTAAAGAACTTGCAAAAGGTGTAAAAGAACATAAAACTCTAATGAATTTTGATGGTTTATTATATATATTGGGAAGTATACCAATGTTTATAATAGCAATAGTGTTATTATTATTAAATGCCATAATGTATTTAAATAATGGTATGACAACATCAGATTTATTATTAAATTATGCAAGATACATTATACCAACATTCTTTTTACCAATATTAACAGGTTTATTAATACTAAAATTAGATAAAAGACCTATTAAACCTATGATAAAAGGATTATTATGCTATCCATTATTCTTAGGATCATGGTTACTTATAAACTTTAAAGTATTATTTAAACGAGATACTAAGTGGGAAAAGATAGATCATGTTAGAGACATTAAAATTAATGAAGTACAAGAAAGTGCAGAACTTGAAAAAGTATAAAATATATATGCAACAAAAAGAAAAAGTAAATTAGTGTTTATTTTTAGAGAGAATTAGTCATAGGCTGAAAGCTAATTTAAATGTAGCTAATTGAAAAACTAACTTTTTAAGCACTTAGGCTAATAACCTATAGCGTTGATAACGATATAATCAATTAAGTAAAAAATTAGGATGGAACCGTGTAAGCACTCCTATAGACAAAATAAGTCTATAGAGAGTGCTTTTTTTACTTATACAGGGATTTTGGGGACGGTCCTTAAAATCCCTATTAAGGAATAAATGTTTCGTTCTAAAAATATTATGGGAGGAATAGTTATGATTAAATTAAAGTTAAAAGATGGATCTATTATGGAAGTAGAGAAAGGAACAAAAATATTAGATGTAGCAAAAGAAATAAGTGAAGGATTAGCAAGAGTTGCTACTTGTGGAGAAATTAATGGTGAAGTAAAAGACCTAAGATATGAGATAAATGAAGATAGTGACTTAGTAATTCATACATTTCAAGATGAAGACTTAGAAGGAAAAAAAGCATATTGGCATACAAGTGCACATATTATGGCCCAAGCTATTAAAAGATTATATAAAGACGTACAGTTAACAATAGGACCAGCAATAGAAAATGGATTTTATTATGACTTTGATACAGATAAAACTTTTTCAGAAGATGATTTTGCAAAGATAGAAGAAGAAATTAAAAAAATAATAAAAGAGGATTTGCCAATAGAAAGATATACACTTCCAAGAGAAGAAGCAATTAAATTTATGAAAGAAAATAATGAACCTTATAAAGTAGAATTAATAGAAGAATTACCAGAAGGCGAAGAAATTTCTTTCTATAAACAAGGTGAATTTATAGACTTATGTGCAGGACCACACCTAATGAGTACAGGAAAAGTAAAAGTAGTAAAATTATTATCTGCATCTGGTGCATACTGGAGAGGAAGCGAAAAAAATAAAATGCTACAAAGAATTTACGGAATAGCTTTTCCAAAAAAATCACAATTAGAAGAATATATGCAATTATTAGAAGAAGCAAAAGAAAGAGATCATAGAAAAATTGGTAAGGAATTAGATTTATTTATGACACATGAACTTGTAGGTTCAGGACTTCCTATGTATTTACCAGATGGAGCTACAATAAGAAGAATTTTGGAAAGATATATTCAAGATAAAGAAATAGAACTAGGATATAAACATGTATATACACCATCACTTGCAAATGTAGCACTATATAAAACAAGTGGACATTGGGATCATTATAAAGATGATATGTTTCCAGTAATGAAAATGGATAACGAAGAAATGGTATTAAGACCAATGAATTGTCCACATCATATGTTAATATATAGAAATAAATTACACTCATATAGAGATTTACCAATAAGAATAGGAGAACTTGCACATGACTTTAGATATGAAGCAAGTGGAAGTGTATGTGGATTAGAAAGAGTTAGGGAAATGTGCCAAAATGATGCACACTTATTTGTAAGACCAGACCAAATAAAAGAAGAAGTAGGAAAAGTTTTAAATTTAATATTTGAAGTATACCAAAAAGATTTTGGATTCCCAGCTTCTGCATTTAAATTTAGACTATCTTTAAGAGATAAAGAGAATAAAGAGAAGTATATTGATAATGATGAAATGTGGGAAACAGCAGAAAGCCAGTTAAGAGCTATATTGAAAGAACTAAATATTGACTTTTATGAGGCTAAAGGAGAAGCAGCTTTTTATGGACCTAAAATAGATATACAAATAAAAACAGCTTTAAATCATGATGTAACAATTCCAACATGTCAATTAGATTTTGCTTTACCAGAAAGATTTAATTTAGAATATATAGGTGAAGATGGAAAAGCACATAGACCAGTAGTAATTCATAGAGCTATTTTAGGTACTTCAGATAGATTTATATCTTTCTTATTAGAAGAAACAAAAGGAGCACTACCACTATGGATAGCTCCAACACAAGCAAAAATATTACCAATTTCAGATGCACAAGTAGAATATGCAAAAGAAATAGAATTAAAATATAAAAAAGAAGGAATAAGAATTGAAGTTGATGACAGAAACGAAAAAATAGGATATAAAATTCGTGAAGCTCAATTACAAAAAGTACCATATATGCTAGTTGTAGGAGATAAAGAAATCGAAAATAATGCAGTTGCAGTAAGGTCTAGAAAAGAAGGAGATATAGGTCAAGTTAATGTAAATGAATTCTTAACTAGAATGAAAAAAGAAATTGAAAATAAAGAAAGATAATATAAAAAGCATCTTTAAATTTTATAATTTAAAGATGTTTTTTGCGATTATAATAGTACATATTTTAAGCCATTTTAAATATTAAATAGGGATTTTAAGGACCGTCCCCAAAATCCCTATTAACAGGAAAAATATGTATAATACAAACATTTTACATAAATGACCTTGACAGTATTGCATATAAAAGATAAAATTATATTGTGAGTAAAAATATATTTCTAAAATTTATATATATTTACACTGTACATTGAAAATTTAATAGAAAGAGGTAGAGGGGTTATGAATATCGGAATCATTATCGCTTCTATTGTAATCTCTGCTGTTATATTCTTTTTTGTAGGAATTGTTTATAGAAAGAAAATAGCAGAATCTAAAATTCAAAGTGCTGAAGAAGAAGCAAAAAAAATAATAGAACTTGCTAATAAAGATGCGGAAAATAAAAAGAAAGAAGAAATATTTAAAGCAAAAGAAGAAATAATGAATGCAAGGAATGAATTAGATAAAGAGATTAAAGAAAGAAGAGGCGAAATTCAAAGTCAAGAAAAAAGATTATTCCAAAGAGAAGAAAACATAGATAAAAAGTCAGACAATTTGGAAAAGAAAGAAAAAGATTTAGAATTAAGAAGACAAGATTTAGAAAATGAAAAGCTAAATCTAGAGAAACTTATTTCTATGCAAAGAGAAGAACTAGAAAGAATATCTAATTTAACTTCTGAAGAAGCTAAAAAACAATTATTAAAAGAAATTGATGAACAGATAACTAATGAAAAAGCCATATTAATAAAAGAGAAAGAGCAACAATTTAAAGAACAGGCAGATAAGATGGCAAAAGAAATTATAGGATATTCTATCCAAAAATGTGCTGCAGACCATTCACAAGAGACTACAGTTTCAATAGTTTCACTTCCAAATGATGATATGAAAGGTAGAATTATAGGAAGAGAAGGTAGAAATATAAAGGCTATAGAAACATTAACTGGTGTAGATTTAATAATAGATGATACTCCAGAAGCTGTAGTGCTTTCAGGGTTTGACCCATTAAGAAGAGAAGTTGCAAGAATTGCTCTAGAGAAATTAATTGACGATGGAAGAATACATCCTGCTAAGATAGAAGAAATGGTAGAAAAAGCTAAAGAAGAATTAGCAGAAACAATTAAAGAAGAAGGAGAAAGAGCAACTTTAGAAACAGGAGTAATGGGGTTACATCCAGACTTGATTAAATTAATAGGAAAACTAAAATATAGAACAAGTTATGGTCAAAATGTTTTAAATCACTCTATAGAAGTTTCAAATTTAGCACGAATTATGGCTGAAGAATTAGGCTTAGATCCAAGACTTGCAAGAAGAGCTGGTTTATTGCATGACATTGGAAAAGCTTTAGACCATGATATGGAAGGAACTCATGTTGAAATAGGTGTAGAAGTATTAAAGAAATACAAAGAAAATGCCGCAGTAATAAATGCTGTTGAAGCACACCATGGAGATGTGGAACCTCAAACAATAGAAGCTGTTTTAGTACAAGCAGCAGATGCAATATCAGCATCAAGACCTGGTGCAAGACGTGAAACTTTAGAAGCATATATAAAAAGACTACAAGAATTAGAATCTATTGCAGATTCATTTGAAGGTGTAGATAAATCTTATGCAATCCAAGCTGGTAGGGAAATAAGAATTATTGTTAAACCAGATAAAATTTCAGATAGTCAAATGGTAATATTAGGTAGAAATATATCTGAAAAGATAGAAAAAGAAATGGATTATCCAGGACAAATAAAAGTAAACCTAATAAGAGAAACTAGATTAATAGATTATGCAAAATAAAAAAAGTAGCAGAAATGCTACTTTTTTTATTTTGTGAAAAAATATATAATGTAAAAAAAATTATTTATTTTAAAGTGAATTCTTAAACATTTTGACTATTGCAAAATATTTTTATATAATGTAATAGAATTCAAATAGAGATTGTATTTAATAAAAAGAAAGAAGGTAGATTATGAATATTTTAGCTATAGGAGATATTGTTGGAGAAATAGGTGTAAAAAAAATAGTTAAGGATTTACCAAAAATAAAACAGGAAAATAATATAGATTTTACAATAATAAATGCTGAAAATTCAGCTGGTGGAATGGGGATAACAAAGAAGATTTTTGATTCTTTATTAAATGCAGGTGCAGATGTATTAACAATGGGAAACCACACATGGGGAAAGAAAGATATATTTGGTTTTATAGATGATAAAAGAATTGTTAGACCTGCAAATTATACAAAAGGATTACCAGGAAATGACTACAGCATTTTTAATAAGAAAAATAAAAAAATTGCAGTTGTAAATTTAATAGGTAGGACGACAATGGGAGTTTTATCTGAAAATCCATTTATTTGTGCAAATGATATATATAATAAACTAAAAAATCAAGTAGATATATTGGTATTAGACTTTCATGCAGAAGCTACAGCAGAAAAAATTGCTATGGGACATTATATGGATGGAAAATATAATATAGTATATGGTACACATACACATGTACAAACTGCAGATGAACAAATACTAGAAAAAGGAACAGCATATATAACAGATATAGGTATGACAGGACCAAAAGATTCTGTAATAGGAATGGATATAGGTGTTTCATTTAAAAGATTTGTAACATCACTTCCAGAAAGATACAAATTGGCAGATAGTCCTGCAATGATAAATGGTGTTATATTTAAAATAAATGATGAAACAAATCAAATAGAGAAGATTAATAGAATAAATTATAAATAAATGTCGAAAGATGATATAATACGCGATGTAAACCTCCTAAAAAATGGTAAAATATCTTTACAATATTTTCCAAATATAATATAAATATATCAGTTACAAGATGAACTAAAAAATAAATTATAGGAGGCAAAAAATGGAAGTTTTAAAAATCTCATCAAAATCAAACCCTAATTCAGTTGCAGGAGCAATAGCAGGTTTGGTAAAAGAAAATAGTAAGGCAGAAATGCAAGCAATAGGTGCAGGAGCTTTAAATCAAGCTGTAAAAGCAGTAGCAATTGCCAGAGGATTTGTAGCACCAGCAGGAGTAGATTTAGTATGTATACCTGCATTTGCAGAAGTTCAAGTAGAAGGAGAAGATAGGACTGGTATGAAATTAATAATCGAGTCTAGAAAATAGAATATATAAGGGGGCTTTGTTTATGAAAGTCCTCTTTTTGTTTTAGTATATTAATAAGATTTAGCCTTATATTTTATATATAAAATACCTTGAAAAAAATATAAAATTAATATATTATAAGGAAGTAAAAAACAGATAATGGAGCGTAAGAAATGAAATCAAATGTAATGAAATATATTTTTTTTATAGCGGTTATTATAATAGTAGGTTTAGCAACTTATATTATTTATGAAGACAATAGTAAAAAAGAAGAAAAGAGTAATAATCAAATAGCAGAAAAAACTACTCAAACTATTACAGACTTAAGAATGGAAATTGTAAATTATGACACAATAAATCCACTGTTAAGTAATAATAGAAATGTACAAGAAATAGCCAAATTAATATATGAGCCATTAATAGAGTTAGATGAAAATTATAAATTAAAACCATGTTTAGCCAAAGAATGGGCAAAATCTGGGGATATGTCATATGTAATAAAATTAAGAAATAATGTAAAATGGCAAGATGGAACAGCTTTTACTGCTCAAGATGTAAAATATACAGTAGAAATATTAAAACAAATAAATTCTATATATAGCTATAACGTACAACATATTACAAGTGTAGATGTAATAGATAATTATAGCATAAGAATAAATTTAGACACAGTAATACCTTTTTTTGAATATAATTTAATATTTCCAATAATGTCTAGTACATATTTAGCAGGCGAAGATATTTATAATACACCTAAAAATAATACACTAATTGGAACAGGTATGTATAAAATAGAATCAAATGCAGATAGAACAATGGTACTAAAAAAGAATATAAACTGGTGGCAAATTACAGAAAAAAATGCAAAAGTAGATACTATAAATGTAAATAAATATTCATCAATGGGAGAAGCATATAATGCTTTTAAATTAGGAAATATAGATATATTAACAACAGAAAATACAAACATAGAAGAAAATATTGGTACAATTGGATATAATAAAAAAGAATATTATGGTAGAAGACATGATTTTATAGCTTTAAATACAGCGGATAATTTATTAAGTAGATGGGAAGTAAGAAAAGCAATATCATGTGCAATAGATAAAAGTAGTATAGTAACAAGTGTATTTGGAGGCAAATATTATATTGCAGATAATCCGCTAGATTATGGTAATTGGGTATTTGACCAAAATAGTAGCAGTGCTGGATATAATCCAGACCAAGCTAAGCAAGTGCTAATAGATAATGGATGGTCATATAAAAATGGAAATTGGCAAAAAGTAGAAGATTATAAAACAATAAAACTAAATATAAATCTTACAGTAAATGCAGATAATGGAATACAAGTAGCAGTTGCAGACATAATTAAAGCTAGTTTAGAAAATGTAGGAATTCATGTAAACATTGCTAAACTTAATACAGATAGATTTAAAACAGCACTAAATAATAGAAACTATGGAATGATAATAAGTGGAACCAATAGTTCTTTATCACCTAGTTTAATAACTTATTTTGGATCAGGAAATTTAGCGAATTACCAAAATGAAGAGGCAAATAAGTTATTAAATGAATTATTAAGTTTAACAGATGAAAATAAGATAAAAGAAGATACAAATAGATTATTACAAATATATAAAGACGATGTTCCATATATAAGTTTATACTTTAATAAAGTGAATGTTGTATATAGTACAAGTTTAGTAGGAGAAATAAAGCCAAATCAGTATAATATTTTTTATGGAATAGAAAATTGGTATAGAAGATAAAAAAAGTATTGACAAAAAAATAAATTAGTATATAATAAAACAAACGTATGTTCATAGGAGGAAAAAGAATGAGTGAAGAAAACTTAGAGAGAAAAAAAGCGTTAGAAGTAGCAATGGGGCAAATAGAAAAACAATTTGGAAAAGGCTCTTTAATGAAATTAGGAGAATTTAAAGCAATGGAAGTAGAAGCAATACCAACAGGAGCTTTAAGTTTGGATATAGCTTTAGGAATTGGAGGAGTTCCAAGAGGAAGAATTATAGAGATATATGGTCCAGAATCATCTGGTAAAACAACATTAGCATTACATATAATAGCCGAAGCACAAAAAATGAATGGAGAGGCAGCTTTTATAGATGCAGAACACGCTTTAGACCCAGTGTATGCAAAACATTTAGGAGTAGATATAGATAATTTATTAGTATCACAACCAGATACAGGTGAACAAGCTTTAGAAATAACAGAAGCATTAGTAAGAAGTGGAGCATTAGATGTAATAGTAGTAGACTCAGTAGCAGCGTTAGTTCCAAAAGCAGAAATAGATGGAGATATGGGAGATTCTCATATGGGTCTACAAGCAAGATTAATGTCACAAGCATTAAGAAAATTAGCAGGGGCAATAAACAAATCTAAAACAGTTTTAATATTTATAAACCAATTAAGAGAGAAAATTGGAGTAATGTTTGGAAATCCAGAAACAACAACAGGAGGTAGAGCTTTAAAATTTTATGCTTCTGTTAGAATGGATATAAGAAAAAGCGAAAATATTAAACAAGATGGAGAAATAACAGGAACTAGGGCGAAAGTAAAAGTTGTAAAAAATAAAGTTGCTCCACCTTTTAGAGAAGCAGAATTTGACATTGTATATGGAAAAGGTATTTCAAGAGAAGGAAATATTTTAGATATGGCAGTAAATTTAGACATAATAGAAAAAAGTGGTTCTTGGT